>Ga0187894_10004408_pt1 | contig 15109 bp, 3 predicted proteins | sample GBC1701081metaG_FD_136650 | JGI IMG/M metagenome (GOLD analysis project Ga0187894, IMG submission 136650) | White microbial mat communities from a lava cave in the Kipuka Kanohina Cave System on the Island of Hawaii, USA - GBC170108-1 metaG ...
ATGCGATCGATGGCGGGCGATGGAGTTATGGCGACAAATCGTTTCCGCGCGCCGAACGAACCTACGTCGCGGGAACTTACTTCATGCATCCGGTGACAATGACTGCGGTCTCGTCGGCTCTCCAACATCTGAAGAAAAGCGGACCGCAATTGCAAGAGCAACTCAACGCGAAGACCGCGGAGTTTGTCCAAACACTTAACTCTCATTTCAACAACGAAGAAATCCCAATCCACGTCGTGCATTTCGGTTCCCTGTTCCGCTTCATCTTTTCCAGTGAGGTCAAATTTGCGGATCTCTTCTTCTATCATCTGCTGGAGAAAGGAGTGTACACATGGGAAGGACGCAACTGCTTCCTGTCGACCGCTCACACTGATGAGGACATCGAGTGGATAGTTTCCGCCGTGAAGGAAGCGGCTGCGGAGATGCGTGCCGGAGGATTTATCCCCGAACGCGCTCAGTTTGCCGCCACACTCGAAACCTCATCGCAAGTTTCGCTCGTCACGGCAGCGGCGCCGGCTTCGGAGCCGCGCCAGATTCCAACCACCATCGCCCAAAAAGAACTCTGGCTTCTCACGCGCATGGGCGACGAGGCTTCGCGGGCCTACAACGAATCCGTGACAATGCACTTGCGTGGCCCATTCAACCTGCCTGCGATGCGAAGCGCCATCAAGAGATTGATCGCCCGTCATGAAACTCTGAGGATCACGTTGAGTAACGATGGAGAGTCTCAGCTGATCGCGCCCGACATCTCCCTGGATCTCCCCGTAGCTGATTTCACAAGCGAAGATCCAACGAGGCGGGAATCCAGGGTGGCTGAATGGCTGACAACGCAAGCGCACCGTGTTTTCGACCTGGAGCGCGGGCCGCTGGTCCATTTCGGTCTTGCCCAGCTCGAAGACGAATACCACCTCCTTGTTTTGACCTTGCATCACATCATAACTGACGGCTGGTCCAATGGCGTGTTGCTTCACGATATCGGTGTTCTCTACACGGCCGAATGTCAGGGCAAAGAGGATCTGCTGCCGCCTGTCATGGGTTTCAGCGATTACGTCGAGCTGCAAAGACGCGAGCAGCAGGGCCCGGAAATGCAGGCCGCGCAGGAATATTGGCTGGATCAATTCTCCGCGGCAGTCCCGCCACTGGAATTGCCCGCCGATCGTCGACGACCGCCATTGCAGACTTACGCCGGGGCGCGTCAACGTGTCGTAATAGACAGTTCCCTGCTGAAGCAACTCCGCGCCACGAGCGCGAAGCAAGGCAGCACGCTCTTCGTAACTTTACTGGCTGCGTTCCAACTGCTCTTGCACCGTTTATCCGGTCAGGACGATCTGGTCGTCGGAATTTCGGCTGCGGGCCAACCACACGCTGGCGACAACGGCCTGGTTGGTTACTGCACAAACCTTCTGTCTTTGCGCAGCCGGCTAACCGGAAATCTCTCGTTCAAAACTTATGTAGCAAGTGTAAAGAAGACAGTCTTTGATGCCTACGAACATCAAATCTACCCATTTGGAAAGCTGATCCGGGAACTGAAGCTTCAGCGTGATCCAAGCCGGCCGCCACTTGTCTCGGTGATCTTCAACATGGACACGAAAGTCGATGAAGCTGCGGCCATCCCGGATCTCGACGTTACTGTCACTTCAAATTTGCCATCAGTCGCCAAATTTGACCTCAATCTCAATATCTCGCAGACGCCCGGCGAACTGTTGCTCGATTGGGAATACAACACTGACCTCTTCGACGCGCAGACGATCGAGCGTTGGCAGCAGCATTTTCGGACCTTGCTCGAGGGCATCGTTGCGGATGCAGACAGGTCTGTCTTCATGCTGCCACTGCTGACAGCCGGCGAAGACTCCTCACCAGCCAAAAAGAAATGTGAGCATGCTCTCATCCATGAGCTCTTCGCATCCCAGGCGGCTCGCACTCCGAATGCGGTCGCTCTCGTCCACGAAGATCAACGTTTGACTTACGCGCAACTCGACGAACAATCCAATCAACTCGCTCACTACCTGCGCAGTTTAGGCGTTGGAGCTGAAACACTCGTCGGCCTCTGCATGGATCGATCCATAGAAATGGTGGTCGCCCTGTTGGGCGTCCTCAAAGCAGGCGGTACATATCTCCCGCTGGATCCGAGTTACCCGCGCAAACGGTTGGCATTCATGCTGGCTGATGCGCAGGCACCTTTGCTGCTGACGCAAGAAGCGCTGCTCCACGGGTTGCCTCAATACGAAGGGAAGATAGTTTGTCTGGATCTTGATGGGGATCTGATTGCCCGCTTTCCAGTCGAGGCGCCAGAGAGTCGTATCGACGGCGATAATCTTGCCTACATCGTTTATACGTCGGGTTCGACGGGCCAGCCGAAGGGCGTGATGGTTACTCACGCGAACGTCACGCGCTTGTTTACGGCTACCGACGACTGGTTTCACTTCAACGACCGTGACGTGTGGACGTTCTTCCACTCATACGCTTTCGACTTTTCTGTCTGGGAGCTCTGGGGCGCGTTATTGTACGGCGGTCGTCTCGTAGTCGTGCCTTACTGGGTAAGCCGTTCGCCTGAAGTTTTCTATGAACTGCTGCAGCGCGATAAAGTCACCGTCCTGAACCAGACTCCCTCGGCATTTCGTCAATTAATACAAACGGAAGAGTCGCGTACCGGTGTCAATGATCTCGCTCTTCGTCTGGTTATTTTTGGCGGCGAGGCTCTTGACCTGCAAATGCTGCAACCGTGGATCGATCGTCACGGAGACACTCGTCCTCAACTCGTTAACATGTACGGCATCAGCGAGACGACCGTACACGTCACTTATCGCCCGTTGAAAGGAAACGATATAAGGCGGGATAGCGGCAGTGTAATCGGTGGACCGATTCCGGACCTTAGCCTGCTCCTGCTGGATCCATACCTGCAACTGATTCCCATCGGCGTGACCGGCGAGATGTTTATTGGCGGCGAGGGAGTCGCGCGTGGTTATCTCAACCGTCCGGCGTTGACTGCGGAACGATTCATTCCTGATCCGTTTGCAGCGCAACCTGGAGCACGTCTCTATCGCAGTGGCGACGTCGCGCGCACGTTGCCTAATGGTGACGTCGAGTATCTCGGGCGTATGGACCACCAGGTAAAGGTGCGAGGATTTCGCATCGAGTTGGGCGAAATAGAGTCGGTGCTGCGCCGCCATCCGGCGATCAGAGAAGCCCTGGTGTCAATGCGTGAAGACAATTCCGGAGAAAAGCGGCTAATTGCTTATCTCATTGGCGACGAAGAAACGGCGCACGATTCACTGCGCGGCTATCTCAAAGAGAATTTACCCGAATACATGATCCCATCCGCGACGGTTTGGCTGGAGGCATTTCCCTTAACAGCCAGCGGCAAGATAGATCGCAAAGCGCTGCCAGTTCCCGGAACTGCCAGGCCCGAACTGCATGAGCTTTATGTTCCTCCGCGAACTCCCACGGAGGAATTGATGTCTGCCATCTGGAGCAAGGCTCTCGGCGTTTACCCGGTTGGCATCCACGACAACTTCTTCGCGCTGGGCGGTGATTCGATCCGTGGCATTCAAGTGTTGGGCGGCGCCCGAGCACGAGGGCTACAGCACTTCCAATTACCCGACCTGTTCCGTTACCCAACAATCAATGAGTTGTCACAGATACTGGCACAGAAAAAACTTGATCGTTCCTCTGAGTTTCACACAGAGCCCTTCAGTCTGATTTCCCCGGCAGATCGCGACAAGCTGCCGCCTGAGATCGAAGATGCCTATCCACTGACCATGCTGCAGAGCGGCATGCTCTATCACATGACCCTCACTCCCGAAGCGTCGGTCTATCACAATGTCAACAGTCTGCGGGTCAAAGGACCTTTCGATGTGGAAGCCATGCAGCAGGCGACGCAGCACATCGTGGACCGCCAGCCTGTATTGCGCACGTCGTTCGATTTTGGCAGATACAGCGAGCCGCTTCAGTTGGTCCACAAGTCGGCGCACTTGCCGGTCGAAGCAGAAGACCTGCGCGGCGTATCTGAAGAGCGGCAACTCGCGGTGATTAACGAATATGTGGAATCAGAGTTGAGGAACTTCTTCGATCCCGCGAAGCCTCCTCTAATCCGGATCAAGCTTCATCGTCTCAAGGATGACGAGTTTCAATGGACGCTCACGGACTTTCATCCAATCATCGATGGCTGGGCAGTAGCGGTCATGATCACTGAGATCAGCGCCGGCTATGCAACTCTGCTGAACGGCGGCAGGCCTGGCGGCCATGAACCTCCGTTGTCAGTAACCTTCAGAGATTACGTAAACCTCGAGCTGAGCACTCTCCAAAACGAGGAGGTCAGGAAGTATCTAACGCAAATGTTGGAGGGCAACACTCTCGCGCGTTTGCCGCGCTGGCCCATTCATTCGCAGCTGAAACCTGAGTTGGAGATACAGTCGCTGAGCTTCGAGGTGCCGGATGAGATACTGGCGGGATTGCAGCAACTGGTTCGCTCAGAAGCTATTCCCCTTCAATACCTGCTTCTGACCGCTCACTTGAAGGTCATTAGCTTGCTTACCGGACGGAACGACGTTAGCGCTGGTCTGGTGGTGGATGGCCGCCTGGAAGAACCGGGTGGAGAGCAAGTGCTTGGTCTATACCTGAACACAATGCCGTTCCGCTTGCAGTTGTCGCGCGGAACCTGGAACGAGCTGGCGCAAAGAGTATTTGCCGAAGTGCTGTCGTTGTTGCCACAGCGACGTTTTCCGCTCGCTGCGCTACAGCACGAGTTCGGCGGAGCACCGCTGTTCGAGAACATGTTTTACTTCATCGACTTCCACAACCTGCACGCGATGTCACGCGTCAGTCCGCTCAAGCTGGTGGAAGGCACTCACAGCTTCAACTACACGCATTTTCCACTTCAAGCAACGTTTTCACTCGATCGAGCGGCGGCCTCGACCGAAAGTGCTCTTAAACTTCAACTGGATTTTGATTCCAGCCAGTTTCACCCGCAACAGATCGAAGCTATTAGCGCTTACTATCGCGAGGCACTGCGACGCCTCGTTACCGATCCGTTCAGCCAGCACCAAACGGAGTCGCTGCTCTCCGCAGGTGAGCAGCGCACGATGCTCTTCGAGTGGAATGAAACCAGTAGCGCGAATCTGGAACTCACAACGATTCCAGAACTCTTCGACGCCCAGGCAGACTTGACTCCTAATGCGGTAGCACTTGTCTCTGAGAATCAACAACTGAGTTATCGGCAACTCAAGTCGCGCGCCAATCAACTGGCAAACTATTTAAAGGACGCGGGCGTTGGCGCCGAGAGCATTGTCGGAATCTGCATGAACCGATCGTTAGACACTATCGTCGCACTTTTGGGCGTGCTCAAAGCCGGCGGCGCTTACCTGCCGCTCGATCCGGGTTATCCACGCGAGCGTCTCTCGTTCATGATCTCAAACGCTCAGCCTGCCCTTGTCTTGACCCAACAGCACACACACGATGTGTTGGCTGAGCTTGATGTGAAGAGCATTTGTCTCGACGCGGATTGGAACCAGATTGCCGCGTGTCGCGAAGCGTCGCCCCGGATTGAAACTTCGGCAGATAATCTGTGCTCTGTGATCTACACCTCCGGATCGACTGGTCAACCGAAAGGCGTGCTCAACCCTCACCGCGGCGCCATCAACCGTTTCCGCTGGATGTGGGAGCAGTATCCTTTCGTAGATGGTGAGGTTTGCTGTCAAAAAACGTCGCTGAATTTTGTCGACTCGGTGTGGGAGATTTTTGGACCTTTACTGCAAGGGGTTTCTTCAGTTCTTATTCCCGAAGAGATAGCAAAGGACCCGCTCCGGTTGGTTGAAATGCTCTCGAAGCAGAACGTCACCCGAATCACTTTCGTGCCCTCGCTGCTGCGAATGATTCTGGCCCTCGAAGTTGACCTTCAAGACAAACTTCCAAAGCTGCGACATTGGACGACGAGCGGCGAGGCGTTAAGCAGCGAACTCGTCGAGGCGTTTCGGCAGCGTTTGCCGCATGCGTTGCTGCTCAATCTTTACGGCTCGTCGGAAGTGGCTGCTGACGTCACGCACTGCGAAGTCCTTCGCGAGAACGACTTCAGTAGTGTTCCTATTGGCAAACCCCTTACGAACATTCAGATCTATCTGCTCGATTCTGATTTGCAGCCGGTACCTCTCGGAGCTACGGGCGAGTTGTACGTAGGTGGCGCCGGCTTGTCGCGCGGGTATCACAGGCGACCGGATATGACGGCAGAGAAGTTTATTCCTTCTCCGTTTGCGGCAGCGGGGGGAGCCCGATTATATCGGAGCGGCGACCTCGCTCGATATCTTCCGGACGGCGCGATCGAGTATCTCGGCCGAACCGATCACCAGGTGAAGCTGCGTGGCTTCCGTATCGAGCTCGGCGAAGTGGAGGCCGTGCTCAACGCTCACGATGCGGTGAAAGAGGCGGTTGTTCTCATCCGAGAAGACTCGCCTGGCGACCCACGGTTGGTCGCTTACGTGGTGACGAACGAGCCCGGTGGAGAAGTGAGCAATCAGTTGCGCAGCTATGTGAAAGCAAAAGTACCAGACTACATGGTGCCCGCCGTCTTCGTACAACTTGATGCCCTTCCGGTAACCGGAAGCGGCAAAGTTGACCGGCAGGCACTGCCTGCTCCGGATCAAAGCCGCCCGGCGCTCGAGGAAGAGTTCGTCGCACCGCGCAATGAGATCGAAGAGTCAATGGCGCAAATCTGGCGCGAGATATTGGAGCTGCAACGAGTCGGAGTTCACGATAACTTCTTCGACTTAGGCGGAAACTCCCTTGTTGCGATGCAAATCATTGCCAAGGTTACTAACATCTTTGAAGTGGACCTGCCGCTTTTCACCCTCTTTGATACTCCGACGATTGCCGCTCTTGCTCAACAAATCGAGTTGGCCGGGCAAGCTGGCCAGGATCTTCAGGAAAAAAGGTGAATCAGATCGAGCACAGGTTGAAGCGGCTATTTGTCGAGCCGGGCGACGGGAGTGCTGGTGCCGCCGCTGAGCTGACAAAGGTTTCCGCTATCGCTGAGTCCTTTGTTGAAGGCGTGGAGATCACGACTGACTCAGATCTTGAAACGTTGATGCGCAGGTTCAATAGCAGCGAGATTCCTGAAGGTACTATGGACTTCGCGAGTTACATCGAGTACGTGAATGAGCAGGTGATTCCTCACTCGATACACACGTCATCGCCGCTCTTCATCGGTCACATGACCTCGGCGCTGCCCAAGTTCGTCAGCTCTTTGGAGATGCTCACCACCGCGATGAATCAGAACCTGGTGAAGGTCGAGACCTCCAAAGCAATGACGCTCTACGAGCGACAGGCGCTAGCGATGATGCACCGGCTCGTTTATGACTTCCCTGATGAGTTCTACGCCGAGAATGTTCAGAGTAGCGACAGCACGCTCGGCATTGTAGTGTCTGGCGGAACACTGGCGAATGTCACTGCCCTGTGGTGTGCGCGCAATTCTTCGTTGGGACCGTGCGATGGGTTTGCCGGAATCGAAAAAGAAGGGCTCGTGGCCGCGATGAGGTTTTATGGTTACGAAAAGTCAGTGATCATCGGCTCTCGGCTGATGCATTACTCTTTCAAGAAAGCGGCCGATTTGTTGGGCATCGGCGTAGAAAGTCTGATTGACGTTCCTGTTGATAGAAACAATCGCATCGACCTGGCGGCGCTCCGCCAGGCCGTCAGGGATTGCCAGATGCAGAATCAGCACATCAGTGCGATTGTCGGCGTGGCCGGCACCACCGATTGCGGCAGCATCGATTCGCTCTTGCAAATGGCGGAGATCGCGCGTGAAGCCCAGGTACATTTTCACGTCGATGCGGCCTGGGGTGGACCACTGCTCTTCTCTGAACAACATCGACATAAACTCGCAGGCATCGAGTTGGCCGATTCAGTGACGATCGACGGACACAAACAGCTCTATCTGCCGATGGGCATGGGGATGTTGATGCTGCGCAGTCCTCTGTCGGCCAGGAGCATTGAAAAGCACGCGCGTTATATCATCCGTCCAAACTCATTAGATTTGGGAAAGCGAGCAATGGAAGGCTCGCGCCCGAATACGAGTCTTCTGTATCACGCTGCGCTGAATATCATCGGGCGTCGGGGTTATGAGTTTCTGATTGACGAAGGAATACGTAAGGCTCGCTACATGGCCGCCGCTATTCGCGCTCTTCCGGAGTTTGAGTTGTTAGGTGAGCCGGAAATCAACATCCTTAATTACCGGTTTGTGCCGGCTCACTTGAGAGAACGGGCGCCTTTAGACCAATTAACTGAATCCGACGATCTTCTGATAGATAGTCTCAATAAACGTCTGCAAAAGATCCAGCGCCAGGCCGGCCGCAGCTTTGTTTCACGTACGACTCTCAACGTTGTGCGACGCGGAGAAGACAGACCTATTATCGCCTTGCGCGCCGTGCTGGCGAATCCGTTAACGACAGAATCTGATGTCGACGCGGTCTTGAAGGACCAAATCGAGATCGCCAACCAACTCTCCATTGCTTCCAGCCAACCCGCCTGATTGAAATTCCAACCGATAACCAGTCAATGAAAATTTTACTAGCCGAAAGCATGAGCTATTTTGCCCTCGGCGGCGCGAGCAAGGCTTGCAGAGGATTGATTGAGGGCCTGGCGCAAAGGGGACACTCTTGCGCCGTTGTCTCCATCGAGAATCGCGAGAAACTGGCAGCGGAAGACTTCAAGCCGGTTGGGGCGAAGGGCGTGATGGAATTGAAACTCGGCGGCATCAAGATTTTTGCCTCCGAAAACGGACAAGAGCAGTGGCGTCCAATGTGGGAGGCTCTTCGGACCTTCGACCCGGATTGGATCCTCATCAACGAGCACGGCGTCATGCTCCTGATCAGCGCCCTTGAAGCGCATCCTTCACGCACTGTTGTGATCGCGCAAAGCATCATTACCCACCTGCCGACAGAATCGGCGAACGCCGTCGAAGATCAGATCCGCGCCGTGCTCAGGAAGGCCGCCGGTATCATCACCATCAGCGACTACATGCGCGACTACATACAACGCTGGGGCGGCCTGGACTCTACAGTCATTCATTTCCCTTCTTATGGCGCCGGCCCCTATACGCACTTCAACAACTTCGATAGCGGCTACGTCACGATGGTCAACCCATGCGTGTATAAAGGTATCTCGATTTTCCTGTCCCTCGCGGAGAAACTGCCGCAGGTGAGATTTGCGGCCGTTCCGTTCTGGGGCACGAGCGCGGAGGACCGTGCGGCGCTGGAGCAACTGCCCAACATGGAGCTCCTCCAACCCTCGCCCAACCTTGACGACATCTTCGGGCAGACGAAAATCTTGCTAGTGCCTTCGTTGTGGGGCGAGGCGTATGGCTATATCGTGGTTGATGCGATGCTGCGCGGCATTCCCGTTCTGGCGAGCAACGTCGGTGGGCTTCCGGAGGCTAAACTTGGGGTGGATTACGTCCTGCCAGTGAACATGATTGAACGTTACGAGAAGGACGCCAAAATGCAGATTCAGCCGGTCGTCCCCGATCAGGACGTAAGCCCGTGGGTGGAAGCCCTGAGCCGTATCTTGACAGATCGCGCGCTATACGAGCGGCTGTCGCTAACCTCACGCGAGGCTGCGTTATCGTTCGTCGGTGGCCTCGGACCCGTCCCCTTCGAGCAGTACCTCGAGAGACTGGCGGCGGGCAGAATGCATGCAGGCGCGTGAGGCTTTGCGCCTAAGTGACGTTCCTGATGTTTGTTGGAGGTCGTGAGAGCGGCGGCTTTGCCTCGAAAGTAGCTGTGGACCAAACTTAAGCGTTTGCGGCGCGGCTGCGCTTCCTGGCCGCCGCGAGTCTTTCAAGATGTTGCTCGAATGGCTGTGGCCCGATACTGCTAACGAACGATAACGCAACTTCGCGCGACTCCAGCGACAAACGTTCGTACAGCGCGCGATCTGTCAATACCTGTTGCAGGGCTTCGAGCCAGGGTCTCACATCCTGCTGGGGTACTACAGGCTGAACCTGATTTCGGTTGTCTAGTTCGTAGCGTTCAATCATATTCACTGGCAGGACGTAATCCACCCCAAGTTTGGCTTCTGGCAGACCACCGACGTTGCTCGCCAGAACGGGGATGCCGCGCAGCATTGCATCGACCACCACTTGGCCGTACGCCTCACCCCACAATGAAGGCACTAGCAACACTTTCGTCTGCACGAAGATGTCGTCAAGGTTGGGCGAAGGCTGAAGCAGCGTCATATTGGGCAGTCGCGCCAGCGCGGCTCGATCCTCTGTGCTCGTGCCCCACAGCGGGACGGCCGCAAATCTCACCTGTGGGAGGTTCTCCGCGAGTGACAGGAAAATCGAGATACCTTTATACACGCACGGGTTGACCATTGTGACGTAGCCGCTATCGAAGTTGTTGAACTGTGTGAATGGACCTGAGCCATACGAGGGAAAATGAAGCACAGTCGAATCTAATCCAATCCAGCGTTGTATGTAGTCACGCATGTAGTTGCTGACTGTAATGATCCCGGCAGTCTTTTTCACCAGCAAGCGGATTTGATCTTCGAGATAAGCCTTTTTCTCCATATCCAAATAAGTGCTAATGGTTTGCGCGATCAGAACGACGCGTGAAGGATTGTGCTCCTGAAGGGCGGTGATCAGGAGCAGGACACCCCACTCGGAAATGAGTGTCCAATCCGGGTTGAAGGTCCGAATGCACTCCCGCATAGGACGCCACTGCTCCTGTGCGCTCACTGCGGCAAAGAATTTGATTCCACTCCATGCCAACTCGGCGATGCCCTCCGCGGCACCGAGTTTGAAACCCTGCGCCACCATTTCTTGAGGAGTTTCAATAGAAACAACAGCGCAAGAGTGCCCCCTCTGGGCCAACGCCTCAATCAATCCTCGGCAAGCCTTGCTTGCACCGCCTAGATCAAAATAACTCATGCTTATGGCGATTAAGATCTTCATGGACATACAAAAGGCGGAACCGAATTGATTCCGCCCCCCTCCCTTGCTTCTTCGTTGTCATTGATTCGCGGATCTTGATTTCACGAGTTTGAATTTCTCCAGGTTCGCGGCCGCCAACTTCTTCTTTTCGCTCGACCTTTCCTCTTTTTCAGTTTCGTTGAGAGTGGCGATGAGGTCGTGCAATCGGGCGTTGGGTTCACGCGCGACTTGCTCGAGAATTCGCTGAAAGCTTGCGGCCAGCCGGCGAATCGTGCGTGCGGCAAAGAGATCTGCGTTGTACTGCCAGATACAGCTCAGACCTTGCGGCGTGTCTTCCAGGAAGAGCGTCAGATCAAATTTTGCTGTTCCGCCGCGCAGCTCTTCTGAGAAAAGTCGCAGTCCCATGAGATCGATAACCGGAAGCGGAGCGTTCTGCATAACGATCTTCAACTGAAACAGCGGTGTGCGGCTTAAGTCCCGCTCCGGATGCAGTTCCTCCACCAACTTCTCGAAAGGTAAATCCTGGTGAGCGTAAGCTCCGAGTGTCACTTCGCGAACGCGTATCAACAATTCCCGAAAAGTTGGATTGCCGGATAAATCCGTATGCAGGACCAGTTGGTTGGCAAAAAACCCGACCAATCCTTCTATCTCCTGCCGGTTACGGTTTGCCACATCCGTGCCGATAACTACGTGGTCCTGCCCGCCGTGCCGCTTCACCAATAGTTGAAATGCAGCCACCATTGTCATGAAGAGAGATACTGCCTCGCGGCGACTCAATTCTCGCAACGCCTTCGTAGTGTTTGGATCAACTTGCAGATAATGATTCACGCCACGGTAGGTTTGCACTAGCGGACGCGGTTGGTCTGCCGGCAGCTCTACAACCGCAGGAGCATCCGCCAGTTGCCGTCTCCAATAATTCAATTGTGCATCCAGTACTTCTCCTTGCAACCATTTGCGTTGCCAGACAGCAAAATCCGCGTACTGTATGGAAAGCTCGGGAAGCTGTAGAGCTTCTCCCCTGGAGAATGCCTCATAGAGCGCGGACAGTTCTCGCACAAAAACACCCAACGACCATCCGTCAGAGACGATGTGATGCATTGTGAGCAGCATCACATACTCATCCAGCCCCAACTTCAACAACAGCACACGCAACAACGGCCCACGAGAAAGATCAAAGGGTCTTTTCACTTCCTCGTCCATAAGCCGGCGCAATTCCGCTGATCTTTTTGTGTCCGAAAGATCTCGTAGATCCGTGACCTGTAGACTTGCCGGTTGAGGTGGCTGAATCAGTTGTATTGCCTGTCCATTGAGCGTAGTAAAAGTTGTACGCAGCACTTCGTGACGAGCGAGCATTACATCAAGGCTTTGCTGGAGCGCTTCGAGATGCAAAGCCCCTTCGAGACGAATGGCGGAGGCGACGTTATAAGCCGCGCCGGCAGGTTCCAACTGATTCAGAAACCACATCCGCTGTTGCGCAAACGAAAGTGGTAACGCGGAGTCGCGTGAAACCGGTTGAATGGACTCAGTCAACGAACCGGCAACTGAACCACGAGCCAACTCAATGCTGCGACTTAGCCCGTGAACTGTCGGTTCATCAAAAAGAGTTCTAAGGGGAAGTTCGATCTGAAAGACCTGTCTGATTCGAGAGACAACTTGCGTTGCCGACAGCGAGTGTCCACCCAACTCGAAAAAGTTATCATGGCGGCCAACTCCTGCAACTCGTAATGCATTGGCCCAAATATCCGCAACAATACCTTCAATAGGTGTTAATGGCGCGACGTAATCCTGCTTTTCATCCTGCCATATCCCTCCCGGCTCAGGCAGGGCACGCAAGTTCACTTTCCCATTCGGTAGCAGCGGCAGTTGTTCGAGTATGACGAATGCCTGCGGCACCATATAGTCAGGAAGCTTATCGCGGAGCGCACGTCGCAGTTCTTCCGGCGATGTGCCCGCCTCCGCATGATTCGAGCTGACGACGTACGCGATGAGGCGTTTGCCATTGGAACTGTCATCTCGCGCCACGACCACTACGTCGCGCACTCCCGGCTGTCTGAGCAGCGCGGCTTCGATTTCGCCGAGCTCAATGCGCACTCCTCTAACCTTTACCTGATGATCCACTCGGCCCAGGTACTCTATCGTCCCGTCACTCAGATAGCGCCCGATGTCGCCCGTCCGATATAGCCGTGCCCCACCTACAGCACTGAACCCGTGCGGTACAAACCGCGCCGCCGTCATACTCGCTTGCTGCCAATAGCCCCGCGCCAGTCCCACTCCCCCGATGTATAACTCTCCCGCCGTCCCCACCGGCACCACCTGCTGCTGCTCATCCAGCAGGTACAACTGCAGGTTGCTGATCGGCCGCCCGATGATTACTTTGTTTCGTTTCCGCCCGCGTTCGCACACACTGTAGCTGGCATCGATCGAAGCTTCCGTCGGCCCATACAAGTTGATCAGCTCCGCCCAACTCACCCGCTCATAGAACCGCTCCTGCAAACTTTCCGGTAACGCTTCCCCGCCACTGAAAACTCGCTGCAGGCTCCGGCACTCGCCGATCCCAGCCTCCTCCACCAAGACCGCCAGCATCGACGGCACCATCTGCAACACCGTCACCGCGTGCGCTTTGACCGCCGCCACCAGGGCCGCACTGTCGCGCTGCGCCCCAGGCGCGGCCAGCACCACGCTCGCTCCCGTCATCAGCGGCAAAAACAGTTCCCACACCGAGGCGTCAAAGCTGTACACCGTCTTTTGCAACACCCGGTCTGTGCTACTCAGCGGAAACTCCTTTTGCATCCACAGCAAACGATTACAGATTGCTTCATGCGTGATCGCTACGCCCTTCGGCTGTCCCGTTGAGCCTGACGTATAGATCACGTAGGCCACGTTCCCACGCTCGGCACCACTGTCAATGCTCAGCGCGGGTTCGGTCGCTATTGTCGGCCAATCTCGATCGACGCATATAACGTCAAGTGATTGCGTTCGGATCGCAGTCGTCAAGGTGAGGAAGCGTTCGTGAGTCAACAGCAGTTTCGGTTGACCATCCTCGATCATTCTTTTCAAACGCTCTGGCGGCTGCTCAGGATCGAGCGGCAGATATGCCGCACCAGCTTTCAGTATGCCGAGCAGTCCTACAATCATCTCGAGGCTGCGTTCGAACAGTGCACCCACGAGCCTCTCCGGCCCGGCTCCTTTTTGGCGCAAATAGTGCGCGAGTTGATTGGCGCGGTGGTCGAGTTCGCTGTAAGTCAACGATTGTTGCCCGAAACACACTGCCACTCCCTGCGGCGTGCGCGTGCACTGCTGTTCGATAGCTTCGTGAATGCAATACGGAGGCTTAAACGTTTTCGCAGTTTGATTGAACTCTACGAGAATCTCGCGCCGCTGCTCGTCATCTAGAATCTCCAATTCCCCGAGCTGAGTATCCGGCTGCTGAAGGATGTTCGAGAGCAACGTCCGGTAGCTGGAAGCGATTCTCTCAATCGTTTTGACCTCTACGCGCGCGGCGTCATATTGAAATTCTGTTCGCAGACCTTCGCCGGCGTGGGCTACGCAGCGGAGTTTGATTGAGAAGCGATCGGTGCAACTGATTTGTTGCCGGACTGTCCACTTTAGACCCGAGACCTGAAGAGGAGGAGACAACTCAACAAACTCGAAACCGAATGGAAAGAAGAACGGTTGCTCCGGTCGAATTGAATTCAGTTGCGCGACGCGCTCATAGTCGAAATAGTCCTGCTGTTCATTGGCTTCACTTGCAGCCTGCCGAATCTGGCCCAGCACATCTCTTAGCTGCTGGTCCCTTTGTTGGCGTGAATTGATTGGCAAGTATCTCGCGAACAGCCCCGGCACTATGTCGAGCCCTTCATACACACGTCCCGAAAATGCAGTGCCGACAGTGCTCTCCTCCTGGCCGGTGATTCTCGAAAGAAGGACGTGCCAACAAGCCTGCAAGAGAATCGCAGGTGAGACGTCGTACGCGCGAGCCAATTCCCTGATTTTCTCGACCAGGGCAGGAGCGAACGTGAAGTTTAATGATCGAGGCGAAAACGCTTGCTCAAGATCGGAGTAATCGTCAAACGCAAACCTTAATTGTGTGGCACCAAAGCGCGGTTGAAGCCAATACGCTCTGCCCGATGCGGTTTCTTCCGACTCGAGTAGATCGTTCAACACTTCGGAAATATCCGCGTATTGCAGCGG
>Ga0187894_10004409_pt1 | contig 15108 bp, 15 predicted proteins | sample GBC1701081metaG_FD_136650 | JGI IMG/M metagenome (GOLD analysis project Ga0187894, IMG submission 136650) | White microbial mat communities from a lava cave in the Kipuka Kanohina Cave System on the Island of Hawaii, USA - GBC170108-1 metaG ...
AAGATCTCGCGGCTGCGCAAATCGCGGCGGAGGCTGTAGGTGAGCACTCCGAAGCCCGGGTTGCACACGGCCATCACGTCCGGCGCTTCGTCGACGAACGGACCGTGGTACTGCTCCTCGCGCCGCCGGACGCTGCGAAACACCGGACGTCCCGCGCCGTCGCGTAGCGCGCCCAGGCCGTCGACGATGCGGGTGCGGACGGCCTCGTAGGCGGCGCCGGGCGCGACGCAGCCGAGTGGGTAGCGCCCGCGCAGGTGGACCCAGATCCCCGCCGTCGCGTTGTCGAGCGTCTCGGCCCACGCCGCCGTCGCCGGACGGCGCACGTGGATGTGATCGAGCGTGTCCCAGCGGCGCCGCCACGCCGCCGGGAGATTGCGGATCACCTTTCGGCGCAGCGTCCAGAAGCGGTGCTCGGCGAGGAGGCCGTGGTCGGCAAGCCACCGGTTGATGCGCACGCTCTGCGACGGCTTCGGCACGAAGCCGTGGTCGGACGCGAGGATGACGGTGGCGTCGGGCCCGGCCGTGTCGACCACCCGTCCGACCGCCGCGTCGAGGCTCGAGTACACCTGCTCCACCGCCCCGCGCACGCGCGCGTCGTCGCCGCTGCGCGGTCGATCGTCGAGCTCGTTCCAGAAGTTGTGCTGGACGCGATCGGGCGAATAGAAAACGACGCAGACGACGTCGGTCGGACGCCGCAGCATGAGACGGATCGTCGCGTCGGCGCGCCGCTGCGTCATCGTGCACAGCGCACCCAAGTACGTCGTCGAGCGCTCGGCGTAGGTCGCCATGCTCGCGCGGAGCTGACGCGGCGCCTTCAAATCGATCTGATACCCGTCGAGCTCGGTCGCGACCTCGGCCGGCTCGGTGAAGCGCTCGCCGGGCGGCGTCAGCATGCAGCCGACCACGTAGCCGTTCACCGGACGCAGCGGATACGACGGGGGCACGTTGATCACGCCGACACTCCGCCCGGCCTGCCCCAGGTGGTCCCACAGTGTCGCCGACCGGAGGTGGGCCGCGTTCGCGATCCCGCCGGGCTCGTAGGCGTGCGGCGCCGTGCGCGTGAACGCGTAGATGCCGTGCCCGCCCGGGTTCTTGCCGGTCACGAACGACGACCACGACGGCATCGTGAGCGCCGGGATCGTCGAGCGCAGCGGTCCCCAGGTACCGCGGTCCATCAGCGCCAAGAGGCGCGGCATGCGACCGGCGCGAGCCCAGGGCTCGAGCACGGTCCAGGTGGCACCGTCGAGACCGATGATGAGGACCTTGGGCACGCCCCTACTCCATGTAGCCGAGGCCCTTCAGGTGCTCGGCGATCTGCGCCTCGGCCTCGGCCGACCCCCACTCACCGGTCGCCTCGACACCGGCCGTCTCGACGTCCGTGTACTCGATCGGATGCGCGGCACGATGCTCGGAGCGCAGGACCGACGCGCACACGGGTCCCTCCATGCTGCGCGGGACCGCGAGTCCCAGAAGGTGCAGCACCGTCGGCGCGATCGACTCGATGGGATATTCGCGATCCCGCCCGTGCGCGTCGATCGCCGGGCCCGCGAAGAGATAGAGCCCCTCGGGGTCGTGCGTCCCCGTGTACCCCTCCTCCCGGAACGGCCCAAAGAGCGTCCGCTCGCGCAGGTCGCGCCGCAGGCTTTCGTACACGATCCCGAAGTCCGGCTCGCACTCCGCCACGAGGTCGGGGGCCGAGTCGACGTAGGGTCCCGAGTAGATCTCCTCGCGGCGGAAGACGCCGCGGAAGACGCGCGCGCCGGCCTCGTCGCGGAGCGCCTCGAGGCCCGTCTTGATCCGATCCCGCACGGCCTCGTAGGGCGCACCGGACGCCACGCAGCCGAGCGGATAGCGACCGGAGGCGTGAACCCAGATGGCGGCGGTGTTGGTGAAGATCGTGTCGCTCCACGCCTGGGTGCGGGCGCGATTCACGAGAATGTGGTCGAGCGTGTCGTAGCGTGCGCGCCAGGTCTTCGGCAGCGCCTTCCGGATCACCTTGCGCCGGAGCGTCCAGAGCGGACGTTGCGCCAGCAGGCCCGCGTCGGCGAGCCATCGGTTGATGCGCACCGATCGTCGCGGGCTGTGCGTGAAGCCGTGGTCGGAGAGCAGGACGACGTTCGCTTGCGGCCCGGCCTCGGCGACGAGCGCGCCGATCGCGTCGTCGAGCGCGGTGTAGGTGGCGGCGAGCGCGGTGTCGAGCTCCTGGTCGGGCTCGGGACGCGCGCCCTCTTCCGGCTCGAGGCGGTTCCAGAAGTAGTGCTGCAGGCGATCGGGGGCGTAGAAGACGACACAGAATGCGTCGACGGGATGCGCCCGCATGAGGTGCACGCACGCCGTCGTGCGCCGCTCGGTCTGTCGTCGGAGCGCGGCTGCGTACTCGAGGGCCCGCGTTCGAAAGACGGGGTTCTCGGGGCGGAGATCGCGCGGCGTCTTCGTGTCGATCACGTAGTCCCCGAGCTCCGGGCCCAGCTCCGGTGGGTACGTGAACGCGACGCCGGGTGGCGTCAGCATGCAGCCGACCATGAAGCCGTTCACGGGGCGGAGCGGATACGAGGGCGGGACGTTGACGACGCCCACCCGCCGTCCCGCGGCACCGATCACGTCCCAGAGCGTGGGCCCGTGGAGGTCGGCGGCGCTCGCGAGCCCGCGACCATCGTACCGATCGGGCGCGAGACGGCGGAACGCATACACCCCGTGACCACCCGGATTGCGCCCGGTCATGAAGGACGACCAGGCGGGGAGCGTCAGCGCCGGAATCGTCGAGCGGAGCGCTCCCCACGCCCCGCGCTCCATCAACGACGCCAGGTGGGGAAGACGCTTCGCCCGCGCCCACGGCTCGAGGAGCCGCCACCCTGCCCCGTCGAGCCCGATCATGAGGACGCTGGGCTTCGTCACGAGAGAGCTCGCTTGTATCGTCCGCCCTCCGGGGCGGCAAGGCGGCACCGCATCACCTTGACTCCTCGTACGGCGCCGACTAGCGAGCCGCATGCTCCAGCGGCGCCTCGCGGCGATCCTGCTCGCGTGCGCCGCGTGGAGCCCTGCGCTCGCGGCGCGACCGTCGGTCGTCTTCATCCTGCTCGACACGACGCGCGCGGATCGGCTGGGCGCGTGGGGGAACCCGCGTCCGACGTCGCCCACCTTGGATCGGCTGGCGGGCGACGGCGCGCTCTTCGCGCGCCACTTCGCGAACTCGCACGCGACGCGGCCGTCGATGCCGCAGCTCATGAGCGGACGCTACTACCACGCGAACATCCTGGGGTCGTTCCAGACGGACGCCCATCCGCGCGAGATGTCTTTCGCACGGCCCGATCCGACGGCGACGCTCCTGCCGGCGGCGCTCCGAAGCGCCGGGTACGTGACCGAGGCGGTGAGCGCGCATACGTGGGTGGACGCGGACAGTGCGTTCGGGCGCACGTTCGATCACTTCGAGCTGCTCCCGTTCACCGCCGAACAGGGCCACGGCGATGCCAAGCCGCTGGTGGACCGCGCCGTCGCGCTCTGGCGCGAGCGGGAGCGGAGCCGTCCCCTCTTCCTGTACCTCCACTTCATGGACATGCACATTCCCCGAACGCTGCCGGAGGGAGGTCTGCGGTTCCCGGTTCCGGACGTCGAGGCACGGCGCTTTCGACCCAACGGCGAGCCGGCCTTCGGTCGCGATCGGCGGCGTTGGAACCGCAACGACGCGCGCGACTTCACCGCGCTCGACCGGGTCTACTATACGGCCGTCTACGACACCCGCATCCAGTACGCCGACGAGCAGATTGCCCGGCTGGTCGCCGCGATCCGCGCCGACGATCCCGAGCTGCGCGACACGATCATCGTCGTCACCGCCGACCACGGCGAGGAGCTGGGCGAGGACGGCTACATCGAGCACAGCGACACGCTCGCCGACGGCGTGCAGCACGTGCCGTGGATCATCGCGGGCGGTCCGGTCGTGCGCGGACAGCGCTGCGACGCCATGAGCGAGCACGTCGACGTCGTGCCCTCGCTGCTGCGCCTCCTCGACGTACCATTGCCGGCGGGCGTCGTCGTCGACGGCCAGGTGCGGCTCGACGCGAGCGGCCGGTTCGCCCGACCATGTGGCGAGGTCGCGGCGTACTACGCGTGGGAGGAGTATCAGGCGGTCCGGACGCATCACTTCCTCCTCGAGGAGCGAACGCCGGACACGTTCGGCGCGCGGTGCCAAGGCGCTGAGCGGCTCTACCACATGGACGGCCTGCGCAGGCGGCCCGTCGACGGCCCCCACCGGGACCGGCGCCTCGCGCGTCTTCGCGTCGAAATCGAGGCGCGGCTTGCGGCTCGCGACCGAGCCTACCGTACGAGCCGATACGACGTCCCGATCAGACCATTTCTGCTGCGGACCGATTTCTGGCAGCTGCGCAGTTCACCCATACCGCGCTGTGTCCGAGTCGACGAGGACACTCCGGCGGCAGCGTTCGATTCCGCGGGCTGGCTTTGGACCGGCCGCGGCGTCACGATCTTCGAGGGCGTCTCGACGTCGCCACTCCGGGTCTGGCTCGGCGTACCGGCAGGCGTCTACCGGGTGGAGGCCGCCAGCACGCCGATCGGCCGGCGACCCTGGCTCTGGGGCTACGCGCGCTGGCGGCGGAAGTCGTTCCTTTCCGAAGAGCCTTCGGAGTTCCTTCCTGTGGGAACGGTCGACGCGTCCGCAGGAGTCGCGGAGGTCACGCTCGGCCCGGAGATGGCGACGGGCCACCACGTCCTGGGGCTCCGACTCTCCCCGCCAGGGACGACCGCCGCACCGTCAGCGATCGACCAGGGCCAACGCGAACGCCTAAAGGCCCTCGGCTACGTCCAGTAGCGCCCCGCACCAATTTGCACCGACGCCCGGTTCTTCATATGGAGGCCGGCAACAATGGGGGGGGCTGGGAGCGAAGGGCCTGCCATTTCGGTCGTCGTCCCCACGTACAATCGCGCCGCCTTCCTGCCCGCCATGCTGGCGAGCGTGTTCGCGCAGCGCGACTGCCCGCCCTTCGAGGTCGTGCTGGTCGACGACGCGTCGACCGACGACACGGCCGCGGTCGTCGCCTCGACCGGCCTTCCCGTGACCGTCGTTCGCCTGGAGAAGAACGGTGGCGTCGCGCGCGCCAGGCAGGTCGGCGTCGAGCAATCGCGCGGGCCGCTGCTCGCCTTTCACGATTCCGACGACGTCATGCTCCCCGGTCGTCTGGGCGGGTTGGCCTCGTATCTCGAGGAGCATCCGGAGCTGGGTGGCGTGTTCTCCAACGGCGTCATCGAAACCGCGGACGGTAGAAGCGTGGGGACGGTGGTGCCGGAGGCGCAGGCGGTCCACTTGGACGGGCGTCGCATCGGGATCCGCGACATCCTGCGCGACGGCCTCCCGGTGTATCTCCAGACGGCCCTCATCCGCCGCTCCGCGTTCGACCGTGCCGGCGGCATCGACGCGAGTCTCAAGCGGCATGCGGACCTCGATCTCGCCTGCCGGGTGACCCTCACGACGCCGGTTGCCTTCCTCGACCGGCCGGCGTTCGGCTATCGCCTGCACGGCGCGAATCAGACGCGCGATCGTATGCGGCTGCGGGAGGGGCTCGCCGAAGTGATGGGTCAGCTGCGGAAGAGACACCCGGAAGCCGTCGAGCTCTGCGGGGTGGACTGGTATCGCTGGCGCGAGGCGCGACACCTTCGCCGGATCGCGTTGCAACGGCTTCGGGAGGCGCGGGTCCTCACCGCCGCGTCGATCTTCGCGCGCTCGCTGGCGCTCGGTATACGCCGACCGGCGCCGGCGACGGGTCTGCGATCCGAGCATAGCCACGAAGCCTAGGGGGAGACGAGATCATGCGGGTGCTGGTTCTTGGAGGAGACGGTTACTGCGGGTGGCCCACCGCCCTGCACCTCGCCGCTCGCGGCCACGAGGTCGCGATCCTCGACAACTTCGTGCGCCGCCTGTGGGACCACGAGCTCGGCTGCGAGACGCTCACGCCGATCCGGCCGCTCCACGATCGCGTGGCGATCTGGCGCGAGCTCACTGGTCAGACGATCCGCACCTTCGTCGCCGACATGATGAACTACGAGGCGGTCGCGACGGCGATCGAAGCGACCGCGCCCGACGCCGTCGTCCACTTCGCCGAGCAGCGCGCCGCGCCGTACTCGATGATCGACCGCGAGCACGCCGTGTTCACGCAGGTGAACAACGTCGTCGGGACGTTGAACCTCCTCTTCGCGCTGAAGGAGATCCGACCCCAGTGCCACCTCGTGAAGCTCGGCACGATGGGCGAGTACGGCACGCCGAACATCGACATCGAAGAAGGCTTCATCGAGGTCCACCACAAGGGTCGGAGCGACGTCCTCCCCTTCCCGAAGCAGCCCGGCTCCTTCTACCACCTCTCCAAGGTCCACGATTCGCACAACATCATGTTCTGCTGCCGGGTCTGGGGCCTGCGCGCGACCGATCTCAACCAGGGCGTCGTGTACGGGACCGTGACGCCAGAGATCAGCCGCCATCCGGGTCTGATCAACCGCTTCGACTACGACGACGTCTTCGGCACAGCCCTCAACCGCTTCTGCCTGCAGGCCGCGATCGGCCACCCGCTCACGGTCTACGGGCGCGGGGGCCAGACGCGGGGGTTCCTCGACATCCGCGACACCGTGCGCTGCATCGAGCTCGCAATCCAGCACCCACCCGGTCCGGGCGAGTTCCGCGTGTTCAACCAGTTCACGGAGCAGTTCTCCGTGGGCGAGCTCGCCGAGAAGGTGCAGCAGGCCGGCACGAAGCTCGACCTGGACGTCCGTACGGAGCACCTGCCGAACCCGCGCGTCGAACGCGAGGAGCACTACTACAACGCCGCCCACACGCGGCTGCTCGACCTGGGGCTCGAACCGCACTACCTCTCGGACTCCCTTCTGGACTCGCTTCTCAACATCGCCATCCGCTACCGTGATCGCGTCCGCGAGGACGTGATCCTGCCCAGGGTCGACTGGCGCCAGACGCACAACCGCCACGATCCGCCGGGTTTCGCCGTGGGCCCGACCGACGCACGCTCCGCCCCGAGCGTCGCGAGCCCGCCCGCAGCCGTCGTCTTCAAGTGACCTGGCTCGTCACGGGGGGCGCCGGCTTCATCGGCGTCAACCTGCTGCGGCGGCTGCGCACCGCGGGGGCGCACGTCCGCGTGCTCGATGACTTCTCGACGGGCCGGCGCGAGGATCTGGACGGCCTCGGCGCCGAGCTGATCGAGGGCGACATCCGCGACGGCGACGCCGTGACGCGCGCCCTCGCCGGCGTCGACGTGGTCGTCCATCTCGCCGCCCATACGCGCGTCATCGAGTCGATAGCCGATCCGCTCGGGAGCTTCGACGTGAACGCTCGCGGCACGCTCACGGTGCTGGAGGCCGCACGCCGGAGGGGCGCGGTGCGCCGCGTGGTGTTCGCGTCGACCGGCGGAGCGATCCTCGGGGACGCGGTGCCGCCCGTCCACGAGGACATGCCGGCGCGCCCCCTCGCCCCGTACGGCGCGAGCAAGCTCGCCGGCGAGGGGTACTGCTCGGCGTATTTCGGGTCCTACGGGCTCGCGACGGTCGCGCTCCGCTTCTCGAACGTCTACGGGCCATGGTCGTACCAGAAGGGGAGCGTGGTGGCGGCCTTCTTCAGAAAGATCCTCACCGGCGAGCCCCTCGTCATCTACGGCGACGGCCAGCAGACCCGCGACTTCCTGTTCGTGGGCGACCTCTGCGAGGCGATCGTCGCCGCGACGCGGCACGACGTCGGAGGACAGGTCTTCCACATCGCCGCAGGCATCGAGACGCCGATCGCGGCGCTCGCGGAGCGCATGCTGCGCGTCACCGGCGCCGGTGTCGCGATCGAGCATCGCCCCGCCCGCGCGGGCGAGGTGAGACGGAACTGCGCGCGCATCGACCGCGCCCGCACGTTGCTCGGCTTCTCCCCCGCGACGCCGCTCGACACGGGCCTTCGCGAGACGTGGGACTGGTTTCGCGCTCAGACCCGCTCGTAGGGATCGAAGAGCTTCTTGTACTCCTCGAGCGCGAAGCGATCGGTCATGCCTGCGATGTAGTCCGCGATCACGCGCGGCATGCTCTCGCCCTCGGTCTGCGTGCGCTGCGTCACGTGGGGCGGGAGCTGCTTCGGCTCCTGCATGTAGACCTCGAAGAGGGCGCTCATGATGCGGTCGGCCTTCTGGGTCATGCGGTTCACGCGATGGTGATGGTAGAGCCGGTCGTAGAGGAACCCCTTCAGCGCGCGGTGACGCTCGCCCATGCCCGGCGAGAACTCCACCAGCCGCGGCTTCACGCGCCGGACCTTCTCGAGCGAGTCGATACCCTCCCCGCTCAGGTGCTCCTCGAGCGTCGACGCGAGATCGGTCACCATCCAGTCGATCAGACGACGGACGGCCTGATAGCGGACGACCCGCGCCGCCGCCCCCGGGGCCGCGCGTGAGGCGTCGTTCCATGCGTCGTTCCAGATCGGGACGGTCAGCAGCTCGTCGGGATCGAGCATGCCCGATTGCAGCCCGTCGTCGACGTCGTGCGCGGTGTAGGCGACTTCGTCGGCGAAGTCGACGATCTGCGCCTCGAGACACGGGGCGAGGTCCGCGCCGAACTCGACTACCTGCGGGCGGTCGTAGCGCGTCGAGTGCTTGACGATGCCCTCGCGCACCTCCCACGAGAGGTTGAGGCCGTGGAAGTTCGGATAGCGATCTTCGAGTACGTCGACGATGCGCAGGCTCTGCGCATTGTGCTCGAAGCCGCCGTGCGGCTCCATCAACCGGTCGAGCGTGCGCTCGCCGGCGTGCCCGAATGGCGTGTGCCCGAGGTCGTGCGCGAGGGCGACGGCCTCGGCCAGGTCCTCGTTGAGGGCGAGCATGCGCGCCAGGGTGCGCGTCACCTGCGCGGCTTCGACGGTGTGGGTGAGCCGCGTCCGATAGTAGTCGCCTTCGTGGTTGACGAAGACCTGCGTCTTGTACTCGAGCCGACGGAAGGCCGTCGAATGGATGATCCGATCGCGGTCGCGTGCGAAGACCGGCCGGAACGGATGCTCGGGCTCGGGATGCCGGCGGCCGCGTGAGAGGCGGCTCGGCATCGCATAGCGTGCGAGGCCTGCTGCTTCCCGCGCCTCGAAGGCCTGCCGACCCGGCGTCACCCCACACTAGGCCGCGTCGCCGTCGGCTTCCACCGTCACGTGAATGGTTGCCTTCACGTTCCGGCCCACCTGCACCACCACGGGGAACGTGCCGAGCTGCTTGATGGGTTCCTCGAGCAGGATCCGCCGCCGCTCGACCTGGAATCCCTTCGCTGCCAGGAGTCGCTCGATGTCGAGGTTCGTGACCGAGCCGAAGAGGCGCCCCTCTTCTCCGCCGGCGCGTGCCTTGACCGTGAGCGCGAGACCTTCGAGTTTTCCTGCGACGCCCTCGGCCGACTTGCGCTCGCGGTCGGCCTTGGCACCGATAACGCGCTTGTGGTGCTCGAGCTCGGCGAGGTTCTTTCGATTGGCCTCGACGGCGAGCCCCCGTGGGAAGAGGTAGTTGCGCGCGTAGCCGGGCTTCACCCGGACGACCGCGCCGATCGCTCCGAGGTTCGGAACGTCCTCGCGCAGAATCACTTCGACGGCCATGATCCAGGCTCTCCTTTAGGGGTACACGCTGGTGTACGGCAGCAGGGCCACGGTGCGCGCCTGCTTGATGGCCACCGTCAATCGCCGCTGGTGGCGGGCGCAGTTGCCGGTGATGCGGGCCGGAATCAGCTTGCCGCGCTCGCTGAGGAACGTCCCCAGCATCCGCGAGTCCTTGTAGTCGATGAGCATGGCCTTGTCGGCGCAGAACCGGCACACCTTACGGCGGCCTAGGCCACGCCGACGTGCTGGACGCGCCGATCCTCGCTCGCGCTCCCGCTCCCGCATCTACGCGCCCTCCCCTTCGCCGACGCCCTCGGCCTCGAGTCCGCCCTCTTCCATCCCGGGCTCCTCGGGCTCGGCGCCGCGGGCCGTCCGGAAGGCGGCCGGCGGGGCGTCCTCATCCTGGCGGACCGAGATGAAGCGCAGGACGGGATCCATGAGCTTCACGTTGCGCTCGATCTCACGCAGTCCGTCGACGCTGGCGCGATACTCGAACAGGACGTAAATCGCGCGGCGCTGCTTGTGGATGGGGTACGCCAGCTCGCGCGTGCCCCACTCGAGCACCTGGCTCACGGTACCCTTCTGGTCCTCGATCAGCGTCCGGATGCGGGCAGCGAGATCCTTGGCGCCGGGTTCCCCCAGCTCGGGATTCACGAGCACGAGTGTCTCATAGCGGCGGTCCGCCATGCATGGTCTCCTTTGGTGTTATCCTTCGGCCTTCTTGGGTGGCGCGCCCCCGGCTTCCGGCGCCGGGGCCGCGGGGGCAGCTCCCTCGGCCGTCGGTACGGCTGCGGCCGCCTCGGGCGCCGCTTCGACGGGCTTCTCTTCGATGGTGGGCGGCAGCACGGTAACGACCGTCTGCGCCTGGTCGCCGATCGGCGTCACGCCCTCCGGCAGGGTGATCTCCGAGAGGTGGATGGCGTCGTGGATGTCCAGTGCGGAGACGTCGACTTCGATGAACTCCGGAATCTCGGTCGGCAGGCACTCGACGTGCACCTCGCGGAGAATCGGCTGCAGGATGCCGCCGTTGACGACGCCCGCCGGCTTGCCGATGAAGTGCAGGGGCACCGAGACCTCGAGCCGCTCCGTTAGGTCGACTTCGTAGAAGTCGGCGTGGAGCACCGCGCCGCTCACCGGGTGGAGCTGCATCTCACGGACCAGCACCATGCGCTCGTGGAGGTCGGGATCGGATCCGCCAGCGTGCAGCAGGCGGATCAAGTGGGAGCCTTCGAGGTGTGCGATCTTTCGCTCGAACTCTTCGGCGCTCACGGTGATGGACGTCGTTGTGCGCTTGGGGCCGTAGAGGATCGCTGGGACGCGCCCCGCCACGCGGCTCCGCCGCGATGGCCCTTTCCCCTGCCCGGATCGGCGTTCGATCGTGACTTCTACCGTCTCCATGCCTTCTTCCTCACACGAATAGCGAGCTGATCGATGCCTCGTCGTGGATGCGCCGGATGGCCTCGCCCAACAGGGGTGCCACCGGGAGCACGCGGATCTTGGCGACTCGGCGTGCGGCTTCCGACAACGGGATCGTGTCGGTGACTATGAGCTCATCGATGCCGGACGCCTCGATGCGCGCGATCGCCGGTCCGGAAAGCACGGCGTGCGTCGCACACGCGACGACGCCGGGCGCCCCCGCGCGCCGCACCGCCTCGGCCGCCGCGCAGAGCGTCCCGGCGGTGTCGACCATGTCGTCCACGAGCACCGCGGTGCGGGCATCGACGTCGCCGATGATCTGCATGTCGGCCACGACGCCGGGCCGCGACCGCCGCTTGTCGATGACCGCCAGGTTGGCGTCGAGGCGCTTCGCGAAGGCGCGTGCCCGTTCCACGCCGCCGGCGTCGGGGGACACGACGGTGACGTGCCGGTCGCCGAGGCGCTCCCGAAGGTACTGGAGCAGCACGGGATTCGCGTAGACGTTGTCGACGGGAATGTTGAAGAATCCCTGGATCTGACCCGCGTGCAGGTCGACTGTGAGGACGCGCGACGCGCCGGCGGTCGTGATGAGATCGGCCACGAGCTTCGCGCTGATCGGCACCCGCGGCGCGACCTTCCGATCCTGCCGCCCGTAGCCGTAGTACGGAATGACCGCCGTCAGTCGCTTGGCCGAGGCTCGCTTGAAGGCGTCGAGCATCAGCAACAGCTCCATCAGGTTGTCGTTGGTCGGGGTGCACGTCGACTGGATCACGAAGACGTCGCCGCCGCGGACGTTCTCCGTGATCTCGACCAGGACCTCGCCGTCGCTGAAGCGACCGACCTCCGCTTGCCCCAAGGGCACGCCGACCGCGTCACTGATCGCTCGCGCCAGTGCCGGATTCGATGTTCCTGCGAAGAGTTTGATCTCGTCTTTCACTCTTGCACGCCGTCGGGTCTCGCGTCGCGGCGCTGGGCGGGAAGGACTCGAACCTTCGGTGCCGGATCCAAAGTCCGGTGCCTTACCAACTTGGCGACCGCCCAATGCAGCTGCGCCCGCCGTGCCGCGAAGCGAGGGATGCTAGATTTCGGGCCCCGGGAAGTCAACCCGATCCGCGTGATGATGCCCCCGAAATCGCTGCGGAGACGATCGTATTCGCGCGTTGGTGGACCGGGTCCGACGCTTGTGATAGCCGCCGACCCGCTCGCGCCGCCCTCGTGGTGAAATGGATATCACACAGGCCTCCGGAGCCTGGGGTAGAGGTTCGATTCCTCTCGGGGGCACTTCGAGGGCTCGAGAGTGGGCGCGCGCTTGATCTCACGGGACCCTTTGGTCTAATTCGAGAGTCTTGGAGCTACTTTAACCTGGCCGGGGCCGGCTTGGCGTGAGGAGTGGGTGATGGAACTTCCCAAGTGCCAGAAGTGCAAATCGGGGATTCTGATTCCGCTCTCGGACTACGGTCAAGAAGGGGCTGCGGTCATCTTCAAGGCGTGGGCGTGCACGGACCCCGAATGCGGGTTTTCCCTGCGGATCGACAAGGGCGAAGTCAGCTACGGAAAGCGAATCGAGCACAAGCGCTGAGACACATGGGGGGCCGGACCCGTCCGGCACGAACTGGAGGCGGCTCTATGACGCGGCACCGAAACAACGTTCCCCTGCTGGTGGCCCTGCTGCTCGCCGTCCTCGTGATCGCGCCCCGGGCGAACGCGGTGTCCTATGATGAGCGGTCGACTGCGCAGAAGGCCGGCCTCACGACGGCTGCGGCCATCATGAACGTCATCCCGATCACGGCGACCTGGGTCGCACCGAAGTGTCTTCCTGGATACGTCTTCTGCAAGATCGCGTTCGCCGGGATCAGCGTCGTCGGCGCGGCCGAGCACGTGTTCCTCGCGGGACCCATCGACGACGGTCAGGTCGAGTCCATCCTGTACAAGGGCTTCGCCGGCGACTGGTACGTGACCGGTCGCAACGTCGCCGGGGACGTGAATCCGGAGCCCCTGCCCGACGCACCCACGCCGGCGCCAGCGCCCTAGCCGCCGACGACCTGGACCGACTGGATCACGACGGGCGTCGTCGGGACGTCGCGGTGCATGCCGCGCGCGCCGGTCTTGCCCTGCTCGATTTTCTTCACCACGTCCATCCCCTCGATCACCTTCCCGAAGACGGCGTAGCCGACGCCGTCCTGGGCGCGATCCCGGTTCAGGAAATCGTTGTTCCGGATGTTGATGAAGAACTGGGCCGTCGCGCTATCGGGGTCGGACGTGCGTGCCATCGCGAGCGTACCGGTCTCGTTCTTGAGACCGTTCGTCGATTCGTTCTTGATCGGCGCCCGCTCACCCTCGTGCTTCTCGCGCATCTGCGCGTCGAATCCACCGCCCTGGATCATGAAATTCGGCATGACCCGGTGGAAAATGGTGCCGTCATAGTAACCGGCGCGCGCGTAGTCGAGGAAGTTCTTGACGGTGATGGGTGCCTTCTCGTCGAAGACCTCGACCTTGATGTCTCCCAGGCTCGTCGAAATCACTACCACGGCATTCCCCTTTCCCTCGTCGCCGCCACAGGCCGCCACAAGGAGCCCGACGGCGAGCATCGCCGTGCGCAGGCTGGCGCGCAAGCGCGGAGGTCGCAGCACTCCTAGTGCCCCTGATGCCCTTGATGCCCTTGATGTCCACCGGGCATGGGCAGCACCACCGCGGGCGCGGCCCGAACCACGTCTCCCCGAACCTCGACGCACTGCCACCCGTAGAGGCCGATGGATCGCCATGTCCATTCGACCTGTGCGTTCACGACGGAGTCGCCCTCCGGGTCCAGCGCAAGCAAACGGCGCACACAGGTGCCCAGGAGATCAGCACCCCCGTCCATGCCGAAGGCGGCGCCGATCGAGCCGTCGCAGACGCGGGCGGTCGCTCCGGGACGAAGCATCTTGAATCCCTCGCTGGTGGAGACCATGCTCACCTTCGGCAGTGCGCCGCGCGAGACGGTGCAGCCGAACGTGCAGGCCGCGACCACTACGAAGATACTTGTCGAACGTCCGATGCGCGTCCCTCGTCGCCTTCGACTCGGGTCGTTCCTTGGCGTCACCCTGCTCCTCATTCTTCTCCCAAGCTGCTCATCGCCCCCTGCGGCCCTGCGCGCCGACGTAGAAGCCTACCTCCGCCGTGTCAACGACTGGGCGCCCACGGAGGCGGAGACGGGGCGAACCATCGATCGTATCCTCGCCACGCAGTTCGTCGACGACGCCGAGGTGCGCCGCCAGGTGACGGCCGACGCGCCCCGCGCCAGGCAGCAGGTCGAGCGCTTGAGCGCCTACCAGCCGAGAACACCCGACGTCCGCGGCATACATGAACGCTACCTCGAGGCCTGGCGGAATCTGGTGACCGGCTACGCCAACATCGAGGCTGGGATCGATGCGGCGGACGCGGCGAAGCTCTCCGCCGGGCGCCGCGCGCTCGAGCAGTGGCGCTCGGCCGTCGTCGCGACCGCGTCGAGCCTCCGCGACTTGCTCCAGCGCACCGGCGCGACCGTCCCCGCGCAACGGTAACGGCCGAAACGACAACGGCCCGGTGGGCAAACCCACCGGGCCGTGTCCGTGTTGATCCGGCGGCGTCCTACTCTCCCACACGGCGACCGTGCAGTACCATCGGCGCAGGAGGGCTTAACGGCCGTGTTCGGGATGGGAACGGGTGTATCCCCTCCGCCATCGCCACCGGAAACCGAAGTCGATCACAATCTGGACGGGAACGGAGAGCAAGCACGTGGTAGCTCGACCTGCGGATAGGAATCCTATGGTCAAGCCGCACGGCCATTTAGTACCGGTTAGCTTCACGCCTTACGGCGCTTCCACACCCGGCCTATCAACCTCGTCGTCTTCGAGGGGCCTTTAGGGACCTCGCGGTCCAGGGATGCCTTATCTCGGGGTGGGCTTCCCGCTTATATGCTTTCAGCGGTTATCCCGTCCGCACATAGCTACCCGGCGATGCAGCTGGCGCCACAACCGGATCACTAGCGGTGCGTCCATCCCGGTCCTCTCGTACTAAGGACAGCTCCCCTCAAGCATCCTACGCCCACGGCGGATAGGGACCGAACTGTC
>Ga0187894_10004411_pt1 | contig 15105 bp, 13 predicted proteins | sample GBC1701081metaG_FD_136650 | JGI IMG/M metagenome (GOLD analysis project Ga0187894, IMG submission 136650) | White microbial mat communities from a lava cave in the Kipuka Kanohina Cave System on the Island of Hawaii, USA - GBC170108-1 metaG ...
AACCCGTCGCCTGGTGTGAGCGGCGCGTAAAAAGCGGTCAGGCCGATGGTCGCGGCGCGGCGCGCGTTCTCATCCAGGATCGTCATCACCTCGGCGCGCGCATGACCGCGCCAGCCTTCCGCCAGCATCGCGTAGCCGAACACTCCGAGCGACGCGGCCGCTCCAATCGCCGGCACAGTCCACCACAACCAGAGTTTCTTCTTTCGCCGCGCGAGCACGAGGTAATTGACCGGCCCGATCACGACCACAAACATCAACATCAACAGAAACAGTCCGCGAACCGGTGTGCCCAACTCTTCAACCACCGGAAATTGTTGATTGATGGCGTTGATGTGCCATGGATTCGGAAAATCCTGCACGCGCGAATCGCCCCAGAAATCAATAATTCGTCCCCACTGGCTCCCGGTGATCCGGCTCGCATCCACATCGCCGCTCACGATCACCATACCGTAGCCGATGAAGTAATGACGCAGATCGTTTTTGCCCGGCTTGTAACCCGGCGCGGCAGCCAGGATGGCATTTCTCGGACTCACTTGCGCCGTCATCACTCTCACGTCCTGCGCCTTTACATCCCCGTCTTCACCCGAAGACTCAGGTTGCGCGCTGATCCAGCTCTGGCGCGATTGCCACTGCTGAGGCGCGGACCATTGGCCGAGGATCAACAATACTCCGCCGCATTCGACGTAACGCCACAACGCATCCTGAACCGGCGCCGGCGCCACACGCAAATCGTCGACGGTGACAACCACGCCGTTGTAACGCGAATATCCGAGCCAGTTCGCGCTCCACTGCCCAACAGGCAAATCGGACCCCGCGGTGACGGTGCGAGTGCGGTAGAACGCGACGCCTGTGCGCGTGTTTTCAACCGTCTCTCCCTGATTACCCAGAATCCCCGCCTGATTGATCGCCCCGCTCTTGTTGACGCTCTGGCTGATCAACAGATGAATCGGTTCGCCCGATGGGTGGCGCATGCCAATCGACGGGATCATTGACATTGCGAGGAGCGGAATGAGTTCGTCCTGTCGTTGCCCGTCGATGATGACCGCCACCCCGCTGCCTTCCATCGGCAAAGGCGGTTGGAACATCGTCGCGGTAACGACCGCGCCTGGGGCGACTTCGACCGTGCGAGTCATCTCGCGGATCGAGGATTCATGCGCGGCGTACGCTTCGCTATAGATGATCAATGTCACCTGATGCGCTCGCGCGGTCGAACGATTGGTGATCGTCGCTCGGTACTCCGTGTATCCTCTCCCGCCATAATCGCCGAAAACGCTCTCGATCTTCACCGAAATGTCGCCGTAATCGGTCGCCGCCCAAACAGGAGTTAAGAACGCCGCGATGATGAATGGGGCGAGACATGAAAGAGGCAATCTGCGATTGAAGCCAAGGGTGTTTTTCATAACTTTACAGATGGTTGAATCAGTACCGCGAGCGGTAGCGAGCGAGTCCTTCTTAACAAGCGCATTAAGAGGGCCACGCTCGCTACCGCTCGCGGCAGCGGATTCATTCGATTTCCACATCGCGCGGCAATTTGATCCCGGTCTCATCCAGTCGCCCGAGCAACTTCGCGATGATGGCGCGCGAATCAACGCCGTCGAAGCGCGCTTTGTAATTCAACACCAGCCTGTGATTGAGCGCGGGCGAGGCGACGGCCCTCACGTCTTCAAACCCGACTGTAGGCCGTCCGGCCAGCATCGCGTAAGCGCGCGTGGCTTCGGCCATCGCGATGGCGGCGCGCGGCGACGCTCCGTAGCTAATATAATCGCGCACTTCATCGATCGCCTCATCCGAATCGGCGTGCGTCGCGGCCACGATCCGCGAGATGTAACGCGACACCGGCTTCGGCAGAAAGACGCGATCCATCGCCGAAAAAATTTGTTGAAGCTCCGCGCCGGTCATCACGAAATCGGGCGCGGGCGGCTCCCCCCGCCGCCTGGTCGAGATGATTCGGTCGAGCGTTTCGACGTCGGCGCCCGTCACGTTGAGCTTGAAGAGAAAGCGGTCGAGTTGCGCTTCGGGCAGCGGGTATGTGCCTTCGAGTTCGATTGGGTTTTGCGAGGCGAGCACGAAGAACGGCTCGGGCAAAGGCCGGGTCGCGCCGAGCAGCGTCACGGCGTGTTCCTGCATTGCTTCGAGTAGCGCCGATTGCGTCTTGGGCGAGGCGCGGTTGATTTCATCGGCCAGCAGCAGGTTGGTGAAGATCGGGCCGGGATGGAATTCCATCGCGCGGCGGCCGTCATGATTTTCCTGCAGGATGTGCGCGCCCAGAATGTCGCTCGGCATCAAGTCCGGCGTGAACTGCACACGGTTGAATTGCAGATTCAGCAGACCGCCCAGAGCCTTGACCAGGGCCGTCTTTCCGACTCCCGGCAACCCTTCGAGCAGGATATGGCCGCGGCTCAAGATGCCGGCCAGCACAAGGCGATGAAGTTCGGATCGACCGAGGAGGATGCGGTCGAGTTGAGCTAAGGCTTTGTTCGCAAGCTCGACCGCCGGGTTGAGTTCTTCAGGTTGCAGGATTGTCTCTGTCATATTATTTCGTCTGCGGCCTATTAAAATAACGCTTCACCGCGCCTCTGTGCCTCGGCAGTATCGTTTGCGTGTGAGCCGAGCCACCGCCCGCCGCGGTGTTGTTCAAAGCGCCGTGCGCCGCGACGCCGCTCGTGTCAACCGTCGGCGCGGTCGCGCTCAAGCCTACGAGCTGGCTGTCGTTCAAACCGGCGACGGACGAAGGCGGCAGAACCTTCTCTTTAAACTTAGCGTCCTTCTCGTTCGAGCCGTCAGTCCAGGTCATCGCCGCGTCGGCGCGCCCACGGCTGACGCCGCCTTTGCCGGGATTTTCACACCACTGGCCGAGCGCCTCTTCGACCGACATCTTCTCAGCGGTCTCCTTCAGAAATTGGGCCAAGCCGGAATTGTCGCGGCGGTTGGCCTGCGCGCCGCCTTTGAGCGAATTCGGATTGATTCTCCCTGACTGGCTCAATTTTGACAGTTTCTGGTTGAGCGATGATTTGCCCTTGCCGAGCGCTTTCGAGACATCTTTGAGGTGTTCCGATTTGAGCGACCCCGACTTGAGCGCCTCCTGCGTTTCGGGCGACAGATCGTTCGCGAGAGATTCGTTCTCTTTCATCGCGCCCTGCATCATTTCGCCGAGCGTCCGCATAGCTTCGGTCATCGTCTTCGAATCGAGCTGATCGGAACCGGCCATTAAACCTTCGGCCAGCGCCTCGGCTCTGGCCAATTGTTCCTGTTTTGCGTTGGCGGTTTCGGCGGCCTCTTTGGCGGTTTTTTCGACCGCGTCGTTCAGATGATCCAGAGCCTCCCAGGTTTTCGCCGGATCTTCGCCTGAAGCTTCCTGGCCGAGTTGATCGAGCTTCTGTTCCAGCGCTTCGGCCTTCGCCTCTTCGATAATCTGAGCCTCCTTCAACGCTTCGATCTGCGCCGACAGGTTTTCGACTTCCCGGCTGACATCCATTGGGCGGGCGGCGTTGATCGTCCCAAACCGGACGGGCGCAAGAAGGCTGATGGCGGCGAATGCGAATGAGGCCGCCAGCAGTCCGAACGCGCGCGCTTTCCGCCAGCGCAATCTCGGCGCCGTAATTTCGGGCATTCGCCAACCGCCAAGGTCGGCGTCCGCCTCAGCCATCAACAGCCCGCCGCATTCGTTTCGGTCGTCGAGCAGCGCGCGCACGGAGGCGCCAGACGGCAATTGTCTTCTTGAGAGGACGGCGGCGGCGGCGATGGCGACGGCGATTCCGATTGCGCCCCACAGCAGCGGCTTGCGTGGTGTGGCGGCTGCCGCGCGCAGAACGAGGACGGCGATACCCCAGATGAAAAGCCAGATTGTGATGAACGCCAATGACTGCTTGAACGCGAGCAGCAGCGCCAGTCTTCGAGTGAAGCGGCGGATGGATTGTTCATGATCGGCCGAGTTTGATTGCGGATTCATTTGACCACCTCTCATAAACCGAGCATAGCAAAATTGTCCTGGCAAAGCTCTACGAATTTTAGCCGCCGCCCGTTCCGATTTAGACGCCAATGCAAGGCGTTGGTTCCGCAAAGTTCAGCTCTATCGAGTTTCATCTTTGCGCAACCCCGGCGCGATCCCGTATCGTAGTGGCGTTCTACCCCTTTGCGCTTACATGTTCAATCCAAATACCGGAGAGAAACTTATGTTAATGACAGTCTGTCTTCTGTTGTTGACCATGTTCGGCGGCCTAAACAACGCTCCCGTTTCAACCAGCGCTCCGATTGAATACAGGCTGCTGGCCGCGAACAAAACTTCGACTATGGAAAAAGAGATGAACCAGGCCGCCGCCGAAGGCTTTCGGTTCGAAGGCGCGATGGGCGGCGAGACCTCGGGCGGCGGGAACGAAATCGTGGTCATAATGTCGCGCGGGACTGGCGGCCCCAGTGGCTCCCGTTACGATTACAGGCTGCTCGCGACCAGGAAGACTTCGACGATGCAGAAAGAGCTGAGCGATGCGGGCGCGGCGGGATTTCTTTACACCGGCCAGACCATCTACGACTCGGCCTTCGGCGGGCGCGAAGTCGTGGTTATCCTCGAACGTTCGGACAGCGCAAAGACGGCTTATGAATATAAGCTGCTGGCGACCACGCGCACTTCGACGATGCAAAAGGAAATGAATGAAGCCGGACGCAGTGGGTTTGTGTTTTGCGGAATGACCGTCGCTGAAACATCTTTCGGCGGACGCGAGGTGGTCTCGATCTTACGCCGGCCGATGAGCAAGGAGTAGACGAGGGAACAGCATTCAGACGACTAAATCGAACCACCCGAGATTGGTACAACTGAATTAGCCACAGAGCCACAGAGCCACAGAGGAGAAGCCAGAAAGATCAATGTGGACGCCTTTTTCCTCTTCACCTTCTCTGTGTCTCTGTGCCTCTGTGGCAAAGTCCGTGTCCCAAAGTTGTGCGCTCTGATTTAGACATTTGGCCGCCTCATCATTGCTTCCTCGTTCCGAAGCAGAAGAGCGTTCCTTCCGTTCGGAAATAGACGCGCCCGCCGGCGATTGCGGGTGTAGCGGTTATCTGCTCGCCCAGATCGCCGGTTGAAAGAATCCGCAGGTCGGCGCCGGCCTGCAGCACCGTGACCTTGCCTTCCAGATTCGCGAGGTAAATCTTGTCGTCGGCCGCGACCGGCGACGCGTAATAATCTCCCGCCGCGTTTTTGATTCGCTCCTGCCACAACAGGCGGCCGGTCTCGGGGTCGAACGTCGAGACGATGCCGGACCGGATCATGTACAGCATGTTCCGGTAGAGCAGCGCGCCGGTTAACGAGGGCACGCCCTTGATATGACGCCACACCACGTTACCGCTGACATCGCCTCTGCCGCCGATGCGCGTCCGGACCAATCCGCCGCCTTTGTTCTCGCCGGTGGCGCCTTTCGCATACTCTTCTTCGGTGAGGACGCCGTCTCCGTTCCCCAGGTTCTTGTCGATAGATGTGAAGATCGCGGCCCAGCTCGGATCGCTCGCGGCGTCAGCGATCTCGATTCGGCCGTTCTTGTCTCTATCAAATAGATTCAGCGGGTTGCTGAAGGGCAGCCAAGTGTTACCGCCAGGTTCACACGCCGCGATTTTCATTCTTTCGGGACGTCGTATCGCGACATCAACGACTCCTTTGCGAACTCGTTTGCGCGATGGCAAACAGATGACGCTGCCCGCGCACAATGAGCGTTCCATCGGAAATCGCCGGCGTCGCCATCAGCGCTTCGCCCATTGCATTGGAGCCCAGACGTTCAAACTTCGCTCCGGCCTTGACGACATATACGTCGCCGTCTTCGCTTGGCATAAACAGCTTGCCATCGCCCGCCACGGGCGATGCGCTGAAGGAACTAGGCAACCGCTCCTGATAAATCAGATCGCCGGTCTTCGCGTGGTATGCGCTGAAAACGCCGTTGTCGGCGCAGACGTAAAAGTAATCGCCGTAAACAATCGGCGTGGTCGTGTAGGGGCTGCCTTTGCTCGCGCGCCAGGCCACGAATTGATTCTTCTCTTCGCCGTCTTTGAGCGAAATGTCGCCGCGCCCGCCCGGACGAAACGCATAAATCGGGCGGCCCGCCGGATAGCCTCCTGCAAGGTAAATCAGCCCGTGCGCGATGATCGGGACCTGTTGTTTGACTTGAACGTCGCTTTCGGCAAAACGCCACAGTTCTTTGCCCGTCAGCGGATCGTAGCCGCGAATGAAATGTCCGCCGTTGGCGATCAACTCCGCGCGCCCTTTGCTTTCATGAATCGCCGGCGTGCTCCACGAAGTAATCTCGCCGCGTTCGACGCGCCAAGCCTGTTGGCCGTCTTTCAGATTGAAAGCCGCAATGAAGGATTGGCGGTGGCCGTCGCATTGCACGATCACCAGATTCTTGTGGATGACCGGCGAAGCGGCGTGCCCCCATTCCGAGTTTTGATCGCCGAACAAACCGGGATTGAGAATGCCCAGATCGCGCTTCCACAGCAACTTGCCGTTGAAGTCATAAGCGAACATTCCTTCGGACCCCATCAATGCGACGACATATTTGCCGTCAGTCACCGGAGTGGAGTTGGCCTGAGTGGCTTTGATGTGACGTTTGACGCGCGGAACGCCTTCGTAAGCGATGCGCTCCCACAGGATCCGGCCCGTGTTTTTATCGAGGCAGTAGAGGCGCCAGGTATGCTTCGCATCATCCTGAGCGAGACCGATGCCACGGTCTTTGGCGACGTAAGCCGGACTCTCCGCGGCGCTGATCGCCGTGGTGAGGAAGATGCGATTGCCCCATACGATGGGGCTTGAGTGAGCAAGACCGGGAATCGGCGTTTTCCAGCGAAGATTGACCGACTTCTCGGCGTCCCAGGTCGCCGGGAGCGCCTGGCCGTCAGAGACGCCTGACGCCTGCGGTCCACGGAATGAAGGCCAGTGTTGCGCCTGCGCGAGCGGCGCAAGGCAACACATTAAAGCGAGCGCGTAAATCAGCTTCATAATGCTCCTCCGAAAAATGTCCGACAAACTTCAGTTTGTCGGTTGCTCGATAAGACGTTACCTCCGGGAGCCTCCGACAAACTGAAGTTTGTCGGACATCGGCGCGCAGCGCTTTTCATCGTTTCAGGGCGCCGCAACGCGGCATGAAAGCTCCTCAGAAAATGTAATAAAGCGCCTAATCTCAGACGAAGCGCCAAGGCTCGATGCACACGCAGTTTAACGTTGACTCGCTCGGCGGGGGTTTGACTTTGCAGCTAGTGGTTGCGGATTTGCAGTGAGCGGGATTTGGCGATCAGAGAAAAGGTTAACTGTTAACTAGACCTGTTAAGTATCGGTAAACACCCTTGCCTGTTCACTTCCCAAAGTCTAAACCAGAGCATCCGGATTTGAGCCTCTATACCAATCTTTGCTGGTCTGATTTAGCACACAATAACTCGACGTTTACGAAAAGAGGCAGGCTAGTAACAACCCTAACGAACATCCTAACGAACATGGAGGATCTAAGATGCTGCGTCAATATATAAGATCGCTTATAGCGCTCTGCGCGTCATTGCTCGTCATCGGCGCGCTGTCATTCGCGACAACGAACCCATCCGCCGCTCAAGGTCCTTGCAGGGGAAATTGGGCGGAAGGCAATACGTATAATGTAGGCGACTCCGTTCGATACAACGGCGCGACCTACACTGCTCTTCAAAATCACACAGCGCATGTCGGCGCCGGCTGGAACCCGGCCTCAACCCCGGCGTTGTGGCGCACGGGTGGCACGTGCGCTGGCGGCCCGACACCAACTCCGACTCCCACGCCGCCTCCCACACCAACTCCCACACCGCCGCCTCCCACACCAACCCCCACTCCTCCGAATCCCGGTCCGGGCTGCAACGGAATCCCCACGTGGACCGCGGCCGCAATCTTTACGGGCGGCCAGCGCGCGACCCTGAACGGTTTTATCTGGGAAGCCAAATGGTGGAATCAAAACCAGAATCCGGAGACTAACTCCGGCGGAGATGGGCCATGGCGGGCGATCGGGCCTTGCACGCCGCCAGGTCCGAATCCGAATCCGGGTACCGGGTTCGCACAGGTCGTGAGTCAAACGCAGTTCAACCAGATGTTCCCGAACCGCAATCCGTTCTATACCTACCAGGGCCTGGTAGACGCCGCCGCGACCTTCCCCGCCTTTGCCGGAACCGGCGATCTGGCCATGCGCAGGCGCGAAGCCGCCGCGGCGCTCGCGAACTTCGCGCACGAAACGGGCGGCCTGGTTCACATCACCGAAATCGCTCGCGGACTCTATTGCTCCAACAGCGCCACACCGTGCGGCGTTTGCGCGCCGGGCCAGAACTACTACGGCCGCGGTCCCATCCAACTGAGTTGGAATTTCAACTATTGCAGCGCCGGCCAGGCGCTCGGGCTTAACCTCTGGGCCAACCCGAACCTGGTGGAGCAGAACCCGACGATCGCGTGGAGAACCGCACTGTGGTACTGGATGACGCAGAACGGCCCGGGAACTCAGCCGGCCCATGATTGCATCGTCAACAACGCCGGCTTTGGCTGCACGATTCGCTCGATCAACGGCGCGTTGGAATGCAACGGCGGCAACCCCGCGCAAGTGCAGAGCCGCATCAACAGCTTCAACCTTTTCAAAGCGATCGTCGGGGCCACTTCAGTGGGTCCGGACGGTTGTTAATCGCCGACGGAAAGGCCGACAGAAAAGCCGACAGAACAGGAGGACCATTAAGATGCTGCGTCAATATACAAGATCGCTTGTAGCGCTCTGCGTGTCGTTGCTCGTCATCGGCGCGCTGTCATTCGCGACAACGAACCCATCCGCCGCTCAAGGTCCTTGCAGGGGAGATTGGGCGGAAGGCAATACGTACAACGTGGGCGACTCCGTTCGATACAACGGCGCGACCTACACTGCTCTTCAAAATCACACAGCGCATGTCGGCGCCGGCTGGAACCCGGCCTCGACCTCATCGTTGTGGCGCACGGGAGGCTCGTGCGCCGGCGGCCCGACGCCGACGCCGACTCCCCAGCCTCCCACACCGACGCCGACACCAACGCCGCCTCCCACTCCTACACCAACGCCGAATCCGGGCACGGGATGCGGCGGGGCTCCAGCATGGACTGCGACCGCGATCTTTACCGGCGGCCAGCGCGCGACCCTGAACGGCTTCATCTACGAAGCCAAGTGGTGGACTCAAAACCAGAACCCGGCGACAAACTCCGGCGAAAGCGGCCCCTGGCGGCTTATCGGCCCTTGCAGCCCGACGCCGACGCCGACTCCCACGACGCCGACGCCGACGCCGACGCCAACGCCCACGCCAACGCCGCTGCCGATAGGGTCGCGCAAGACGATCGCATACTTCACCCAGTGGGGCATCTATGATGCGCGGAACTTCAAGGTGAAGGATCTGGACACCACCGGGATGGCGAGCAAGTTGACGCACATCCACTACGCCTTCGGCAACGTCAACGAGCAGGGGCGATGCTTCGTGGCCAACCAGATGGGCCAGGGCGACGCCTGGGCCGATTACCAGCGCCGGTTCAGCGCCGCCGAATCGGTTGACGGCGTCGGTGACGTCTTCAACCAGACGCTCGCCGGCAATTTCAACCAACTCAAGAAGCTCAAGCAGAAGCATCCGCACCTCAAGGTGATCTTCTCATTGGGCGGCTGGACCTGGTCAAAGTACTTCTCCAACGCGGCGCTCCCCAACAGCCGGAGGGCCTTTGTGGAAAGCTGCCTCAATCTGTTCATCAAGGGCAATCTGCCGGTGTTCGGCGGCGACCCGCAGGGCGGACCGGGCTCCGCTTTCGGCGTCTTCGACGGCATAGACCTTGATTGGGAGTGGCCGGGCAGCGAGGGCAACACCGGCAACGTGATCCGGGCGGAGGACAAGGTGAACTTCACCGCGATGCTGGCCGAGTTCCGCGCTCAGCTCGACGCCTATGGCGCGCAAGTCGGCCGCGCCTACACGCTGAGCGCCTTCCTGCCGGCCGACCCAAGCAAGATCGACGCCGGCTTCGAGGTAAACAAGATCTTCAATCACCTCGACTACGCCACAATACAGGGATACGACCTACACGGCGCGTGGGAGAACCAGACCAATCACCAGTCGCAAATCCACAGCCCGGCGGCCGATCCGAGCCCAAGCAAGTTCTCGGTTCACAACGCAGTCACCGCCTGGGTCTCGCGCGGCGCGCCCGCGGCCGAACTGGTCGTCGGCGTGCCCGCGTACGGACGCGGCTGGAAAGGCGTCCCGAACGTCAACAGCGGGCTATACCAATCATCTACCGGCGCGGCGCCGGGCAGATTCGAGGCGGGCATAGAGGATTACGATGTCCTCAAGAACCGCTCCGGCCCCAGGTTCCGGGACTCGACGAACGTGGCGTACTGGCTCTACGACGGCAATGAGTTCTGGTCGTATGACGACCCGATCCTCATCGAGTTCAAGGGCGCGTACGTCAAGGCCAACGGCTTAGGCGGCTTGATGCTCTGGTCCGCTGACGGAGACGACGGATCACTGGTCACCGCGATGTTCAACAGCCTGCGGTAGAGAAGGCGCAGCGCTGAATCAGTACCGCAAACGATGGCGGGCGTGGCTTCGGCAGAGACTAAATCGAACCAACAAACATTGAGACAGGTTCAACCACGGGGAACACGGGGCATCACGGGGAAAGACAATAACCATAGCCATCCCCGTGTTCCCCGTGCTCCCCGTGGTTGAACCTGTGTACCAATGTTGTTTGGTCTGATTTAGTCACTGGAGCTACGCTCGCGGTGATGATTCGGCGCTGCGCCTGTAATCAGCTCTTGAAGATTTTTGCGGCGGCGGCGGCTGAGTTTGAGTTGCGTGTCATTGTGCAGGATCACTGTGTAATCCCCGCGGCCTGACGCCCGGAGTTCTTTGATCCTGGCTATATTGACGACCGCGGAACGATGAATGCGGGCGAACCGTTGAGGGTCAAGCCTGTTTTCCAACTCGGCCATCGTCTCCCGTAACAGGATGGATTTACCGTTGACGTGCAGGATCACGTAATAGTCGGCCGCCTCGACCCAGTCAATGTCCGACAGAGAGATGAAGAAAACCTGTCCTCCCGATTTAACCACCATTCTTTCAGGTCGCGGGGCGGCGGCTTTCGTCTGACCTTGTTGAAGGTTTTCGAGCATCGCTCGCAGGCGCTGATTCTGTTCCTGCGCCCGCCCCTGGGCGATCTGCGCCTTCGCCCGAGTCAACGACTGGAAGAACCGTTCATCGCTGATCGGCTTCAACAAGTAATCCAAGGCTTGAGCCTCGAAGGCCTGAATGGCGTAGCGGTCATAAGCCGTGACGAAAATAATAACCGGCAGCGGGGTGATGCTGGCTTGCTTTAATACCTCGAACCCATTCATCTCCGGCATCTGCACGTCCAGAAAGAGCAGGTCGGGGCGGTCTTTCCGGATGGCGGCGACCGCATCCTTGCCGTTCGCACATTCTCCGACGATCCGAATTTCCGAATCGCCTCCGACCAATAGGCGAATGCCCTCGCGCGCCAGCGGCTCGTCATCGATGATCAATGTTTTGATCTTTTCCTGCTTGGAACTCATCGCTTCTCATTGTTTCCGAAAAAGTGTGAAACGGGATCGTCAGCGTCGCCACGGTTCCTCGGCCATCTCCGTCCCTCAAATCGAAATGACCGGCTTGGCCGTAAAGTTGCCGAAGCCGCGCGCGCGTATTGGCCAAACCTATACCGCCGTTCTCCGTTCCTCCGCTTGCGCTTTTTAGCCCTGGCCCGTCGTCCCGAACCTGAATTCTGAGCTGTCCATCACTGCGCGCGGCGCTGATCTCAAGCAATCCCGCCGAGGAACTGGCCGCGATCCCGTGACGAATCGCGTTCTCGACCAAAGGTTGGAGGACGAAATTGGGAACCAGCGCGTCGAGCGTCTCCGGCGACGCGTCAAGCTTCACGGCCAATCTATCCGTGAAGCGAATCTGTTCGATGTCGATGTATTGTCGAGTGAATTCCAGCTCCTGCCTGAGCGGAACTTCCTGCACCGGGATTTGATCCAGCGCATAGCGCAGCAGATCGCTCAAGCGCGAGATCACCGAAAGCGCCATCCGCGTATCCTGTTTCCGCACGAGCACGGAAATGGCGTTCAGCGTATTGAATAAAAAGTGCGGGTGAAGCTGCATTTTGAGCGCCTGCAACTGCGCCTGTGTCAACTGGCTTTCCAGATGCGCCGCCGCCAGTTCGCGCTCGTGATACTTGCGATAGAACTCGAACGCGTAGCCGATCCCCAGAATGGCCCAATAGATCAGGGCTTCAAAGTGAAGATAGCTGGCCGAGAGCGAGTAGAAATTGCTGACCAGCGGGTAAGGCGCGGGCTTGACCAGGCTTTTGTAATACGTGGTGCAAGCGAGATGGAGCAGCGCAACGACGAGGCTGGCGGGAATATGAACGAGCAACCCGACCGGCAGGTTATGCCGGTCGATGCGGAATTTTCGGCCGAGCAGGAGAATCAGCGGCGCGAGCAACGCCCAGATATACCAGGTCGGCATATGCCAGACGACCGCCTCGCGCCAGGTGATCGGCTTGCACTCAAGCCAGGCCTCGGAATAGGCCTGCCCCGCAGCCATCAAGCCAGGCAGTGTCCAAATTCCAATGTATAACGCGAGGTAACTCCGGCGCCGGTTGCCTGTGATCGTGGGATTGGGATTCACGCAAAAATAAATTGATCGTTTCTTCTTCTATTCATTGGCTCCGGCGATTTCGCCGGGCTTGAAGAACTCGTTTTAAACAAGCTGCAATTGTCCAGCAGGTTCATCAGCCGAACCGCTCGTCTCACTGCTGAAGTCCACGAAAATATTTCGGCAGTAAGAATATCGCTCGGAAATCGCTTGAAGCGAGGCTGCAAACTCTTCCGTACGATCCTCAGCGTCCGCGATCATTCCCGGCAACTCTTCGGCGGCGTCCAGCAAGCCCACGACTTTTGTCATCTGATCTTCCTTCGATGCCATAAATCTAGCACGGATGATGACCTGCTGAAGCGCAAATAGAGCTTTGGCATACTTCTCTGACCGAACCATATCAATTCTCCCTTACTTAGCATCTCCCGTCGGGTCGAGTTGAATGTCCCGAATTTTCCGTCCCTTATCTCCAGGCGTAATCAAGATAGGCGGCGTTGGCGAGTTCGATTTCACCTGGTTGAAAGTCTTCATAAAACGTTCCCAGTCCTTTTGCGTGCTAACGTCTATGCTACTCTTGGTCGTAACCCGCAGTGAATCTACCGGGACATCGCGCCATTCAACGGTGTTTCCCTCCTCATCAATAATTTCCGCAGGGATGATGGTTCTGCCCAGCAATTCATGAGATTTGGCGCGACGAACACCGTCAATAATTTCAAAGGTTTCCTCATTCATTCTGGGATCAATCGCAATTAGTTTATCACGAACGCGGCTCTTCACGCCGCGGCGATCGCTTCAATCTCAAGTAACCATGCCTCGTCGTAAATTCCCGTGATGATGACCGTCAGCGCGGGAGAACGTTCTCCCAATACTTCCATCCGCACCTCGTAATTTTCCTGGCGATAGCGACGGTCGGATAAAAACGTCGTGACCTTCACCAGGTTATCAAGAGTCATTCCCGCCGCTTTGAGTTGAGATTCAACATTCGCCCACGCAAGTCTGCACTGGCTTTTGAAGTCAGGAGGAACGTGGTCATCCTTATCGGCGGGAACTTGTCCGCTAACGAAAAGCAGGCGCGACGCATTGGTTACTTCGTGCGCTTGCGCATAAGACATCTCTGTTGGATTGATAAGGCGGCGCGTCATTTGATCCATGAAACTTCCCAAGCCTTCTTAAAGTTTGAGCTGTTGGAGATTCCATTCACCGCAGAGACGCAGAGAGCGCAGAGATAACGCAGAGAAGAGAGAGGAAGAGCAGAGAGAGAGCTCTTCCTCTCTCTGCGTTGTCTCAGCGTTCTCTGCGTCTCTGCGGTGAATGGAACCTGAATACTGGTCTCACAATCGGTATCGTGTTCCAATCCTGTCTGCTCCGATTTAGCCTCTCAACTTCTTGTACGAGGCGAGGCAACGTTCCGCCGTTTCGAGCGACGAGAACCGGCTGCCTTCCTGTTCGATCAGATAATACTCCACTCCGCCGACGGCTTCGGCGGCCTCGAAGATTTTGAGCCATGGCGAATCGCCCTCGCCGAACAGCACGCGATAGCCTTTCCCTTCGCCCGCCGCCCACTCCTTGCAATGGATGGAGGTGATGCGGCCCGGATTGGCCTTGATCCAGGCGGCCGGATCGTAGCCGGCGTCCACGCAAGTGCCCACGTCGAGTTGCAGCGTCACGTCTTTCGGCGTGTTGGCGGCGAGCACTTCCATGGGACGCTTGCCTTCCAGCGGAACGAATTCCAGCTTGTGGTTATGGAAGCCGGCGCGCATCCCCAGAGGCTTGAGTTTCTCCGAGGCCTGACTGAGCCGCTCAGCGACGGCTTTCCAGCCATCGAGGTCCGCCACGCGCCCGGCGCTGGCCATCACAATGTACCTCGCTCCAAGAATCTGGTTGAGTTCGATAGCCTTCTGAATGCCGTCGGGCGTGAAGGCGTTCGGGCCGTTGTGCGTGGAAGGACAACGGACGCCCAGATCGTCGAGCAGCTTCCGCACTTCTTTGGCGTAATCGGGCGTCCATTGGTAGTAAGGCGAAAAGAATTCAACCACCTCGTACCCCATCTTCGCGACCGCGCGAACCGTGCCCATCAGGTCTTTGGCGAGTTCGTCGCGGACGGAATAGAGTTCGAGGCCGACCGGAACGCGTTTGCCTTTTTGATTGGCGAACACGAACGGGGCCGCCGACGCCATAGCCAGGAACGACCGGCGGGAGATGGAACCGAATGACGTCAATTGCGCATTGCTCATAGTTGTATTCATCAGATCGTCTCCCCAGAAGCCTCCGGCCCCACGAGCCGAAGGAAAGTAAACTTCACCCAGGACCGCCAAACAGCGGGCTATCTTGGGTAAATTGCATTAGAGTTGTTGCGATGGCGCCAATTCATACAACTTGTTGATTTTACAACAATTGCTGCGCCTTTGCGGCAATGATAGTCTGGCGGCATGAGATTCAATACGTCTGACTTGAAAACCGACC
>Ga0187894_10004412_pt1 | contig 15105 bp, 17 predicted proteins | sample GBC1701081metaG_FD_136650 | JGI IMG/M metagenome (GOLD analysis project Ga0187894, IMG submission 136650) | White microbial mat communities from a lava cave in the Kipuka Kanohina Cave System on the Island of Hawaii, USA - GBC170108-1 metaG ...
GATCACGCGCACCACGTCGAGGTAGCCGCGATGCGCCGCGAGGCCGCCGAGCAGGACCACCGTCTCGCCTTCGACCATTCCGCCGAGCAGCACCGCGAGATAGCCATATTGAGCGACCAGCTCCTCTAATGACATCGCGACTCGCCCGTCGCAGGCCCGCGCGCTCGTGCGCTCACCGATACGGCTCCGCGAGCGGGTGCAGCGCCAGCTTCCCCATCGCCGCGAGCGCGGCGTCCGCGCTCCAGTCCGCCGCGCGCGGCGTGCTCTGCGTGACCGCGAGCGGCGCGAACAGCCCGAGCTGGCCGCGCGCGACGTAGAAAATCTGCCCAGAGATGTGTCCCGCCTCGTCGGCGCAAAGCGCGGCGATCGCGGGCGCGATCTTCTCGGGCGCCTGTAGAGCGGCGCGCAGCGCTGCGGCGCGCTGCGCGTCATCGCCGCCGCGCGCTTCGAGCGCGTCGATCGCGCTCGTCACCATGCGCGTCCGCGTCGCGGCGGGGTTCAGCGCGTTCACTGTGATGCCGCTGCCCGCGAGATCGCGCGCGGCGACGTTGGTGAACGCGAACACGCCGCCCTTGCCTGCCGCGTAAGCAGCGGTGCCCGGCGAGCCGATCAGCCCCGCGCGCGAGACGAGGTTCACGATCCGTCCGCGCCGCTGCGCGAGCATGCGCGGCAGCACGGCGCTCGTGCACAGGAACGTCCCCAACAAGTGCGAGTCTGCGACGCGCTCGAAGTGCTCGGCGTCCAGCTGCGCCAACGGCAGCGAGGAAGCGAGGCCCGCGTTGTTGACGAGGATGTCGATGCTCCCGAGCGCCTCCGCGGCGGCGGCGATGCGCGCGACGGCGGCGCGATCCGTCACCGACGCGACGCACGCGCTCGCGCGCCCGCCGCTGCGGGCGATGTCGACCGCGACGTCGTGCGCAGCAGCTTCGTCGACGTCGTTGACGATCAGCGCGGCGCCGAGCTGCGCGAGCGCCCGCGCGGTCGCAGCACCGATGCCGCGGCCGGCGCCCGTAACAATCGCGACGCGGCCGCTCAGCTTCACGGCTTGGGCTCGCGACTCCGCTCGGCTTCGCCTCGATGCGCGCTCCGCTCTCCCGTCTGACTCCGCTCGGCTTCGCCTCGATGCGCGCTCCGCTCTCCCGTCTGACTCCGCTCGGCTTCGCCTCGCTGCGCGCTCCGCTCTCCCGTCTGACTCCGCTCGGCTTCGCCTCGCTGCGCGCTCCGCTTGCTCCAGCGGAAGTCGCAGTGCGCTGCGCCTTGCATCTGCGTCTGCGTGCGGCGTAGCTCCCAGCTGGGCCGGATCGCCTCCTGCACTGCGAAGTCGACGCCGCAAGTGAGCAGCGCGCCGATCTCTGGCTCGCCGATCGCGCGGAAATGCTCGGCGAACCGGCAGCTCGTCATGTCGACCGCATAATCGCTGTCGTCGTCGGCAACCACGCGCGCCGTCACCGGAAACTCGGCCTGCGCTTCGCCTTCGCGCGGATGCGTGTTGCGCGCCGGCGTGCGGCTCGCGACGCGCTGCGCGTAGTCGCGGGCGAGTGCGTCGCGCACCAGCGCGTGCGCTCTCTCCTTCCCGAGCTCGAGCTCGAGCGCCTTGACGATCGGGATCACCGCGCGCGCCTGAATCTTGATCGCCTCGAGGATGGAAATTTTCGCTGCCATCACCGCCCTCCTCTCGGGTCGGGCACGCTATCACGCGGGGGCTCGCGGCTCGCCGCGAGCCGCGCTTTCGTAGCGCCCACCGGAGGATTCATGCCGAAATCGCTGCAAGAGCTGTCGGACCGCCTCGACATCCAAGACCTGCAATCTGCCTACAGCCACGCGATCGACACGCGCGACTTCGATGCGCTCGACCGTGTCTTCACCCCCGACGCGTTCATCGATTACACCGCGTTCGGCGGCAGCGCCGGCGGCCTCGAGGAGACGAAGGCGTTCTTGCGCAAAGCGCTCGCGATGTTCGGCGGCTTCCAGCACATGGTCGCGACCAGCCAGGTGAAGCTCTCAGGGAACCGCGCGGCGGCGAAGACGATCTGCTGGAACCCGATGGTGCTGAAGGGCGGCGGCTCAGGCGAGCCGCGCGTGTTCTTCTGCGGGCTCTGGTACCACGACGAGTACCTGAGAACGCTCGACGGCTGGCGCATCACCAGCCGGGTCGAAGAGAAAAGCTTCACCCACAACATGCCGCCGGAGTTCACGAACCCGCAGCGGGCCATGCGCCAGCAAGGGAAAGGGGGCCGCGCCACGACCGAACGCGGCTCGAGGAGCCGCAAGCGTCCCAGCGCCGCCGGCGCAGGACGCGCGCAGCGAGCCGCAGGCGAGCGGAGCCCGAAAGGGCCGGCCGCGAAGCGCGCGAAGGGCCGTAAGAGGTGAGCCGCGCGCCGCACCCGGACGACGAGTTTCATCCGCCGACTTCGCCGGATCCATACTGGACCGAGACCTGCTGGTTCACGTTCACGGTGCCGGAGCGGCGTCTGTCCGGGCAGCTCTACCCGTTCTTTCGGCGCAACCAGAACGTGGCCGCGGGCGGCGCTTACTTCTGGGACGAGCGCGGCGATCAGCTCTGGAACTGCGTCTACGCGAAGAACTTCTGGCACCTGCCGCTCGCGCCGGACGCGAAGCTGTCGGAGCTCGCGCTGCCGAACGGCATCCGCACGCGCTGCCTCGAGCCGCTCGCGAAATACGCGATCGCCTACGACGACCCGGACGGAGGCGACGAGATCCATCTCGATCTGACGTTCAGCGCGGTCGCGAAGCCCAACTACCTCGCGCACGGCCACCTCGATCAGCCCGGGCGTTATCAGGGAACGCTGGTGCTGCGCGGCGAACGGATCCGCGTCGACTCGTTCGGGTTTCGCGACCGCTCGTGGGGCGTGCGCTCGCAGTTCGGCGCCGGCATCACCGGCACGCCCGCGAAACGCGGCGGCTACAGCTACGCGACCGCCAGCGAGCGCGACGCGTTCCACGCGATCACGATGGATTTCGGGCAGGGCTGCATCGCGATCCACGGCTACTTGTTACGGGATGGCGTCTGGTCGAAGCTCGCAGCGGGCCGGCGCGAGGTCGTCCAGCGCGACGCCGCGACCGGCTACCCGCTGCGCGTCGAGATCACCGGCAGCGACGAGCTCGGACGCACGCTGCGCGCCGAGGGCCGCTGCCTCAACAAGCTCGGCTTCCACATCAACCCGAACCTGTTCACGGTCAACTGCCTGACCGAGTGGCGCTTCGACGGCGTCAGCGGGTACGGCGAGGATCACGACAACTGGAGCGCGCCGGCTGCACGCGCGTTTTTCCGCGAGCAGCTCGGTTACGGCGCGCGCTGATCGCGTGGCGGGCGAGCCGCGTGCGCGATCACGCGAGAGATTGTCCATAGACCCACTCGTAGCCGTCGGGATCGCTGAAATGGAAGTTGCGCTCGCGCCAGGGTTGATCGCGCAGCTCGCTGACGGCGACGCCTCGCGCCGCGAGCCGCGCGTGCTCCGCCTTCGCGTCGTCGACGCGCACCGCGACGTGCATGCCACTCAGATAGCGGCGTTCGGCCGCGGGCCGCTCGTCGCGATGCAGCACGAGATAGCCCGTACCGAACGCGAATCCGGCGACGTCCTGCTCGTCGGTACCGAGCTGCCAGCCGAGCGTCTCGCCGTAGAAGCGCTTCGAGCGTTCGAAGTCGGATGCGAACACGAACACGTAGAAGATTCCTTGTAACGCCATCTTTTCCTCCTGTTAGGCCCCAGTCAGCGCAGGAGCGATGCGCCCGCTCACTTCGCCGAATCCGATGCGCTCCCCGCCGATGCCCGGCGCACTCCCGCGGATCGAGAGCTCGTCGCCGTCGCGCAGGAACGTGCGCGAGCTGCCGTCGGGCAGCAGCAACGGCTCGCTGCCGCCCCAAGCCAGCTCGATCAGCGACCCGCGCTGCTGTTTCTCAGGGCCGCTGATCGTGCCCGAAGCAAACAGGTCGCCGGTGCGGAGGCTCGCGCCGTTCGCGGTCATGTGCGCGAGCAGCTGCGGCGGCGTCCAGTACATGCCCGCGAACGGCGGGCGTGCGATCACGTGGCCGTTCAAGCGCACTTCGAGATCGATCGCATAGCCCGACGCTTCGGCGTCGTCTTCCAGGTACGGGAGCAGCGCGAGCGTCCGCGGCGGCGGTGCCACGCGCGCAGCTTCGAGCGCGTCGAGTGGCACGATCCACGGCGAGATCGACGTCGCGAAGGATTTTCCGAGGAACGGTCCGAGCGGCACGTACTCGAACGCTTGGATGTCGCGCGCCGACCAGTCGTTGACCAGGCACGCGCCGAAGACGTGCTCGCGAAAGCGCGAGAGCGGAACCGGCTCGCCGAGCGCGCTCGGCACGCCTACGACGAAGCCGAGCTCCGCCTCGAAGTCGAGCCGCTCGCTCGGGCCGAAGGTCGGCGCCGCCGCGTCGGGTGCTTTGCGCTGTCCACGCGGGCGGACGATCTCGCTGCCGGAGACGACGACGGTGCCCGCGCGACCGTGATAACCCACCGGCAGGTGCTTCCAGTTCGGCAGCAGCGGCTCTTGACCCGGCCGCAGGATGCGCCCGAGGTTCGTGGCGTGCTGTTCGCTCGCATAGAAGTCCACGTAGTCCGCCACGCGGAACGGCAGATGCAGCAGCGCGTCACTCTGCGCGACCAGGTGGGGCTCGACGGCGGCGCGCTGCCGCCCGTCCTCTAATCGATCCGTCAACCACGCACGCAGCTCGCGCCAACAGCCGAGGCCGAGCGCGAGAAACGCGTTGAGCTCCTCCTCGCGCAGCGCGGCGGCAAACCCGAGCCCATCGCGAGCTGCGAGCGCGCCGACGTCGAGGATCTGCGCGCCGATCGCGGCTCCGATCCTCCGGCGCCCGTCGCTCGAGGTCGAGAACACACCCAACGGAAGGTTCGCGAGCGGAAACGGTGAGCGCGCTGGAATCGGAACCCAGCTCTCACGGGCTCCGCCGGCCATGCTCATCGCGCGCTCGGACCGCGCCCGCTCCAGCTCCATGCGTACGCGCCGTCTTCGCAGGCGCGTGCGCCCTCGCCGAGTGCGAGCGGCGCGAACGTGTCGACCATCACGGCGACTTCGTCCGCGCGCTCCTTGCCGACGCTCGCCTCGTAGGCGCCGGGCTGCGGGCCGTGCGTGTGGCCGCCCGGATGCAGCGAGACGGAGCCTGCTGCGATGCCCGAGCCGCGCCGCGCACCGTAATCACCCGCGACGTAGAACAGCACCTCGTCGCTGTCGACGTTCGCGTGGTAGTAAGGCGCCGGGATCGCGAGCGGGTGATAGTCGAGCTTGCGCGGAACGAAATTGCACACGACGAAGCCGCGGCCCTCGAACACCTGATGCACCGGCGGCGGCTGGTGCACGCGCCCGGTGAGCGGCTCGAAATCGTGGAGATTGAACGCGTAGGGGTAGAGGCAGCCGTCCCAGCCGACCACGTCGAACGGATGCTGCGCCATCGTCAGCACGCTCCCCAATAACTCGCCGTGAGCACCGCGGTGCTTCACGTAGACGGGCACGTCGCCGCCTTCTGCGCTCTGCGGTTCGCTCGGCGCGCGCAGATCGCGCTCGCAGTACGGCGCGCTCTCCAGCATCTGCCCGCTCGCGCTGCGATAGCGACGCGGCGGCTCGATGTGGCTCTCGGCCTCGAGCGCGAACGCACGCAGCGGCTCCTCGCCGCGCGGCAGCCAGCGATGCAGGACGCCGCGCGGCAGCACGACGTAATCGCCGGCGCTCACCGCGAGCGCGCCGAAGCTCGTTTCGACGAGCGCCTCGCCGGCCTGCACGAACACACACTCGTCGCCGCAGGCGTTGCGGTAGAGCGGCGAAGGCGCGCTGGCGACGACGTAGCCAATGCGCACATCACGGTTGCCGAGAATCGTGCGCCGACCGGTTACGGCGTCGGTCGCGCTCCAGAGCGGCGGAGCGAACAGATCGGGCAGCCGGAAATGGCGCGGGCGCAGCGGGTGATTGGTCGCGAGCGCGGGATCGCGCAGCGCCCACGGCTGCGAGTCGACGATCGCCGCGGGCAGCGCGCGGTGATAGAGCAGCGCGGAGTCGGCGGAGAAGCCCTCCTCGCCGACCAGCTCTTCGTAGAGGAGCGCGCCCGCGCTCGTGCGGAACTGCGTATGGCGCTTGCGCGGGACGTCGCCGACCGATCGGAAGTACGGCATGGGAGCATCTTAATCGCCGCTCGGGAGGCGGCGCGTGCGGACTACAGCGGGGTCTGACCCCGCTGTAACGATGCCGACGCGATGCGTCAGATCGGAGGTGCGCGCGGCGCGTGGAGCATGCGAGGCAGCGTTCGGACCGGCCGCTTTGGCGCGCAAACGGATCCGAGGCGCGCGTCATCCCCGTTACAACGGGGTCAGACCCCGTTGTAACGATCGCCCTTCGGCCGCCGCCCCCCGTCCCGCGCGCGTTTCACTAGCGTGCGACTTCTCTCTCGCCGCCGAGGTTTCCCCGATGTCCGAGCCGCTCTGGCGCAGCCGTCCCGATGCGTTCGCGATGCTGCCGGCGACCGCCGTGCGCCAGAAGCGCGTCGCCGAGAACGTCTACCTGAGCGAGGGCTACTCGAACGCATTCCTGGTCGTGACGCCGGGCGGCCGCGTCGTGATCAACACCGGGCTCGGCTTCGAGGCGCCGATCCACAAGCGCTACTTCGACTCGATCGACGCGAGCCCGGTGAAGTACATCGTGCTGACGCAAGGCCACGTCGATCACGTCGGCGGCGTCGACCTGATTCGGGAGCCCGGCACGCTCGTCGTCGCGCAGGCCAATAACAGCGAGCACCAGGCCTACGACGCGCGCCTCGCGCCGTTCCGCCAGCGGCGCTCGAGCTTCGCGTTCGCGCAGGCGTTCCGCGGCATGCAGGGCGGCGGAAGCGCGCCGCCGCCGAAGCAGTCGCGGCCGAAGCCCGACGTGCTGTTTCGCGAGCGCTTCCACTTCGCGCTGGGCGGCGTCGACTTCGAGCTCGTCGCGTGCAACGGCGCCGAGACGCGCGATTCGCTCGTCGCGTGGCTGCCGCAGCGCCGCGTGCTGTTCGCTGGCAACGTATTCGGCGCGCTGTTCGGTCACTTCCCGAACCTCGTGACGATCCGCGGCGACCGCTATCGCGACGCGCTCGAATACGTCGCCACGCTCGAGATGCTACTCGGCTTCGACGCCGAGCTGCTCTGCGTCGGCCACCACGATCCGGTGGCGGGACGCGATCTGATCCGCCGCGAGATCACGCGCATGCGCGACGCGACGCTCTGGGTGCACGACGCGATCGTCGCGGCGATGAACGCGGGCAACGACGTCTGGAGCACGATTCGTGAATTGCGCCTGCCGCCGCAGCTCGAAGTAGGCGAGGGCTACGGCAAGGTCCCGTGGTCGGCGCGCGCGATCTGGGAGCAGTACCAGGGCTGGTTCCACGGGCGCTCGACGACTGAGCTCTATGACACGCCGTACTGGGCGGTCTCGCCAGAGCTCGTCGTGCTCGCGGGAGGGCCGAGCGCGGTCGCCGAGGCTGCGCTGAAGAAGGCGGAGAGCGCGCCGCTCGAGGCGCTGCATCTCGCCGAGGCGGCGCTCGCCGCCGATGCGAAGCACGCCGGCGCGCTGCGCGCGAGCCTCGCCGCACATCGCACGTTGTTACGGGGCACGACGAACTTCTGGGAGACGCGCTGGCTCGAGCACCAGATCGCGCAGCTCGAGGCGAAGCTCGGAGGCGCGCAGTGAGCGCCGGCGAGATCCGCATCAGCGATCTCGCGAACCCGGTGTTGACGCCGGTGCAGCGCGCCGCGATCGAATTCGCGGAGACGCAGCCCGTTCGCTTCGACGTCGAGACGATCCTCGCTGCCGCGCGCGCGAAGGCCGGGCTTGACGATTTCGGCAAGGGCGACTTCCGCGCGCGGCTCGCGATCCAGTGTCAGAGCATCGAGGAGGACTGCGGGCTGAACGCGCTCGGCCGCCTCGGCGTGTTCGCGAACCTGTTGCGCTACGCAGAGAATCGGCTGCGCTTCGAGGATCTGTTACGGCGCCACCCGGAGATTCTCGAGACGCGCATCGAGCGCCCGATCATCGTCGCTGGCATGCCGCGCACGGGCACGACCCACCTGCTGAATCTGATCGCCTCGGACACGCGGCTGCGCTCGCTGCCCTATTGGGAGTCGATGGAGCCGGTGCCGGCGCGAGGCGAAGGACCCGGGCGCGACGGCCGCGATCCGCGCTGGACCCGCTGCAACGCGTCCTACCAGCAGATGGCGGCGACGATGCCGCTGATCGTCGCGATGCACGACATGCCGCCCGAGCACATCCACGAGGAAATCGAGCTCGAGGAGCTCGATTTCGCGTCGTACTTGCTCGAGTGGCTGTGCCGCCCGCCGCGCTGGCGCGACTTCTACCTCGGCCTCGATCAGCGCCCGCACTACGCATACATGAAGCGCGTGCTGCAGGCGCTCACCTGGCTGCGCGGCCCGCGGCGCTGGGTGCTGAAATCGCCCCAACACCTCGAGCAGCTGCTGCCGCTGCTCGAGACCTTCCCGGATGCGACGATCGTGATCACGCACCGCGATCCGGTCTCGGTGATCCGCTCCGCGATCACGATGCTCGGCTACGGCGACCGCGTGCGCCGCGCGCGCGTCGAGCTCGCCGGCCTCGCCGACTACTGGATCGATCGCGTCGAACAGCTGTTAGGGGCGTGCCTGCGCGACCGCGAGCGGCTGCCCGCAGATCAGGTGATCGACCTGCCCTTCCACGACTTCATGGCCGACGACATCGGAGCCGTCGGGCGGATCTACGAACGCGCCGGGCTGCCGATGACGCCGGCCGCGCGCGCGGAGCTCGATGCGTTCATGAGCGCGAACCCACGCGGCAAGCACGGGCAGGTCGTCTACGACCTGCGCGGCGACTTCGGCCTCGAGCCGGCCGACGTGCGCAAGCGCTTCGCCGACTACGTCGCGCGCTTCCGCGTGCGCGTCGAGAATTAGGGAGAATTGCGATGTCGACCGCACACGCGCACGCGCCCCGCCGCGTCGGGAACATCGAGCTGCCGCCGATCGATCAGGTCGGCTACGTGGTGCGCGACCTCGACGAGACGACGAGGCGCTACGCGGCGCTGTTCGGTCCCTTCTCGTTCATGGACTCGCCGCTGAGCGGCGTCCTCTATCGCGGCAAGCCCGCCGACGTCCACCTGCGCCTCGCGTTCGGAACGTGCGGAAATCTCGAGATGGAGTTCATCGCAGTGCTCTCGGGCGCGTCGCCGCACGCCGAGTTTCTCGCCGCGGGGCGCGAAGGCATCCACCACGTGCGCTACCGCGTGCCCGACTGCGACGCGACGATCGCCGCGCTGCGCGGCGAAGGCTTCGCGCCGATCTGGTACCACGACATGGGCTTCGCGAAGTTCGCCTACCTCGAGCACGCGAGCCGCGACGGCGTGCTGATCGAGCTACTCGAGATGAGCGGCGCAGCTAGAACGGCTTGATTCCGGGCACTTCGATCTCACTCAACGCCGCGAGCACCGCAATCAAGCCCGCGAACTCGAGCTGAAAGGACCAGCGACCGAGAGCGCCGCGCGCTTGTTGATCGTCCACGCCTGGTAGAGGCCGAACGCGATGATCAACAAGCCGATGATGTTCGAAGCGCCTTCGAGGAACGGCGCCGCCATCGCGAGCCCGAATACGAAGATCGGCAACAGGATCAGCGCGGCGACGCTGGAGCTGGCGTCGTCCGCAGGCTCCGCTTCGGCCGTGCTCGAGAGAGCCGGCGCTGCGGCCAACGCGGTCGCGTCCGCAGTGGCTTGTTCGCTGCCACTCGGCTCCTCGCTCTCCACCTGGGCGACGACTCCCTGGACGATGTCGGGCACGTAGTTCGCCGAGATCCAGAAGTAAGTGAGCGCCACCGCGAGGACCTGGAAGCGCAGCCCGCCGAGCCCGCCCGAAGCGCTGCGGACTGCCTTGCCGACGAAATAGCCGATCGCGATCGCGATCAGGCCGACCTCCAGGTGCGCGAACACGCGCACGCCCCACCAGACAGCCGCGCCGAGCAGGCCCCAGAGCGAGCCGAGCAGAACGGCCCTCGCGTAGTTCGAGAAGTCGGGGCGCTGCGCCAGCGCGAGCTCGACGTCCGCCTTGCAGCGCTCGCACATCACCTGATCGCCCACCGTGTAGTAGGTGCTGGCGATCGGCTGCTGGCAGGCGCTGCATGCCGCGCCGGGCGCCTCATCCGCGCGATCGAACTCGAGCGGTGCCTGCGGTGCGTCGCTCATCGGGGCTCCCTTCGCGCGCGCATCCTAACACCTCGCGGCACGGCGGCGCGCGCCTTTCTCGGGCGGCGCCGGCACCTCCCGCGCTCGCGCGCATATCCCCAATCTGTGGGATGCTGCGCAGCTCTCGGGAGAGATCGGATGGACCTCGGGCTCGCGGGCAAGAGCGTGGTTGTTACGGGCGGCAGCGGCGGTATCGGGCGCGGCCTGGTGCTCGAGTTCGCGCGCGAAGGCGCGAACGTCGCGATCGCGACGCGCGACGCGAAGAAGGGGCAGGAGGTCGCGGAGGCGTGCGCCGGGCTCGCGGGTAAGGCGTCGCTCGTGCGCACCGACGTCACCGACAAGGCCTCGGTCGAGGCGATGGCTGCCGAGACGGAGCGCCGCTTCGGTCCGATCGACGTGCTCGTCAACAACGCCGGCGGCGTCGCCTATCCGCGCGGCTTCCTCGACAAGCCGCAGGACGAGGCCGAGTGGGAGGTGAACCTGAACGTCTGGGGCGTTTTCCACTGCACGCGAGTCGTCGGGGCTCGTATGGTCGCGCGCAAGCGCGGCTCGATCGTCAACATCACGTCGAACTCCGCGCTGGTTCCCGCTGCCGGCAACATGGTCGCGACCTACGCCGGCACGAAGGGCTTCGTGATGTCGTTCTCGAAAGCCGTCGCGTTCGAGTGGGGCCCGCTCGGCGTGCGCGTGAACTGCATCGCGCCGGGCTGGATCGTCCCGCACGAAAAGGAGCACGTCGGCGACGGCAGCTTCTGGAAGAAGTACGGCTACGAATTCTTCGGCACGCCCGAGCAGATGGCCGCGGCCGCCGAGAGCGGCAATTTGTTCAACGTCGAGGGCCAGCCGATCCGCCGCATCGGCCGCCCCGAGGACATCGCCTGGCTCGCGCTGTTCCTCGCGAGCGAGCGCGCCGCGCATCTGACCGGCCAGCTCGTCAGCGTGAGCGGCGGCGCGTACATGCCGTGAGGAACCTCTCGCGCGGGGCGGATCTCAGCCGCTAGAAACTGCGATTCGCCGCGGAGATCGAACGAAGTGAACGCGAACGAATGGACGCGCAGGCGCCTCCTGCAGAGCGCGCTCGCCGGCGCGGCGCTGCCGTTCGGCGCGCTCGCGTGTGGCTCCGGCGAGCAAAGAGAGAACGCGCTCGTCGTCGGCGGCCTGCCCGTCACCTGCAATCTCACACTGCCGGTCGCGTGCGCCGCGCGCGCGGCGCGCAATGCGGCGGCGTCGAGCGGCGGGCCGCGTTTCGACTTCAGCTACGAGAAGTACAGCGGCTGGCCCGAGATCAAGGAATCGCTGATGACCGGGCGCATTCAGGCGGCCTACATGCTCGCGCCGCTGGTGATGGATCTCGCGGATCAGACGATTCCGGTGAAGATCGTCTCGCTCGGGCACCGCTCGGGCGCGGTGATCATGGTGCGCACGGAATCGCCGGTGCGCAGCTTCGCGCAGCTCGCCGGCAAACGCGTCGCGATCCCGAGCCGCTTCGCGGTCGACTTCCTGTTCCTGCGCAGGATGCTGGCCGAAGAGAACATGCAGCCTGAGCAGCTCCAGATCGTCGAGATGCCGCCGCCCGACATGCCGGCCGCGCTCTACGCGAATGCGGTCGACGCGTACTGCACCGGCGAGCCGTTCGGCGCCGCAGCGCAGAGCGCGGGCTACGCGCGGCCGCTGCGCATGACGCGCGACGAGTGGCCGAAGTACATCTGCTGCGTGCTCACGGTGCGCGAGGAGCTGATCGCCGAGAATCGACCGATGGTGCAAGAGCTGGTCGACCAGGTGCTCGGCGCCGGAGTCTGGCTCGATGCGGAGCAGGCGAATCGCGACCGGGCGGTCGAGATCGCCGCGCGCCGGGAATTCTTCAACCAGGATCCGGAGATTCTCCGCTTCGTGATGGAGAACCCGACCGATCGCGTCACCTACGGCGACCTGCGCATGATCCGCAGCGAGTTCGACGAGCTGATGCAGCTCTCGCTCGAGGCCGGCACGATCCGGCATCCGATCCCGCTCGGGACGTACTTGGACGAGAGCTTCGCGCGCTCTGCCAAGCCCTCCGTAATCACTGTCTGACACGAGGCCAGGCGACGTGAGACGCATCTCGATTTCTTTGCTGGCGAGCATCGCTCTGCTCGGCGCTGCACTCGCGCACGCGCAGGATCGCGCGCTGTTCGCCGGCGTGTTCGATCCGCCGCGCGCCGCGCCCGCGTTCAGCCTGCCCGGCTCCGACGGCATGCCGCTCACGCTCGAGCGCTTTCGCGGCAAGCTGGTCGTGCTCGCATTCGGCTTCACGTCCTGCCCCGACGTCTGCCCCACGACGCTCGCAACGCTCGCGGGTGCGCGGCGCGCGCTCGGCGGCCAGGCAGCGGACGTTCAGGTGGTGTACGTGACGGTGGATCCCGCGCGCGACGACGCCGCGCGCATGCGCGAGTACCTCGCCGCGTTCGACCCGGCATTTCTCGGCGCAACCGGGACGGCGCAGCAGCTCGCGAAGGTGCGCGAGGAGTACGGCATCGCGGCTGAACGCGTCGCACGCGGTGAAAGCTACGCGTACTCGCACTCCTCGTTCGTGTACTTGATCGACCGCGCCGGCAAGCTGCGCGCGCTGATGCCCTACGGCCACGCGGCGAATGATTATGCGCACGACCTCCGCATCCTCCTGGAGTCCTGAGCACGCTGCGGCGCGCGTGCGCCGTCCACGCGTCAGCGCGCGCGCGGTGGCGCTCGCGCTGGCGGCCGCTCTGCTCGCGGGCGTCGGCTGGGCGGCTTTCGCACCGGTTCGCGTCGACTCGCGCGAGGCGTTGTTCGAGATCCCGCGCGGAACGTTCGCGCGGCGGATGGCGGGCGAGCCGGCGCCGATCCTGCCCGACGAGATCTCGCTCACGCTCGGACTGCGCGACGTGCTCTTGCTGCGCAATCTCGACGAGGTGCCGCAGATCTTCGGCCCCACTCTGATGATGCCGGGGCAGAGCTTCCGCCTGCCGTTCCGTCAGGCAGCCAGCTATCAGTTCGCGTGCACGGCCCATGCGAGCGGGCAGATGACGGTCAGCGTCGAAGCGCATCCGGCGACGCCATGGATGCGCCTCGGCTGGCGGGCACGAGCGCTCTGGCGGCGGGTGTGGAGCAAGAGCGCGACATGACGAGACTCCGGCGAGCTTTGCCCGCGGTCGCAGCGATCGCGCTGCTCGTCGGCGTTTGGTGGACTGCGGTCGCCGTGAGCGGCAGCGTGATCTTCCCGAGCCCGTGGCGCGTGGTGACGGGCGCCGCCGAGCTGCTCGTCGACGGCGTGCTCGCGCAGCACGTCGGTGCGTCACTTTTTCGTGTCGGCACCGGCTTCGCACTGGCGGTGACGCTGGCGGTGCCGCTCGGTCTCTGGATGGGCTGGGTGCCCGGCGCGTTCGCGACGCTGAATCCGCTGTTCCAGATCCTGCGGCCGATCTCGCCGATCGCCTGGATCCCGATCGCGATCCTCTGGTTCGGCGTCGGCGATGCTTCGCCGATCTACCTGATCTTCATCTCGTCGCTGTTCCCGATGGTCGTGCAGACGACGAGCGGCGTGCACGCGATCGAGCGCCGCTATCTGCGCGCGGCGGAGAACTTCGGCGTCTCGCGCGCGACGCTGTTCCGGCGCGTCGTGATTCCCGCGGTGCTGCCGCAGATCCTCGTCGGCATGCGCATCGGCCTCGGCGTAGCGTGGCTGGTCGTCGTGGCGGCCGAGATGATCGCGCTGCGCTCGGGGCTCGGATACCTGATCATCGATTCGCGCAACGCGGGCAATCGCTACGACCTCGTGATCGCCGGCATGATCCTGATCGGCTTGATCGGCCTCTTGCTCGACATCGGCATGCGCTGGCTCGAAGCGCGCGATGCGCTGCGCTGGCGTTATGCGGCCTAAGATCGAAGCGCGCGGCCTCGCGAAGAGCTTCGCCACGGAACGCGGCGCGCTGCATGTGATCGCGGACGTGAGCTTCGAGGTCGCCGACGGAGAGCTGGTCGCGATCGTCGGCCCTTCCGGCTGTGGCAAGTCGACGCTGCTGAACATCCTCGCCGGCTTCGAGCAGCCGGACCGCGGCGGCGTGCAGATCGACGGGGCGCCGCACTCCAGGCCGGATGCGCGCGGCATTCTGATCTCGCAGCGCGGCTCGGTCTTCCCGTGGCTCAGCGTGCGCGAGAACCTGATGTTCGGGCTGAACGGCCACGCGCGCGGGCGGCAGGCCCAGCTCGCGGACCATTATGCAGAGCTGGTCGGGCTGAAGGGCTTCGAGCAGAGCTATCCGCACGAGCTCTCGGGCGGCATGCTGAAGCGGGCCGAGCTGGCGCGCGCGCTCGTCGTGAAACCGGAAATCCTCTACATGGACGAGCCGTTCTCCGCGCTCGACGCGCTGCTCAACCTGCGCATGCGGGGCGAGCTGCTGCGCATCCTCGCGGAGGAACGCCACACGGTGGTGTTGATCACGCACGACGTCGAGGAGGCGATCCACATCGCCGACCGCATCCTCGTGCTCTCTGCGCGCCCCGCGCGCATTCAGGCCAGCTTCGACGTGAAGCTGCAGCACCCGCGGAGGCTCACGAGCCCGGAGGTGCAGGAGCTGCGGGTGGCGGTGTTGCGCGAGCTTGGGGTGGATCGCTGATCCTTTGTTTCGTGGCTCCGCCGCGCGGGCCGGCGGGGGCTCGGCTTCGCTTCCCCGCGTGACCGCGATGAGCCGTGCCGTGACGCGTGCGGGGTTGTTCGCGGTGCGCTTTTGGCTTGCGCGCGGTCACGCCTGGGGTTCGCTCCGCGACCGCCGCCTCGCTTCGCGAGGCGCGGTCCACCCCCGCCGGCCCGCGCGGCTCGTGAAGTGCGTCGTTCGGATCGTTCGACATGTAGA
>Ga0187894_10004413_pt1 | contig 15100 bp, 18 predicted proteins | sample GBC1701081metaG_FD_136650 | JGI IMG/M metagenome (GOLD analysis project Ga0187894, IMG submission 136650) | White microbial mat communities from a lava cave in the Kipuka Kanohina Cave System on the Island of Hawaii, USA - GBC170108-1 metaG ...
ATCGGGTAGGGAGCGCTTTGTAGCGCCCCCTCCCACACCACCGTACGTGCGGTTCCGCATACGGCGGTTCATGTAGTTTGGCTTAGACCTCGGTGCATCTCCAGGAGAGATTTCAACCCGAGTTGATCGAAGAAGGTCTTTCGGAAGGCGTCGTTCATATGGCTGGCCCCTGCATTCCACCAGGGTCCGTGTCCGTTGGTAGCGGACATCCATGCTCGAGCCTTGTCGATACCTCTTTGCATCAGTTGCCTGGCTCGCGTCCACGGCCGCTTCCATTGACGCCACAGGATGGCGCGCAGTTTGCGCCGTATCCAGCCATCGAGTTCCTCGAAGACACCCCTCACCTGGGCCAGCCGGAAGTATCCGATCCAGCCTCGCAGGATAGGGGTGAGAGTTTCGATGGTGCGCGCTACGGATTGGCCGCGCCCGACCCGGAACTGTTCCCTTAGCTTGTCCCGCAACCGAGTCACGCTTTTGGGCGCGACCTTGAGGCGCGGCTCGCGGTGAGCCGTCACGGTGAAGCCGAGGAACGTCCGCTTCCAGGGTCGGTCAACCGCACTCTTTGCGCGATTGACCGTCAGCCGCAGTCGCTCGTTCAGAAATCGCGTGAGCGAGGCCATCACCCGCTGACCGGCACGCTCGGACCGCACATAGATGTTGCAGTCGTCGGCGTAGCGGCAAAAGGCATGGCCGCGTCGTTCGAGTTCCTTGTCGAGATCGTCGAGCAGGATGTTCGACAGCAGCGGCGACAAGGGGCCGCCCTGCGGTGTCCCCTCGTTGCGTGCCGTCGCCAACCCGCCCGTCATCAACCCAGCCTGCAGATAGCGGCGGATCAACCGCAGTACCCGCTTGTCGTCGACAAGGCGCGCCACCCGTGCCATCAGCACGTCGTGATTCACCCGGTCGAAGAACTTCTCCAGATCGATATCGACCACCCAACGGCAGCCACTGGCCACATGAGATCGTGCGGCCAGCACGGCTTGATGGGCACTGCGCTCCGGCCGGAAGCCGTAAGAGCAGTCGGAGAAGCCCGGATCGAACAGCGGCATCAGTACCTGATGCATCGCCTGCTGGATCAGCCGATCCATCACCGTCGGGATGCCCAGTTGGCGCATCCCGCCGCCGGGCTTGGGGATCTCAACCCCGCGCACCGGAGCCGGTTCATACCGGCCTGCCAGCAGGTCTTCCTTGATCGCGGCCCAATGCGCCACGAGATGCCCTCGCAGATGTCCGATCGTGAGGCCGTCAGCCCCCGGTGCACCCTTGTTGGACTCTACGCGACGCAGCGCCGCCATCATGTTCTCGCGGCTGAGGATCATCTCCAGCAGCCCCGCCTTTGCCTCCGGTCGGGGCATCGGTTCTGCCGTGACGCTTGACGCACCCACCTCCTGCTCCAGCGGCTTCCGGCCGCTGCCCCCGGAGGAGGCGCGAGACATCTCAGTCCCGCCGTCTGCATCTATCATCGTCATCGAAGAACCGAACTCCTTCCAGCACTGCACGTTCAGCCCTTCGCCGTTCGGTCCGGCTACTACGGCCTCTGCTGACTTCTGCCGTCCCCTCCCGGCGCCTCTCGACGCCGGTAGCACACCCTGACCGGGGGCAGGCCGACAGACCTCCCAGGGTAAGACACGCGACCTTCGCTTCATCCACCTGTCGCATCTACGCCGCCACCTTCCGGATGACTTCGGGCTTCAGGTCTTATGGCCCCCTCGCCCCGGTGACGTCGCCTCTATGCGCTTCCTGTTCGTCAGGCCGAAGCTTTGCCTACACCTTCCTTCAGACCTCGCCTCACGACGACGCCCTTGATGTTCAGCTAGCGGTTACCGTCATCAGAGCCCGCAGGGGACTTCCACCCCCAAGTCGCATGAACCGCCACCACAGCGGTCCATACAGCGCCAGTCACGGCGCTACGCGCCATGCCTGGCGCACCATGAAAAAGCGCGGGAGACGATCCCGCGCCTTCACAACCAGTTCGACAAATAGTCTCAGCGCTTGCCGAGGAAGCTCCAGGCGGTCGGGAACGCAACGGCCGCGAGCGCCGCCTTCAACAGGTCGCCCCACAGGAAGGGATAGAGGCCGAGCTCGAGGACCTTGTCATAGCCCGTGAATTTGGCGAGCCAGAGCAGGCCCGGAATATAGAGCACCGCGGCGCCCAGCACCATCACACCGAACATGGTGAGCACGCGGCGATCGAAGCCACGCTCGGCGAACCAGCCGACGAGTGCTGCAGCGAGAATGAAGCCGATCAGATAGCCGCCCGTTGGGCCCATCAGAATCGCAGGACCGGCAGCGAAGCCGGCAAAGACCGGGAGGCCCAGCGTGCCTTCGAGGACATAGAGGGCGACCGTCGCCGCACCGAGGCGCATGCCGAAGGCCGCGCCGACTGCAAGAACGGCGAAAGTCTGCAAGGTCACCGGCACCAAGGGCAGATCGATCTGGATCTGCGCGCAAATGGCAATGAAGAGGCTGCCCAGAACCGCAAGCAGCGCCTGCTTTTTCCAGGATCCCGATACCTGCCAGATACGGCTTGCCAGTGTCGTCGTCGGTGTGGTCATCTGTGCCCTCTTGTTGTTTGATCCCCGAATTCGGCCCGGACTATAGAGCCGGCCTGCCCCCGTCACAACCTGATCTTTTGGCTTCATGGTTTCGCTCAATTTCGACCGTTCATTCGATGTCCCGCCTGAGACGACGATGGTGGTCTCACCGCTCATCCGCCGGGTGCTGGCGGACAATCCAGGCCCCTTCACCTTCAAAGGCACTTCGAGCTTCATCATCGGCCATGGCCAGGTGGCGATCATCGATCCCGGTCCCGATAGTGACATCCATCTCGCGGCCCTCCTCGCCGCCGTCAAGGATGAGACCGTCAGCCACATCCTTATTACCCATAGTCATCTCGATCATTCGCCGCTGGCGCCCAAGCTCAAACGCGCGACCGGAGCCGCCATCGTCGGTCATGGGCCGGTAGCTGATCAGGCGGGAGAAGAGGGCTTGAGGCTCGATGCCAGCATCGATGCGGATTTCGACCCTGATATCAAACTTCGTCATGGCGAGGTGATATCGGGCAAAGGCTGGAGCCTCGAAGGCGTCTTCACGCCGGGCCACATGTCCAACCATATGAGCTATGCGCTCCGCGAGGAGAAGGCGCTGCTCTGCGGCGATCATGTGATGGCCTGGTCGACCAGCGTCATTGCCCCTCCCGACGGCAATATGGGCCAGTATTTCGCTTCCTTGCGGCTCTTGCTGGAGCGCGACGACGATATCTATCACCCGGCCCATGGGCCGTCGCGGCGCGACCCCAGACCGCTGGTCAGGGCCTATCTCACCCACCGGAGAATGCGCGAGGATGCGATCATCACGAGGCTCAAGGCCGGCGACCACAGCATCGAGGAGATCGTCAAGGCGAACTATGCCGATATCAATCCGAAGCTGCATGCGGCGGCCGGCCTCTCGACACTGGCCCATATCGAGCATTTGATCGAGCGCGGCCTGGTTCGCGCGGAGCCTCAAGGGACGGCCGGCGTACAATATTTCGCAACATAAATTGTATGTCTTTAAAGGTGGACCTCTGAAAACATCTGTGCCAGAAACGCGCCGCCGGGATATCCCCCATCCCGCGTCCGCAACCAGAGCGAATCATGAGTGAATCCAAAGGCTTAATGGCCGGCAAACGCGGCCTCATCATGGGTGTTGCCAATAACCGGTCGATCGGATGGGGCATCGCCCAAGCCTTGGCGCGCCATGGGGCGGAGCTCGCCTTCACCTATCAGGGCGATGCGCTCAAGAAGCGGGTCGAGCCTCTGGCGGCCGGGATCGGGTCCAAGCTCGTGCTGCCTTGCGACGTCACCGACATGGCCTCGGTCGACCAGACTTTCGCCGCCGTCGGCAAAGCCTGGGGCGGGATCGATTTCGTCGTCCATGCCATCGCCTTCTCCGACAAGGATGAGCTGACCGGGCGCTATGTCGACACGACCGCGGACAATTTCACCAAGACGATGTTCATCTCCTGCTACAGCTTCACGGCCATCGCGCAGCGGGCCGAGAAACTGATGGAGAAAGGCGGCTCGCTCCTCACCCTCACCTATTACGGGGCGGAGAAATGGATGCCGCACTACAATGTGATGGGTGTCGCCAAGGCGGCGCTCGAAGCCTCGGTACGCTATATGGCGGCCGATCTCGGCCCCAAAAACATCAGGGTCAACGCCATCTCGGCCGGACCGATCAAGACGCTCGCCGCGTCGGGCATCGGCGACTTCCGCTACATCCTCAAATGGAACGAATACAACTCCCCTCTCAGGCGCACGGTGACCATCGATGAGGTCGGCGATTCGGGGCTCTACCTGCTCTCCAATCTCGGCCGCGGCGTCACCGGCGAAATCATGCATGTCGATGCCGGTTATCATATCGTCGGCATGAAGAATCCCGAAGCGCCCGATATCACGGTTGCGCCGAACGGTGATTGAGCCCAATCCGCCGATCTATTTCATCCGTCACGGCGAGACCGACTGGAACCGCGAAGGCCGCATCCAGGGCCAGATCGACATCCCGCTCAACGATACCGGCCATCAGCAGGCGATCGCCATTTCGCGCGGCCTCAAGAATTTCCTGCGCAACACCAAGATCGACCTCTTCGTCGCGAGTCCCCTGACGCGCACGCGCCAGACCATGGGCTATCTGCTGCGCGAATTCGACCAGCCCGAAAATCGGGCGGAGAGCGAGCCCGCCATGCTGGAGCTCGCCTTCGGCATCTGGGAAGGCCATTTCTTCAAGGACCTCAAGACGGATCCGCAATATCCGAAGAACCTCGAAGAGCGCTTCCGCTGGCGCCCCCAGGACGGCGAAAGCTACGAGGAAGGCCTCGAGCGCGTCAGGCAGTGGATCGGCCGCATCGACGGCCCGACCGTCATCGTCGCGCATGGCGCCATCGGGCGCTGCCTGATCGGGCTTGTCTCGGACCTTCCCCCTGCCACTCTCATCAAGACGCCGACACCGCAAGGGCATTTCTGCCGGCTTCAGGACGGACGCATCGACTGGTTCGACACCGAGGGCAATCCGGCGGGAGATTTCCGGGCGTAAACGGTAACGCCCCCGCTATTTGACGCCATCGCCATTGCGCCTTAAGCAGTGGCCCATGTCGTACAACAGCTTCGGCCATATGTTCAGGATGACGACCTTCGGCGAAAGCCACGGGCCGGCGATCGGCTGTGTCGTCGATGGCTGTCCGCCGGGGATCTCGCTGACCGAAGCCGACATCCAGACCTTTCTCGACAAGCGCAAGCCCGGCCAGTCGCGCTTCACCACGCAACGGCGCGAGCCGGACCAGGTGAAGATTCTCTCCGGCGTCTTCGAGGACGACCGCACTCATGGCCAAGTGACGACCGGAACGCCGATCGCGCTCGTCATCGAGAATGTCGATCAGCGCTCCAAGGACTACAATGCGATCCGCGACAAGTTTCGTCCCGGCCACGCCGATTACACCTATCTCGCCAAATATGGGGTGCGCGACTATCGCGGCGGCGGACGGTCCTCGGCGCGCGAGACGGCGGCGCGGGTCGCTGCCGGCGCCATTGCGCGCAAGATCATCCCGAACGTCATCGTGCGCGGCGCCCTGATCCAGATCGGTCCGCACAAGATCGACCGCATCCATTGGGACTGGGACGAGGTCGAGCGTAATCCGTTCTTCGCGCCCGACGCGTCCATCGTCGAGCCGTGGTCGCAATATCTCGATGAGGTGCGCAAGGCCGGATCGTCCTGCGGCGCCATCATCGAAGTGGTGGCGAGCGGCGTGCCGGCCGGCTGGGGCGCTCCCGTCTATGGCAAGCTCGACCAGGAGATCGCCGCGGCGATGATGAGCATCAATGCGGTGAAAGGTGTCGAGATCGGCGCCGGCTTCGCCGCGGCGGCGCTGTCCGGTGAAGAGAATTCCGATGAGATGCGCGTGCGCCACGGCAAGACCGAGTTCAGCACCAATCATGCCGGGGGCATATTGGGCGGCATCTCGACCGGCCAGGAGATCGTGGTGCGCTTCGCGGTCAAGCCGACCTCGTCGATCCTGTCGCCGCGCAAGACGGTGACGGCGACAGGCGAGAACACCGACATCATGACGACCGGCCGCCATGATCCGTGCGTCGGCATCCGCGCCGTGCCGGTGGGCGAGGCGATGCTCGCCATCGTCCTTGCCGATCATTTCCTCAGGCATCGCGGCCAGATCGGCGCGTGATTGTCCTGGGGCGCATTGTCCACATAGGAGATATTCATGGTCCTGTCCGTCAAGCAGCTCATGAGCGATGCCAATGCCGCCGTACCGAAAGTCAGCGTCGATGAGGCGCGCAAGCTCGTGACGAAAGAGAATGCCCTCCTTGTCGACGTCCGCGACGGCACCGAGCTCGCCAAGACCGGCAAGCTCAAGGGCGCCGTGCATGTGTCGCGCGGCATGATCGAATTCCGCGCCGACGGCGACACGCCCTATCACGATCCGCAGTTCCGCAAGGACCGGCCGGTCGTTCTCTATTGCGCCTCGGGCGGCCGCTCGGCGCTCGCCGGCAAGGTGCTGAAGGACATGGGCTACAGCAAGGTCCACAATCTCGGCGGCTTCAAGGACGCAGCCGACGGCGGCTTCGAGACCGAGCCGGCCTGACGTCGCCGACCCTCGGAACAGACGAGCCGTCGGACCGTTGCCTTTGCGCATGTTCGACGGTTTCGAGACTGTAGAGGTCAAGACGGGAGAAACGACGGTCTTCCTGCGCCGCTCCGGCGAGGGCCCGCCGCTTCTCCTGCTGCATGGCTTTCCGCAAACCCATCTGATGTGGCGCGACGTAGCGCCACTTCTGGCCCGCCGCTTCACCGTCATCTGTGCCGACCTTCCGGGCTATGGCCGAAGCGGCTGTCCGCCTTCCGCGCCGGACCATGCTCCCTATTCCAAACGGGCGATGGCGGCCGAAATGGTGCGAGTGATGGAGCACCTTGGCTTCCGGCAGTTTGCCGTCGCGGGGCATGATCGCGGCGGCCGGGTGGCCTATCGGCTGGCGCTCGACCATCGCGAGCGCGTGAACAGGCTCGCGGTGCTCGACGTGGTGCCGACCGGCATGGCCTGGGCCCGCGCCGACGCCGATTTTGCGGTTGCCTTCTGGCCCTGGCCAGTGCTGGCGCAGGACGAACCCTTGCCGGAACGCATCCTCAGCGAGAATGCCGCCGACATCGTCGACAGCGCGCTCGATCATTGGGGGTCGGTTCCCGAGACCTTCCCTCCCGAAATTCGTAGCGCCTATGCCGAGGCCCTGCGCGATCCCCGGCATGCCCATGCCATTTGCGAGGAATATCGCGCGGCCGCCACGCTCGATCGCGATCATGATGAGGCAGATGAGAAAGCGGGGCGGCGCATCACCTGTCCGGTGCTGGCGCTGTGGAGCGGCAAGGGACCGCTCAACAGCTGGTACGCCAAGGAAGGCGGCCCCCTCGGCCTATGGAAGACATTCGCCGATCAGGTCAGCGGCGAAGCAGTGGATGGCGGGCACTTCTTTCCAGAGGAATTGCCCGAAAAGACGGCGGATGCGCTCGCTCGGTTCTCTTGAAAGATCAGAACAGCGACAGCTGATCGACCTCCACCGCTGGAGGCTTCGGTGCCGGCGCGCGACGCTCGAGCTCCACCGGCGCGACGATCAAGGTTGGATCGGGATGCGACAGCAGAGCATCGATCATCCTGTCCGCTTCGACGCTTTCGTTGGCGAGCCAATCGTCGTGGAGATGCTCGGCGACGACCACCGGCATGCGCGGATGGACTGCGGCCATGGGCGGCAATGCTGCGGTCGTGACGATCGCCGCCGTCTCGAGCTCGCTGCCATCGGGCCCCAGCCAGTGCTCCCAGAGTCCGGCGAAGGCGAAGGGCCCACCATCGGCGCGCGTGACCTCAAAGGCCTGCTTGCGTCCGAGTTCGCCCGACCATTCATAATAGCCATCGGCCGGAACGAGGCAGCGCCGTCGACGTATCGCATTCTTGAACGAGGCTTTCTCCAGGATCGTCTCGATGCGGGCATTGGTCAGCGGTTTCCCCGGCGCCACCTCTTTCGCCCAGGACGGAACGAAGCCCCAGCGCACCAGAGCGAGGTGACGGGCATTTTTCTCCGTGCGCACGATGGCGATCGGACCGCCCGGCGATATGTAAGGGCGCGGCGGAAAATCATGCTCCTCCAGGTAATGGAGCAGCTCGCGCAAATGGTCGGGCCTGGCCTTCAGCCTGAAAAGATTGCACATGCGCCCTTGTTGTCCGAAAGACCTGAGTCTGTCAAAGCCCGGCCGATGGTTTCACCAGGAGACCGTTGAGCATCGTCTTCAGCGCCTGCACCGCCCGCTTCGATGCCTTTTCCGGGTCTGCGGCATTGGCGATCATGAGTGACCCCTGCAGCGTCGCGCCGTTGATCAGATAGGCCATGGCATCGGGATCGACGGCAATGATCGTTCCTTCTTCCGCCAGACTCTTCAGGGTGCGGGCCATGCTGCGGATGCATTTGCCCTGCTCCGGCCATTGTGAAGGATCGCCCAGGACGGCGGGGCCATCGCGCAGCACGATGCGCTGGATCTCGGGCTCGAGCGCCATCTCGACATAGGCGACACATTCATCGACGAAGCCTTGCCAGCGGGATGGGGCTTTCTGCGATGCCGCGGCGAGCCGCGCCGACATCTCGGCATCGATCTCGGCGATGACGGCGCGCAAGAGCCCCTCCTTGTCGCCGAAATGATGATAGAGCGCGCCCCGGGTCAGGCCGGCCGCGGCGGTGAAATCATCCATGGACGCTTCGGCATAGCCGACCGTGCCGAAGGCCTTCCGGGCGGCTGAAACCAGCTTTGCCCTTGTTTCGGCAATCATCTCGGCGCGCGGTCTATGAGCCATGGTCTCTCCATTTCACATACGTTGCGTATATTATTTGACATACGGTCCGTATGCAACTACATAATCACATACATACGGTATGTATGTAGTCGAATTATGAGATTCCAGGAGTTTGTCATGTCCAATCCCTATCGAGAGATCTTCCGGGCGCCCGGCACCCTTGGTTTTGCCTCCGCCGGCTTCTTCGCCCGCCTCCCCATCGCCATGGCCCCCATGGGCATCGTCGCCATGCTGTCGCAGACCCATGGCGAATACTGGCTGGCCGGTGCGGTTTCGGCCACTTTCGCCCTCACCAATGCACTGATTTCGCCGCAGGTCTCACGGCTGGTGGACCGGCACGGACAACGGCGCATTCTGATACCCGCCACCATCATCGCAGTCCTCGCCTTCGCTCTGCTGCTCGCCGCCACGCATTTCCACTGGCCGAGCCCGAGCTTGTTCGCCTTCGCCATCATTGCCGGCGTCATGCCCAGCATGCCGGCGATGATCCGCGCCCGCTGGACCGAGATCTATCGCAACACGCCTCAGCTCAGCACGGCCTTCGCCTTCGAATCGATCGCCGATGAAGTCCTCTATATGACGGGCTCGGTGCTGTCGGTGGGCTTGAGCGTGGCCTGGTTTCCGGAGGCCGGTCCGCTGATCTCGACGATCTTCCTCGCTCTGGGGACGGCGCTGTTCGTGGTCCAGAGCAAGACCGAGCCCAAGGTCCATCCCGTTGCCAAAGCGCATGGGGCATCGGCGTTGAGCTCACGCCCATTGCAGCTCATCACCTTCACCCTCATCGCGGTCGGCACGCTGTTCGGAACGGCGGAAGTCACGGTCATCGCCTTGTCCAAGATGTTCGGGCAGCCCGCCGCCGCGAGCTTCATCCTCGCCGGCTATGCCGGCGGCTCGCTGGTGGTCGGCCTCGTCTTCGGCGTGTTGAAGCTCAAAGCGAGCCTGGCGCAGCAATTCGTGGCTGCCAATCTCGTCGCCGCCGTGACGACGCTGCCGCTCCTGTTCGTCGCCAACATCCCGATGCTGGCCGTTCTTCTGTTCATGGCCGGCGCTTCAATCTCGCCGACCTTCATCACCGCCTTCGGCCTGATCGAGCAGCGCATTCCCGCCGCCAAGCTCACCGAAGGCATCACCTGGGCCGTGACCGGCATCGGCATCGGCATGGCCATCGGATCCTTCACCTCAGGCTATGTCATCGACGCCTTTGGCCCCGCGAGCGGCTTCTGGGTGTCGGTGGCGGCCGGCGTCGCAGCACTCCTCACCGTCACGTTCGGCTATCGGATATTGGCCGGCAATGAAGAGCCTTCACGGCCTCTCGCGGTGCCCGCACCAGGGGAATAGAGAATAGCCGCCGGCGAGCCCTAACGGGCTCGCCTCGCGGCGCGATCATCAGCCTTTGCCGCGCTTTTTGGCCGCCTTCTTCTTGGCGGCCTTCTTCCTGGCCGGCTTCACTTTCTTTGCGGCCGCGGTGAGCTTGGCGCGATCGTTTCCGACCTTCTCGATGAGCGCCCGGGTCTGCGCGGCGCTGATGCCATGCTTCCTGGCGAAATAGGCCACTTCATAGGCTTCGCCCTTCGCCACCCTCGAGCGATCGGCCTTGCCCCGGGCCTTCTTGTTGTCAGCCATCATCATCTCCCTTGTTGCCTGCTTCAGGATCAGCATCCTGAGTCGCGCGACAAAAGTAGTGCATTGACACCATTACGTCACCTGTTGCTTCGCAACCCCGCTTGTACCGAACGCACGGCCCGCTACGATGGCCGCATGAGCGATGCAAAGCCCTTGCCGCGAATCGGGGTCAGCGCCTGCGTGTGGCGCGACGGCAAGGTCCTGTTGGTCGAGCGCGGCAAGGAGCCGTGGAAAGGCAAATGGAGCCTGCCCGGCGGCAGTCTCGAATTCGGCGAGACGGTGCGCGAGGCGGCCCGGCGCGAGCTCGCCGAGGAGACCGGCGTCGAAGCCGATCTCGAGAGGCTCGTCGACGTCGACGATGCGATCATGCACGACGCGAGCGGGCGCCCCCTCGCCCATTATTCCATCGTCTGCTTCACCGGCCACTGGCGTCATGGCGAGCCGGAAGCCCGCGATGACGTGACGAAGGTGCAGTGGGCGGAACTTGCAGCGCTCGATCGCCTCGACATGACGCCGGGCACCGCAGCCTATATCCGCCAAGCCTGGCAATTGTTAACGACTTGAGTCAAAAAAAGACGCCGCCGTTAACCCTTTCCTAAGGATGGGGTAGTTCGGCCACATTGCTCTGATAAATTTCAAATTGTCAGTGATTCGGTTGGTGGGCAGGCCGTCGCCGGTGGAGCGGGCGTCGGCATTGCGGATGGATGGAATGGACAAAGAGACTCATAAGCTGCCGGCATCCGAGCCTCAGGCCGAGCCCAAATATGCGGCCCTGCGCTATATCATGGAGGCCTGGGAAGAGGCCATCTTTGACGGCATCGATCCCGATTGCGTGGCGACCGCCGCGATCTTCGCGGCCATGTCGGATCTCGTCACCACCTATGGCGAGGAGCCGGTGGCGCGCTTGGCCGAAAGGCTGCCCGAGCGCATCCGGGCGGGCGAGTTCACCATCAACAAGACCCGGCAGTAGCGCCTTCAATTAACCTTCGTCTTTCGGCCGCGACCGGGGCATAAGACCGCCATGGCGCGCTACAAGATGACCATCGAATATGACGGCGAACCCTTCGCCGGCTGGCAGCTGCAAGCCAATGCGCCGACCGTCCAGGGCGCGCTCGAGGACGCCTTCTTCACCCTCACCGGCACGAGGCCCACCATCCATGCGGCAGGCCGCACCGATGCCGGCGTCCATGCCAAGGGCCAGGTGGCGCATGCCGATCTCGACCGCCTGTGGGATACGCGCGTGCTGCGCAATGCCATCAACGCCCATTTGCGCCCGCATCCGATCAGCGTGCTCGCGGTCGAAACGGTGACGGACACCTTCCACGCCCGCTTCAAGGCCGTCCGCCGCCACTATCTCTACCGCATCGCCAACCGGCCGGCACCGCTGGCGCTCGAGCGCGGCAAGGCCTGGTGGCAGCCGGTCGCCCTCGACCATCAGGCCATGCATGACGCCGCGCAGGCGCTTGTCGGCAAGCACGACTTCACCACCTTCCGCGCCGCCGAATGCCAGGCGCAATCACCGGTCAAGACGCTCGACCGGATCGATGTGACGCGCCAAGGCGACATGATCGGCATCACCGTCGAAGCCCGCTCGTTCCTGCATCATCAGGTGCGCTCGATGGTGGGATCGCTCAAGCTCGTCGGTGACGGCAAATGGCCCATTGGCGAAATGCAGGCCGCCCTCCTCGCCCGCGACCGCACCCGTTGCGGCCCGGTGGCGCCGCCGACCGGCCTCTATCTCATGCGCGTGGACTATTAAAGCGCGATGGCTTTTCATCGAGTCGCCATCGCGCTTTATCTTTTTGTTTGCGCATGATCTTTCCGGAAAACCGGCATCCACTTTTCCGGATCATGCGCCAGACTGCTCGGCCTGGGCCTTGGTCGTCATCAGCACACCGACGACGCTGATCACGGCGCCGATCCAGGTCAGGAGCTGGTAGCGCTCGCCCAGAAAAATGACGCCGGAGCCGAGGCCGATCGCCGCCGCGACATAGCCGATCTGGCTCAGATAGACCGGACCGCCGACCGCCTGGAGGCGAAAGAAGATGGAGAACATCATCGAGGCCGAGACCACCTGCGCCAGGACCAGGAGCGGCATATGGGGCAAAAGCGCGAATGATCCGGCCTGGCCCGTCAGGGCCAGCCCCAGAAGCAGCATGAGCGCCGCAGCCACATGGCTCCCGGCCGCAAGCTCGATCGGGCCAGCCCCCTCAGGCCAGTCATAGGTCCGGTAGATATTGCCGATGGCGAGGCATACCGGGATCAGGAGGCCGATCAGCACCCAGACGATATCCGCCGGCCGGCCGGCTTCGCCCCGCGTCAGCGTCACGATCAGCGCGCCGGCAAAACCGACGATGATGCCGGCGATGCCGAGCAGATTGGGCTTCCTGACGCCGAGCAGGAGCGCCAGCACCAGCGTGATCACCGGCGAGATCGTGTACATGATGCCGGTATAGCCCGCCCCCAGATGCGGGATTGCCGAGAACAGCAGGAAATTGGGCAAAGCGTAGGATATCGCGGCGGCGATGATGAAATAGCGCAGCCGCTGCGCGGTCAGCGGAAAGAGCCGGCGCCCGAGGGCGAGAGCAAGGAGCAACACTGAGCCTGCGCCGCAAGAGACGATGAAGGCCCAGAGCATGCCCGGGACGCCACGCTCAGTCGCCATCTTGCCGAAAGGCAACATCAAGCCGAGCAGGCCGCCGGCAATCATCAGGAGGCCGAAAGCCGAATTCCACAGAGCTTTCATGGCCGGTTCACCGGATCAACACGCCGAGTCCGTAGGTCAAGGCAAATTCGGCCAGCAGAAAGACAAAGGCGATCGGCGCCGTCGTCTGCAGGGCCGCTTTGGCGACGTACCAGCTCAGATAGAGTGAGAAGACAAAGGCCGCATGGACCACAACGACAAAAAGAAGCAGATGCGGGATCAGCATGACCGCCGTCGTCGGGACGATCATCCAATTGTAGATGATCATATAGCGCACGTAGTTGTGCGCCACACCGGTGAGCCGCGCTAGTACCGCCGCCACCAGCGGCCACAAAAGGATGCCCGCCAGCAGATAGAGATAGCTGACGCCGAGCCGCAATTCGTGGGGCGCTTCGCCGGCGGCAGCCGCAACCTCATTGGCTTCGTCGTGGAGCGAAACAAACATCGGATAGGCGAGGACAAAGACCGGCACGATCACGGCAAAGGAGCGCCAGAAGCCTTGGATGGTGAGGTTGAAATCGTCGAATGCCGCGGGGTCCCGCCACAAGAGCCGCCAGCAGCCGCGCATGGCCAGGAGCGCCTCCTCGAAGAGCGTCACGCGGGCGTCCGTCCGAGATAGGCTTCGATGATGGTGCGGTAGATCTGGGCAAGATTGCGCAGATCGGCAATCGCGATCGCCTCATTGACCTGATGAATGGTGGTGTTGGGCGGACCGAATTCCAGGACCGGGCAATAGTCCTTGATGAAGCGGGCATCGGAAGTACCGCCCGAGGTCGAAAGCTTGGTCAGCACGCCGGTCTCCTCTTCGATCGCATCGATCACCACGCCGACGAAGGCGCCGGGCTCGGTGATGAAGGCCTCGGCGCCATGGGTGAAGTCGAGGACGAAGCTTCCGCCCATCTCGCGCTCGACGCTCCCGCATATCTCCCTGACGATCGCGATGAGCGACTCATGCGTGTGCTCGGTGTTGAAGCGGATGTTGAACCGCGCCTCCGCCCGCGCCGGTATGACATTGACGGCGGGATTGCCGACATCGAAGGTGGTGAAGGCGAGCGTCGTCGGATCGAAGCGGTCATTGCCGTCGTCGAATTTGTGGGCGGAGAGCCGGTCGACCAGGCGGGCGAGCTTGGGGATCGGATTGTCGGCCTTGTGCGGATAGGCGACATGACCCTGGACGCCGCCGATCGACACATTGACCGTCAGCGAGCCGCGCCTGCCGATCTTGATCGTGTCGCCGAGCTTCTCGGTCGAGGTCGGCTCGCCGACGATGCAATGATCGGGAACATGGCCGTTCTCCTTCATCCAGGCGAGAACCTTGCGCGTGCCGTTGATGGCGGGCCCCTCCTCATCGCAAGTGATCAGGAGCGCGAGCGAGCCGGTGAAGGTGCCGGCCCTCACCGCATCGGCGGCGGCCGTGGCGAAGGCCGCGATCGAGCCCTTCATGTCGGCGGCACCCCGGCCATAGATGAAACCCCGTTCCTGGTGCGCCGAGAAGGGCGGCGCCGCCCAGTCCTCCAGCCGTCCCGGCGGCACGACGTCGGCATGGCCGGCAAAGCACAGATAGGGCGAGCCCTTGCCGAAACGGGCGAAGAGATTGTCGACGTCGGGCGTGCCCTTTTCGGAGAAGACGAGCCGCTGGCACTGGAAGCCGGCAGCGCTCAGATAGGCCGCGAGGCAATCGAGCGCGCCGCCCTCGTTGGGTGTGACGGAGGGGCAGCGAATCAGGTCTTCGAGAAGCGGAAGCGGATCGGTTTCCATTGGCGCAATCTAGCTAGTGTCTGTCCAGAAAGTAGCATTTTTTTGCGCGCTTGAAGAAACGAGCAGTATTTTCGGCATTGTACGAAGGCGATTTTGCACTTGGCGAGGGTTGCGACGGCCAATTTTGCTAA
>Ga0187894_10004416_pt1 | contig 15093 bp, 13 predicted proteins | sample GBC1701081metaG_FD_136650 | JGI IMG/M metagenome (GOLD analysis project Ga0187894, IMG submission 136650) | White microbial mat communities from a lava cave in the Kipuka Kanohina Cave System on the Island of Hawaii, USA - GBC170108-1 metaG ...
AGGTGATCGAGCCGCGCTCGGTGAATTTCGTCGCATTGCTATATAGGTTGAGCAGCACCTGTCGCACGCGCCCTTCGTCTGCCAACACGGCGGGCAGCGGCGCGCTGTAATCCTTTTCCAGTTTGATCGGGCGCTCGCCCACCAACCCCTGCGCCGTCGCAACCACCATGTCGCAAATCGGCTCCAGCGCCACCCGTTGGATGTGCAGGTCTAGCTTACCCGCATCCACTTTCGATAGGTCGAGGATGTCGTTAATCAGGCTGAGGAGCTGCCGACCGCTGTTGTAAATCTGGTTCAGGTCGGCCTCATACGCCTTCGGCAGCGTCACGGCATCATACATCGCCGGGAACTTCAACATCGTCTCGCTGAAGCCGATGACCGCGTTCAGCGGCGTCCTCAGTTCGTGGCTCATATTCGCCAGGAATTGCCCGCGAAAATGTTTGGCATCCTCGGCGGCGGTGCGCGCCACTTCCAGTTCGGTGTTGGTCGTATTGAGTTTGTCGCTCAGCGCCTCGCTTCGGTGCAGTGCGCGTTCAAGCTGCTGGCGGCTCTCGAACAAATCCAACGTCGTCTTGCGTTCGCGTTGGTAATTCGACAGCGCCCACTCGCTGATCTGGTACAGTTCGCCTGTCACCTGGCTCGCCAGGATCGCGCTGGCAAAAATCAGGAGCGTGGCGAAAAGCTGGTGGCTGCCCCACTCGCCCGCGTTGCTGTTGAGAAATGGCAGCAGCAGCACCGGCGCGGCGGCCAGCGTTGCGATCATCAATGTGCTGACCGGCGGCAGCAGCAAACCGACTACGAAAATAATCAGCGGGAACACGAACGGGATGATTTGCGTCGCCACCAGGTCGCCGCCCACCAGGATGATCGCCCCGGCAGCCACCCCGCCCAGCGCATACGTCCACACCGCCTGGGCATAATGGTCGCGTTTGAGCAGTGTGCGCGTCAGTAAACATGCTCCGCCCCAGGCTGCGACTCCGGCCATCCACGCCAGGCCGTTCGCTTTTTGCAGCGTCGCAATCGTGGCGACAATCCAGAAGAACACCAGGCAGCCCGCGAAGGTGAACTGCCAGAGGGTTTTGAGGCGATCAGCGCGGACTTCAGTGGCGAAGTCCTGGTTGGTTGGGATCGTCACGAATCTACCCCCTTCTCTACGCGCGGTAAACGATCTTTAATTTAGTATAACGGCGATTATAACCACGCCATCACAATTCTTCACACCAATTTTTGAAACTGGGTGGTGTTGGTGGTGGGTTAGCACGTTCGTAGAGCATTCGCAGAAGGCTGCTGGATACGGTGGCGCATCAGAAATCAGGACTGACGACGACCATCTCATGCCCGGCTTGGTGCAGCCGCGCGACCTGTTGAACGATCTCCAACAGGCGCTGGCGGTTGATCTGGCGTTCCTCGCTGGTCAGGGTGCTGCTGCCGAGTTTGACGACGATTCGCTGTGGTTGCATAATTTCTGACTATAGATGAATATTAAGCGCAGGCAATTATAGTTGGGTAGCTCAAATGCCTCAATAGGGACGTTTCGTAAAGGAACGAAACCAGATGAATAGAAGAGTGCAACAAACGATTATTTTCTTGGGAGCAGCCCTGATTGGGGCATTTGGAGCAGTGCAGGGGCTTGCTTCAATCACTAACGTCTTTGACGTAAGAAGGGGCGCAATATCACCATCAATGAGCGCCATTATCGTTGTTTTTACGGCGGTTGTTGTTGGTATTGCGGCAGTAGTTGGGGCAAATGCAGTCGAAAAGGTCGTCGAAGCAGAAAAAACAAACGAAAGGGGTCCGATTAGAAACCGCTTTTGGATTGTAATTGTGGCGGTTACAATCCCACTGGCTCAAGTGACTCTTGTCTATATTACGATAGCCATAATCCTCGGTGGCGTTCTTTCGTATATTGTTGCAAGAACTCCAACTCAAACTTCGTATATGCCCTCACCCGTGATAGAAAACTCAGATTGGCGACCTATGCCAAAAACATTCAATAATGTTGAGATGGTACTTGTACCGCCGGGGTGTTTTGATATGGGCGAAAACGGCGAAGGGGGGAGACAGTGTTTTGACAACCCTTTCTGGATTGATCGTACAGAAGTTACAAATATTCAGTTCGATTCGTTCGACGGACAAGCCTCACAACCCGTCTTCCAGCCAGACACTAATAGGCCTCGACAAAATATTACATGGTATGAAGCCAAAGTATTTTGCGACAAACGTCAGACACGACTGCCAACTGAACGTGAATGGGAATATGCCGCGCGGGGGCCAGACAATCTCATGTATCCCTGGGGAAATACTTTTGTAGCGAATAATCTGGTATATGGGCAGAATATACCTAGCGAGACATCAAACGTGGGCAGCAAACCCAACGGTGTGTCTTGGGTAGGTGCGTTGGACATGACTGGAAACGTTCCTGAATGGACTGCTTCATTTTTTCAAAATTACCCTTATGATGCAAATGATGGTAGAGAAAATACTGCTGGAGGAGGGGCTTCACGTGTAATTCGCGGACGTTCATATGCGATTCTCGATGTTGATGTCCTTCGGTCAACATTTCGGAGCATGAGTACCTCAGCTATCTATAGTGTCGCGGGCTTCCGCTGCGCGCGCGATTATCAACCGGGCGATATATAGTGTAATCTGCTGAGGCAATGGTTAATCTTACTTGACCCTGCGCGCCCAACTCGCCTATAATTGAGGCATACTAGAGTGGAAACCACCATCATGGAACAAAGCGGTCTACAGGTAGAAAGTTTCCTGGTCATTGACGGGCAGACGCAGGAAGTGCCGCTCACATCGGCGCTGGACGCGCGCCCAGCCTTCATCATCGGGGGCGACCCGCGCAGCCAACTCCGGCTCGACGACGCCAATGTCGCGCCCGCCCATGCGGTCATCAACCGTAAGGATGATGCCTACTTCATCGCACCGCGTTTCCCCAACCAATATGTATATCTGAACGGCAAGCGCGTCACCACGCCCGCGCGCCTGACGCCCGGCGATGTGGTGCAGGTCGGCGCGACGAGGCTGCGCTTCGATCAGGCCGAACGCCCGGTCACGACTCCGCCGCCCGCCCGTAAGCCGGATGCCGTGCTGCCGGTCAGCGCGCCGCCAGCCAGGTCTGCGCCAGCCTATGCCATTGCCACCGCCGCCCCGCGCCTGGTCGCCAGCGCCATGCCCACCCAGGAAATCGAAGTGCATTATCCCAGAGCAGCCCAGGCCGGGGCGTCCAACACCAGTGTCGTCTCGATGCTGCTGGGCGTGGTGACCATCCTCGCCATCGTCGGCGTGCTGGGCTACAACTTTCTCTCCGTCAACACCGCTTCGACCGCCAGCGCCGCGATCCCAGTAGACTTCGCCTACCAGGATGGCAACGTGACGATTGTGATGTTCGACGCCGATTGGTGTGTATACTGCAAGCAGCAAGAGCCGATCCTGAGCAGCGTCGCCCGCGCTTATCGCGGCGATGCCTATGTCGAGCATGTGAATATTGACCGGCGCAGCAACCGCGCCCTGGTTGATAAGTACGGTGTGAGCGCGACGCCGACCCTGGTCATCCTGAACGACCAGGGCGAAATTTCCAGCCAATTTCGCGGTCTGACCCAGGAATCTGTTTTGCGCCAGGCCGTCCAGCAAGCGTTGGCGGAGTCCACCGGGACAGCCACCGTCCGCTGACCTGTGCTGTCCGCGCCCGTGTCCGTACATTCGTCCTGATGTGGGATTTCTCCGAACATATTGCGGGATAATGTGGTATAATCCCCTGAACATCGGGATACGGCGGCAGGCCGCGTAGGGCAGGGGCGCATGTTCTGGGGCGAGTATTCTCACCAGTTGGACGAAAAGGGTCGCTTGATTATCCCGGCGCGCTATCGGCCTCATCTGAAACAGGGGGCGATCCTCACGCGCGGCCTCGACCATAACCTCGTGATTTATACTGAAGAAGCCTGGCGCGGCCTGTCCGAACGGGTAAACGCGATGCCCATCACTCACCCGTCAGCGCGGGCGCTGCGGCGGCTGCTGTTCTCCGGCGCGGTCGAATTCTCGTTTGACCGGCAAGGGCGGCTGCTGATCCCCAGCTACCTGCGCGATTATGCCTCACTGGACGGCGAGGTGTTGATCGCCGGGATGGAAACCTTCCTCGAATTGTGGGAGCCGGGTAGCTGGCGCGCTACGCTCAACGGCGTGACGCATGTGCTGTCCGAGGCGGAACAACTGCTCAAAATAGGCATCTAACTGTGTCGCATATCGCTGTCCTGCTACAACCCATTCTGGGTTATCTGCTGCCTGCCGCGCGCATCATTGACGGCACGCTGGGCGCGGGCGGGCATACGGCGGCGCTGCTGGCGGGCGGAGCGGGGGCGGTGCTAGGCCTCGACCTCGACCCGATGGCGTTGGCGATTGCCCGCGAGAAGCTGTCAGCTTATGGCGAGCGCGCCCACATCGTCCATGCCAGCTACGCGACGATGACCGAGCAGGCGCACCGCCTCAGTTGGGAACAGGCCGACGGCATCCTGCTCGATTTGGGGGTATCATCCATGCAGCTTGACGTGGCCGAACGGGGGTTCGCCTTCATGCGCGACGGGCCGCTGGATATGCGCTTCGACCCTGCGGGCGGACGGCCAAGTGCTGCGGACATCGTGAACCATTGGGATGAGGCAGAATTGGCCGATTTGTTTTATAAATATGGAGAAGACCCGCACGGGCGCAGGCTGGCGCGGGCGGTGGTCGCCGGTCGGCCTTACCACACCACCCGCGAACTGGCGGGCGTGATCGAACGGGCGAACCCGCGCCGCAAAGATGACAAAATCCACCCGGCGACGCGCGCGTTCCAGGCCATTCGCATCGCCGTGAACGACGAGTTGGGCGTGGTTGAGCGGGCGCTGCCAGCGGCGATTGCCCTGCTGCGGCCTGGCGGGCGGTTGGCGGTCATCAGCTTTCACAGCTTGGAAGACCGGATCGTGAAGCAGGCGTTCAAGCTGGCGAGTACCGACTGCATCTGCCCGCCCAAGGTGCCGGTTTGCGTGTGCGGCCATACGGCCAGCGTGAAGCTGCTGACCCGGAAACCGATCGAAGCGGACGAGGCTGAAATTGCTCAGAATCCGCGCAGCCGCAGCGCCAAACTGCGCGTCGTGGAAAAGTTGTAGGCGAAAGCATACAATCTTGCCCCTAACGAAGAATTTGGTCTTTACTGGTAACTGATAACTGGCAACTCGTTATGAACCAAAATTGGCTGCAACATGCACTCCGCGACACGCCGTTCAAGCTGCAACGGCAGGCGATTGCCCTGGCCGGCTTGGGCTTGTTCGTGGCGATCATCATCGGCGCGCTCTATCTGGCGCAGTCCACTGCCAACGCGACTTTGGGACGACAGTTAGAGGAATTGATCGCCAAGCGCGACCAGTTAGAGCAGACCAACGAGCAGCTCCGGTCGTCTATCGCCCAACTGCGCAGTGTGCCGCGCCTGCTCGACCGCGCCAAGCAGCTTGGCTTTGTGGACAGCGGCCAGCAGAATATCGAATATCTGGTGGTGAACGGTTACAATCCGAACCGCGTCCAGGCGACGCCGCAGCCCGAAGCGGCCAGGCCGGATGTGCCGGAGTACGACGAGAGCTTCGTCGGCTGGGTGCAGCAGCAGTGGGATGCGTTCACGAGCCAGTTATCCAGCTTCTCGAACGGAGGCGACCCATGACCGCGCAGCAGGGCCAAACCCAAATTGATACCTTCAATAGCCGCCTGCCGATAGTGGTAATCGGCATGGTGATGATTAGTGCGCTGCTAGTATTGAAGCTGTTTTCATTCCAGCAACTTTCGCTGGATGTCATCAACGAACTCAGCCCGGACTACAACCGCAACATCAACTTGGCCGCCGCGCGCGGCATCATCTACGACCGCGAAGGGCAGCGGTTGGCGGTCAACACGCTCGAATACCGCATCGGCATCAGCCCGAATCTGGTGTCGAACCCGCAGCGGACGGCGACCCAACTGGCTGCCATCCTCAACCTGGACGAACTCGAAACCTACCAGGCCTTGAGCAGTGACCAGAGCTACGTACTGCTCGCGCCGCGCGTGAGCGCCGAAATCGGCCAGCAGGTCGAGGCGTTGGAACTGGACAACGTGATCCGCATCGAAAAAATCCCGCGCCGCGTGTATCCACAGGGGACGCTGGCCGCCCAAATCTTAGGTTTCGTCGGCGGGGACTTGCAGGGCTATTATGGCGTCGAGGGCAAATTTCAGGATCAACTGGCGGGGCGCGCGCGCGAGGAAGTCGTCAGCAACATCCCGTTTGAAGTGACTGACCAGCAGGAAGCCGACAAGGGCAACGACCTGTACCTGACGCTGGATCGGGACATCCAATTCCTGGTCGAATCGCAGTTGCAGCAGTCGATCACCGAAACCGGTGCGACCGGCGGCACGATCATTGTGATGAACCCCCGCAGTGGCGACATCCTGGGCATGGCGAGTTGGCCGTCGTTCGACCCGAACGATTATTCAGCATCACGAGAACGTGACTGGCGCAATCCGGCGGTCAGCGAGCAATACGAGCCGGGGTCGATCATGAAGGTGCTGACCATCGCCGCCGGGCTGGACAGTGGCAAAATCAGCAAGGATTGGACGTACAATGACCAGGGCAGCATCGACGTGGGTGGCATCAAAATCGAAAATTGGGATCGCCGGGCGCACGGCGTGGTCGATACCCAGGGCATACTGGTGCAGTCGCTCAACGTCGGCGCGGCCACTGTCAGCCTGAGCATGGGGCCGATTGATTTCTTCAAGTATATGTCCAAGTTCAACGTCGGCCGCCTAACGGGGGTGAACCTGGAAGGCGAGGCGACCGGAACGATGTACATCCTGGGCGACCCGGATTACAGCGACAGCAGTCTCGGCACCGATGCGTTCGGACAGGGCTTGGCGACCACGCCGCTGCAGATGATTACGGCGATCTCGGCTATCGCCAACGACGGCCTGATGATGCAACCGAACATCGTGCAGAAGATCGTCACATCGGACGGCGAAGTCCCGTCACAGCCGACCGCGCTGGGCAGGCCGATCACCGCCGATACCGCCCATCTCGTCCGCGATATGATGGTGGTGGTGGTGCGCGACGGCCTGGACAGTGATGCCCAACTCCCCGGTTACACCGTCGCCGGGAAAACCGGCACGGCGGAAATTCCGACACCGGTGGGCTACCGCTCTGACGCCTGGATCATGTCGTTCATCGGCTTCCTGCCCGCCGACGACCCGCAGGTGATCGTGCTGATTAAGCTGGACGAACCGACCACCGGGCGCTGGGCCAGCCAGGTCGTCGCGCCGATCTTTCGGCGGCTGGCGGAGCGGTTGGTGGTGCTGATGGAAATCCCACCCGACGATGTGCGCCTGGCGCTGGCGGCGCAGGGCGGCGACGTGAATGGGGTACAACGATAATGCGCAACCAGCAGTCAGCTATCAGCAAAGAATTTTAGCTGAACGCTGACGGCTGATGGCTGACCGCTAAGGAGTTTTTATGGCCGGACAACTGCCGTTCGCCCTGACAATGGGCGGCATCGCGTTTCTGCTGGGGGTGATCTGGGGCGGGCCGTTCGTCGAGGTGTTGCACCGTCTGCGGCTCGGCAAACAGATTCGAGTCGAACTGAGCGCCGAACACCAGAAAAAAGTCGGCACGCCGACAATGGGCGGGATTATGATCGTGATCCCGGTGGTACTCATCACACTCGGCCTGAACCTCGTCACCGTGATTCGTCCGACGCTGACCGGCGCAAGCATCCTGCTGCCGATCGCGGTGCTGGTGGCCTTTTCGATCCTGGGTGCAGTGGACGACTGGGAAGGCATTGTCCGTTCGCGCAACCATGACAAAAGTGAGTATACCGGGCAGGGGTTGTCGGCGCGGGCCAAATTTGTCGTGCAGTTAGTGTTTGCGACGCTGGTGGCGATTGTGATCTCGCAGTACGACGGCGGCTTCCAGTTCGCCAACCAGGTCATCATCCCGCTGATTCCATTCCCAATTGACATCAGCCCGTTCTTATTCATCCCAATCACTGTGTTTTATATCATCGGCACGTCAAACGCGGTCAACTTCACCGACGGCCTGGACGGATTGGCGGGCATCATCTCGGCCAGCGCGTTTCTGGCCTATGGCGTGATCGCCTATTTGCAAGGGCAGACGCCCCTGACACAGTTGTGCTTCATCATGGTCGGCGCGTGTTTCGCTTTCCTCTGGTATAACGCCCACCCGGCGCAGTTGTTCATGGGCGACGCCGGTTCGCTGGCGCTGGGCGCGACGCTGGGGACGGTGGCGATCATGACCGGCCAATGGCTGCTGCTGCCGATTGTCGCTATCGTGCCGGTGGCGGAGATGCTGAGTTCGATTTTGCAGACAGCTTATTACAAGCGCACCAAAGACCCGAAGACCGGGCAGGGCGTGCGCCTGTTCCGCATGGCCCCGCTGCACCACCATTTTGAACTGGGCGGGTGGAGCGAGACGCAGGTGGTGCAACGCTTCTGGTTGGTCGGTTTGCTGGCGGCGATGATCGGTGTAGCGTTGGCGTTGATATAGCGGTCAGCGATCAGTCGTCAGCTAAAGACAAAAACGAATATTATGAGGAAATGCGAAATTGATTTCGACCAATTTAGAATTCGCTTTATCGGCTTTTTATCTTGCCGATAGCTGACCGCTGACGGCTGATCGCTTCCCCATGAGCGTCAACGGCACGCATAAAGTAGATCGCTTGTACGGCAAAAAAGTCGCCGTGCTGGGGTTCGCCCGGCAGGGCAAGGCGCTGGCACGCTGGCTGCCGACCATCGGCGCGCGTGTCCTGGTCAGCGATACGCGGGGCGCGGAGCAGTTGACGGCGGAAGCAGCACCGTTCCCCGACGTGGAATTTGTGCTGGGCGGTCACCCGGACTCGCTGCTGGACGGTGTGGATTTGCTGTGTCTGTCGGGTGGCGTGCCACTCGAACTACCCATCGTGCAGGAGGCCATCCGCCGTCACATCCCGCTGTCGAACGACGCCCAATTGTTCCTTGAACGCTGCCCCGCGCCGGTCATCGGCATCACTGGCAGCGCGGGCAAGACCACCACGACGACGCTCACGGGCGAAATTATGAAACGCGCTGGCTACACGACCTGGGTGGGCGGCAACATCGGCGATGTGCTGCTAGATGTGTTCGACCAGATTGAACCGGCGCACTGCGTCGTCATGGAATTGTCGAGCTTTCAGCTCGAAATCATGTCGGTCAGCCCGGCGACGGCAGCGGTGCTGAACATCACACCCAATCACCTTGACCGGCACGGCACGATGGAAGCCTATGCCACTGCAAAAGCCCACATCGTGTATTTTCAGGAATCGGATGATGTGGCCGTGCTGGGTTACGACGACGGGGGCAGCCGCAGCCTGGAAAGCCTCGCGCCAGGCGGGGTAGTGTGGTTCAGCGGGCGCGATATGATCGCTGACGGGGCGTTCCTGGCGGGCGAACGGCTGCTGGTGGCCGGGCGCGCCAGCAGCGACGGCGACCCACATGTGGTGTGCAGCCGCGACGATGTGCCGCTGCGGGGGGCGCATAATGTCCTGAACACGCTGGCGGCCTGCGCTATCACCGGCGTGAACGGTGTCGCCCCCGCGATCATGACTGATACGATCCGCGATTTCAAGCTAGTAGCACACCGCCTGGAAACCGTGCGTGTGGTAAACGATGTCACCTACGTCAACGACAGCATCGCCACTGCGCCGGAACGGGTGGTCGCCGCGCTACACAGCTACCACGAACCGCTGGTGCTGCTGCTGGGCGGCAAGGACAAGAACCTACCCTGGGACGACATGATCCGGCTGGCGCTGAGTAAGGCGCGCCACATCGTCGCTTTTGGCGAGGCGGGCGACCTGGTGGTCGAGTGTATCCGGCGCGTGATCGGCCATACTGATGATGTGACGCGCGCCCAAACGCTGGACGAGGCCGTCGCCAAAGCCGCATCGGTGGCGCAGCCCGGCGATGTGGTGTTGCTCTCGCCCGGCGGGACGAGTTACGACGCCTACCCTGACTTCGCCGCGCGCGGGGAACACTTTCGCCGTTTGGTGATGGGGTTATAATGATCCTGAAATCAAACGTAATACGTTGCTTGCTATGACGACCATCGACAATTTGCAGGGACAAAGGCTAGGGCAGTACGAGTTACAGACATTGTTGTCGCAGGGTGCGATGAGCAGTGTGTATCGCGCACTGCAAACCAACCTGCGACGCGAGCTGGCGGTGAAGGTGCTGTCGCCCACGCTGTTGTCGCAGCCCGGTTATGTCGAAGGCTTCGAACGCGACATGGCGAAGGTTGGCGCCCTGGAACATGTCTACATCGCCCCCGTTTATGATTTCGGAGTCGCGCCGCAGGGCAGCTACATCGTGATGCGGCTGCTGACCGGCGGTTCGCTGGCCGACCGGATGCACGACGCCGACCATAAGCCGCGCCTGCCGTCGTTGTATGAAGTGAGGAGCGAACTGGTGCGGCCGCTTGCGGGCGCGCTCGATTATGCCCACAGCCAGGACATGGTTCATGGTGACCTGAAGCCGCACAATATTCTGTTTGACGAGCAAAACAACCCCTATCTGGTGGATTTTGGCATCGCCCGGTCGATGCGCGCCATGCCTTCGGCGCAAACGGCGACCGGCGTCGTGCTGGGGACACCTGCGTACATGCCGCCGGAACAATGGCGCGGCGACCGGCTGACCGGCGCTGCCGATCAATACGCCCTGGCGATCATCCTGTATCAGGTCATCAGCGGGACGCCGCCGTTCCAGACCGACACACCCTTTGCCTTGATGGTCAAACACATGAACGAGACGCCGCCCCCGCTGCACCAGCTTCGCCCCGGCACGCCGGAAGCCCTGTCCGACGTGTTTCGGCGGGCGCTGGCGAAGACTCCATCTGACCGTTTTCTGAACATCACCGAGTTCGCTCAGTCGTTTGCGACAGCGGTGGGGGATACGCCGTCCGACCCGACTGATTTCTTCCAACTGCCGCCGAAAAGCGCGCCACCCTCCCGCCATATTTTCCTGAGCTACAGCCGCGCTGACGACGACCTGATGGGGCGCGTGCGCGATGATCTGGCGGGCGAAGGCTTTAAAATCTGGACAGATGCCAACCTGACGCCGGGGACACCCTCGTGGAAAGATGGCATCGAGCAGGCGATTGAAGGCGCAAGCTGCCTGGTTGTGATCCTGTCGCCAGATTCCAAGCAATCCGAGTGGGTAAAACGTGAACTGGACTATGCGCTGGCATACGGCTTGCCGATCTTCCCGCTGCTGGCACGGGGCGACGAACGCAGCGCCGTTCCGTTCGCCCTCATCAGCACGCAGCGGATCGACCTACGGGAGCAGTACGCGCCCGGCCTGCAAAATCTTATGGCTGTAATACGACAACAGATCAAAATGTGAGTATGATAGAGATAGACACGCCTTTGTGTTTTACTGGAAACGGATAACTGGAAGCTTCAACATGGCTGACCAACCGCTGGTAGACCTGCCCGTATTCGACGACGAACCCATCGCCCAGCCCGCGCCGCGCCCGATCCGCGCCACGCCGAAAACACCCCTGCCTGCTCGCGGGGAGGGGACGGGAGTAGGGTCGAGCGAACGGCGGGTCGGCTTCCTGGCGAGTATCGACGGTTACCTGATCGTGGTGGTGACGGTGCTGCTAGCGATTGGGCTGATGATGGTCTACAGTACGACGTTCGACTGGAGCTACCAATCGTTCGACAGCGAAACGGTGATCTTCATGCAGCACGGCCGTAACATGGGGATCGGCATGGTCGTGATGCTGGTGCTGGTGGCGGTGAATTACCGGATATGGCGGCGGGTGGCGGTGCTGATGCTGCTGCTGACCATCGGCGCGCTGGTGGCGGTGCTGCTGTTCGGCGATACGGTGTTCAACGCGCGGCGGTCGCTCATCAACGGGTCGTTCCAGCCGGGCGAGTTGGCCGAACTGGTGATCGTGATCTACATGGCGGCCTGGCTGAGTTCGCGGCGCACGCAAATCCGCAGCATTACCTACGGCCTGTTGCCGTTCGCGGTGCTGGTGGGCATCGTGGCGGCGCTGATCCTGGCGCAGCCGGACATCAGCACGGCGGCGACGATCATCGTGGTGGCCGGGATCATGTTCTTCCTGGCGGGCGCTGACCTGCTCCAAATGGTGGTCGCCGGGGTGATTGTGGTGGTGATCGGCGTGGTGTATGTGAGCCAAATTGGCCCCGGTTATGCCCAGGGGCGCGTGGAGTCGTATTTGTCCGGCTCGACCGATGTGACGCAGGCCGATTATCATATCCAACAGGCCATCGTCGCCTTCACCAACGGCGGGCTGACGGGGGCCGGGTTGGGGCAGGGCAAGCAGAAGTTCGGCAACCTGCCCGCGCCCCACACTGACAGCATCTTCGCGGTGATCGGCGAGGAATTGGGGTTGTTGGGCGCGTCGCTGGTGGTCGCGCTGTATATCGCCCTGGTAGTGCGCGGGCTGCAAATCGCCCGGCGCGCGACCGACAATTTTGGCGCGCTGCTGGCGGCGGGCATCACTATCTGGATTGCGATTAAGGCCCTGCTCAACATCGCAGTGATGGTCGCGATTGTGCCGCCGACCGGCGCGTCGCTGCCGTTCATCAGCTTCGGCGGGTCGTCGCTGGTGGTGGTGATGGCGGGGACAGGGTTGCTGTTGAGTGTGGCGCGCGCCCGCGCCCGGCAGAGTGTCGCCAAGCGGGCTGTCCCGCTGGCCGAGCGGGTTTCCGCGCCGACGCAGGCGCAAACGGCGCGCGGGCGGGCGGTGGCGCGCGTGCAGGCGCACAAGAGCGCCGAGTCGTGAGTGGAAGCGCGATACAAACGATTTTCCACTATAGTAGTAGGGGTGTGATAGTTCACGCCCTTCCCATATACTAACCCCTTTCCAAATACCAACCATTTTCTAATTGACAGATAAGAATATTTGTTCTACACTGGATGTTGGCGAATCATGCGTCGCACCCCCTTCCCTCGGCATTATGTGTGGCACATGGCGCGGTTGGCGGTGACGCCGCCGCCACTCGTGAGGGAGCATGAGCGATGCCACCCTCCCGCCATTCCGCCAACCATGTGACAATCACCAGCCAGATTGCCCAGCGCCGCCGCCGCAACAAAAGGCCAGCAGCGAATTTCGCCAATTCGTTTTCGTCGTTTTCGTCGCCGTTTTCGCCCTAGTCCAACTGCTGCCGAGCACCCAAGCCCACTGAGGGGACAAGGCAGGGAGCGTCGGTTGCAGCGTGCCGAGCGCCTTTGCCGCCAGGCTGACGGTGGCCACCCTTCATTTTCCTTAACGCGCGCCCTCTGCTACAATCCTTCCCATGCGCTATTCGACGGAAAACGAGTGTGCTTTGCAAGTCTTGATCGCTGCGGGCGGCACGGGCGGCCACGTCTATCCGGCCCTCGCCATCGCGGAAGCCCTGACCCACCTGTACCCGGAGGCGCGGCTGTCATTCGTCGGCAGCGTGGGCGGTTTCGAGCGCCCGCTGGTGCAGGAGGCGGGTGTGCCGTTCGCCGCCTACGACGAGGTGCTGGCCGGGCCGCTGCACGGCGTCAGCCTCGCGCGCGCGCTGGTGAGCGCCGTCAAACTCACACTGGGGACGCTGCAAGCCCTGTGGCTGGTTGGGCGCGGCAGGCCGAGGTCGCTGCTGCTGACGGGCGGGTGGGTCGGTTTGCCGGTGGCGCTGGCGGCCTGGTTGTGGCGCGTGCCGATCCTGATCTTCGTGCCGGACATCGAACCGGGCGCGAGCATTCGCGCGCTGCGGCGTTTCGCCCGGCAGATCGCGCTGACTGTCCCCGCTTCGGCGGCGTATTTTCCGGGGCAGCAAACGGTCGTGACGGGCTACCCGCTGCGTCAACAGATGCGCGCGGCGACGTGGGAGAAGGCCGTGCAATTTTTCGGCCTCGACCCAGCGCGCAAGAAGCTACTGGTTTTCGGCGGCAGCCGGGGGGCGCGGGCGCTCAACAACGCACTGCTGGATATTTTACCGGCGCTGCTGGAACGGGGCGTGCAGGTCATCCACGTTACCGGCACGCTCGATTGGCCGGACATACATAAACGGCGCGACGCGATGGCGGACGCAACCGATTACCACGCCTATCCATATTTGCATCAAGAGATGGGTTTGGCGATGGCCGCCGCCGATCTGGTGGTCAGCCGCGCCGGGGCGAGCGTGCTGGGCGAGTTCCCGCTGTTCGGTCTGCCAGCGATCCTCGTGCCATACCCGCACGCCTGGCGCTACCAGAAGGTGAACGCCGATTATTTAGCCGAGCAGGGCGCGGCGCTGCGCCTGGATGAATCCGCTATGTTGACTTCGCTGCTGCCGACGATTGAATCGCTGCTGTTCGACCCGCAAAAATTGGCGGCGATGCGGGCGGCATCAGCGGCGTTGGCGCGCCCGGACGGCTCGGAGCGGGCGGCGTCGGTATTGGCGGCGCTGGCGGGGAGCGCGGCATGATCCAGTTAGCCGGGTTCATGTGGGCGATGGCCTTTGTGTTCGGCGTGATCGGCTATATGCGCGGCCTGAGCAAAGAATTGGTGTCGCTGGCGGGCATCGTCCTGGCGTTGTTTGCGCTGTTCCAGTTCGACGGCCTGCTGCGCGAGACGCTGCTGGTCAATGTGCCGCCGGAGCAGGTGTTCATCGTGCAATGCCTGATCTTCATCGGCATAGTGTTCTTCGCCTACCAGACCAACTCGCTGGGGCGGCGGCAGCTCAGCAACAACCCGGATGGCCGCGACAACCTGCAATCGACGGTGCTGGGGGCGGTGGTCGGTTTCGTCAACGGCTACCTGATCTGGGGGTCGATCTGGTATTTTATGCACATCAACGGCTATCCGTTGTCGCCTTACATCGTCGCCCCGCCGGCGAACTCGCCCAGCTTCGACGCGATCAACGCGCTGCCCCTGTATGTGCTGGCGGGCGGGCCGGGCGGGACTGGCAATCTGCTGGCGCTGGCGGTGATTGTGCTGTTCATTTTTGTGCTGGTTCTCATTTAACCCTGGAACAACGCCATGATCGAACTGTACAGCATGACCTGGATTGTCGGCATCTTCTTCGCCATTATCGG
>Ga0187894_10004417_pt1 | contig 15092 bp, 13 predicted proteins | sample GBC1701081metaG_FD_136650 | JGI IMG/M metagenome (GOLD analysis project Ga0187894, IMG submission 136650) | White microbial mat communities from a lava cave in the Kipuka Kanohina Cave System on the Island of Hawaii, USA - GBC170108-1 metaG ...
ATCACCAGCGTCAACGAATTCGACGGCCACTTGCTTCTGGGCAGCATTATGATGAAGTCCGTGGGCCGTATTGAAACGCCGTAGTTCGAATGGCGCCTTCATCTCTCACCTATCGTCAGGGCCGCCTCGTGCAAAAATCGGCAATATTCATCGGCCTCGCGCGAGCCTTCTTCCGGCGACCACGGAGCGAAATCCTTATCCTCCGCCTGAACGTAACCGCCCGCGGGCTGCCCTTTCACTTCATAAATCACAGCCTCTTCGATCGCGACCAAGCTGTGCCAGACGCCGGGCGGGATGTCCATTCCTAAACAGCCGCCATCCGGGGATAAGACCCTGCTCTGCTCGAAATCAATCTCGCCTGTGTCAGTGAAGATCAGCAGCGCGAGTTTGCCGCGCAGGATGATGAATCCTTCGCCTTTGTGTTTATCTTCGTGGCGATGAGGTCGAACATAGGTCCCGACCGCGAGGGCGTTGAGCATTCGATGCGCGTGTTCCCAGTCGCCGTCATGCAAACACAAAATCGCGCGGCGGCGAGACGATAGGCCCGCGCGCCCCAACAGCTCATCAAGCAAGGCTGAATCTATTGTTTGAATTGGTCTTCGTTCCATGAAGTTCACCCAGACAAGCGCCATAAAAGCCGAAAAGCGGATGACTGTCAAAAGCCACAACGCCATTTTGACCGCCTCCGCATCTTTACAAGGTCATGGGGAATGTGAATCATGTGCGCGCGGCGCTGAACTTCGATCCGAAGGAATATTCGGCTTGGAAGCAAACTCAGCTTCCACTCAGCCCGCATTGACAATCCGATACGCCGCAGGTGTTCGGGAAGCGCGGTGCGAATCCGCCGCTGCCCTCGCAACTGTAATCGGCAACGAAATCCGCATGACAAGCCACTGTTCGTTTCGGAATGGGAAGGCGCGGAAAGTAGTAAGTCAGTAAGGCCGTAAGTCAGGAGACCGGTCTGCGCGCGTGTCCGCTTTAATCCCGCGAAGGGCGGGAGAAAGGACGACTTATGACACCCGCCTATGCGCGCCGAGTTCCACCGGCGCTTTCCTTCTTTTTGCTTTTCACTCTCTGCGCGCCATTCGTTCCGGCGCAATCTTCAACACAACTCAGCGGTCGTGTGACCGATCCGAACAACGCCGGCGTCTCCGGCGCCGCGGTGACGTTGATCGCTCGCGACAATCGTTTGCGGACGACCGCGGTCACGGCCGGCGATGGCTCGTATCGTTTTGAGCGCATCGGAGCGGGCGAGTACCTGCTCGAAGCCCGCGCGCCGGGCTTCGCCAAAACGGTCAAGGCCGTCTCAGTCAAATCGGGCGGCGAAAGCCTCGACATCGCGCTCGACGTGGATGCGATCAATGACGACGTGATCGTCACGGCTTCCGGCACGGCGCAATCCGTCGACGAAGTGTCGAAGGCCGTGACCGTGATTGATGCGCGGCAGATCGAGCTGCGCAACGAATATTCGATCCTGGAAACCTTACGGACGGCGCCGGGGCTTCGCGTCGTGCAGCAGGGCGGTCCCGGCGCGTTTGCGCGCATTCAGATCCGCGGGCTGCGTTCGTATGATACGGGCATATTGGTTGATGGGCTGCGCTTTCGCGATGCGGCCGATACGCAGGGCAGCGCGAACGGTTATATCAATGAGCTGAACGTGGTGAGCTGCGAACGCGTGGAAGTGCTGCGCGGTTCGGGTTCGTCGCTTTACGGCTCGCACGCGATTGGAGGCGTCGTCAATCTGGTGACGGATCAGGGCGGCGGGCAATTACGCGGGCAGGCGCAGTTTGAAGGCGGCAGTCTGGGATTGTTTCGCGGGCGCGGCAATGTCGCGGGCGGCGCGCTCGATGACCGGCTCTTTTACAGCGCGGGAGTGTCGCAGTTGAACGTCACGGACGGCGTGGACGGCGATGACCGCACGAGGCAAACGAGCCTGCAGGGACTGCTCGGGGTTCACATCACGCCGAACGTCACGCTCTCAGGCCGCATCTACGCGAATGACGCTTTCCTGGCGTTGAACGATAGCCCGGCAAACGCGCCGGGGTTCGTTGCGCCGCCCGCGGGAACGCGTGTCCGCGCCATCGAGTTGGATCGCGACGAGCAGCGGCGCATCGAGGCGCGCGGCATTCCTCTGACCGCGACCAATTACAATCGCGGAAACGCCAACTTTATTCCGAACCTCAACGACCCGGACAACCGCCGCGACTCCGGTTTCTTTTCCGGCGCATTGAACTTCACGCAGCGGTTGAATACCAACGTCAGTTACCGGTTGAACTATCACCGCGTGGATGCGGATCGATCTTTCCTCGATGGGCCGCGCGGCGTCGGGGCGTTCGGCGAACCGGCCTTCACTTCGATCAGCGATTTCGCCAGCGACATTGACACCTTCACGGCGCGCGCCGATCTGCGACTTGGCGGCGCGAACCTGCTCACCGCAGGCTACGAATTCGAGCGCGAGAGTTACGGGGATTTCTCCAGCGACGAAAGTCCGAACCCGCCGCGCGGTTCGCTCGACATCACACAGCGCAGCCATGCGTTCTTCGCGCAGAATCAGACGCGGTTGTTCGACGACCGTTTGCAACTATCGCTCGCATTCCGCCTGCAGGATTTCGACCTGTCGGCGCCGCGCTTCGGCGGGGGCGCGCCGCGTTATGCCGGCCTGACGTTCGACACGCCGCCGCGCGCATACACCGGCGACGGCTCAGTGGCCTGGTTCTTCAAATCAACGAACACGAAACTGCGCGCGCACGCCGGCAACGGCTATCGCTCGCCATCCTTATATGAGCGGTTCGGCGCGGGCTTTTTCGGCGGGAGCTTCACAGCCTTCGGCGATCCGCGTTTGAAATCGGAGCGCTCAATTGCGGTGGATGGCGGAGTGGATCAGACGCTGCTGCGCGGCCGGGTGCGATTGAGCGCAACCTATTTTTACACGCGGCTGCAAAACATCATCAACTTCGGCTCGCTGGCGCCGGCGGACCCGTTCAACCGCCCGTTCGGCGGCTATTTGAACATCGCGGGCGGGCTGGCGCGCGGCGTCGAGCTGAGCGCGCAGATTTCGCCGACACGCGCGACCGACCTCTTCGCCTCGTACACTTACACCAACGCCGACCAGCGCTCGCCGAACGCGGCGGGTTATTTGACCATCCCGGGCGCGTCGGATCACATCTTCACCCTGGTGGCCACACAGCGTATCGGCAAGCGGTTCGACGTGACGTTCGATCTGTCGGCTGTCAGCGATTACTCGCCGTCCTTCCCGTCGCCGTCCTTCAACACCCTCTACATTTTTGACGGATACGTGAAGGCCGATCTGGGCGCGGGTTACTCTCTGCCGATAAATGACCGGCACAGCCTGCGTTTTTACGGTAAAGTAGACAACGTGCTGAATCGAACGTATTTCGAGAGCGGCTTCCGCACGCCGAAAGCCGCTTTCACAGGCGGGATGAGCTATCGGTTCTGATAGACATTCGTGGCTAAAAACATTCGCTTGCGGGTGGTGGAAAAATCAGGAGAGATGACGGAAAAGACGGAAATAACGGAAAAGACGGAAAGGCTATGATCTATGGCTGTTTCCGTCTGTTCCGTTGTTTCCGTCTTTTCCGTATTCCCTCTTTATCCTTCTTCATTCCCCCACTACCCGCCTGCGAATTGACAGAATTCCTCCTGCCTGACAAATACATGCCGCGTGAATGTGAGCAAAGCAGTTCGAGTGTTTACCCGGCAAAGCGTCAGGCTTTGCGCATAAAATGGAGGATTGAGTGGAGAAAAACATTGTTATCAGCGCCTGGGGACGTATCCTGCAAGGATATTACCCCGCGCTTTCCATCGAGATCACACGTGAATGCCCGCTTCGTTGCCCCGGATGCTACGCCTACGAGCCCGACCATCTTCATCAGCTTGGGCCGTTAAGAGAGTTGTCTGACTATAAGGGCCAGCAGTTAGTGGATGAAGTCCTGGCCTTGGTAGAACGCTATCGCCCGCTGCACCTTTCGATCGTTGGTGGAGAGCCCCTGGTGCGATTCCGAGAGCTGGATATTCTGTTGCCGCAGTTGAGTGAGAGGGGCATAGCCGTTCAGATCGTGACAAGCGCCGTTCGTGAGATTCCGAAACCCTGGGCTCAAATTAAGAATTTGTTTGTGGTGGTTTCCATAGATGGGTTGCAGCCCGAACACGATGCGCGAAGAAAACCCGCGACTTATGATCGAATACTGAAAAACATTGCCGGACACTCGGTGACAGTGCATTGCACCATTACCGGCCAGATGGCTGATCGGCGGGATTATTTTGAGGAGTTCCTGTCCTTCTGGTCGGAAAAGCCGGAGATTAAGAAGGTTTGGTTCAGCCTCTTTACACCTCAGGTGGGCGCTCAGGCAGAGGAGATTCTGGCGCCAGGCAAACGTGATGAGGTGTTGGCGGAATTAGCCGGATTGCGGCCAAGATTCCCTAAACTGGATTTGCCGGAAAGTGTAATGAACGGATACCGCCGGCCTCCGGCGTCGCCTGAAGACTGCATCTTCGCGCGTACCACGTTGAATCTCACTGCGGATTTGAAAGGCAAAATTACGCCCTGCCAATTCGGCGGCAATCCTGACTGCTCAAAATGTGGCTGTATGGCCTCAGCCGGCTTGAATGCAGTGGGTGATCACCGGCTGCTCGGCGTGTTACCACTGCGGCGCATTTTTAAACTTTCAGATCAAGTAGGAAAAATGGTGAGCAAAATAAGGAATGGCGATGTTACGCAAACTGACGGAGCTCATTCTGCCTGATAAACGCCCGCCGCGAGAATGCGAGGCCTGCGGCGCCTCGTTCCTCTGCGGCGCGTCGCTCAAGGGCTGCTGGTGTTTTCAGATCAAGCTTGACGCGCTCGTCAGGCAGCAACTGCGCGAACGTTACAAGGATTGTCTGTGTCCTGATTGCCTGAAGCGGTTCGCCGAAGCGCCGAAGTGAACGTCTATGCCGGATCAGGAAGAGTGAAAACTGCTCTGGCTCATTAGCGCAACCGGCCACTCTGGTAATTGAGCGCTGAGCGTTGAATGAGATATTCAAACTTTGCATTGGCGTTTTCGATCTCCGCGACTGTGACGCTCAAAAGGGCCTGGCTCAGTTCGACGATGGAGCTTAAACCCAACCGGTATCTCTCCCGCGCCAAGTCCGCGTTGAGCCAGGCCACGCGAACATCTCGAACTATCTGGATGATGATTTGAGCGCGCGTAGCCGCCGCCGTCTGTTCGACGGCGTTCGCGCGGGAACGGGAGTTTTCCACCAGGCTGTTGTTGCGCCCGAAATCGAACAACAGTTGATTGAGGCTGAGCCCGGTCGCGGCCCGGTTGAGAACGGATGAATTGTTCAATGCGCCCGCGGCGATGGTGGTGTTCTCGCCTGCTCCGGCGCTCGTCATGTTCGCCACCAAGTTCGGGTATTTCGCGGCCCTGATTTGCGACGGAACCTGGTGGGCCGCCCGCGCGGTGAGCAGAGCGGCCATGATTTGAGGATGCTGTTCAACCGCAATCCGCCGCGCCTCTTCCAGCGTCGGTTTGACGGCGGTCTGGGCTTCGATTTGCCCGCTGATTATCAGCGCGATTGGCGCCAGAAGGATGAGACGTAAAATTTTCACGCAGGCTCCTCCACGGGCGCCTCGGCCGATTTTACCGGTTGAGGCTTGCGTCCATAGACCAGCAGATAGGCGGCAGGCACAATAAAAATAGTCAGCGCGACCGACACGCTCAAACCGCCGATAATGGCTCGCGCCAGCGGCGCATAGGCTTCGCTGCCCGTGCCGAGCCGCAGGGCCATCGGCGCCAACCCGATGATCGTCGCCAGAGAAGTCATCAGGATCGGGCGCAGCCGCACGCGGCAGGCCGTCGCCACGGCTTCACGCGCCGCCATTCCATCCGCAATCAGCCCGCGCGCGAAATCGACGATCAGGATGCTGTTGGAAGTCGCAATGCCGACCAGCATCACCACGCCCATCAGCGATTGCACATTGAGCGTCGTTCCCGTCATCCACAGAATCACCAGTACGCCGATCAACCCCATCGGGACGGCCAGCAGGATCAGGAACGGCTCGATGAATGATCTGAACTGCGCGACGAGAATCAGGTAGACGAGTAGAGCCGAAAGCAGCAAACCGATGGCGAAGCTGCGAAAAGACGCGCGCATACCTTGCGCCATCCCACGCAAATCAACCTGGACGCCTGACGGCAGCTTGGTCTGCGCGATGATCCGCTCGATCCCTTCAGTCACGCGCCCGAGGTCTTCACCTGCGGTATTTACGTAAACGTCAATCACGCGGCGAATCTGGTAATGGGCTATTTCAGTCGGGCCTTGCGCGCGTTCGAAGGTCGTCACCGCGTCGAGCGTGGTCGGCCTCGGGCGATTCGACGCGCGCAGCGGAATGCTCTTCAGGTCGTTCAGGGTCTGCACTCGCCCTTCGGGATATTGAACAGTGAGGAAGTAATCATTGCCGCTCTTCGGGTCTACCCAGAAAGTGGGCGCGATCATCTGGTTGGAGACCAGAGAGGTGATGACGTTGCTGACCACTTCGCGCGTGTTGAGGCCGAGTTGGCCGACCCGGTCGCGATCCACATCGAGTTTGATCGCGGGCGCATCCAGGTCCTGAGGGATAAAGACATCGCTGACGCCTTTCAGCTTGCGGACTTCGCCCGGGATTTGCGTGGCGACATCATAGTCATTCTCCAGGCTCGAACCGCTCACCTGGACATTGATCGGCGCGGGCAGTCCCAGATTCAACACGGCGTCAACCATGCCGCCGGATTGAAAATAGGTAGTGAGGTGCGGCAGCTCGGCGCCGAGTCGTTGGCGCACACGGTTCATATACTCGTAACTGCCAGTCTTCGCGCCTTCTTTCAAACTGACTTGCACGAAGGCGGTGTGCGGCGCGGAGTTGCTGGTGTAAATGGCCGAAATGTCCTGTGTGATGCCGGCGTTCGAGACGATCATGCCTAACTCTTCGGGCGCGACGACCTGCCGAACGAGGTCTTCGACTTTTTTGACCTCTTCCTGAGTCACTTCGAGCCGCGTCCCCGATGGCGCTTTGACGTTGATCACGAACTGCCCGGCCTCCGTGCGCGGGAAAAAGGCGACGCCGAGCAATGGATAGATCAACAGACTCAAGACAAACAGCCCGGACAACGCGACGATCGTGATTACCGGACGGTTGAGCGCGACGCCGAGCAGACGGCCATATAAGTTCAGGAACCCCTCGAATCGCCCGTTGAACCACGCATTGAAACGAGCGCCGAGCTGTGGCCGTCTCTTCCGGCTGAGCCGGAACAGAAAAGATTGGTACAAACCACGAAGAAACGAAGATGACGAAGAAAGAAAAAGGTTGGATATGTTCTTCTCTTCGTCATCATTGCGCTCTCCACCGTGATGAGTCTTGATAAGTTTCGCGCAGAAGAGCGGAACGACCGTGAGCGCCACAATGTAAGAAGCAAAAAGCGAGATAACCACCGAGAGAGCGAGGGCGCTGAACAGGAATTTGCTCACGCCGTAAAGCAGCGTGACCGGAAAGAAGACCACCACCGTTGTCAGCGTCGCCGCCAGCACCGGCAACGCGACCTCACGTCCGCCTTTCTCCGCCGCAACCGCGGGCGGCTCGCCCATCTCCAGATGGCGGAAGATGTTTTCGATCACGACCACCGAGTTATCAATCAGGCGGGAAAAAGCCAGCGCCAGCCCGCCCAGGATCATCGTGTTGATCGAATCGCCGCCGAGGTAAAGGACGATGAAGGTCGCCAGCGCCGAAAGCGGAATCGAGAGAAACACAGCCAACGTCGCGCGCAGGCTGCCGAGAAAGACCAGGATCATGACCGAGGTCAGAAAGACTCCGAGCGCCCCTTCATGCAACAGAGTTTCAATCGCCCGTTTGACGAACAGCGATTGATCGAAGACGACGTTCGTTTGAAGCCCATCCGGAACGCCGGTCAGCTTCTTCAGGGCGTCCTTCGCGCCGTCGACGACCGCGATGGTGTTCGTATCGCCGCCCTGTTTGAGAATCGGCACGTAGACTGAATTCTGCCCGTCCACGCGCACGACGTTGTACTGAATCTGTTCCGCGTCTCTGGCTTCGCCTATTTCTTTAACTCTCACCGCCGCCGCGCCAACGGTCTTCAACGGCAGATCGTTGATCTCCTCGATCGCGCTGAGCTGGCTGTTGGCGTTGATGCCGTAATCGAGCGGGCCGATCTTGACGTTGCCGGCGGGCAGAATCAGGTTGGTGTCGTTGACCGCGCGCACGACATCCATCGGGCTGAGTTGATGCGCCTCCATCTTGAGAGGCGCCGCAAATTCGCCATGGCCAGATTGGAGATCGTCATCACGGCCGCATTCGGATCAGTGCCCGGCTGAAAGTAGATTTTGATGATGCTGACGCCCGGCAACGAACGCGATTCCATGCGATCTATCCCGCTGCCCAGCGTGAAAAACCGCTCGAAGCGGGTCGTGATGTTGCTTTCGATCTGTTCGGGCCGCATGCCTGAATAGAACGTCGCGACGGCCACGACCGGAATGTTGACGCTGGGAAAAAGATCGACCGGCATGCGTACCAGACTGGCGACGCCTATGACGGCAATGAATAAACAAACGACGATGATGAAGTAAGGATTGCGAATCGCGAACCGAGCCATCAATGACCACCTTTCGATCCGCTAAGCGCCATCTCTTTAAGCCTGACTGCCTGCCCCGGTTTAAGCTGGCCTTGATTGCCGACGACGACGAGTTCGTTTTCCGCGAGACCGGAGACAATCTCCACGCTGATGGGGGATTCGAGTCCGGTCGAAACCTCGCGATGTTCGAGCCTGTTCTGCGCGTTGACGACCATTACGCTCGCCTTGTTATCTTTGCGGGAGACGGCTTGCACCGGAACGGTCAGTGTCGCGGTCTTCAACTCAAGGGCCAGATCGGCGTAGGCGTACATGCCGGGCTTGAGGATCAGCCCCGGATTCGCCACATCCACTTCGGTCTCCATCGTGCGGGTCGCCGAATCAACCTTGCCGGAGAAGCGCGCGACGCGGCCATCGAAAGTTTGATCGAGCGCCGGCGCCTTGATCTTCACGGCGCGCCCAACCCGGATGCCGGGGACGACCGATTCGGGGATGGGCAAAATCAGACGCAAATGATCAACTTGAGAGAGCCGCACCACCGGCATCGCCTGGGTTTGCGACGCCGTTCCGGCCTGAATCATCGCGCCCTTGTCGGCGTAGCGTTTGGTGATGAGTCCGGAAAAAGGCGCAATGATGGCCGTGTAATCAGCCATGGTTTTCGCCCTGGCTTCACTCGCTTCCTGCACACGCACTTGTTCTTCGGCGACGGCCAGACCGGCCCTGGCCGTGTTGAGTTGCGCTTCGGCGATTTGAGCTTTGGCCAGAGCGTCATCCACTTCCTGTTGAGCGAGCAGGTTTGGGCGGGAACGGGAAACGGCGGCCAGCCTGGAATAGATCAGTTTGGCCGCATCCAGCACCGACTGCGCTCGTTGAACTTCACTGCGCGCGCGTACCACCTCGCTTTCGCTGCGCTTCCTGGAAGCGGCCGCCTGATTCAAATCATTGTGAAATTCCGGAATTTCCAAAGTCGCGATCAGTTGCCCTTGCCGGACTCTGTCGCCAACCTCGACGCGGATGTCTTTCAAATAACCGGCCACTTTCGCGTGCAGGTCAATTTCCCGATACGGACGAAACTCCGCGGCGAGCGCCAGTTGCTGCGATAAATCTTCACGGCCGACTTTGGCCACGGCCACGGTGACCGGGGTTTCCTGTTCGGACGCATTCTTACCGGATGGTTCTCCGGCTTTGCCTGATGAAGAGCACGAAGAGATCAATAGCGCGTTCCCGCATAACAAGGCGAGACCTAATCCCGCGCCGTCCCCATTGTCATCTTCGGAACGTGAGCGCGCTTTATCCGCGCGGTAAAAACGCTCGAAAATGCGGGCTTGCGCTTCAAATGGAATGCCCGGTCCGGTATCCGAAACGGAGATCACGTAATTTGTGGACTCTTGAGTCAGGCTCAGTTGAACGCCGCCACCCGGAGGAGTGCGCCTGATGGCGTTGTCAACCAGGTTCAGGGTCATCTGCCGCAGCAGGTCCTCGTCTCCATGGAAGCCGGCTTCAGATGAGTTGGTGATTTCCAGGGTCACGTTTTTATCCGCGGCCAGCAGGCCGCCGGCGCGCGCCACCTCCTCAAGCAAGTCATTAAGGTAGAGCGATCTCTTATCAAGCGGATAGCGGCCCGCGTCGGCGCGCGCGAGGATGAACATGTCTTTCACGATCCTGGAGAGCCGCTGCGTCTGCTCATCCATCATCTGAATGGCCTCTCTGTATTCGTCCTCTCCCCGGCGCCGTTTCCTCAACGTTACGCCCGCCGCCGTGCGCATCACCGACAACGGGGTGCGCAATTCATGTGAGGCGTCGGCCATGAACCGGCGCTGCTGCTCGAACGCCGCGTGTAGGCGCGCGAGCAATTCGTTGAATGTGGTGGCGAGTTGGCCCAGTTCGTCACGCGAGTCGGCGACGGGCAATTGCTGGCCCAGGTTCTCCGCCCCGATCCGGCGCGCGCTCCCCGCCATGGCGACCACGGGCGCGAGGCTTTTGCGCGCGAGAAGCCATCCGCCGAGACCAGCCAGGAGAAGCGCCACCCACCCCGCGAAGAAAAGCGGTTTTCTGAGCAACGCCAATTCGTTTTCGACCGATTCGAGCGATTGGTTGGCGAGCACGATGTTCGGCCCCCGTGTCGAGGCCTGTAATCCTGTCTTCGACCGCGTCGCGGGCCGTGAGCATCAGGATGGGCACGCTGGAGCCTGCCGCGCGCAACTCCCGGCAGACTGCGAACCCGTCTTTGCGCGGCAACATGACATCGAGGATGATCAGGTCGTAGTTATTGAGGTCGGCCCGCTCCAGCGCTTTCTCGCCGTCCACCACGACATCAACAGCGTAAGTGTCTTCGCGCAACCCTTTGGCGAGCATCTTGGCGGCGCTAGATTCATCTTCAACCAGAAGAATACGCACTTTCCTACTCCCGTGTCTTGAACGACTGCTCTCTTATCGAGAGACGCTTCCTGTTCATCGGTCAACTTCTTGCTTTTGAGTTTCGGCGATTCGCGATTTCACGGTTTGCGCCGTGGCGACGCCCGGAGTCGTCGAGTCGCCCGCTTCGACCGCCGCCACCGGGCGCCGTCCGGCCTTGCGTCCTTCCCACCACAACATGAAGGGGCTTGCGATATAGAGTGTGGAGTAAGTGCCGACTACCATGCCAATCAGAAGCGCCCAGGAGAAGCTCTTCAGCACTTCACCGCCGAAGAGAACCAACGAGAGGGTCGCGAGAAAGGCCGTACCGTTGGTGAGCGCCGTGCGCGAGAGGGTCTGGTTGATCGCGCGGTTGGTGAGCGTTTCCAGGCTCTCCCGCCGTTTGAAACCCCGCGTCTCGCGGACACGATCGAAAATCACGATGGTATCGTTCATCGAGAACCCGACCAGGCTGAGTAGCGCGCCGACCAGGTTCAGATCCACCGTCCACTGCATGATCGAGAAGACGCCGAGCGTGACCAAGACATCGTGGAAGACAGCCACGACCGCGCCCAGTCCGAACCCCCACGATTTGAATCTCAAAGCGACGTACAAAAGCATTCCGGCGCAAGCCACCAGCGTGGCATAGACCGCGCGATTGCGGAGGTCCGCTCCGACTTGCGGGCTGACGGTTTCGGCGCTCCGCACCGCGGCTGCGCCGACGAGGAAGTGTCGATCCAGCGCGGCCCCGAGCTGCGGCTCGATCCCGCCGAGGTTCTTGATTTCATCCAAACTGCCGATGAATCCATCGCGTTTCGGCGTTGTCGGTGTTTTTTGCGGCGGGCTCCGCCTGTAATGCCGGCTGTAATATTTGACACTCGGAGGCGTCGGCGGTAGCCGTTGCGGCGGGCTCTGGCTGTCCTGTTTGACGCTCCTCTATAGGCAGGTTCGGCAGCCGAATCAAGACTTCATTCTTCGGCGTCTGCCCGAATTGCCCTCCCACCGGCTGGAGGGTGATCTTTGAGGTCTCGATGCCCTGTCGCCCGATTGCGGCGCGAAGCCGTTCAAGATCGGGCGGCTCTTTAAACCTGGCGTTGACCAGCGTGCCGCCCGCGAAATCAATCCCGAGGTTGAAGGAACGTGTGCCGGGGTCGCCATCCAATGCGCGCCAGGCGACGGAGCCTGCTCCGGCAAGAAGCAATAGCAACGAAAGCGCGATGAAGAGCCATTTCTTGCCGAGGAAATCGTAATTCGCGTTTTTGAAAATTTCGATCATTTCCCACCTCTTTACGGGTTGTTGTCAGGAAGTGAGACGTCCTCCGCCTCACGGCGCCTTTTTTGTTTCGCCCGTTTCAGCCATCCGAACAGTTTCGCCGACATGTTCCGGTTTGCGTCGTAGATACGCTCCGACTCCTTTGTCAGCAGCGGCCCGAGCACCGCCAGGATCAGCACGTACAAGGCGGCGAAGGGTTGTAACACCGGCAGCAAGCCTCCGGCCTTGGCCAGATTCGCCATGATGATCGAGAACTCGCCCCGCGAGACGATTGTCAGTCCGGTGGTTAATGACGCAGCCGTGGAGAGTCCGGCGGTCCGGCCCGCAAGCATCCCGGCGGCGACATTCCCGATCAATGTGAGCAGCGCCGCGCCCAGCGCCGGCCACACCGCTCCGCCCAATGCGAACGGATCAATCGTCAGGCCGAAGCCGAAGAAGAAGAGCGCGCCGAAGAAATCTCTGAACGGCACGATTAAATGCTCGATCCGCTCGCTGTGCTCCGTTTCAGCCAGGACCAGTCCCAGTAGCAGCGCGCCAATCGCCTCGGCCACGTGGATCGTCTCGCCGAATCCGGCCAGCATGAATAGACAGGCGAAGACCACCAGGAGGAATACCTCGTTGGAGGGAATGCGAAAAACCCGGTTCAACAGTGGCGTGGCTTTCCGCCCGATGACGATCAATCCCAGGATGAAGGCAAGGGAGAGCGCCGCCGAGCCAAGAACTCCGCCAACTGAAGTCGCGCCGCTCAGGACAATTCCTGAGACGATCGACATGTAGAAAGCCAGAAAGACATCCTCGAACATGATGATGCCGAGGATCAGTTCGGTTTCGGGATTGGCGGTGCGCCGCAAGTCGAAAATAACTTTTGCAACGATGGCGCTGGAAGAAATAGTCGTAATGCCAGCGGCGACCAGCACCTCCTTCAGCGGCCACCCCATCAAGTAGGCATAGCCAAGCCCGGCGGCGAAGTTAATGGCGATGTAGATCGAGCCGCCTAACGCGATGGAGCGTCCCGCTCGAATCAAACGGCTAACCGAAAATTCCAGTCCGAGGTAAAAGAGCAGGAAGAGGACTCCGGCGCGCCCCATGAACTCGATGAGCGGGGCGCTCTGGATGAAGCGGAAGTCGAGCGCCCCGATCTTCGGCGCGTGCGGGCCTACCACCATCCCGGTCAGGATCAGGAATGGGACAATGGAGAAACGCAACCAAGCTGAGAGCGCCGCGGCGAGCGCGATCAGACTAAGCGCCAGGCCGATTTCCAAAATCAGATGATCCATCGGCTATCCCACCCTTCCGTGAACCAGCATGTGCTTCAACTGCTCGATGGTCCGCCGGTCGCCCGCGAGAATGAGCGTCGCCCCCTCGTTGAGCACAGTGTCCGGGCCCGGGTTGATTCGCTTCACTCTGTCCGGCTCGATGATGGAGACGATGGAAGCGCCGGTCGCCGTGCGCACCTGAAGGTCCTGGATCGTCTTTCCAATGCACGCCGACCCGGGTTCAATCGTGTACCACTGGAGGAGGAGGTCGTCGAGGACAATTTCGGCGGACGGCAACGCCTTGGGCACATAAGTCAGTCCGCCGATGATGCCGGCCACCTGCCGGGCCTCGCTGTCGGAGAGAGTCACGACCGAAGCGACCTTGTCGGGGGCTTTGCGCACAAAGTGATATAGCTCGCGCGTGCCATCGTCGTGAATAATGATGGTCAGCCGGTCGCCGCTCGCGGCCTCAATCTGGAACTTGCGTCCGACGCCGGGGAGATTTGCTTCGCTAATGGTAGACATAATGTTTTCTTTCGCCTCTCAAAAGGCTTGGTTCCCTTTCTCCTTGAATTTTTCATATGCGGACAAAAGTGGATAACAGTTTCAACACAAAGGGTCAAAGGGTCAAAGAAGACAAACCAAATCAAGCCTATAACTCTTCTTTGACCCTTTGACCCTTTGTGTTGAAAAAAGCGCGGTGTCGAACTGTTATCTGGGAAAGGAAGATAAGTGAGCAGATATCTGCTTTTATTCGGCGCGCAGAGCCTCTACCGGATCCAATTGCGACGCCCGTCTAGCGGGCAGATAACCGGCTAGCGCGGCGACGACTATCAGAATAACAAGCGCAGACGCGAACGTCACCGGGTCCGAGGGCGTAACCCCAAACAGCAGCCCTTGAAGCGCCCGACCGAGGGACCACGAAGCCACTAATCCCAGCGTCATTCCAATTGTGGCGAGTTTAAGCGTCTGTCTCAGAATGAGCTTCCGCATGTCTCCCGCTGACGCCCCGAGCGCCATGCGGATTCCGATTTCCTGTTTGCGCTGGTTCACTGAATACGAGATGACCCCGTAAATTCCGAGCGCCGCCAAAATCAGCGCGAAACCGGCGAAACCGGCCAGCAGCAGCGCAATCAATCGCCGTGGAGAAGTGGCTCTGTCAACGAGTTCCTGGATCGCGCGAAATTCATTCGCCGGTAAATTCGAGTCGATGGGCCTGAGGGCTTCACGAATCCCGGACGCAAGACCGGCGGGAGAACCCGCCCCCCGGGCTATGAGGGTCACTGACGAATAGTCGTTCGTCTGCCGGATCGGCAAATACATCTCGCCACCCGATTCCTGTTCGAGCGCCAGATGCCGCACGTCCCGGACAACGCCGACGACCTGCCGTTCGACATCGGCCCGCATCATTTTGCCGAGCGGATCTTCCCCCGGCCAGAGCGCGCGCGCCAACGACTCGTTGATGATAATGACGCGCGGGCTCGACGGATTGTCGGCGGCGGAGAAATCACGGCCGGCGCGCAGCGGGATTCCCATTGCCCGCAGATA
>Ga0187894_10004418_pt1 | contig 15088 bp, 9 predicted proteins | sample GBC1701081metaG_FD_136650 | JGI IMG/M metagenome (GOLD analysis project Ga0187894, IMG submission 136650) | White microbial mat communities from a lava cave in the Kipuka Kanohina Cave System on the Island of Hawaii, USA - GBC170108-1 metaG ...
TAGGGCTGCTCAGCTTGTTGTTCGGGACAGGACTCGCGGATGCGGTTCACTTTACCGATGTATTTACCTTGAACTCAAAGCTACTCGGGAGCGACACCGCAAAAACCGCGACCTTTGGTAATGAGGTTGACATCAGCGGCGACACCGCGGTCGTTGGCGCTATGTACGACAATGTTGGTCGGAATCTTGCTCAGGGCTCGGTTTATGTTTATGTAAGAAAGAAAGGGTTCTGGGTCGAGCAGGCCAAGCTTGTGGCAGCCGACGGCGGCCTCAAGGATCACTTTGGGATGCGCGTAGCGATCGACGGCGACACCATTGTCGTCAGCTCACCCTCAAAGCGCACTCCGAAAGCCAAATATCTAGGAGCCGTTTACGTGTTTACGCGTACGGCCGATCATTGGGACCAGCAGGTGAAACTCGAGCCCAGTGCCCCGACGCTTGTCGAGTCTTTCGGCAGTAGCGTCGATATCAGCGGCGACACAATAATCGTAGGAGCAATGGGACATGACAATGCGCCGAATGACAAGATCCCACAGGCTCACGGGGCAGCATACATCTATAAAAGAAGTAACGGAAACTGGTCCGAACGGCAGAAACTAACAAGCGATGCACTCACCAACAGCGGATTTGGCACAACCGTCGGGATTCACGACAACCTTGCGGTGATCGGCACGATCAGCGACACGAATGCGGTCGGGGCCGCATATGTGTTTGCCTATGACGGGATGAGCTGGAAAAGGGATGGGAAGCTCCAATCAGGTGTCCGACGCAGTAATGAGCACTTTGCGCTCGAGAGTCTGGCGATCGATCGCGGGACAGTCGTCGTGGGAGCATCAGGAGCGGGAAGCCGATTGCCTGGGGCCGCTTACGTCTTTACGAAGGGTGCGGCCGGTTGGGCCTTGAATCATACGTTGAAGGCCGCCAATGTCGAGCAGGAAAATTCCTTTGGCCGCAGCGTCGATATTAGCGGCGACAAGATCGTCGTGGGCATGCTGCAAATGAAGGGGCCGATCGGCCCGCAAGCATACGTGTTTGAAGGAAAGCTCGCAACGGGAAAGTTTGTCTGGACGCAATCCCAAATGCTTATCTCGCCTGAAACTTTTATAGGCGATACCTTCGCCCACTGCGTTGGAATAAGCGGAAATCACATTGTCATCGGGGCATCGAGCCACGACTCTGATCCGACACGAAAAACGCGCGGGGCCGCCTACATTTTTGAGGCCCCGAAACCGGGCAGCTCGGGCTAGAGTTGCTTTTGCGAGATATGAATATGAAACGCACGGTCAGTTCTCTATTGATCTGCTCCCTGGTTGCAGCAGCTGTATTCGGCTGCGGGTGCGGATATTTTACGTCGCAGCCCGAAACGTCCGGTATCGCATCTCCGGCACCTGATCAGCAGCTCGAACCTCAAAGTTCGCCAGTTCAGAATGCAGTGACTGATGGCACACCGGACGGCATCTATGTGATCTTTGACGCCTCGGGCTCGATGTGGGGCCAGCTTCCTGATAAAACGACAAAGCTCAACGTCGCTAAGAAGGTATTGAGCGAGTTCGTGGGCGGTGATTTTTCCGGTTATGATCTGGCGCTTCGTGTTTATGGACACAGACACAAGGATGACTGCGAAGACTCTGAACTCGTCGTGCCGTTCGGTCCGCCCGGTGAAGTAACCAAACCGATGCGTGATTTCGTGGCAAAGACTAATGCGCTCGGCCGCACGCCCATCACATACAGCCTTAGCAAAGCACTGACTGATTTCGGCGACCGGGCCGGTGAGATCATACTTATTACCGACGGCATCGAATCCTGCGATGCCGACCCGTGCGCACTTATAAAACAATGGCGTGAGACCAATGTGAAGATCAAGGTTCACGTCGTTGGTTTTGGGCTGGATGAAAAGTCGAAAGACGCATTGAAGTGTCTTTCGGATGCTGCGGGAACCGAATATTTCGATGCGCAATCAGCAAAGGATCTCTCTGAAGCGCTTAAAAAGATACGTGAAAAAGCAACGGAAAGCGGCGTGATCCTAAAGGGTTTTGACCCGACGGGCAAAGAAGTACCGGTCCATGGCACACTTTCGCAAAATGGCGCCCAAAAGTATCGCATCACCAGCAATGGCAGGTTCCGCGTCGAATCCGGCGAATATCAACTTTCAGCCGGCGTTAAGACGATCAACGGAAACCTCTATCGCCCGATCGGCAAGACCGTTCAGATCTCAGCGACAAGCGAAACTGAGATTCGAGCCGACGTTGTGTTGCCGCCGCGGGTTCGAGCCTCGTTCAAGGACACGCAGGCCGAGACTCGTCGCGGATCGCTGATCGGTGTTTGGCAGAACGCAAAACAAGTCGGCACGTTTCGTCCGATCGACGAGGTTTTTATTGACGAAGGCACGTTTGAGTTCAAGGCAAACCCTGAGAATACCGGCGAAGTAGCGGTGACCGAAAAGTTTGCCGCGGGCGACAGAAAAGAGCTGCGGTTTCAGCTGGCTCGGGCGGTGAAGGTGTTTATTTCGCTCAAGGCGGCCGGTTCAACCACCGTCTTTCGCAAGAATGCCGAGCTTTGGCAGAACGGCGTCAAGAAATACTCGGTACACATTTCGAATGGCGAACTAGTTCAGCCCGGCACATACACGGTTGTCATGCCTGATGATCTGAAACCCTATGAACAGGCGGATGTAATCGTGGCGAACCGCGACAATCAGCGGATCGACATTTCCGTTCCGGTCGGTTTTGTAACTTTTGTTTATCAGAAAGGCGATGGTTCGCAGGACCGGACGATTGATCGCGTTTTTGTAAGCTTAAGCGGTGGGAATCAACGCATCTATAAACGCGCCTACGAAGAGATCGCCTTGCTGCCCGGCCGCTACACCGTCACCGGCTGGAGTCAACGCGGTTACTCAGGCAGCGTTTCGTTTGAGGTTGCGGTCGGTGAGCGAAAGCAGGTAGTGTTAAGCAAGTGATCCTTCGCAAGCTTAATGAACGTTAATGAGCCCCTCTATCGCGAACGCGTCTTCAAGCTCGTGCGCGACATTCCAAAAGGCAAGGTGATGACCTACGGCCAGATCGCTGGTCTCCTCGGCGAAGGCTACACCGCGCGAACTGTCGGCTACGTCATGCACGGCGCCGACACGGAGAAAGTTCCGTGGCAGCGCGTGATCAATTCGCAAGGTAAATGTTCGACCGGACGCCTCACGATACCGATCAATCTACAGCAGGAACTGCTAGAAGCCGAGGGTGTTGTGTTTAACGAGAAAGGTAAATGCGAACTCCGCAAAACGCAATGGTGGCCGGACGGACTCGATCCCGAAGATGAGCCGGAGCCGACGCTCCTGTTCACGCGCGACTAGAAGAGACGAGATTGGTTTTGCAGCCTATTTATGAATTGTCCGAGAAGCGGAACGGCAAACGAGTGATTACCGAAACGGGTCTTGTAAATCAGCCCGGCGTTTGCCAAATCGCGAAGCAACTGGCTGATGTGGCTTTTGCTGAATGGTTTTGAACTTTCGGTTGCTGACATTTCGACGATTTCCTGCACGGTGAATTCATCATCGCAGTTGGGAAGTTTGCTGATAACTTTCATTAACTCCCGCTGTCTATCGGTCGTTCTGTTCCATCGACCCGCAAAAAAGTCCGTGTCCAGCTTTCTAATTATGCCGTCGAACTGGAAGTCGAGGTCTGCGGCACTTTCAACCTTTTGAATAATAATGTCGAAAGCTTCCTTGCATATGAACTGAATGAAATACGGATACCCGGCTGATAAGCGAACAATTTCGCTGACACCATGCTCAGTAAAGGCGACTGGACAATTTGTTCGACTTATCGGCCTTTGTATCGCTTCCTCGCTGGCAGAATCTGTAAGCTTTTCTATGGTTATCACGCGAAACATTCGCTCGGAAAAAGTTCGTGCGGTGACAAGTTTCGGAAACAAAGTCGGCAAACCGGTGAGGACGAGCATGATTGGTATTTCCTTCTTCTGTATTGACTGAAAAACGTCCAGCAAGATGGAAAGAGGATGCTCGTCTTTCTTCGCCTGGTCGCTGAAATTCTGAGCCTCATCATATGCCAAAACTATACCTTTAACTCCCAGCTGACCGACGCACGACCACACTGCTTCCAGCACGGCTTTGAGCTTGTCTTCTACAAGGCCGGGTGTGCGTTCGAAAATCCCGGCCAGCAGTTCATAATCAAGTTTGACCGGTATGCTCGTATTTTCAGGCTTGAAGCCCAGCTTTCGATCCTCGATCTTGTCCACCGTAAGATTTGAGGTGAGAGTTGAAATATCGGTGATTATTCGAATTGCGAGATTTTTTTCACTAATGCTCGCAGCTTCCGAAATATCAGTGCCCGTCCATAACCATCCACTTTCTATAGCAATTGGCTTTAGGCTGTTGAGCAACACAGTTTTGCCGACCCCGCGTAGGCCAGTTAGAACGACGTTCTCCAAAACCACGCGCTGATCTAAAAGGCGTCGAAATTCGCTTTGTTCGTTCTCGCGGCCAGCAAGATAAGGAGGGGGATGTCCCGCACCCGGACGAAATGGATTTTCAAATGAATCGCTCACAACAAGATTATATTTAGAGAGATTTAGAATGTCAACTAAATTTAGATATTTTTCTAAATTTAGTTAATTGACTAAATCTTTCTAAATCATCTCCCCCACTTCAGTTTGTCTCTCAGTACATCGAAGTAATTACGATTTGACGGCAGGACGAGATTGAAGGTCGTGGCGCTTTTGCGAATGACGACTTTGTCGGCGGCCTTCATCGGGAAGCCGGTTTGGCCGTCGAGGCTGAGGACGACGCCTTCGTTTTCATTGTCGAGGGTGAGTTCGATCTCGGCGGTGTCGGGGATGACGATCGGGCGGTTTGTCAGCGTGAACGGGCAGATCGGCGTGAGCACGACGGCATTCATCGAAGGGTAAATTATCGGGCCGCCGGCCGAGAGATTGTAAGCGGTCGAACCTGTCGGCGTCGCGATGATCAGACCGTCGGCGCGAAACGAGTTTACGTAAAGACTGTTGAGCGCGACCTCAATTTTGATGATTCGCGCCAAGGCCGATTTGTTAATCACGACATCGTTGAGCACACGACCGGTGGCGAGCGTCTTTTCGCCCCGACGAAGCTCGGCGTCGAGCATAACGCGGCGGTCGATCTCGTATTCGCCGGCAATGATCGCTTCGAGCGCGAGCGTCATCTCCTCGATACGAAACTCCGTCAGATAACCGAGACTGCCGTAGTTGATACCCAAAATAAGCGCATCCGTGTCGCCTATCATTCGCGCGGTCGAGATCATCGTGCCGTCGCCGCCGAGCACGACGACGAGATCGGCTTCGCTGAGATCGTCGGTTCGTCGCCGCGATTCGCCCGCCGGAACGGGCTTGCCCGTCATCTTGATGTCGCGATCTTTAAGCCACGCCGACAGCTCTGCTGCGGTCGAGCGAGCTTCGTCATGATCGGGTTTGACGACGATGCCGACGGTTTTGATCTTTTTGGATTGCATTGTTGCCTATATTCAAGGAAATACTTAGAAACTGCAAGTTTTTTTGCACCGAAGATGCCAGGTAATTTAGCTTGGGGTAACGCCTCATTAGCGCCGACTTAAGGCTATGTGCTTTCAAAAATAAGCGGTTTATCGTCCCGTAGGGACATCGCGACAATAGCCCAGCGATTTATCGCTGGGCAGGCCGACGCCGTGTTCCAAGTCCCGTAGGGACGAATGATTTCATTATCTGGGCCGTTATCAGTCGTCCCTACGGGACTCGGCCCGCTTCAACCCTTGTTCCCAGCGATGAATCGCTGGGCTATTACCGAGTGTCCCTACGGGACGCAAATCTCTTAGCGAGCCGGTCTTGTTAATCTCTTACCTTTTTATTACTCCGCCGCGCTGCGGCTTTGCGTCCCGATCGCTACTTCTTGCGGTGTTGCCGCAGGTTTAACTACCGTGCACCTTCGGTGCGTTTCGATACTGATCTCCAAACCGTCCAATTAAGTTGGCTTGCGACTCGCGCTTTTGCTAAAATTTCGGTTCGTTCAGAATGTAGATTTTATAAAGCAGGTAGTTATCAGATGTTAAGATTTTTTTCTCGTCTCGAAAAGACACGCAATTTTCTAATCCTCATATTCGCAATACTTTTGATCGTCAGCATGATCATTATCGGCGGTGCCTTGCGCGACACGGCAGGCACTAATATCGCGTCGAGCGACGAAACTGCCGCCGTGGTCGCGGGTAACGACATCTCGGTCGGTGAGATCGTTCGGCAGCAGGAATCGATGAGTCAGATGTTTGGCGGGCGTCAGCAGATTCCGACAAAAACGATATTGGACAATTTGATCGGCAGCCTTATCACGCGTGTCGAGGCGGAGAAGTTCGGGCTGACCGCGAGCGACGCCGAGGTCGCCGATGCGATTCGCAAACAGCTAAAACGCGAAGACGGCACGGTAACGACGCAAGCCGAGTACGAAGAGAACGTGACGGCACAGGCCGGCAGCGTAGCCGCTTTTGAGCAGAATCTTCGCGATGACCTGTCTGCTAAAAAGCTCGAGATATTTTTGACGGCGGGCGTGACCGTTTCAGAGGAAGAAGTTTTAAACGACTATCAGCGCAAGAATGCGAAATTCGATCTCAACTACGTGGCGGTGAGTGCCGGCGAACTTGCAAAAAAGATCACACCGACCGACGACGAGCTTCGCGCTTATTTTGAACAGAACAAAGCAAGCTACTACATCAGCGTCCCGCAGAAGAAGATCAAATACGTTTTTGTAAACACCGAAAAGATCGGGCAAAAATTGTCGATCTCGGACGCCGATCTGCAAGCCGAGTATGAAAAACTTCCGGCCGATAAAAGAACGGCAGGTGTGCTGGGCCGCGAGATCGTGCTGCGCGTTTCAAAACCTGAATTCGGCAGCGACGTGCAGACAAAGGCGAACGGTCTTGTCGAACAGCTTCGCAAAGACGGCCCGACTGTTTCGGAAGAAGCATTTATCGCGATGGCAAAAGGCCAGTCGGAAAGTCCCGCTTCCGCCGCGAGCGGCGGCAAACTTGCCGGACCTGTTCGCGAAAATCCGAATAAACCCGACGATCCTTATCAGCAACTTCTCAAAATGAAACCGGGCGAGATCACCGAGCCGATCAACTATCAAGGCCGCTACTTTATCCTGCGTCGCGGCGAAGATGTGCCAAAGCCGATCGAGGACTCTCGCAAAGAACTTGAGGTGAGTTTGCGCAATCGTCGTGCTTATGCGGTCGCCGCAGAACTCGCGCAGAAAGTTTCCGTTTCGCTCAAGGAAACAAAAGATCCGCTGAAGACCGCACAGCAATTTGCCGCCGAGGCGAACATGAGAGCCGCCGAGATGGTCAGGGAAACTTCGTTTGTAAAACCGGGCGACGACGTGCCGAATATCGGCGTCTCGCCGCAGTTTGAAGAAGGTATCGAATTGCTCGCGAACGTCGGCGACATCGGCGAAAAGACGCCGATTCAAAACGGTTTCGCGATTCCGATGCTCGTCGATAAAAGAGAGCCGCGTGACGCTGAGTTTGACGAAGTAAAGTCACAGATCGTTGACATCGTAAAGATCGACAAGGCGCGTGCGCAAGTCGAGGAGATCGCGAAATCGATCGCTGCGGGTGCGAGCGACGCGGCTTCGCTCAGCGGTCTTGCAAGCGCGAAGGGCGTCGAGGCAAAAGATCAAAAGAACTTTGTGCTCGGCTCGCCGCTCGGCGAAGGCCCTTCGGCTGGAACCAACGAAGCGCTCGAAGACGCGATCTATGCTATGAAGGTCGGCGATGTGACGAAGACGCCTTTCAAGATCGGCGACAATTGGTATGTCGTCGGCGTGACAAAACGCGAAGAGGCGGACATGGCCGAGTTTGCCAAACAGCGCAGCAGCCTGATGGAACAAATGCTCTCGCGAAAACGCGCCGCCGTGTTCAGCGGTTATCTCGCAGCGACAAAACAGCAGTTTGTAAAAGACGGCGAGATCACGATTTACAAAGATGTCATCGCAAAGATCGACGCCCCCGCGCCGGGCTTGCCCGGTCTCGATGAAGAGCCCTAAGGGATTAAAAGGCAAAAGGCAAAAGGTAAAAGGCAAAAGTAGGAATGGTATGTTTTGCCTTTAACTTTTGCCTTTTGCCTTTTAACTTTTGCCTTGCAAACCTTACCACCATCCGAGCAGCTTCCACCATGCGAGACCGATGCTCGACCAGATGGCGATATTAATTATCGATGCAATAAATCCTGTCTTCCACCAAGTGCTTTGTTTGACGTAGCCTGTTCCGAAGTAGATCGGCCCAGGCGTTGTGCCGAAGTGCGTGAGGCTTGCGTTAAGATTTGAGAAATAAATAAGTATCAAAATCGAAAGACCGACCGGGGCGCCGGCAGAGATCGCAACAAGCAAAAACGCCGCGAACATCGCGAGTACGTGTGCCGTGATCGACGCGAAAAGATAATGGCTGTAAAAGTAAACGAGCGCGATCACCGCGAGCGCTGCGATCCACGTCATTCCGCTTGTAAATCCGCCGACGCGCGTCGCAAAAAGTTTTGTTAAGCCCGTCTCGCCGATCATCGTCGCCATATTTACGAGCCCGCCATACCACACGAACGTCGACCACGCGTTTCGCTCGCCCATAATGTCGCTCCAGTCGATCACGCGCGTTATGAGCAGAACGCCAATGCCCGCCAGCGCGACGATCGCAGTATCGAGGCTGTGCAGTTTGTCCTTTGTGATCCAAAAAAATATGACGACGGCCATCGTCGCGATGACGATGACTTCGTTGCGAGTGATTCGGCCGATCTTGTTTAACTCGTCGCGGGCAAACGCGGGTGCATTTGGCGTCTCTCGCGTCTCGGGCGGAAATAATTTGTAGATCATCAGCGGAATGATCGCAAGCGAGACGATTGAAGGAACGATCGCTGCCGCAAACCAACCGCCGTATGTCAGCTCGATGCCGACATTCTCTCGTACAAGTTTTGCGATGACAAAATTACCGGCCTGACCGGTAATAAAGGTCGCGCAGATGATGACGTCGCATTGATAAAGTAGATTCATCAAAAACGCGCCGAGTTTGTTTGCCGTTCCATCCTCGACGCGCGAATCGTAGCTTTCGCTGACGCTGATCGCTATGGGCAATATCACGCCGCCATTGCGCGCGGCGTTCGACGGAATCATCGACGCGAGGACGAAGTCAGTTCCGATGAGCGCGTAGCCGAGCCCAAGCGTCTTTCGCCCGATCGCGCGAATAAACAGCAATGCAATTCGACGACCCAAACCCGTTTTGATCATCGCGCACGAGAGAAAAAAGGCGGCCAGCACAAGCCAAACTACAGGTTCACTGTAGCCTTTGAGCGCGTCGGTTGGTTTTAGCGCACCAAACAGAACGGTCGCGACAACGCCGAGCAGCACAACCGCACTACCGGTGAGCGGCTGGACGATCGAACCGACGATCGTCGCGATAAAGATCGCGAGCAGCGTCCACGCTTCGCGGGTTACGCCCGATGGCGGCGGAATTATCGCGATGCCGACGCCGACCGCGACTACGATCAGCCATTTGACCCAAGTTTTCTGCATAAGGCAATGGCGAGAGCGAGCGCGAAACAAAAACTTTACGGATGCGGGGTCAAATTGTATTGCACGACATAAACAGCCGCTCCGGCGAAGTATCCCAATAACGCGAGTAACGAGATTCGCTTCATATACCAGAAAAAATCTATCTTCTCGATACCCATAGCCGCGACGCCGGCCGCCGAGCCGATAATGAGCGAGCTGCCGCCGGTTCCGGTGGCGTAGGCGAGAAATTCCCAGAAGAAGCTGTCTGTCGGATATTTTTGCAGACTATACATCCCTTGCGCCGCGGCGACGAGCGGGACGTTGTCCACCACCGACGAGAGCAGACCGAGGGCGACGACGATCGCCGTTTGGTTACCGATGTTTGCGTCGAGCCAACCGGCAACGTGCGTGAGCACACCGGTCGTTTGCAGCGCGCTGATGCTGACCAGGATGCCGAGAAAAAACAGAATGCTCGGCGTATCGATCTTTCTAAGCGCGTACATAACCGACAGCGAATCCTTGTCGGCCGCGTCCTTTTCGCTGTGGATAAGTTCGGTCACGACCCACATAAGCCCAAGCCCAAAGAGCATTCCCATAAACGGCGGCAGGTGCGTAATGGTCTTGAAGATCGGAACGAATATTAAACAAGCGAAGCCGAGAAAAAAAACAAAGTTCCTCTCGAACGCGGTCGAGGTCGATACGGCATTCTCGTCTGCTTTCGGCATCTCAAACGTTCCGCCCATCCGGAATGTTAGATAAAGAAGCGGAACGAGCAGACAAACAACGCTCGCGAGAAAAACGCCCTCGATTATTCGCAGCGTCGTCACTTGTCCGCCGACCCAGAGCATCGTTGTGGTGACATCGCCGATCGGCGACCACGCACCGCCTGCGTTGGCCGCGATGACGACGATCCCCGCAAAAAATAGACGTTTCTCGCGATCGGCCAGGATCTTGCGCATCATCGAGATCATTACGATCGTCGTCGTCAGATTGTCGAGCACTGCGGAGAGAAAAAACGTGATGACGCCTACGATCCAAAGCAATTTAACTATGCTCTGCGTTTTGATCTTCTCGGTGATTATTTGAAAACCGTCGTGCGCGTCGATCAGCTCGACGATCGTCATCGCACCGAGAAGGAAGAAAAGTATTCCCGAAATTTCGCCGAGATGCTCGACGAGCTTGTGCGAGACGGTATCTTTTTCGGCGACTGAGAGAACGTAGATCGTCCAGCAAACGACGCCGGTCAAGAGCGCACTCGCGGCTTTATTTACCTTGATCGGATGTTCGAGAGCGATCGCGGCATAGCCGACGATAAAGGTAATGATGATTGCAACTTCCATCTCTATTAATAGAAAGGATGCGAATCACGTAAAAACAATTCGCATCCTTCCGAGTGTGTGACCGATTGAACTACTTCGAGTTCTTGATCGCCGTTAAATAGCGATTGAGTTCCTCCTTCACTTTAGGAAAGAGGAAGAACAAGCCGATCATATTTGGAAACACCATCGCGAAGATCATTGCGTCCGAAAAGTCGATGACCGAACCGAGCGAAGCCGCTGAGCCGACGACGACAAAGATCAAAAAGATGATCTTGTAGGTCAGGTCTGCGGCCTTTGATCGTCCGAACAGATACTTCCAAGATTGTAATCCGTAGTATGACCACGAGATCAGCGTCGAGAATGCGAAACACACGATCGCTATCGTGAGGACGTAACGGAATCCCGGCAGCACGTCGTCGTAGGCGAGCGATGTCAGATCGACGCCGTTCACAGTCTGTCCGGCAACTATCACGTTTCCGCCAACTCCGCCGTAAGCAAAAAAGCCGTCCATGTTGTAAAGCACGATCACGACTGCCGTCAGCGTGCAGATAACGACGGTATCGATAAAGGGTTCGAGCAGTGCGACGATGCCCTCGCTGGCCGGATATTTTGTCTTAACGGCCGAGTGTGCGATCGCCGCCGAGCCGGCGCCCGCCTCGTTTGAGAACGCCGCGCGGCGGAATCCCTGAATGATCACACCGATAATGCCGCCGACCGCAGCCTCGGGTGCAAAGGCGCCGTTAAAGATCACGCCGATCGCCGCCGGGATCTCGGAAAAGTGAGCAATGATAATTATCAGCGAAGCGATGATGTAGATGACCGCCATAAACGGCACCAGTTTTTCGGTAACAGTGGCGATGCGCTTGATGCCACCGATGATCACGATCCCGCAAATCACGGCCATGACGAGGCCGATGATGGTTTTCGTCGCACCGCCCTGCAGATTCATGATGTTCGCGATCTGCTGGGTCGCCTGGTTGGCCTGAAAAGCGTTGCCGCCACCAAACGAACCGCCGACGCACATGATCGCGAAAAAGACCGCAAGGACCTTTCCGGCACCGGTGTAGCCGATGTCGGCAAAACCTCTCGAGAGGTAGTACATCGGCCCGCCATAAACCGTTCCGTCAGGGCCGATCTCGCGGTATTTCACGCCCAGCGTGCACTCGACAAATTTCGAGGACATTCCAAGTAGGCCGGCTATGATCATCCACAGGGTCGCACCCGGGCCACCGATGGCGATCGCAACCGCCACGCCCGCAATGTTGCCGAGACCGACCGTGCCGGAGACCGCGGTCGCCAGCGCTTGGAAGTGGCTGACCTCGCCGTGATGACTTTCATCGCGAATGGTGTCGACGACATCGCCTTCCTGAATGTTGACTGCGGCCTGCGGATCCGCTGCCGCATGCTCGATATCATCGTACTTGCCGCGAACAACATTGATCGCAAGCGGAAATCTGCGGATATTAACGAAGCCGAACGCAAGAGTAAAAAACAACGCACCGAAAATAAGCAGGACGAGGACGATCGGAACACCGCCAAAGATCGGAATCGGGTAAAAGATCAACCAGCTCCACCAATCAGCGATTGGCCTAAACGCCTGGTCGATGCGTTGGTCCAGGCCTTGCTCCTGGGCGGAAACCACCATAGACATAAAGAGAAGAGTCGCAGAAAAAAGCACGTGCCTGAAAAGTTTAAGCTTCATTAGTTACCTCACTGGTCTAGAATTACCGATTGCCTGTGTTACGCGATTTCAAAAGGAATGTTTTGAACTTCTAGGGATTGTAGCTGATTTTTTCGACGAATGCACAACTCAGATCGCCGACATGCGCGACTGGAGCGGCGAGCATCCCTGCTCGCCCGCGTCGAGGGGCGACATCTGCAAAAGGTTTGGGATCTGCTGAACACGTGTCCGTAGCCCGCACGTTAGTAAGGGCCACGTTTCATCCACGAACTCAATCAAACTTCGGAAGTTCACCACCTTGCCCTGCGCCGCCTCGCCACCGACCCGCGTTCATCGCAGTGAAGCCACGTGCCATAGCAGCGGAATGTAATCAGGTATGCTAAGGCGATTGACCTTTCCTGGAACTCTATGTAATCGCGCTTCATGTTTGCTGATCGTTATTCTCGCTTAGCTGGCCCTTACTGACGTGCGGGCTACGGACACGCTGGTCGAGTTCGTCCCAGATTCGATGTCCGCGCGTTTCTTTTAAAAATATCGACCCGATGATGAACGTCACGCCCGCGACGATCATCGGGTAATAAAGTCCTGCGTAAATGTTGCCGGTTTGCGCAACGACCGTGAGCCCGATCAGCGGCAGCAGACCGCCGAAGACGCCGTTGCCGATGTGATACGGCAGCGAGAGCGCGGTGTAGCGAATCTTTGCAGGGAAGGCCTCGACGAGATACGCCGCGATCGGGCCGTAAACCATCGTCACCCACAGAACCTGGATAAAGATAAGGCCGATGAGCGACCACGCAGATTTGTTTGCGAGCAGAACGCCGATGCTTGTGTAAGGTAAAACCTTTGGCGCAGGTGTCAGAGCGGCATTGTCATCGAGCGATTGCGGCGTAAGTTTGATCGCGCCGGTTGCGGCGTCACGTTGTGAGGTCGCGGTGACTACGTTCGAACCGGCGGCGGATTGCATCGCGTGATAGATAGGCAAATAAGTTAAAACCGCGAGCAGACAGCCCGCCATCATTATTTTTTTGCGGCCGATGCGATCTGACAGAGCGCCAAAGACGACAAAGAACGGCATTCCTGCGAGCAGCGCGATGGCGACGATATAATTCGCCGATGTCGCGTTCACATTCAGGATCGATTGCAGATAAAAGAGCGCGTAAAACTGGCCGGTGTACCAGACGACGCCTTGGCCGGCGGTCGCACCAAAGAGCGAGATGAGCACGCGTTTGAGATTGTCCCAGTGCGTAAATGCTTCGATCAAAGGGTTTGCCGACGCCATTCCGCTGCTCTTGATGTGAGCGAAGATCGGCGATTCCTTCATCCTGAGGCGAATGTAGAGCGAGACAGCGACGAGCGCGATCGAGATGAGAAATGGTATTCGCCAACCGCCGATAGCTTCCGTCTTGCCTGCAAACTGATCGGCGGACATCGTGTTTTGCACGATCAGAATTACGGCGAGCGAGAGAAACAAACCGAGCGTCGCGGTGATCTGAATGAACGAGGTGTAAAATCCGCGACTTTCGTCCGGCACGTGTTCGGCAACGTAAACGGCCGCACCGCCGTATTCGCCGCCGAGCGCGAGGCCTTGCAATACTCTGATCAGTAGCAAAATTATCGGCGCCGCGTAACCGATCTGAGCGTAGGTCGGCAAAAAACCGATCACCGCCGTCGCGCCGCCCATTATCAGCAGCGTGACCAGAAACGCATATTTGCGACCGACGATGTCGCCGATGCGACCAAAGAACAAAGCTCCGAACGGACGCACGACAAAGCCGACGGCGAACGTCGCGAGATACGCGATGTAAGCAAATGTCTGATTCTCAGGCGGATAAAAGAGAGGTGCGATCGTCGCGGCGAGCGAGCCAAAGATGTAAAAGTCATACCACTCGATCATCGTCCCGACCGAGGACGCGCCGATGACCTGCCAAATCTTCGAGCGCGAGATTTGCTCGCTGTCGGTTGCGGCGGTTTCTGTCATAATTTACGGTAATTAGAACAATTTATGTGATGGCTTTCAAAAGCGTAAGACCGATGGAAGCGGTGGCAACCGAATCGAGATTTGGCCACATCATAGAAACGCAGTTTAATAAAGGATAAAGATGACGAAGTTTATATCAGGCTCTCTGTTAATCGCGGCACTCGCGACCGTATTTACACTTACCGCGTCGGCACAGCTCAAACGCACGCCGTTCGACGTGACGAAGTATGTGATGGACGTAAATCTCGCGCCGACCGAGCGAAAGCTGACGGCGACCGTCGATGTCACGTTCACGCCGCTCGAGGACACACGCTCGGTCGCGTTCGAGCTGAACGGCTCGCTCAAGGTCGATACGATCACGCGTGTCGCCACGACGACAACGACCGTCGCTCCGACAACGACGCGAGGCGCCGTGCGAACCGCGACGACACCGACGAGTGCGATCACGTTCGTACAGGATCAGACAAATTCGAGCGATCTCGGCCCGCATGTTCGCATCGATCTCGGCGAAAACATCGCGAAAGGCACGCCCGTGACGCTGCGTTTCAAATACAGCGGCGTGCTCGACA
>Ga0187894_10004419_pt1 | contig 15087 bp, 10 predicted proteins | sample GBC1701081metaG_FD_136650 | JGI IMG/M metagenome (GOLD analysis project Ga0187894, IMG submission 136650) | White microbial mat communities from a lava cave in the Kipuka Kanohina Cave System on the Island of Hawaii, USA - GBC170108-1 metaG ...
AAAAACATTGAAACGCGGCATTCAGACCAAGAGACTGAAGGCCGGTTGGGATCGAAACTATCTGCTTAAAATCCTGAACGTAAAACCATCGAATTCTTGACGTTATAGGGCGATTGCCCTGAGAAGGGTAAACAGGAATTGTCCCGTGATGAAGTTGAAAAGACGCTCAAAAAATACGACTTATTCCTGCCTGAAAACGACGAGCAGGCTGTTACAATTTACCTCGTAACTGTGAAAGCTCAAAAGTTTGATCTAGAACCAGATCACATTATTGACTGGCGTGATTACTTCGTTGGCGATGCCAACAAGAAAGGCCATCAACTTGCTGATCCTACATCATGGAATACCAAACTCCTTCCTCAGCTATATGGCCTCGAATCACAAATCAATCAGCGAACGGACTGTCGCCTTATCCGAGCACGTGGGCTAGCACGTTTATCAGCTTGGTTCGCCTTCGGTTTCGCATTCTCTGAGGTTGCTCGCTACACGATAGAAATAGATCAAAATGATAAACTCTGGCGAACAGATACGGCTGTCAGTGAAGACTTTCGTTTGATTACCTCCAACGGAATGGATGTGCGAGACGGTGAGATCATTGATGGCACAGGCAACACTGTGGCAGTTGGTATCAGCGTGTCTGGCTCGCTTGATGAGGACGTGCGCCACTTCACTTCTAATCGCTCCGAAAAAATGGCCTCTCTGCTCTTATTACGCCCTGAGCGTGGACTTGGAAAAGAGTGTTTGCGAAATGCAGGTGACGTTGTTGCCATTGCGGCACAAGTTAAGGAAGCGACTCGTAGCTTTGTGAAAAGATGGGCAGCGCAGAAATTGCTGCTCTTTTACTTTGGACCACTCAGCGGGGCCTGTTTCATTGGCCATAAGTTGAACGCTGTTTGCCAGCAAATTCAAATTATGGAAGACCAGCAACCTGGATATTCCCCATCCTTCTTGCTCACTTGATTAGACGCTCTCCATCGTTTGCCAAGCCAATCGCTCTGCCAGCAATCACCAGTTTCGTTATTGACGCTGTAGAGGGAGCACTCAGCGGTCGTTCGCGGCAAACACCTGGCGGGAGATGAAGACCATAAGCGAGGCGAGCGCGGCATCAGGCAACTTGAACTCGACATCGCCCCATTTGCCCTCAAGACGCTTGGCGTCGAGCAGCTTCTTCAAATCCTCGCGGCTGAGCTCGGCGCGGGCCGACTCGGCGAGCAGGCGATTCAATTCGTAGAAGTCGTTGCGGTAGTCTTTGACCGGAATCTCCAGCCGCGCCGAATCCATAATCAGAGAGACCATCGTCACGTCCTTGAATAAAGGCTGCGTGCGTCGCGTCGCGCCGCCTTTATACGATGCAAGGCCGAGCCAGAATTTCGCGTTCTCGTTCGGCTCCTTCCCGCGGAAGGACGCATTAGCTTGGACGGTCAGCTTTGGGGCTCCCGCCCCCAGTTCGATCAGATCGCATTGTACGGTCGTTGTATCAGCGGAGCGGTCGTATTTAGTTTCGATCCGACCGACGCGAGTGGGCTGGTGGTCTTGCCGGAGGGCAGGGAAGATCGCCAGTAAAAGCAGGGCGGCGCTATAGGCTGGTTTCATGACTTACCTCTCTTCTTCGGTTTCGGCCCGGATTTTAAGTCAGGCGGCGGCGTTTCTTACCACCGACTGAACAGTTGCGTCATTTCAACTTTCGCGCAGCGCTTTTTTCAGCGCCGCCGCAAACTTGTCGAGTTGTTCCAGTGTTGTGAAGAGCGCTGTGTTGCAGAGCGTGATTTCGCGCCACGTTTCGGGCTTCCCGAACTCGCCATCCACGTATGCGCCGCCAAGCATGATCTTGTGTTGCTGCCACAAGGCTCGGGTCACATCGCTGCGTTTGCCTTCAGTCAAATCGAATGACAACAGCGAGCACGAAAGCCCAGAGCGTTTCATCCTTCGCGACTTCCTCCGGCGAACGATCCTTGGCCTTGCTGAAAGCGGTCTTGATGGAATCGAATGCATCGGGCATCAGTGTTGGCGCGATAGCGGATGTCGCCGTCACACCGGCTGCGCCGTGCAGAAAATCTCTTCTCGATCGCTGGTCGGATTGATGTGTTGTCATTTGGATTTCTCCCCTTATTCCTGTCGTAAAGTGACCATCGGATCAGTCTTCGCAGCGCGTCGCGCCGGAATGAAACAAGCGATCAACGCGACGACCACTAGCAACAACGCCACGCCCGCAAACGTCAGCGGATCGGTCGCCGTTACTCCGAACAGCAAACTCTTCATCACCCGCGACAATGCGAGCGCCGCAACCAGGCCGATCACGACGCCGGCCGCGACCACTTTCAATCCTTGTCCGACGATCAGCCGCAACACATCGCTTCTTTGCGCGCCGAGGGCCATCCGCAAACCGATCTCTCGCGTGCGCTGCTCCGTCGAGTACGACAGCACGCCGTAGATGCCGACGGCCGCCAGCAATAACGCCAGGCTCGCGAAGAGTCCCAACAGCAAAGCGCTCAGCCGCCATCCGGATATCGTTCGCCCGATGAAGCTGTCGAGCGCCATCACATTGAATACCGGCAGCGCTGGATCGAGCGTCTGAACTTCGCGCCGCACTGCCGGGATCAAAGCCGCCGGGTCAGTTGTCGTGCGAAGCGCCAGCGTCATCGTCGTGTGCTTGAAATCGGCGTAGGTCACGTATAGTTGCGGGTAGGCCTCTTCATTCAGGCGGCGCTGTCGCACATCGCCGACGATGCCGATGATCGTCTGCCACTGGCTGCCGTGCTTGAGTCGCTTGCCGAGCGGGTTTTCGTTCGGAAAGAGCCGCTCGGCAAGACTCTCGTTGATGATGACGACTCCGCTCGTCTCCCACATCTCCTGTTCGGTGAAATCTCTCCCCTTCAGCAGGGGAATGCCGAGCGCGCGAAAATAACCGCTCGTGATCCCGCCGTAATGGACCACCGGTTCCTGGCCTTCCGGCACGGGTCGCTCTTCGACAAAGACATGCTGGCTGTATTGGCGGTCGCGCAGCGGAAAGTAGCGGTTTGCTCCGGCCGCCGCCACGCCGGGCAACGCTTCGAGCCGCCCGAGTAATTGCCGGAAGAACGCGACCCGTTGTTGCGGCTCCCGGTATCGCGAGGACGGCAGTGTCAGATCGAGCGTCAACACCTGCTCCGTCTTCATCCCGGCGTCAACCTGGGTGAGCTTCCAGAGACTCTTGAGCGTCAATCCAGATCCGATCAGGAGAAGCAATGCGAAGGCGGTTTCCGCAATGACGAGCAGATCGCGTTGACGATGCCGCGCCCCGCTCGCGCCACGCCCTCCCTCTTTGAGCGTCCGGTCGAGATTGACTTTCGTCGCGCCGAGCGCCGGCGCGAGTCCAAAGAGGACGCTCGTGATTACCGAAAGCGCCAGGGTGAAGCCCAACACCCGGCCGTCAATCGCCGTCTGCTCGATCCGCGGGATGTTGGCGGGATCGAAGGCGATGAGCGATCGAAGGCCCAACCAGGCCAGCCCCAGGCCGATGGCTGCGCCGAGCAGAGACAACAACAAACTTTCGGCGAGCAGTTGGCGGATCAATTGGCGTCGCGTGGCCCCGAGCGCGAGCCGAATGGCGATCTCTTTCTCCCTGCTGGCCGCGCGCGCCAGCAATAGGTTGACGACATTGGCGCAGGCGATGAGTAGCACAAAACCGACAGCGCCCAGCAGCACGAGCAACACCTGTCGCACATCTCCGACGATGAAATCGTGCAGCGGTCGCAGCATCACGCCATAACCGGCATAGATATTGGGCAGCTCCTGAGCGAGTTGGCGCTCGATCAATTCCATCTCTGCGCGCGCCTGCGGGATCGCCACACCCGGTTTGATCCGCGCCATCACGCGAAAGCCGCGCCATCCGCTCGGTTTGGTTTTGACCGCCTGGAAATCCATCCGCGATGGCGCCCACACATCTCCCCAGCCGATGGAGAGACCAGCGCCATCCACTGGCGGCATGACGCCGACGACAGTGAAGCTGTCGCCTCCCATCCGCAGCGGCTGTCCGATCAAATCACGACTTGATCCCAGCCGTTGCCAGATCGGATAGCTGATGATGACGGATTTGGGGCCGCCGCGCTCCATCTCTTCGGGTCGAAAGTTTCGTCCCAGGATCGGTTCCACTCCCATTACCGAAAAATAGTCGCCCGTGGCGCTGATGAGCGTGATGTGCTGGGGCTCCGGGCCGCTTTCGAGATTGGCGTCCCACCAAACTGTCGCGGCCATGCGCTCGAAGACTGTGCTGCGTTCCTGCCACGACATGAAAGCGTGACTGGAGGCGAGAGTCGTGCTCCACCCGGAATTGGTCTCTCCCAGGCTGACGAGACGATCGGGTTCCTTGAACGGCAGCGGCTTGAGGACAACGGCATTGACGACGCTGAAGATCGCCGTGTTCGCGCCGATGCCCAGGGCAAGCGTGACGACGACGAGCAGCGTGAAGAGCGGTCGCTTGAGGAGCGTACGCGCCGCATAGCGCAAATCCTGCCAGAGCGGTTCCATTAGATTGCCTCCGGAATTGAATGGGGAAACGTGAAGGTCGCAGTCTATGCTCAGTCATGATGGCGGCGTAACTTGTTTTCAATGAGTGGGAACGATCAACCGGTCAGCAGTCTCCCGCGTTCATTGAGTGGAGGGGGAAGAATAAGCTGCGGCCGGCGAGTGGCAGTGGTTGTTCTCTTTGCGCCACTGAACGCCTGTTTCCGTCCATTCGTTATTTTTCTGATGTCCACAGATCTGTGATTGACTACCCTGCGCCGGTCGCGATTGGCAACGAATTGATGTCCCCAATCCTCTATCTTCTCGAACCGGCGCCAATTTGGCGTCGGATTTCCACTCCCGGTTCGGAAATGGCGCTTCCCTTGCGCGCAATTTGACGCGATTTTGACAGGTGTTTTTTGGTGACGTTCGCATATGAAAATAGCTTTTGTTGGCAAAGGCGGGTCTGGCAAGACCACCATATCCGCGTTATTCATTCGGTATATAGCTTCGATAGGTTTACCCGTAATTGCGATAGACGCGGATATCAATCAGCACCTGCCTGAGGCGTTGGGAGAAAAGCAAGCCGGACGCCTGAACCCAATGGGCGCCGAAATCACCCGGATCAAGGAGTACGTTCGAGGTAGCAACCCGCGCATCCCTTCCAGTGATGTGATGATCAAAACCACTCCGCCTGGCAACGGCTCTCGTTTGATCACGGTAACAGAACAAAATCCTATTTATGATTACTTCGCTCTGTCCTTTAACGGTATTCGCGTCATGGCGGCCGGGCCATACGCTGAAGACGATCTGGGGACAAAGTGCTACCACTCGAAAACCGGGGCGGTTGAGCTTTTCCTGAACCACCTTATTGACAGAGAAAGAGAATACGTGGTGACCGATATGACCGCAGGGGCTGATTCATTCGCCTCAGGCCTGTTCACCCGCTTTGATGTCACTTTCATCGTCGTTGAGCCGACGCTCAAGTCGTTGGGCGTGTATCAGCAATACAAACATTACGCTTCGAATTACGGCGTGACGCTAAAGGTAGTAGCGAACAAGGTGGAAGGCGCGGAAGACCTCAGCTTCATTAAGGACAGAGTGGGTAGTGACTACCTCACGGCTTTCGGTCTTTCGCGCTACGTGCGGCAGATGGAGAAAGGCGTTATCGGTGATCTGTCAGAGGTCGAGGCCGAAAATATAGCCGCGCTGGAGACCATGCTAAAGCTGGTGGATGAGCAGAAGAAAGACTGGCATAAGTTCTACAGGCAAGCGGTCGAATTCCACATCAAAAACGCCGAAAGCTGGGCGAACGCCCAACTCGGTACGAATGTGGTTAGCCAGATAGACCCCGCATTCAATATGGAAGATACGGTAAAAGCCCAGGTAAAGTTAGCTTTCGTGTCAAACAACAACAAACTGATTTCTGAACAAACTTCAAAAGGCAAGGAGAAATTGTATGTCACTGACGGTTACAGCAGAGCTTAAAGAGCTGGCACGAGACGGAGCCCTTTCCCCCGATGAATTTATCAACTGTATCAGACATTCCCTGCCGCGCGCGTGGCAGATTATCGAAGCGCTAACCGATGCGCTCCGCAGCCAGCCATCGCTCACTCACGCGATTCACGCGCCGAGACACATGGAGGACGACCAGCGCGGACAATTACTTCGTTTGATGGCAAGCAGCTCTATGAAAGCCGCAATCGAGCGGTTCTACGGACTGAGGTTCGAATTTCAGAATTGCCACAAGACGGCTGCGTTCCGTCTGAATGCGATTGGATCGGAGGAGCGCCGCCACTTTATCTCGCCCGAGGCTCAGATCCTCGCGCAGTCGCCGGAACTCCTTGACTGCTAAATCCGATCGGCACATACCTTCCCGCTATTCCGTACGCAGCGCAATCATCGGATCGGTCAGTGACGCCCGCCGCGCTGGAATGAAACAGGCGAGCAATGCGACGATGACTAACAGCAAAGCTACGACCGCGAATGTCAATGGGTCAGCCGCCGACACTCCGAAGAGCAAACTCGCCATCACGCGCGTCAGCGCCAACGATCCGAGCAAGCCGATGGCCACTCCGATGACGACCAGTCGCAGCCCTTGTCCGATGACCAGTCGCAACACATCGCCGCGTTGCGCGCCCAGCGCCAGTCGTATGCCGATCTCGCGCGTGCGCTGGCTGACTAGGTAACTCACCACTCCGTAAATCCCTACCGACGCCAAAAACAGCGCGACACACGCGAAAACCGCGAACAGCACGCCCCAAAGGCGTCGCTGCCACAACGCCTCGTTCACTACTTCATCCATCGTCCTGACTCTCACGACGGCCATGTCGGCATCCGTCTCTTGAATAGTCCGCCGCACGGCTGCGTCCAGACCATGAGGGTCGCCTTGCGCGCGCAGGAAAAAATGCCATCCGGCGCCGGGATATTGTCGATAGGAAGAGTAGAGTTCATAGCCGGTATCGCTTTCAGTAGCGCTCCATTTCGTATTGCCGACGATCCCGATTACGCTGCACCAATTGTCCGGCAAGATGCCCCATCGGATCTGCTGCCCAATGGCTTCGCGCCCCGGCCACAGCGACTCGGCGGTACGTTGGCTGACGAGACAGGCCTTGGGAGCTTTGAAGTCGTCGGCTTCGGTAAAATCGCGCCCGCTCAGGATCGGGATGCCGAGCGTTTTGAAATAACCCGGGCTGACGCTTGCGCCTTGGAGGGGCACGGTATGCCGCGCTTCTCGCTCATTCTGCCCGCGAATCGAGATTTCACCCATCCGTCGTTGTTCGGGTTTGTTGAGGTAAGGGAAGTCGTTGCCGCCGCTCACCGCAGTGGCGCCGGGCAGTTCGGCGAGCTTGTCTATGATCCGGCGGTACGACCCGGCGTAAACGCGTTCAGCCTCTTCATTGGCCGTGTTGGGTACGAATTTCACGGCGTAGACCGTGAGCAGGTTACGAGTATCGAGGCCGCTCTCGACGCTTAGCAGTCGCAGGAAGCTTTGCATCATCAAGCCGGCGCCGATGAGCAGCATCAGCGACAGCGCGACTTCGCTGATGACCAACGCGTTACGTATGCGCCGTGTTCGCTCGCCGCCCTGCGAGCCTTTCGCGCCCTCTTTCAGGGCGAGATGAACATCGGCTTTCGACATCTGCAAGGCCGGTACGAGTCCGAAGATCAGGCCGGTCAGCAAAGTGATCGCCATGTTGAATACGAGCACGCTGGTGTCAATTTCGATCTTCATCCAAAACGGCAACTCGACAGGGATGAGGCTGAGTAGCGCCTTGAGTCCGGGCCATGCCAGTCCGAAACCGAGCAGGCCGCCCCCTGACGCGAGCAACATGCTTTCGATCAGTAGCATTCGCACAATGCGCCATGAAGAAGCTCCGAGCGCGGCGCGAACCGCCACCTCTCGCTCGCGCAACATTGCTCGCGCCAGGAGAAGGTTGGCTACGTTGACGCAGCAGATCAGCAACACCAGCGCTACCGCTCCCAGAAGCAAAAGCAAATATGGGCGCACGTCGCCTACCTCTGCGTCACGTAGCGGCTTGAGCCGCAACTGTACGCCGTCATTCGTCGCCGGGAACTCGCGCTCGAGGGCGCTGGCGAGGGTGTTCATCTCTGACTGGGCCTGCTCGAAACTGACGCCATCTTTGAGACGAGCGATGATCTGGTGAATCCGTATATCGCGCGGCTTCCACCAGTCATTTTTGAAGCCTGCGTAACGCGACATCAGAGTCATCCAGACATCCGAGCGGTCGGGAAAGCGGAAGCCAGGAGGCATCACGCCGATGACCGTGTAACTCATCCCGCGCAATTGAACACTGCGGCCGAGTACGTTCGGATCGCCTCCGAATCTCGATTGCCACAGTCCATAAGAGAGCAGAGCCTGCTTGGTCGGGCCGCCGGCGCGGTCTTCTTCAGGCGTAAACACTCTTCCGATGACCGGACTCGCGCCGAGCAGGGCGAAGACTTGTGAGGAGACAAAAGCTATGTTGACCGACTGGGCCGGGCCATCGCCGGTCAGGGTCGAAGGTGTGGTGAGGTAGCCGCCCAGGTCAACGAAGCTGGAAGAGAGCCCGCGCCAGTCGTCCAAATCGAGCACCGAGCCGCCCTGCGTATTGCCGGTCCTTTTCGTCTGTACGGACTGCACGCGCACGAGGCGGTCCGGATCGCGATAAGGAAATGGGCGCAGCAGAATGCCGTAGATCAGGCTGAAGATCGCTGTGTTCGCGCCGATGCCGAGCGCGAGCGTCAGAATGACGACCAGCGTGAAGCCGGGGCGTTTGAAAAGTGTGCGCAGCGCATAGCGCAGGTCTTGCCAGGCTGTTTCCATACTTGGTTCCTTTCTATTCCGTGCGCAACGCAATCATCGGATCAACTTTCGCGGCCCTTCGCGCCGGAATCCAGCACGCCAGGAACGCGACGATGATCAGCAGCAAGGCCACGCTCGCGAATGTCAACGGGTCAGTCGCCGACACCCCAAAGAGCAACCTCGCCATCACCCGCGTCAGCGCCAGCGATCCGAGCAGACCGATAACCACCCCGATGACGACCAGTCTCAGCCCCTGCCCGATGACCAGCCGCAGCACATCGCGGCCTTGCGCGCCGAGCGCCATCCGAATCCCGATCTCGCGCGTCCGCTGACCGACCAGATAACTCATCACGCCGTAAATGCCGACCGCCGCCAACGCCAGCGCCAACGCCGCGAAGACAGCGAATGAGACGCCCCACAACCGCCGCTGCCATGTGGAATTCGCCAGGATCGTCTCCATCGTCCGCGCGCTGTAGATCGCCAGTTGCGGATCCACCGACCAGACGGCTTTTCGCGCCGCTTCGATCAATTGCGTCGGGTCGCCTTTCGTTCGCGCCAGCAAATGCATGGCGCCCGCCGCAGCCTGGTTGTATGGAAGGTAAATCGCCAACCCTGTCCCTTGATCGAGTCCCTGATACCGCACATCGCCAACGACACCGATCACCGTCCGCCATTCCGCTTCGGTTTCCGCCGGGGCGAGCTTCAACCGTTTGCCCAACGGCGTGTCGTTCGGCCAGAAGCGTTTCGCCATCTCCTGACTGACTACACAAACGCGCTGTGTGTTGAGGTTTTCCGATTCAAAAAAGCTGCGCCCTTGCAGCAATGGGATGCCCGCGACTGTGAAGTAATCGTGGCTGACACGAGGAGAAAGAGCATGCGGGTTGAATTTCTGCTGTTCCGGCGTCTGCCCTTCGATCGTAAACGACCAACTGGCCCGCACATTGCCTTCGCCGTCGTAGGGAATCGTGTGCGAGCTGCCAGCCGCTTCCACACCCGGCAGTTCACGCAGCCGCGGCAAGATGCGGTTGTAAAGAGCGGCGTAGGCTGGATAGGGCGGCGTCTCACGGTATTTGTCGCCGGGCGGAGAAATGTAAAGCGATAGCAGATTCCGCGGATCAATGCCCGACGCGACATCGTTCAGCTTGAGAAAACTGCGCATCATCAGCGCCGCGCCTGTCAGCAAGACCAGCGCCAGGGCAGTCTCGGCTACGACCAACGCATCGCGTGTGCGGCGACTGCGCAGCGCGCCTTCGCTGCCGCGCCCGCCTTCTTTGAGCGCCTGGGTCAAATTCAGTTGTGTCCTTTGTAACGCTGGGGCAATCCCGAAGAGCAACCCGGTTAGTAAAGAGCCGCCCAGCGCAAACAGCAATACGCGCCAGTCCAGATTAAACGTCATCCAGACCGGCAACTCGATCGGAATCGCATTCTTCATCAAGTGGACGCCGCCGTAAGCCAGCCCGATCCCGAACACTCCGCCGACAACCGCCAGCAGGAGGCTCTCGGTCAGCAATTGGCCGATAAGCCTTGCGCGGTTTGCGCCGAGCGCCGAGCGCACCGCCATCTCACGCTCGCGCGCTGTCGCCTGCGCTAGCATCAGATTGGCGACGTTTGCGCAGGCGATCAGCAGCACAAACCCGACCGCGCCGAGCAACAGCATTACGTAAGGCCGCAAGTTACCGACCTCGGTCTCGCGCAGCGGGGTCACGAACGCCTGCACGTCTTTGTTGCTCTGGGGAAAGTCACGAGCCAACCGCGCCGCAATCGCCGCGACTTCGGCCTGAGCGTGTTCCATCGTGGCGCCGTCTCTGAGCCGGGCGATAACTTGATAACCGCCGCGCGCGTCGCGCTTGCCGGTTCGCATCGTCTGCTTGAACCGATCCAGCCAGCTCTCCAGCGGCGCCCACGCGTCGGCGTTGGCATTGAGCCGGTAGCCGAACCGGAACCCCGGCGGCACCACGCCGATCACAGTGTAGGGCGTCGTATCGAGCAGAATCTTTTTCCCCAGAATATTTCGATCCGCGCCGAAACGTTCCTGCCAGAGCTTGTGGCTGATGACGACGGAATAAAGATCATTGCCCGGCTGCTCTTCACCGTGCGCGAAGACTCGTCCGATGTGCGGCGCTACGCCCATCGTTTTGAAAAATTCTGAGGAGGCGAAATTGACCTCCAGTGGTGCCGCGGCGGCTGAACCGTCGCCGGGCAGGTTGTAATCCAGCGTGACGAAGCAGGCGAGACTCTCGAAGCTTTGCTGCTGCTCGCGGTAATCCAGGTAATCGCGGATTGAGGGGCTGACGGGCGCCGCCCCGCGCTTGGGGTCCTGATTGCGCAGAATCATCAGCCGCTCAGGCTCGCGATACGGGAAGGGCCGCAGCAGGATGGCGTTGACGAAGCTGAAGATAGCCGTGTTGGCCCCAATGCCCAGCGCGAGCGTTAGAGTCACAACGAGTGTGAAGCCAGGCTTTTTCGACAGTGAGCGAAGCGCGTAGCGCAGGTCTTGCCAGAGCGTTTCCATCAGGTTTTCGCCTCCGATGAAGAGATAGAGAAGGGGAGGTTAGCGTGCGTTGCTATAGTGGCGCGACCTGTTTCTAGTGAATGGGCGGTTAGATGCGGTGAGTGGTTGTGATTTGGTAGCGATTGCGCCTGGTCATCCGACCATTGGAAAACGCTGGTTTGCGCGCAATCCAAGCCAGCCGAGCGCGATTGAGAGAGCGATTAACGCGACCAACGGCACAGCCGCCCTCCTCCTCTACTCAGCGCGCAGGGCGATCATCGGATCAGTATTTGCCGCCCGACGCGCTGGAATGAAACAGGCAATCAGCGCGACGAGCGTCAGCAACAACGCTACGCACGCGTAGGTCAATGGGTCGGACGCTTGCACGCCGTACAACAGGCTGCCGATGAAACGGCTCAGCGCCAGCGCGGATACGAGGCCAATGAACATGCCGACTGAAACCAGCTTCAAGCCTTGCGCCAACACCATCCGCAACACGTTTCCGCGCTGCGCGCCCAGCGCCATCCGCACGCCGATTTCTCGCGTCCGCTGGCTGACTGAATAAGCGAGTAGGCCGTAAATCCCGACCGCCGCCAACAGCAATGCCAGCGCCGCAAAGACCGCGAACATCACGCCCCACAGGCGGCGCTGCCAGAGCGTTTCGCCGATCAACTGCTCCATGGTTTTGACGAAGACGATGGCTGTTTTCGGATCGGCTTGGCTGATTTTCCGGCGGACGGTTTGCAAGAGCGGCGTCGGGTCGCCTTGCGCGCGGATCACGTAATAAACATTCGTGACCGGCCACTGCGTGTAGGTGTAATAAATCTCCAGGTTTTTTTCATCCTCGCCAGCCTGATGCCGTATGGCGCCGACGACGCCGATGACTTTGCTGTAAGGGTTTTCCGCCGATAACGGCCCCCACAGAATTTCCTGCCCGATGGGGTCGCGATCGGGAAAGAGGGTCTGCGCCGCGCGCTCGCTGATGATGATGACCATCGGCGAGTCTTTGGTGTCGCGGGCATCGAACAACCGACCGCCGAGGAGCGGAACCTGCATCGTTTCCAGATACCCTGCGCTGACATCGGCCCCGGCCAGCGCAACCTGATGTTTCAATTCTTCGCTCGCCTGGCCTTTGATGACCAGTTCGCTTTTACTGCGCTCGTTCTGGACGTGGCCATACGGCAGTGTGTTGGTCACGCCGGCGCTGGCCACACCCGGCAAGGCGCGCAGCTCCGAGAGCACTCGTTCGTGATGCAACGCCATCGCCGTCGCTCGCTCGGCGCGCGTGCCGGTGTGAAAATTGGTCGCACGCGCCACCAGCACGTTGTCCGGATTGAAGCCCGTGTCGAGCCGCTGCAAGCGCAAGAAGGTCTGTATCAACAGCCCCGCGCCCACCAACAAGAGCAAACACAGCGCGACCTGCGCGACGACCAGGCCGCTGCGAATCTTCGCGCCGCCCGATGAACCTTTTACTCCATCGCGCAACGCGTCATTCAGATTCACGCGCGCGGCCATCAGCGCGGGCGCAAGCCCGAAGAGCAGGCTGGTCAGCGCGGCGACGGCCAGGCTGAACAGCAGCACGGGCGGGTCTACTTCGATTCGCATCCAGAATGGCAGTTGCACGGGGATCAAGGACAGCAATGCTTTCACGCCGGCATACGCGAGCGCGACGCCGCAGACCGCGCCGAGCAACGCCAGCAATAAACTGCGCGTGAACAGTTCGCGGATGATGCGCCCGCGCGATGCGCCGAGCGCCGCGCGCACCGCGAATTCGCGCCGCTCGGCCGCCGCCCGCGCCAGCAGCAGGCTCGCCACGTTGGCGCAGCAGATCAGCAGGACGAAGCCGACCGCCGCGAGCAGCATCAGCAGGTACGGGCGAATGTTACCGACCTCGGCGTCGCGCAGCGGCGTCAAGCGGACGCGCACACCTTCGTTCTCTTTCGGGAATTGCCGCTCAAGCGCTACGGCAAGGTTGTTCAGATCGGCCTCGGCCTGCGCGAGCGTAACGCCGGGTTTGATCCTCGCAATGGTTTGATACCAGCGGCTGGCGCGCGTCCGGTTCTGATAAGCGCCGTAGGACGACATCGCGTACCAGCTCTCCATCGGCGTCCAGACATCGGTGTTTTCCGGAAATTGAAAGCCCGGCGGCATCACGCCGACGATGGTGTAAGTGTTCAGCGTCGTTTGCAGAGATCGCCCGGCAATGTCCGGCGCGCCGCCGAAACGCTGCCGCCACAGCCGGTGACTGATGACGGCTTTGAACACATCGCCGCCCTTGCGGTCCTCCCCCAGCAAAAACAAACGACCGATGATCGGACTGACGCCGAGGCTGTTGAGCGCGCCGTCATTGAGTTGCGTCAACCGCACGGGTTCCGACGGCCCATCGCCGCGCACGTCGGCGTCAGAGGTCGTGTGCGCGCCCAGATCAACCAATGACCGATTCATTCGCCGCCAATCCTCGATGTCGAGCAGCGAACAGCCGCGCACAACGCCGGTCGTTTTAGTGTAGACGCTTTCGATTTTGACCAGCCGGTCGGGCTCGCGGTACGGAAACGGTCGCAACAGAATGCCGTAGATCAAACTGAAGATCGCCGTGTTTGCTCCGATCCCGAGCGCGAGCGTCAGGGTCACGACCAGCGTGAAGCCCGGCTTTTTCCACAACGACCGTATGGCGTAGCGAATGTCTTGCCAAAGTGTTTCCATAAAAACCGCCTCCATGAAGGAAAGAAAAAGCGCAGTAACGAAGTCTAGAAAAAGCGCCTGCTCGTTGGCGCGTGGTTTTCAATGAACGGCTGATTGGTCGGGATGAGTGGCTCGCAACGGCGGTTAGTCGTCAGATTATGGCCCTGTCTTATTCGACCAATCCCCGCGGCGTCGAGGCCGCTTTCGCCTTCATCCGATAGATACTGAAGAGACGGCTATCCTTATACTCTTCGCCGACCTCCAGCTCACCGAAGACAGTCATCGGCTGGTGCGTGTAAGGAATGCGACCGCGCCCCGTGTAATTGACCACCACCCATTGGTTGATCGAGACCGGGCCGCCGAAGCCGCACATGTCGAAGTTACCGTTGAGCACAAACTCCCTCGACCCTTCCGGATCCTGATCAATCGGCATCATGAAGCCGTTTAGCGCGACCTTCTTGCCGTTGAGCGCCTTGATGTCGTTGGGAATCTCGCTCTTCTTCACCAGCTCCTGGTCGGGCGTCTCTCCCGGCTCGGGCGTGTAGTAGAAGAAGTCGCTCAATGAGCCAAAAGTTATTGCCTTGTACTCCCGTCTCAGCTCCTTGGCGCGGGAGTTGTCTTTGCCGATCAGGAACGCGTCTTCGCCGGAGCCCTTGGTCGCGACAGGGTTTTGCGATTTGCCCTTGAAGAGCGGGCCGGTGACGAGGTATCCGACTGCGAGGAAAGCGCAGACCCAGAGCAATGTTTTGACGATGTCCATCTTGATCGAATTCTTTTGCCGGTTCTCCATTACAACCTCACTGCTTCTCGGCGCCTTCGGGAAAGTTGAACGCGACGTCTTTGAACTGTTTGCCCTTGATCGAGATCGTTTTGATGACGCCGTCGAAATTGGTCGCGCCTTTGAGCCTGTCCAACTGGCCTGAAAATTCCGACGTGTCATTGGCTGTTTCGTCCGTGAGCGTGTTGGCGACGCCGCTGAGTTTGATCGTGGTCGCCGGATTCTTGACCGCGATCTCGATCTCGCTCTGTTTGACGCGGACGGCCTTCTCCGCTTCGCCATCGAGCGCATAGGCCGTCAGCTTACCTGTCGTGGCGTCGAGCACGATCTCGACGTGCGCGAACTCTT
>Ga0187894_10004421_pt1 | contig 15085 bp, 20 predicted proteins | sample GBC1701081metaG_FD_136650 | JGI IMG/M metagenome (GOLD analysis project Ga0187894, IMG submission 136650) | White microbial mat communities from a lava cave in the Kipuka Kanohina Cave System on the Island of Hawaii, USA - GBC170108-1 metaG ...
ACCAGACGTTCGCCAAGTTTATGTATCGCCCTTTGCTTTGGTTCTCACGCGATCCAGTAAAGATGATAGCGAAAATGAACATGGCGAAATTTGGCCAGCGGATGTATGGCACCAGCATGGGATTCGCCCAAGAGCAGACCTCAGACAGAGTGACCTTGATCGTCAATCGCTGTGCGTTTCATCAGTTCTTTGTCGAACATGGAGAGCCGGAGTTAACCCAGCTTCTGTGCGCCTGGGATCGTCACTGGATGGATGTTCTTGACGCCTCAAAGCGGCCCGTTCGCACCGAGCGGCCTACGACGATTTCCACTGGAGGGGACTGCTGTCGGTTTCACTTCGTGCGGGATGAGGCGAAAGCAGGGAAACCGAAGAGTGATGTCATTCTTAAACAGCAGACATAAAGCAGCACCCACCAAGGAAGATGAAGATGTCTAACCAGTCGCGCCACCGCATCGCGGCCCGGTTGGGGTTTGGAGTGAATCTGAAAGGTAGCATCTGGGCCGCTCGCGGTGCGCGGCAACGTTAGGCGTTTCATGACACGCTAGCTCTGATACTTGTATGACGTGGAGCAAATCAAACCTGCTCAACATTGTCGCAACGGTGCTGTTTCCCGCAGTCGGGGTCGGGCTCGCATTCATGGTAAAGGAAACCACCAGGCGAGGTGACCGCTTAGGAACAATCATCCTCAGTGGTGCAACGGCTGGCTCTTTTTTTCTGGGAGCCAGTTATGGAATAGCTGCCTGGACTGGCCGCTTTGAGGTTGGAGTATCGGGAACACTGTTTATAATCGGGATGCTCTCATATGCGCTAATCTTCATAGTCCTTGGCCGCCGAAGTTGGCTGCTGGTCGTTCGTATTGCGTCAGACAGTATTACTTTTGAATCTGAAAGAGAGAGGCTTCGACTCAAACCAGTCGTGTATCTCACCCGACACAAGAAGCGCTGGAGAATTGCGGCCATTGGTGAAGTGCCGCAAAACAATACAGACGGAACGGTAGTGTACCTCTTCACAGACAATCTACCGACGAACGCGGGTCTTTCTTTGGAACAATGCCTTGAGACACTCTTATGGTACGCTCTCCGCCAGCTCGATGTGAAACAACCGCAGCCAGTGTTGTCGCGACCAAGAGTGACTTTCTACGGGTTGGGTACTATCTCAGCAACGCTGAACGGCAACACGGAACATCTCTTACGAAATGCATGTCGAAACGCAACGCAATCACGATGGTGTGAGTTTAACGCCTAACCCGTCGCGCCACCGCATCGCGGCCACGTTGGGTATGTGAAAAACCCGAAGAGCCGCATTCTGGCCGCTCGCGGTGCGCGGGGGCGTTGGGCTCCACAACATTGAAAATCGTCGTAATCATCAAAGGCTGATGACTGACAGCAAGGAGGGTGTTCCATGGATGCGAAAGAGGTGCAGGGCTACGCATGGAATTGGTTTGTGTACCATGCTGGTCAAAGAATTACCGCATTTCAAATCTTCTTGGTCTTTCTTGGCGCTTTGGCGGTCGGTCTTAGCTACAGTCTTGAGCACGGCAATTTCTTTCTCATGTCCGTAGTCTCGCTGGCGGCCGCATTCATCTCAGTTGCTTTCTTGATACTGGAAATAAGGAATGAGAAATTAGTAAAAGTTGGCAGAGATGCGCTCTTGAAAGTAGAAGAATCAAAAGAGTTTAATGCCTTCCCTCCAGAGTATAAGCTGTTTCATGTCGATCAACACTGCGGCCTTCTTTTACGCCACAAATTTTGGTTTAGATTGATCTATGGACTGTGCATTGGGGCCTTTCTTTGGTTGGCCTATAAACCAACTTTTCTGTCGAGTTCCGACAAGAAATCGGAACCTCAAGCAGTACAAAGCACGTCCCCTTAGGCACAATACACGGAGGTTACGTGAATGCCATATATAAATGAGGAAGCTAGACAGCGTCTCAGTAATGGAGGAAAACCAGAGACACCGGGGGAGCTGAACTACGCTATTACAAAACTAGTCGATGAGTACTTAATCCAGAAAGGAGGCATCCGATACGCCCACCTTAATGAAATAATTGGTGCCCTTGAGTGTGCTAAGCTTGAATTGTATCGACGAGTTGCCGCTCCCTACGAGGACCGTAAGTTAGCTGAGGCTGGGGACGTATATCGTTCTCCCCTATCAAACGACTAGAGCCGCTATACAAAAGCCCAACCCCTATCAGGGCTCCGTTGTCAAGCGGGCAGACGGGTGCCCTACGGGGGTGGCGGGCCGTCCGAAAAACAAGAAGTGAAGCGTCTTCGCCAAGTGATCGGGGCTGACTTGATTGCGGTTGCTGGTCACAGCCTCTGGCTGCACCAAACACCTATTGAGGATCAATGTTCTCGCACTCTTTTGTGCGGGAAACAGTGGCCCCCGCAGGGGCCACGTCCTAGAAACTCTTCTGTCCCCTCCTGCCGGTCTACTCAATACCAGCGGGTTGTGTCCGCAGACCCTCCTAGTTAGTTCCAGACTCGGGGGAGGGGCAGCCACAGGACCCTTGGTGACGGATCACCAAGCAGATGAGCGAGAGAGACAGTCCAATCAATCGGTGCGGCTCCGGGGCTATCGTCCAGATGTTCCCGTACAGTCCGTGCTGTCTATATAAGGAAGGAACATCACGCGGGCTCTCCCCTATGGTGGCCAGTTAGACCGTGGGCTCTGTCTCTCTCCTCAGCGGTTACGCGGCAACAAAGCGCTTGAGATCAAACGCTTGTTCTCGCGTGAGCCTGTAGTACCCGGCACGTCCGAGCTTGTGTGCCAATACGGTCAGCGCTTTGGCTTTGCCATGTTTGTGTTCGAGTTTGGCAAAATACGCTTTCCCCGGCTGACTCTGGCGGAGGAAGAGCACGGCGGCTTCGGCAAACGCCCAGCGGAGATGGACGTTGCCAATCTTTTTGCCGGATGTCCCTAGCCGTTTGCCGCCTGACTCTTTGGCACACTTCACCAGCCGACAATAGGAGACGAAATCTTGCACTCGGGAAACCGTGAGATGTCCTGAATCTCATAGAGCAGGACCAACGCCAGAATCTGCCCGATCCCTGGCACCGACTGCAATCGAGCGAACGCCTGAACATCATCGGTTTTGGCACTGCGGGTGAGGTAGAGTTCGACCTCGCCCAATAATTTATCGTAGTGATCAATGAGGGACACATCCACTTCAATCGTCTTGCGGACACTGGGATCGGGAAAATGGTCGGCCACGTCTTCCCGATTGGCCTTGTTCGCGAGCCGTTTGCCGATCTCGGGGAGATTGTACTGACTATTGGTATTGTGAAGGTGGGCGAAGAGTTCGGCGCGCTTGCGGGCCAGATGACAGCGACGCCGCAATAAGTCGCGGGTCGCGCGCATCTCTGCGGGATAGACATAGGCTTGGGGCATCATCCCACCGCGCAATAAGACGGCAATCTTCTGGGCATCAATCTTATCGTTCTTGGCTTTACCACCCTGAATCGCTCTCATATAGAGAGCGTGGCCCAGCACGAAGGCAATCCCTTCCTTCGCACAGAAGTCCGCCAGCCAATACCACGTAAACATACATTCCACGCCGACGACCAGATCCTCACGATAGGGAGCAAGGACGCGCAAAAACGCTTCCGGGGTCGTCGGCAAATTTTTGTGGACGAGTTTCGTACCATTTTGATCGAGGATACAGACGTACATGGCACGAGCATGTAGATCGATGCCACAATAGTGTTTATGGTGTTGCGTGTAAAAGTTCATCCAGGTGTCCTCCTTGGGGGTGGATTGTTGGGATACAGCCATCCTACCGCTGCACCTCGCAGCCAAGGAGGCCTGGATGAGTATCAAACCCGCTCCAGTGGGACGCGGCCCTGCTTGCGGTTCCTGCTAAAGCTGAAAAGGCACATCATGGCCGCTCGCGGTGCGCGGGAGCGTTAGGCCGATAATCACGCTTTACGTTAATCATGTGAAGCGTTAATATGCGTCTGTGATCAAGACGTTCAAGTGTGCCGACACCGAAGCCTTATTCAACCGGCAACGTGTAGCGCGCTTCGTCAACATCGAATCTGTGGCGCGTCGGAAACTGGAACAGTTGAACCAGGCGGGCCACGTAGACGACCTACGCGTTCCACCGGGAAACCGGCTGGAAGCCCTAAAAGGCGACCGTGCGGGACAGCACAGCATCCGCGTAAACGATCAGTTCCGCGTGTGCTTTCGCTGGATGGGCACGGACGCAGAAGACGTGGAGATCGTAGATTATCACTGAGGGAGACCTACCATGCGTAAAAAGCTGCTGCCCCCCATTCACCCCGGCGAAATCCTCTTGGAAGAGTTCCTCAAGCCGCTGGGTATTACGCAATACCGATTGGCGAAGGAAATCGGTGTGCCCGCCCAGCGCATCGGGGACATCGTGGCGGGGAAGCGCGCTATCACCGCCGACACCGATCTCCGCTTGTGTCGATTCTTCGGTCTGTCTGAGGGCTACTGGCTGCGCGGACAGGCACGGTTCGATACCGAGACGGCCAAGGACACCCTGGCCGCCGAGTTGGCGAAGATCAAGCCGTGGGCAAGTAGTGAGGTGCAGCCGTCGGCCTAACCATCGGCTGCACGGGACAAGGCCCCGTGACGGATAGTGCTGAATCTGAAAAACCTCGGTCGGGGCCTTGCCCTTGAGCCGGGGCGTTAGATGACAGAGACAACTATCTGTCCGAAGACATAACCGAGAACCGGATGACAAAGTCTACGGAAGATGAGCCATGACCTTTGATGAAGTGCTGGATCAGATCCGCATCCTGCTGCAACAGCGCGGCCGGGTGACCTATCGGTCGCTCAAGCTGCGCTATCAGCTGGACGATGAGTTGCTGGCAGGAGTTACCGACGAACTCATTAACGCCGAGCGTGTAGCGGTCGATGAAGACGGGAAAGTGCTGGTCTGGACCGGGACCTCGCCGGGTCAAAGCTCCGAGTTCAAAATTCCAAGCTCCCCTCAACTCCCACCCTCTACCACCCAACCCCCGCCTGCCGAACGCCGACAGCTCACCGTTATGTTCTGTGATCTCGTCGGTTCAACAACTCTCTCCGAGCAGCTCGACCCTGAGGAGTACAGCGAGGTGGTGCGCGCCTATCATGAGACTTGTGCAGGTGCCATCAGTCGCTATGGCGGACATACGGCCCAGCACTTGGGCGATGGTTTGCTGGTGTACTTCGGCTATCCCGTTGCGCATGAGGATGACGCACAACGGGCGGTACGGACCGGATTAGAGATCTTGGCGGAACTCTCGTCTCTCAATGCGCGGCTGCCGGCCACTATTAAGGCGCGGTTACCGCATCCCGTCCAGGTGCGCATCGGCGTACACACAGGGTTAGTCGTCATCGGCGAGATCGGCAGCAGCGAGAAACGCGAGAATCTTGCGCTGGGCGAGACACCCAACATTGCTGCCCGCGTGCAGGGAATAGCCGAGCCGGACACGGTGGTCATAAGCGCGGTCACGCAGCGCCTTGTGCAAGGCTTATTCGAGTGCCAGGACTTGGGCCCCCAGACACTCAAGGGCATTTCCATGCCTCTGTCGCTGTATCAAGTCAACGCAGAGAGTGCAACACAGAGCCGCTTTGAGGTGGCGGTTGGCGCTGGCTTAACCCCGTTGGTCGGACGCGAGGAAGAGCTAGGATTATTGCAACGGCGCTGGGCCCAGGCCAAGGAAGGCGCGGGCCAAGTAGTGTTATTGAGTGGCGAAGCTGGGATTGGCAAATCCCGTTTAGTGCAGACGCTCAAAGAGCAGGTACTGGTAGAGGGGGCAACCCGTATCGAGTTTCGCTGCTCCCCCTATCATCAGAACAGTGCCTTGTATCCCATCATTGAGCACCTGCAGCGGCTCTTACAGTTTCAGCGCGAGGAGACACCACAAGTCAAACTCGCCAAGCTCCAACAGCTCCTTGCCACCTATCGGTTTCCTCAGGCTGATACGTTGCCGCTCTTAGCGACCGTCTTGTCGTTGCCGCAGCCAGAGGGTGTTCCACCGCTGACGCTGAGCCCGCAGAAGCAGAAGCAAAAGACGCACGAAGCGTTGGTCGCGTGGATCATGGAAGAAGCGCAAAAAGCTGCGGTGTACTGTGCCTGGGAAGATCTACATTGGGCTGACCCTTCCACGCTCGAAGTGCTGACGCTCTTCTTGGAGCAAATCCCCACTACGCGGATGTTCACGGTGCTGACCTTTCGACCCGAGTTCATGCCACCGTGGAGTGCGCGTTCCTATCTCACACAGCTGACGCTCAATCGTTTGGGACGATCACACGTGGAGGCAATGGTCGAGAACGTCACCGGTGGAAAAGCTCTTCCATCAGAAGTATTACAACAGATTGTGACCAAGACCGACGGGGTACCTTTGTTTGTGGAAGAACTAACTAAGAGTGTCATGGAAGCCGAGCAGGCCGTAGGGGCGACCGGCCGGTCGCCCCTACCGACGTTGGGAATCCCCGCTACCTTGCAGGATGCACTGATGGCCCGGCTCGATCGACTCGGGACGGCGAAAGAGGTTGCCCAGCTAGGCGCGACACTCGGGCGTGAATTTACCTACGAGTTACTTCATGCGGTCTCTCCTTTAGACGAAGAAACTCTACAGCAAGGACTACGACAGTTAGTCGAAGTCGAGCTGCTTTATCAACGTGGTCTGCCGCCACAGGCAACCTATCTCTTCAAGCACGCGCTGATTCAAGATACCGCCTATCACTCGTTGCTCAAGAGCAAGCGTCAGCAGTATCATCAGCAGATTGCTCAGGTCTTAGTTGATCGCTTTATCGACATCTCAGCGACTCAGCCAGAGTTGGTGGCGCATCACTACACCGAGGCAGGCCTCATAGAGCAAGCCGTTCCCTACTGGCAGAAGGCCGGTGAGAGAGCTGTTGACCGCTCAGCCTACCTGGAAGCTACCAGCCATCTCAGCACAGGATTGGAGTTGTTCAAAACACTTCCGGACACGGTGGAACGCCTCCACCAAGAGCTGAACCTGCAGATCCTTCTCGGCTTGGCGTTTATGGGCGCCACGGGCAAGGGCTATGCCGCTTCAGAAGTGGGAAAAGCCTACAGCCGGGCGCGAGAATTATGCAGACAAATGGGAGAGACTCCTCAACTTGCGCCAGTACTCTACGGCTTGTGGACCTTTCATCTCGTGCGGGGAGAATTGCCGACGGCATACGAGGCGGCGGAGCAACTGCTCCGCTTAGGGCAAGACACCCAAGATCCCGCCTCCATCATTGAGGGCCACAATGGGCTGGGACAGATCTCGTATCACATGGGCAAGTTTGCTGCAGCCCGAGACCATATGGAGCAGGCGGTTGCGCTCTACGACGCTCGGCAGTCCTCTCTCAGTACCATTCGGTCGATACAAGACCCCGGGGTGCTGAGCCGGGGCTATGCGGCCTGGAGTCTGTGGCATCTCGGTTATCCAGACCAGGCCCTCCAGAAAGCTCACGAGGCGTTCACCCTGGCCCAGGAACTATCCCATCCCCTTAGTTTCGGGTTCGCCCTACAATTTGCTTTCATTCTGCATGGGTTTCGCAAAGAGGGGCAACTCGCTGAAGAAAAATGGAAGGAGTATATCGCGGTTTCATCCGAACATGGCTTTTATTTGGCTGTAGCACAGGGAACTTTCAGGCGGGGTGCAAGGCTCGTCGCGCAGGGCCAAGTCGAGGAGGGGCTGGCACAGATGCATCAAGGCATGGACACTCACCTCGCCGAAGGGACAGAGCAGGGACACCCGCTCCTCCTCAGCGGACTGGCCGCGGCACATGGGAGCGTAGGGCGGATCGATGAAGGGTTAGCGCTGCTCACTGAGGCACTGACTGTCTTGAACAGAACTGGCCAGCATGTGTACGAGGTAGGGTTGTATCTGCTGAAAGGATCACTGTTGCTCAAGGCTGGAGGCCAAAAGGTAGTAGAAGCGGAGGCGTGCTTTTGCCAAGCTCTTGATCTCGCCCGACGTCAAGAAGCGAAGTCCTTGGAACTGCGGGCGGTGATGAGCTTGAGTCGCCTGTGGCAGAAACAAGGCAAGAAGAAGGAAGCTCACCAGATGTTAGCCGAGGTTTACGGCTGGTTCACTGAGGGGTTGGATACGGGGGACTTGCAAGAGGCGAAGGCGCTTCTAGACGAGTTATCGTAGGGAGGCTGGTGGGAGAATGAAAGAGTGTCATCTAACCATCCACTGCACCGTATTGCCGCCCGCTTGCGGGTTCTGCTGAATATGAAAAGTCTCGGGTCGGGCGGCAAACGGTGACTGGGAGCGTTAGCCTGCGAAGAATGGTAACGTTTATCAACGAGATTTATGATCGAGTTCACTGGTAGTTGGTGAGACATGAACTCTTGCATATTTTGTCGAATACTCACTGGGGAATTAGAGTCGAGCCGAGCGTTTGAAGACACAGTTGTCGCGGCTTTTCTTGACATCGCTCCGATCAATCCCGGCCACACGTTGGTCGTACCACGCAGACACGTAGAAGCTTTTACAGACCTTACGCCCGTCGAACTGCAACATGTAATGAGTGCTGGTCAGCGGGTCGCCATCGCCCTCAAAGCGGTATTCCCCGAATGTGAAGGGATCACCTTCTCTGTGGCGGAGGGCGAAGTGGCAGGACAGGAAGTGCCGCATACGCATGTGCACGTGATTCCTCGACACAAGGATGATGGATTTGGCTGGAGGCGCTATGGGCAGCCAGCAGATCGGGCAAAGCTTGATGCAATCGCATCGAAGATTGTAGGAGTTGTTGATACAGTCGCAGGCTAACTAGTCGCGCCACCGCATCGCGGCCACGTTGGAGTTCTGCTGAATCTGAGAAAGGTCACGTTCTGGCCGCTCGCGGTGCGCGGGGGCGTTAGGCCGTAAAACCCTTCTTCAAAGACCCTCTGTGTTGAGAGATCTGTCCTTTTGCCTTTCAGACGATTAGAATACAGCAGAAGGAGATGGCTATGGACATCCAACTGACCCCACAACAGCAACAGGTCCTGGACACCCAAGCAGAGGGACCGCCGCGTGTCATCGACCCGCGCACGAACGTATCGTATGTTTTAGTTCCAGAGACTGACTATGAAACCATTCGTGAGCTGCTCGACGACGAGCGCCGTCAACAGGCTATTCATGCGATAGCTCTCCGTAATGCGATGGGTCGCATGAATGACGCACCATGATTCAACCTGGCGAGATCTACATGGCAGGCTTTGGGCCAGCAGGGCCGCACCCGGTGATCGTCGTCTCACGGGAAGAGCTGAATCGGGGACACTACGTGTTGGCGGTTGTCTGCACTTCCGCGCGATTCGCGACGCGCAGCAAGTTAGCGAACTGCGTGCCGTTTCAAGCAGGGGAGTTTGGGTTCACCGTCGATTGTGTGGCACAGTGTGAGAATCTCCTCTCCATTGACAAGGCGCAAATCGATTTGGCAGCAGGAATCATAGAGAAGCTGGATGAGGTAGCATTGCGGAAGATTATCAAAGCGATTGGCTACGTTATCAAGTCAGATTGTACGCCACTGTGAGGCCCTTGGCCTAACACGCGCCTGCAGCGGACGCGGCCCCTGTTGCGGTTCTTGCTAAACCTGAAAAACAGCGGTTTGGGCCTTGCCGCTGAGGCGAGACGTTAGGCCGCTTTCAAGAAGACCTCTAATACAACCTGTAAGCAAGATCACCAAAAGTGATTAACAGACATAACTACCCCCCCACACTTGCCATGACCAGAAAGTAAGGGCAATCTGAGGCGTCGTTAGCATGCCATTTGCGAGGCGTACTCGTGACACTACCAGCTTTCAACGAAGATAGAGATTTACCAGCTGGCGTCCATGGCGCGACACTGTCAGAGGTGCTGGCGCGCTTCGGCCAGGGATCGGTACAACGGAGTACAGTGGCAGATCGATTGACGCGTCTCTACCAACTTGCGACCTCGACGGGGCAAGTGGCGCGCGTGGCAGTGTTCGGCTCGTTCATCACGGCCAAAGCCGAACCGAATGACGTCGATATCCTGCTCCTCATGGAAGATACCTTCGACCTAGCCGCGGTGACCGGCGAAGCGGCAATGGTGTTTCAGCACCTGGAAGCCCACGCCCGCTTTGGAGCCAGCATATTTTGGACTCGTCGCTCTGGCGCGTTGGGCGGAGAGCAAGCCATGATAGAATATTGGCAAGCGCGCCGCGAAGGCGGCCAACGCGGGATTGTAGAGATTCTCCCGGAGGGAACATGATTGTTAACGATCAACAGTTACAAGCGACCTTAGAGCGAATCACGTGGTTTCAAAACCAAGTGGCACATCTGCGCAAGACGGAGACCAATGCGGTGAATTACCGTGCCTCTGTGTCGGGCTTTTTAGCCGAGATTGATCGCATGCAACTAGAAGTCCGAGAGTATCTTAGCGTCCTGCCACCAGAGGGGACAAAGGCAGCCTAACCACACGCGCCACCGCATCGCGGCCACGTTGGGGTTCTGCTCAATCTGAGAGGACACATTCTGGCCGCTCAATCGCTATACGTTAGGCCGATATGCACCTGTCCGATGGTTAAGGCAAGGCACACGATGAACAATAAAATCACTGAGTCGGACTACCTGCACGCAATCTTTCCAGATCGGCTATTTGAGTTGGCCCGAGATGAGCGCGAAGATTACCAATGGAACAGTATTCACTTTCTTTTCGGCCAAGCTACGCTTCGAGCCCAGGCATATGAAGACGGAATGGCCCGCTTCATCGTTGCTGCTGAAGAACGGTGGCACCGCAGCGGCAAGACCGCAGAAGAAACCTGGCGGATGACATTAGGGTCGCTCCAAAAAGAATACACTCGTTATTGTTTGCTGGAAGCGTGTCACGACGAGCGCATGGAGAACGCTCGCAGGGTACGGAACTCGCTCGCACACAATTTCTATCGGCGTCGGGTGCATCTCCTGGAAAGTCCTGAAGGAAGAGAGCAGGTCATTCGGGAGTTGTCTGAGGCAGCCGGGCTATTCCAGCAGGAACGCGACGATGTGTACTGGAATCTCAGCATGCTCACTGGGCAGCCACCTCTGTAAACGGGGCTGGGAAGAGCTACTAGCGTCCCCTCTTGTGCCGGAGGGAAAAAGTAGTGCTGTGTAGAAGGAAAGGCCTAACCAGTCGCGCCACTGCAGCGCGGCCACGTTGGGACTCTGCTAAACCCGAAGAGCTACGGTCTGGCCGCTCGCGGTGCGCTTGGGCGTTAGCTGGCTTAAATTATCGGTTGGGTATACTTGAAGGAAGTAACTTATCCAGGTTTGCTACAGTTAGGGGATGCAGTTCCGACTGAGACTTCTGAAGCGTTGCTGAGGAAGCGGTTGAGACGGCACTCCAACGTTAGCAAGGGAATAAACGTTGATGTATGTAATATTTCCTACATCCTCATTGAGGAGATACGTTATGGATAAAGTTCAGGTTACAGATAAGGCAATGACAGGGCTGGAAGGGTTCATTACCCTGATGAATGATCCGAATGAAATCCGCGCTTTTTATGACCTGCATAAGAGTCTGGAAGATACCCAGCCTATGGTGTCGTTTGAGCAATATATGCTGTCGGTTCCAGAGATTGCTCAGTTGGTTGAGGAGCAGTACGAACCCCCTTCCTATACCTTAAAGCAGTTGAGTCAGCTTCCAGAAGGCTCCCTGGGGCAGGTTTATGCTACTCGTATGATCGCCGGAGGCTTAGATCCTGATTTGATTCAAAAAAATGCGGCCTCAGCATCTCTGGAAACGGGTGAAACAGAACTGGAACGGAAGTCCCGCTACCTGACCCGGCGGCGAACCATGACCCATGATATTCACCATACCGTGACCAACTTTGGCACGGATTTATCGGGGGAAGTAGGTCTGTCTGCCGTCTATCTGGCTCAGATCCATCATCCCGTGAGCTTGCTCTATCTGTGTGCCGTTTTGCTGCACACGATGGTCGATTCAGAGGAGTATGGCAGGGCTCTACACCAATTAAAGGAAGGACTGGATATGGGCTGGAGAGCCAAAAATCTTCTGGCTCAGAAGTGGGAACTGAGTTGGGCTCGTCCCCTGGGTCAATGGCAGGAGGACCTGGGGATTATCCCTCATTAATCATTTCCGAGTTCTTTCTGGCATAACTTGGGAAACAGAGTTTGCACGATTGGATTGGCTTTGAGGTAATCCTGCAGCCATTCACAACTGCGGGTGTAATGGTCATCCTGCGACGATGCTTCTGGCTCCGCACCAAGATTTTGCACTCGTGCTTTAAGGTTGTCAGTGAGTCCGAAAGCGAGCAGAACGCGATCAGTGGGGGTAGTATTTCAAGGTTGTTTGTTGTTTGCGAGAAGTCCCGGAAGGTTATTGGGGAGGCAGTTTTTGGGGGCGATTGCTGCGTCTGCAGCTAACCTATCACTGCACTGGATGGACGGGCGATCGCCCCAATGATGCCATAAACTTGGTTTGTCCACCAGTGAGTTTAGGCGTTAGCCTCGACAAAAACAGCAAGGAGCTGGAGAAGTGAAGAATCTCGAGAAGTGCATCGAAGGCCTCCGCCAGCAGTTGGAACGCCATCGGCGCACAGGACTGAAGGAGTACCCAACTCGTACGATATTCATCGATCCGCTGCTTGAGGCTCTCGGCTGGGATGTGCGTGATCCTGACGAGGTGGAACTGGAGTACCCGACCGTTGACGGTAAGTCGGTAGACTATGCGATGAAAGTGAATCGCAAGGCGGTGCTTCTCGTTGAGGCAAAACAACTCGGAGACGCTCTTGACGATGTGAAATCAATTACTCAAGTCGTCGGGTACGCGGCTAATGACGGGATCGAATGGTGCGTTTTGACGAACGGCGTAAAGTATAGGGTGTACAAAACGTCAGAAAAGGTCAGTGCTCCCGACAAACTCCTGTTCGAGGTCAGCCTCGATCCTCGTGATGCCGAGGGGTTGGCGACCGTACAGATCGCCGACAATCTCAGTCGCCTCTCTCGCGAGTCCCTGGCCCAAGGAGTCCTGGACCGATTGGGGACGGAAATCTTTACCACCGGGAAAGTGCGGAAGGCTCTTGATAAGCTGTTTGTCGACGCCCCGTCGTCCCTCATTCGTCTGATTCGCAAAGCCATAGGTGATGACTCTGTGACTCCGTCGCAAATTCAACAAGCACTGGCTCGCATATAGGATGGAGACAAATCCCCTGTGCCACCAGCAGCTGAGAGGGCAGAGACCAGGCGACCCAAACCCCCTGGAAATCGCCCGTCTGTTGAATATGCAGAGACTCATCATACCGAAGGGAAACCAGGGGAGGTTATTGAACTGTATCGAGGTCTGGACCGCCTCTGTCAGGATCTTGCACCAGGTCGAGTGAGCCGCGCTTATAAAGCAAAATACGTGAGCTGGTCGCTCGACAAGGGCATTTTCTGTTGTGCTCACCTGCAACAAGGAGGTCTTCGGGTTTGGGTGAAGACTGACCCAAAACGTCTTGATCCTTCGGTGTCCTTTGCCAGGGATGTGTCGAAGATCGGACACTGGGGTGTTGGGGACGTTGAACTTACCATCAATAGCCTGGAACGCCTTCGTGACGCAGAAGCGTTTATCCAGGAGTCGTTTGACAATGCAACCCCCAAGTGATTTCCAGAAACTAAGCTAACCAACGGGTGGAGGATATTGGCGCTCGCCGCGCTAAACCTTCACCCGTGACGTTAGACGCTGGCTTGGATTATTCAGTAATGTCTGCAAAAGTATGACTGGATGCACTTTGAGATCATCGGAGACATTACCGACATTGAGCTTATTGCGACTGGCCCCGGTATCCGAATCCTCCCGCTGCTTCGCAGGCGCTATGGTAGAGGGCGATGGCGGAAGCTGAAGGGAAAGGCTCTAGTGCGTCTTGCTGATGGAACTGTCCGGCGCGCCGAACTGCACTGGTTTGAGGCGCATGGGATTGGCAAACGGAAAATGCGGATCAAACGTTTCCTGGACTAAAGACTATGCCTACCCGAGGAAAACCGAAGCGACAATTTGCGATTTGTATTCGGACCGACGATCCCGATTTGTTGACACCACGGCGGATTTATGAAGTGTTGCCGGACGAGAGCGCCGCCAAATCACACTATATTCGGGTCATCGACAACGAGGAGGAGGACTACTTATATCCGGCCTCTTATTTTGTGTTTGTCGACTTTCCACCAGCCGTGGAACAAGCTTTGTTGGAAGCGTCGTGAGGTACTGAAGCTGTCGCGGCTAACAAACGCGCTGCACTGGGCCCCGGCCCTGTTGCGGTTCTGGAGAATCCCGGACGGCCACGTTCTGGCCGGGGGCCAGTGACCGCGAACGTTAGCCCTCTGAGGGCAAGCTTGACGCATAGTAAACGATCTGGTTACTATCGAGAATGATTCGCTCGTTCCGTGACGCTGAGACGGAGAAAGTCTTCAAACGCCAGTTCGTACGGAAGTTCCCGCATGACCTTCAACAACGAGCGTTCATGAGGCTCAACGCCATCGATGCCGCCGTCAGGTTAGAGGATTTACGGCTCCCTCCATCCAATCACCTGGAAGCCTTGAAGGGAGATCGCAAAGGACAACATAGCATTCGTATCAATGAGCAATGGCGGATCTGCTTTGTCTGGCGGAGTGGCCATGCGGAGCACGTAGAGATCGTAGATTATCATTGAGGAGAACATATGGCTAAGACACGTATCGCTCCCGTTCATCCGGGTGGCTACCTCAAGGAACTCTTGGACGAGATGGGACTGTCTCAGTACCGACTAGCGCACGATATCGCCGTGCCAGCGATGCGCATTAGCCATATCGTCCATGGGAAGCGCCCAGTCACCGCAGAGCTTGCATTACGCTTAGGACGCTATTTCGGACAACGCCCCCGCTACTGGCTGAACCTGCAGAGTCGGTACGACATGGATGTGGCGGAAGATGAACTCGGAGAGCGAGTGGTCCGAGAAGTGAGGCCGTTCAAGGCGGTCGCCTGAGTGCTCATTACAGCAACACGCTGAAGACCGGGCTAACTAGTCGCGCCACCGCATCGCGGCCACGTGGGGTATGTGAAGACACCGAAGGGCCGCGTGTGGGCGGCTCGCGGTGCGCGTATGGTATGGACGCCCCCTTCGGAAGTCAGTGTAAAGGGAGGAAACAACTGAC
>Ga0187894_10004422_pt1 | contig 15084 bp, 10 predicted proteins | sample GBC1701081metaG_FD_136650 | JGI IMG/M metagenome (GOLD analysis project Ga0187894, IMG submission 136650) | White microbial mat communities from a lava cave in the Kipuka Kanohina Cave System on the Island of Hawaii, USA - GBC170108-1 metaG ...
ACTGGGCACCGCCGAGGTTCGTTCCGGCCCCGCAAGAGCGCGAGAAGGTACAAGCGCTCCTCGACCGAGAAGCGGGTCGCCCGGCTCGCGGGCCGATCATTCTCCTGAATCCAAATGCGAGCGATCTCTTGCCGTTGCGAAAGTGGCCCACAGAGCGTTTTGTCGGCCTGGGTCACCGCATCCTGGACGCACATCCGGAAGCCACCATCGTTTTGACCGGCGCGCCCTCCGAGCGTGACTCGGCCGAATCGGTGGCCGCACAGCTGCAGTCGGATCGAGCCATCAGCGTTGCCGGCAAGACAACTCTGCGTGACTTGTTCGTGCTCTACACGCTCGCGGATGTGCTCGTGACCAACGACAGTGGTCCCGGACACTTCTCGTCGATGACCGAGATCGATGCGATTGTGCTCTTCGGTCCAGAAACACCCGCGCTGTTTCGCCCCCTCGGTGCGCACAGTCATGTTCTTTGGGCCGGCCTCGCCTGCAGTCCATGCATCAATCCGTTCAACCATCGGATTTCACCCTGCAACGACAATGTCTGCATGCAGATGATCGACGTGGACCAGGTATACGCGAAAGTGAAGGAGGTCCTCGCCCAGCGTGCTCTGGAAACACGACATCTACAGGCGACTCCGATGCCGCGCCGCGCTTGATCAGCGCCAAGCCCTTGCAGCCCAAGACTGACGAATCCGGCGGCGGTATCTTCACCGGCGAGCGTCTCGTCGCCGACGATCCACTGTTTGCCGCCGACATGAGCCGCCATCTGGTGGCCTATCGCTTCGCCCAGAAGCGTGTGGCGGGACGGATGGTACTCGACGCCGGTTGCGGCGACGGTTACGGCACGCACCTTCTGGCGGAGACAGCTCTCGGCGCACTGGGTGTCGACCGATCCGCCGATACGATCGCTCTCGCCCGGCGGCGCTATGCGCGGGAGAACCTTCGCTACGAAGCCTGTGATTTGGCCTCGCTCGACTGTTTGGGCGCGCGCTTTGACGTGGTCTGCAACTTCCAAGTACTCGAACACCTGGTCGATCCATTACCCTTTCTGCTGCAGGTTCGTGCCGTGTTGCGGGAGGGAGGCACCTTCATTCTGACCACGCCCAATCGGGCGATGGCCGTGATCGAGATTCCTTATCACGTCCACGAATACGTCGCCGATGAACTTCAAACGTTGCTGGCAAGCATCTTCGCGCAAGTGGAGGTCAAGGGCGTCGTCGGGGACGAGAGAGCCATGTCCTACGAACGCACTCGCATCCGGAGCGCCCAACGGATCCTTGCGCTCGATCCCCTCAACTTGCGTCGCCTCGTGCCAAATTCCTTGATCGAGTTCGCCTACCCCCACCTCGCGCGGTGGGTTCGGCGCAGCGTACGCCGAAACGAGGGCTCCACACGGCCCGTGAGCGTCGACAACTTCACCATTTCGGACAACTGCGACGAGGCACTCGATCTGTTGGCGCTCTGTCACCTCTAGCCTCCGCGCGAGTCGGACCCGCCAGAAGTGGGGTCAAGCGTCAGCACAATTCCGCTTGCATGTGTAGAACTCCGTGCGACAGTTGTGAACAAATGCACTCGTCGGCTCTCTATGTTCATCGCCCCTCTCAAGTAGATTTCGCAATCGTCACCGGCTCGACAAGATTGCAGGCGTCGCCTGTTGGATAGCAGTAACCAGAATCAGCGACGCGCGTCCTCACGGTTGGTCGACGAGCTCGCGGGCTCGCCGCATTTGAGTCCCCCTCATCCTCGTCGAGAGAACGGAGGAGCGAGGATTTGGGCCGTGGCGGGGCTCCTCGTCGGCTGTCTGGTCCTCTGGTTTTGGTGGGCCGGCAAGGCTACGCCTTCCGGGGTCCGCGTCGCGCACCGGCTGGACGGAAAGAATGCCCTCAAGTTCGAACCGAGTCAGGCGCCGACGGAAAAGATCAAGATCGGCCCGAGCACGCGGACCGCGCTGCGAGTTCCTCTGCACTCCTCGATCGAATGCGACATCGATCCGGTCAGCACCAGGATCCGCACCAGCATCGGAGGTCGAGGTCTCGCGTATGAGGAGGAGCGGCTGTCGTTCGTCCTGAGCGCCAAGACCGAATCCGGCTGGCACCGAGTGCTGGAGGACACTCTCAATTCGGGGCGATCAGGGTGGATCGATTACGACATCGATCTGGCGAAGCTGGACGGTCCGGTGAGTCGCTTGCGCCTCGAGACGAGCGCGGTCGAGAGGGAGAACACGTCCGAGCTGGAAGCATATTGGGGATCCTTGATGCTGGAAGCGCCGCCGAATGTGTGGCGAGCGCGCCTGGCGCACGTCGTTCGCAGCTTGCGTCAGTCGACGGCGGGCGTCATCCTCATCTCGCTCGATACGCTCGGCGCCGATCACCTCGGCCGATTCAGCCGCATTGCCGGCGTCAGCCCCAACATCGACACGCTTTTCGATCGGTCGTTTTCTTTTCGTCGGGCCTATTCGTCCTATCCGAACACGCCCGTATCGCACGCGTCGATCTTCACTGGGTTGTACCCCGTGCACCACCAAGTCTATGAGACCCAACCATGGCTGCGGAGCGACACTCTGGCCCATGCGTTGGCGGAGCAGGGGTATTTCACGGCGGCCATCACCGAGGATGCCTTCGTCAGCTCCGACTTCGGCTTCGACTACGGCTTCGACTGGTACGACAACGGCCTTTCCGCGACGACCGTCGCCGACGACCCGATGCTCGGCACTTCGCGCGAGACGTTCGAGAAAGCGAAGGCATGGCTCGATCGATACGGTCGGGAGCGACCGTACTTCCTGTTTGTCCACACGTACGAGGTACACGCGCCTTACGTGCTCAAAGACGACGTGGCGCGGCGCTTCACCGATCAGTTGGATCCCGGCTACGAAGGCCCGTATCAATACGACTTCCCCGGCGGATTGATCGAGCTGGCCTACAATTCAGGCAAGCGAGACTTGCCGGCGGCCGACCTCAATCGTATTCGTGCCCTCTATTCGGGTGAGATCAACTATCTCGATCGGGTCGTCGGTGACTTCATCGAGTACCTGCACGCGACCTTCGCCGAGCCCCCGCTGGTCATCGTGCTCGCAGATCATGGCGAAGAGCTCGGCGAGCACGGCAAGCTCGGGCACGGCGAGACGCTGCACGGAACCGCCCTGCACGTGCCGCTGGCCTTCTACTGGCCGGAGCACATCACGCCAGGCACCAGCCAAGCCGTGGTGCAGCTCGTCGACGTCGCGCCGACGGTCCTGGACCTCCTTCATATCCCGCCTTCCGTCAGCTACGACGGCAGGAGTCGCGCCGGAGACATCGCCGGCCATCCCGAGGATCGCCGCAACCTCGCCTTCTCCGAGCTCAGGACCTCGATGGGAGATTGCCAGAAGTTGGGGCTCGACATGATGTGCGAAGTGAACCGCTTGGCAGTGCAGTCCGATCGCCTCAAGCTCATCACCTCGCAGATCCCCAAGGCTGAGGCGCTCTACGATCTGGATGTCGATCCCGCCGAAATGCAGAATGTTGCCGACGCGTTTCCACGCGAGTTGGAAGAACTACGCGATGCCCTCAACGCCTACGTCAGCGACAGATTTGAAGGGGCCACTCCGCGAAAGGCCGAGTACAACGTCGACGACGCGACGCGCGAGCGGCTGAGGGCTCTGGGCTATAGTCAGTGAACGACCCTGTCGTCGTCGGCTCCGGTGAGCGACGGCGCGGAGGATATGGAAGTTGAGCAGCGACGGGAATAGCGGACGGCCACGGCCAACTTGGTGGCGATCGCGATGGATCAAAGTCCTACTTTGCCTGGTAGCACTGGATGTCCTCGTCTTTCGCACTGGGCCGTTTTGGCATCGGATGCCGGGCTTCGGTGGCGGCCTGGACGGAGAGAACTGGCAGTTCCTGTTCACGGCCGCGTCCGAGTTCGAGACGCGCTCCACTTCTCGCCCGACCGTCGTGCTGGTCGGATGCTCCGTGGCCGTCATGGGGATCGATCCACTGGTCATCGCCGACATCCTCCACCGGCGCGGCGTTCCCACCGACTTCGTCCGGATCGCCACGCACGGTGCGACAGCGACGGAGTCGGCGTTGCTGATCTGGAACAGCCTCGCGTTCCGTCCCTGGTTGGTGATCTATGCCGCCGCATCGCGCGACTTCCCCAAGAGCGGCCAACCGGACACTGGGGTTACGCGCACGTTCTATGACGCCTCTGCCGACGTTCCCAGCGTTCGCCGACAGGGCGCGGAGGCGAGGCTCGACGCGTATCTTCGCCGCTATTGGAAGCTCTACCGGTACCGCTTCTTCGCTCGCAAGCAGCTGGAGACGTGGGCGAGCTCCGCGGCTTCCTGGCTGACTCCCGGGTCACCGTCGCATGCCGCCGAGCCGGCACCCCCGCCTCCCACGATACCCCCAGAGGCGTTCACGTACTTCAGCCCATTTCGGATCACCCCGCGTTCGTGGGCGGCATGGGACCACTGGCGACAGACGCGCCGGTTCGAGGACTATGTCAGCTGGCTCCGTCAGCCCGGGATGACCCTGCTCGACGTCTACAAGAAGCAGAGCCTCGAGACCTTCGGACCGGAAGGCAACCCGCATGCCGACGCAGTCGACTGGATCATGAGTACTCTCCCTCGGTACGGGACTCAGGGCGTCATCATCTACTTTCCGGAGAACCCACTCTTTCGTACGACCGAGGCTCGAGAGTTCTTCGATCCGGCGCTGTCGGATGCCTACGCGGCGCTCTTCGCCAAGCAAGCAGCGACCCACGGCGCCCACTTCACCGACTTGCGGAACTTGCTCGACCCGATCGCCTTCTACGACATGATTCACGTCAACAACGTCGGAGTGTTGGCGTTGTCGGAGAGCATCGTGGCCCTCGTCGAGCAGGAGTGGCGCCAACGGCGACCTTCTTCTGGCCGTCCGGAGCGATAATCGTCCCCCCGCGACGCGCACACCCGAGTTCCCTTGGTTCCCGTTCACGCAGACGGTCGGTCCGAGTCCTTGCGCTTCTACGGAGACTCGCGTTAACCCGAGCCGCATGCGCCCTCTCGTTTCACCGCCGCGTTCTTGTCTTGAGGGCGCCTCCGGCGAACCCACGGTTTCAGGGGACAACTCCAGGAACTTGGATGCCCAGGTTCATTTGCTGGTACGTCGGCGTGTGAGATACTAAGTGGTGCATCTTAGTCTAGAGTCATCTGGTGCCTCAGGTCCTGTCGCAATGCGAATGATCCCTCTCGCCGTTCCAAATCTGGTTGGGAACGAAGCTCGCTACCTGCAGGAGTGCATCGAGACCACGTTCGTATCGTCCGTAGGACCGTTTGTGTCTCGCTTCGAGGAGATGGTCGCAGCCGCTGCAGGCAATCGGAGCGCAGTTGCCACTTCCGCTGGAACGACGGGATTACACGCCGCGCTGGTCGCGGTCGGTGTCCAGCGCAACGACCTTGTAATCCTTCAATCAATGACCTTCATCGCAAGCGCCAATGCGATCTCGCACTGCGGTGCTAGCCCCTGGCTAGTCGACATCGATACAGATTCCTGGACTCTCGATCCAGAGGCGCTCCGGCGCCTTCTCCAAGGCGAAACGGCACGGCGCAACAGGATATTGATCCACAGATCCAGTGGGCGCCGGATCGCGGCAATCATGCCCGTCTACACGCTCGGCATGCCAGCTCGGATGGACGAGCTTGTTGCAGTCGCGCGAGAGTTTGAGGTGCCCATCGTAGCGGACGCAGCGGCAGCGTTGGGCGCCACGTACAAAGGACGACCCGTAGGAGATCTCGGCGCAGACTTGAGTGTATTTTCCTTCAACGGCAACAAGACGGTGACGGCGGGAGGAGGCGGCATTGTTGCTGGTAACGACGAGAGTCTCGTGCAACGAGTGCGGCACCTCACGACGACCGCGCGGTGCGGGATGGAATACGACCACGACATGGTAGGCTTTAACTATCGAATGACCAACCTCCAGGCAGCCGTCGGGTGCGCGCAGATGGAGCAGCTCGAGCGGTTCGTTGAAACCAAGAGACGTATTGCTCGACGTTACAGCGACGCGTTCCGAGGATACCCGGTTGGCGAGTTCCCGTCACCAGCGCACGCATCTGGCGCGTGTTGGTTCGCGGGAGTTACTGTGAGCGAACCGAAGGTTCCCGACATCATACCGATGCTCCGCGCCCGCGAAGTCGATGCGCGTCCCTTTTGGAAGCCCATTCACCTTCAGGTTCCTTATGCGCGAGTGCCAAGAACCCCCTTGCCGATCTCCGATGCTCTTTGGCCGACGATCCTCACTCTCCCGTGTTCGACCGGTTTGACGGACGACCAGCAGGAAGCAGTGATCACCGCCGTCAAGACCTGCATCAGGTGAACCCGTCGTGATTCTATGAGCCTTCATGTCCTCGTCACAGGAGCTGCCGGATACATCGGGTCGGTGCTCGTCCGTCAACTTCTTGAGCAGGGATACTCGGTCACCGGCTTCGACAACCTCATGTTCGGTGGCCAGAGCCTCGTGGGACTCTTCAATCACCCGCGCTTTCGGTTTTTGCGCGGAGACCTCCGTTCCCCTTCCGACGTTGCAGGTGCCTTGAAGAGCGTCGAAGCAGTCGTTCATCTTGCAGCGATTGTTGGCGATCCAGCCTGCAAGGCCATGCCCGACGATGCACGTGCGATCAACTTTGAGGGCAGTTGCGCACTCCACGATCGAGCTATCGCCACGACCTCCGTTCGCCGCTTCGTCTTCGCATCGACTTGCAGCAACTATGGGCGGATGGAGGCGAATGCGATCCTCAACGAGGAGTCTCCACTCGCACCTTTGTCCATCTACGCTGAAACGAAAGTCGCCGTCGAGCAACGACTGTTGGCTGCAGATTCTCCGGCCGAACTTGCCACAACGGTGCTCAGATTCTCAACGGTCTACGGTGTCTCGCCACGCATGCGTTTCGATCTTACGGTCAATGAATTCGTCCGCGAGGTGGTACTCGGAAAGGAACTGGTGATCTTCGGCGAGCAGTTCTGGCGCCCGTACTGCCACGTCGAAGACCTTGCTCGTTCTTGCGTTTGCGTCTTGAGGGCGGACACAGGCGCGGTGAAAGGGCAGGTATTTGGCGTCGGCGACACCCGCGAAAACTACCAGAAGCAGATGATCGCCGCTGAGATCTTGAAGCAGATTTCCTCCGCGCGGATCCGCTACGTGAACCAAGATATAGACCCGCGAGACTATCGCGTAGATTTTTCGAAGATCCGCAACGCCCTCGGATTTGCCATCACCAAGACGGTTCCGAATGGTATCGCCGAAATTCGAAATCTACTCCTGAGCGGGCTGCTAACAGACCCGTACGCGGCGGTATACAGGAATACGTAGGCGTGCTCATGGCTTTGGGACTCGGCTAGTGACTCGTCGACTAAGCGTTGACGGGACCCCAGCTGCCCCCGATCAATCTATCGCGCCCGCAGCACCCGCTTAACCGTGCCACTCGGATATGGCAGAGTCGATTGTCGCCCCTGCATCCTAGCTCGCGAATCGCCTGCCTAGATGTGACGCAGACGAATTCGAAAGGCCTACCGTGGCTAACAGATCTACGCGTCTGGGCTTCGTTTGGAATCGTTGTCTTGCACGTGTCCGCGATCGTCATTGCGTTCTCGCCCAATCGTGAGTCGCTGAATTGGTGGGTTGCCAACGTCGCCGACTCCTCCGTTCGTTGGTGCGTACCTGCGTTCGTGATGATCAGCGGGGCTCTGCTGCTGGATCCAAGTCGGGCCGAGAGCCCGTGGCACTTCTACAGGCGAAGGGCTGTGCGCATCCTGATTCCCACGGCATTCTGGTCCGCGTTCTATCTCATACTGCCTGCGCTCCTCGGGGATCCCCTCGGTTGGCGCGATGTCATTCACCGATTGCTCATTGGGATGCCACAATACCACCTCTGGTATCTTTATATGATCACGGTGCTCTATCTGTTCACGCCTTTTCTGAGAGTTTATGTAGCCGCGGCTTCGAGACGCAATCAGTGGGCACTCATCGCCATTCTAATGACCGCGGCGGGTTGCCAGGTGATTCTAGAGACCTTTGGTGGATACTCCTCGTCGCGCACCGTATTCACGCTCTTCATCCCCTTCTTGGGATACTATCTCTGTGGTTTTCAACTGCGTCGAACCGAGTCGGTTCGCTTTTCCGTGGTCAGTCTGGCCGTAGCCATCATCGCGGCTGTCTCGGTGACCGCGATTGGCACCAAAGCTCTGGTCGCGCGGCTTGGGAATCTCTCAGCCGGACTCTACCTGTACGAACCCCTGAGCCCGACAGTAATCGCGATGTCAATCGCGATCTTTCTACTCTTCCGCGAGGTCGGCCGAGACCGAGCTCCGAGAGGATCGTTCTGGGCTGGCCTGAGCGATCAGCTCTCTCCGTTGACCTTGGGCATCTACGTCGTTCATCCGTTCGTGATCCTGCTCCTCACGAAGCTGGGTTGGGGCGTCGGGGCCTGGGGGAGCGCCCTGGAGGTGCCTCTCTTGTCCGCAGTCGTGTTCGGCCTATCCGCCGCCATGGTCGCAGTGCTGATCCGTGTTCCCATTCTTGACCGTACGGTTGGGTGATGTCGTCGCCGCCTCCGGGAGCGTTCCTCGCGTACGCCACCGACCTGTCATCGGCCTCGGTCTGTCTTGCCGTCGCTCGCAAGGGCCGCGCCGGCGGGAGACAAGCACCGTGCCCTTAGAAAGCGTGCGCAGAATGTGGTACCCAGGATTGAAACGACGTCCTTCGATTCGACAGGCGCGCCATTCATGAAAGCAGTGATTCTCGCAGGAGGCCTCGGGGAACGCCTCAGACCTTTCACCCAGGCGATTCCGAAGCCACTGCTGCCCGTAGGGGAGCAGTCGCTGTTGGAGATCCAAATCTCCAACTTGGCGAAGCACGGCTTCGGCGAAGTCTACATCGCCACGAACTACAAGTCCGAATACATCGAGAATTTCATCGGTGACGGAAGCCAGTTCAATGTGCGCATTTTCTACAGTCGCGAGACGAAGCCGCTGGGTACTTGTGGACCGTTGTCGTTGCTCCGAAGCCATCTGGAGACGCCGTTCATAGTCATGAACGGTGACATCCTCACGACAATCGACTTCGCCCGTTTCTACCGCCACGGAATGGATCAGCCGAGTGACTTCACGATCGCCACAAAGAACGTCGTCACGCCCTTCAATTTCGGAAAGGTCCACGTCGAGGGAAATCGCATTCTCAAGGTGGAGGAAAAGCCCGAACTCTTCACCGAGATCGTCGCCGGAATCTACTTCATGAGGCCCGGATTGTTGGCCCTCGTTCCGGACGACCAGTACTTCGGAATCGACCACCTCATCGGGCAGATGCTCTCCGAGGGACGACCCATCACGCGCTACCTCATGGAGGAATACTGGCTCGATATTGGTCGTGTCGACGACTACAGCGAGGCTGAAGAGGCATATCGCACCCACTTCAAGAGATAACGGCAACATCCCGAGCAGTGCCGATTCGCATGGTTTGCGTCGACATTATCGCTGCCGTCCGCGACGAAGAAGAGACCATTCCGGAGTTCCTTGCCCGCCTCGACGCCTTGCAGCTCCCGGCCGGCGTCGTGCGGCGCGTGACGTTCGTCGAGGATTCGAGCACCGACGGCACTCGGCTCTTGCTGCGGAACCTGGCGAAGGCGAGGGCCGACGTCACCTACTACACGCTCGAGAAGGGCTTCGGCCAAGGTATGGCCCTGGTTTTCGGCCTCAGCCGCTCCAAGGGCGACGCGATGGTGCTCATGGATGTGGACGGCAGCCATCCTTTGGATGTGATTCCGGAGATGGTGAGCGCCTTCTTGGGGGGCGCGAGAGTCGTCCAGTGTGTTCGTAGAAGCCTGGTCAATCGAAGAGCCTATCGTCACTGGGGCGCAGCCGGATTCTTCAACGGCGCGCGGCTGTTGACGGGCATCGATCTCAACGAGCAGAGAATCTACTACCGCCTCGTGTCTGCCGACATTGCGCGCGAGTTGCTCGCCGCCCCTCAGTATTGGAACTACCTCCGGTTTCCGCTGCCGCGCCAGCCCGAAGGCGTCCTGCGGATGATCCCGGTGGACACCGAAGAGCGGCGGCTCGGCGAGAGCAAGTACAACTTTCGACGCCTGGTGGTCCTGGCCGTGGACGCGGTCCTGTCGCTCCTGTCCGAATCGCGAGCCTTTGTGCTGGCCGCCCTCGTGTTGGTCGCGGATTACTTGCTCGCGCGCGCCGGCCATTGGACGCTGGCGATCGTGCTCTCTCTCGGACTCGCCTTCGCTGCAGCGCGCTACCGGGCCCTGCGTCGACCGGAACTCCTCGATGAGATGCGTGTGCTCGAGAGCGGCAACGCTCCTCCGCCAAGTCGATGAACATCCTCTTTCTGAATGTCGGGCGACGATGCGAGCTGGTCGATTCGTTCCGCCGCTCTCTCGCGCTCCGCGGCGATGGGGTGATTCACGGTTCGGACATAACGGAGCACGCCCCGGGCTTGTACAAGGTCGACCAGGCCCATCTTCTTCCGCACGGATCCAGCCCTGAGTTCGTCGACTCCTTCTGTAGCCTCTGTCGTGAGCACGACATCGGGCTCGTCATTCCCACCATCGATCCTGACCTCGAGCATCTGTCGACGCATGCGCCGGAGATCTCGGCTCGGTGTCCGGGGACTCGGCTTCTGCTCTCGCCGCCGGAGACGATCACAATCTGCCGCGACAAGCGGCTCGCCCGCGACCGTTTCGCTGCCCTCGGCGCGGAGGTGCCATGTGCGGTGGACGTCGACGACCCGGCTTTGACGTTCCCGATCTTCATGAAGCCGGCGCGCGGCAGCGCCAGCCAGGGTGTGCATCTCATCTGCAATCGCGAGGAGCTGGTCGCCTTCCGACCGCAATGCAGCGAGCCCATGTTCGAGGAAGTCGTCGGTGGCCCCGAGTACACCGTCGATGTTCTCTGCGACTTCACCGGACACTCGCTTTTCGCAGTGCCACGACGTCGGATCCGCGTGCGCGCCGGCGAGGTCACGCAAGGCGTGGTCGAGCGAAGCGACGAGCTCGAGTCCCTCGCGATGCGCTTGGCCGAAGGGTTTGGCTGCCACGGCCCGGTGACGCTGCAGTTCCGGCTGCCGCCGGCCGACAGCGATGCACGCAGCCGATTCGTCGCCATGGAGGTCAACGCCCGGATGGGGGGCGGGCTGCCTCTCACGATCGCGGCGGGCGCCGATTGGCCCGGCTGGATCATCGATCTGACGGCGGGACAGGCCCCCAACTTGTCCGCTCGCGTCCGCGACGGTCTCATGATCCTGCGCTACGACGCGTCGGTCTTCGTCGAAACGCGTCCGGTCGAAGCGCCGACCCGAACCAAGCTCGAAGGAGTCGGCGCCGTCATCTTTGATCTCGACGACACGCTCTATCCGGAGCGCGACTTCGTCTTTTCGGGCTACCGAGCCGTAGCGGAGCGCGTCTATGCCGACCACGGCATCGATATCGAGCCCGTTCTCCGCGCTCAATTCGACAAGGGCATTCGACGCGACGTCTTCGGTATCGCGCTGCGGCGCCTGAATCCGAGCGAGGACTATCTCCGCACGCTGGTCGCCGTGTATCGCGAGCATTTGCCGCAGCTGCGGCCCCACGTGGGCATCGCGGCGCTGTCCAAGATCCGCGATACGGGTCGAAAGCTCGCGCTGTTGACGGACGGTCTCTCCGCCGTTCAGCGCAACAAGGTCGCGAGCCTCGGGATCGAGTCGCTGTTCGATGTCATCGTCTACACGCATGACTTGGGGGGGCACGCGACTTGGAAACCCTCTATCGTGCCCTTCGAAGCGTGCCTACGCGAACTCGCCATCGAACCGAGCCTCGCCGTCTACGTTGCGGACAATCCGCACAAGGACTTTCGCGGCGCTCGACAAGTCGGCATACGCACGGTGCGCATCCGCCATCCGGGCGGCGAACACGCCTCGGCCGAGCCACAAACCCGTGACGACGCCCCCGATCTCGAGGTTCTCTCGCTCGCGGAGTTCTGCGAGATTATTGAACTGGAGTAGCTCAGGGACTTGGGAGGTCCGTGCTTGGAAGCTTGATGACAAGGCATTGGCCCGTACGCAAGACGATCGGGCTCTCGACTTTCCCACGAAAGAAGTCATCGACCGCCTTCTTCGCGGCTTCCTTGTAGTGCGGCATGCCATAGTCATCGAAGACCATCATGCCGCCAGGCGTCATTCGCGGGTAGATGTACGCGCAACAATCGAACACGCTCCGATAGAGGTCGACATCGATGTGTGCAAATGAGAAGCGCAGGCTGCGATCTTGAGGGAAAGTCTGGGGGATGACCCCCGGGTAGTACTCGATGCGTTCCGCGTACGGCGACAAATACGTCTGGACCGACTGCAGCGTAATGTCGCCGAAGTCGCCTTGGCGGTGGTGGCTGGGATCGAGGTCCGCGGCTTTTGGCATGCCGGCGAACGTGTCGAACAAATGAAGGCGTGCTGAAGAACGTGAATCCGCAATTGTCGTCGCCAGAAGATGTGCGGTGCCGCCGCGGTAGACTCCGCACTCGACGACATCGCCGGCGATGTGCAGACAATGTTGGCAGAGCTGCTGCAGCGTGTAGCAACGATCGGCCGTCACCTCGGTGCGCGGCGCGATCGCCGAGTAAGTCGCTTGGAATTGCGGGTCGAACCACGGATGATACGTCGAATACGTGAATGGCAGGCACTGCACGTAGTCGGCGCCAGGCAGAGTGCGGTGCACCTCGAAGCCAAGGGCTCTGAAGATCGTCTGAGCGGTCAGTTCCCAACGGGCCATTCTCTCCTCGCGGCAGTCGGCGTCGACAAGGTGGCGACAACCGGATAGGTGTTCCCACCTTTGTGAGAATCAACCGACTAGCCTTCGATCTAGACCTAGCCCGCGACGCGCATTGCGGTCAACGAGCGCTCGCGGCGACGCTTCTCTCGTCGTCAACGGACAAGGTGTCTTGCAAGTCAACATCGACGGCCGAGATCCGGCACCCCGCTGACCCTACACTTAGATGACTCGACCGAGCACGCCGGCAGTCGAAGTCGCGAGTGCCGCAGCCCTCATCGCGGTGCTTTCAGCGCTCTTCTGGTATGTGCGGATCTTCGCGAGCGGGGTGAATCCAAGAATGGAGATCGGGCCCGTGGATCTCTACATCGGCCACGTGCCGATGGCGGAGTACGGGTACCGCACTCTCCGCGCCGGCGAGGTCCCTCTGTGGAACCCGTATCAACTCTGCGGCCTGCCCTTTCTCGCCATCCCGTATGTCGCCCTTTTCTATCCTCCGCACATGATCAACCTCTTCCTGAACGTTTTGGCGGCGTTCGAAGTGTCGTTTGTTCTCCACATGTTTCTGGGCGGATTTGGAATGTGGTTGCTGGCCCGTCACTTCGGCTGCAACTACCTTGGCGCGCTTTGTGCCGCGCTCACCTTCGTCTGGTCGGGGCACATGATCCTCAACAACATCCTGCCGATGATCTTTGCCACCTTCAATTGGCTGCCGCTCATCGTGCTGCTGCTCGATCTCGTGCTGCTCGGTACGCGCTGGTCGATGACTTTGTTGACGATTGCGCTGACGTTTCAGATTCTCTTGGGCGCCACCGAGGTAGTTCTTCACAACGCATACGCGTCGGCGATCTTCGGCATCGGGAGGCTAGTCCAGCTGGGGACCACGACGGGCTGGAAGCCTGCGGCTGGCCGTCTCCTCTCGGTTCTCCTTTGTTGCGTGGCGGCACTGCTGCTTGCAGCGCCCCAGTTGTTGCCGACGATCGAGCTGGTACGTCAGACGAGCCGAGGTGGCGGGCTCACCTTCGCTCAGGTGGCCTACGCTTCGGTTGCGCCCGTACCGTTTCTGCGCTCGTCCCTCGAAAGCACCGGCATCGTGACTTTGGGCATGCTCCCGATTCTCGGCTTCGCCCTCGCGTTCGGCGCCGGCCGCTGGCGCTTCGTCTCCATCTGCGCCGCAGCAACCGCCGTGATCGGTGCGCTACTCGTGTTCGGCGGCTTCTTCTACCGCCTCTACTACGAGATCCCTGTCGTCGGTGCTTTGTTTCGGCGCCCGATGAAGTTCCTCGACATCTATTCGTTCGGCATGTCTCTGCTGGGTGCGCTCGCCGTCAGTCGATTGTATTCCTGGAAAGAGGCTCCCGGGAGACAGTTGTTGAGACACCCGGCCTTGATTTTGACCGGACTGATCGTCGTCGCGGCACTTGCTTCGATGGCGTTGCTAGGCATCAGCAACTGGTACTGGTTCGCAGCCATGGGTGCTCTTCTCGCCATCGCAATCGCTCCCTATGCATGGCTTCGAGTCACGTTCCTCGCGACGCTCGTCGCGCTCCAAGGCGTGAATCTGTTCTCCAGCGTCGGCGACACCCACATGCGCCCGGTTCAGCGGCCTGAACTCTTCGTCAAGCAGGGGCGTCTCTACGATCGGCTGCGCCGCGACCTCAACCACCAGCGCATCTACCTCTCGCCGGCGTTCTACTTCGATACGGACGTGACTGCGAAGCAGGGGATGCTCAACGAATTGCCGGTGGTCACCGAGTATGAACCGCTCGTCCCTGGGCGATATGGGCCGTTCTTCGACCGCGTCTCGAAGCCTCGGCAAACGGATACGCCTTTCTTCGGAGCATTCTACCTCGATGCGAAGACGCGGTGGAACCTGCTCGATCTTACCGGCACGCGCTACTTCGTCATGAACAGCGGGGAAGAGGGAACCGACGTCATGCGCAAGCGCCCGGCAGATTTCCGCGTGATCAGCACCGACCCATTCGTGACCGTCTTCGAGCAATTGCGCGTGCTGCCGCGAGTGTACACGGTCGCGCAATGGCGCACCTTCGAGGCGCCTGACGGAGTGCTCGCCGCGCTCGAAAAGCCCGACTTCGATCCGTTCCGCGAGGCGCTCCTGGAGCAGCCGGTGCAGCAGCCGAGTCGCGTTGACGACGCCGCCAACCAAAACGTCGCGATCCGCTCCTATGAACCGGAAGAGATCGTCGTCGATGCGGACCTCGCGGCGCCGGCCTTGATGATTCTGACGGATCTCCTGTACCCGGGCTGGAAGGCATTCGTGAATGGCCGCGAAGTGCCTATCTACCAGGCGAACTATCTGTTCAGAG
>Ga0187894_10004423_pt1 | contig 15083 bp, 7 predicted proteins | sample GBC1701081metaG_FD_136650 | JGI IMG/M metagenome (GOLD analysis project Ga0187894, IMG submission 136650) | White microbial mat communities from a lava cave in the Kipuka Kanohina Cave System on the Island of Hawaii, USA - GBC170108-1 metaG ...
CCATAAGGGACCGCTGGACTGCACCGCGGTATTCAAGGGAATCTGCTGCACCGTGCCGGCGGGTGCTTGCTGGCCAAAGATGTAGGTCGAGGCAGCGTAGGCGTAGTCGGCCGGATTGGCGAAGGAAGGCTTGAAGACTTTGATGCCGGTGGACGAGCCCACCATCGAACTCGACTCGTTGAGGGTAGAGACCGAGCTACTGCTGTTGTAATCGAATCCCGCCGAGGCGCTGGCGCCAAACCCTTCAATACCGACGCTGGCCGCGACGGTCGTCGAGATGTCAAACGACTGGGTCGAGACCGAGCCGCTGGTCACAGCGGAGCCTGAGCCCTGGGTCCAGGTCACGCTGACATTGCTGCCCGAGCTGTCCGTCGCCCAGATAGTCGCCGGGTCGGCCGTCAGGGCGTTGAAGCCGGGATACAAATTCTGCAGCAAGGTGGCATTCCAGGGATACGAGAAGACGTTGCCCGGCTCCTGCACCGGCTGGTACCACTCCAACAGTGACCCGTCGATGCGGCTCGAAAGGACTTGGTCGGGGCCGGAGAATTCTATGGTGAGTGGGACCTCTTGCGCGGGAGTGCAATTGGGCAGGCTCTGCGGGCAGACGGTCTGCCCGATCACGGGATAAATGTAAATATTGAAGCGTTTGCTGGTGAACCATACGAGGTCGCTGAAGCCGGTTTGGGTAGAGACGTCGAACGCGTTGCTGGAGTAAGTGTTGTATTTGGTCGAGACGTTACTGTTGTGGGTTTGCTGGGCCGCAGTCTTGATATCCGCGCTAACGGAGGCCAGGCCGGGGATGCCGTAGGAAAATTCGGCCTCGGCTGATTCTTTGGTGGCGAAGGTGTAACTCGTAGTGTTGGTATTGGAAGATTGATTGGAGGAGCTTTGCATGGTCTGGTACTGCGAGTAGAACTTACTGGGCAGGGTGCTGAGGTTGAGCACCGCCGGGGGTCCATTGGGAATGCTGTTGACGTCCTGGATGAAGTCGATATGCATGGGCGGCAGGCCCAGGGCAACTTGGGGTTGGATGCTACCGGTCACGGTGACTTTCTGCGGTGGCCCCAACGGCAACGAGCGACCCTGGAGATCCCCCGCCCACAGAGGATTGCCGTAGGTGAGCGAGCTGCCGAGGCCGCCACCAACGGGAAACAAAAAGTTATTGGCGACAACATGGTTCGAGGCAAGCTGCGGCGTAAAATCGTTCGGCGGATTGACCGTGTAAAGCTGCAGGTTCGTATTCGGGGGCTGCCCTCCCCCATCGGTTGCCCACATAAGGGCAATCTGCAGATTCGGGTTCGTCGTCCCGTTGACCGCCGGCGGGTCAAAGCGGCCCACCGCCAGTCCGAACACTGACGGGAGTCCCCCCGCTGTGGCAAACAGGGTGGCATACGTTGTCATGTTCAGATTGTTATCGAACGCGATCACCGTCAGTTGTGGATCGGTGTTCCCGCCGAAAGCTTGGGCGGAGGTGAACACGAGTTGCTCCTGCTGACCAAACCATCCCAGCCGCCCGGAGGCCAGGAAGGGAAGGTCCAAGTCCGGAAAACCATATACAAAAGTTTGCGACGAACGTGCAGTCGCCGTGAGTGTCGCATCAAACGAGAAGGCTGTGAGTACATGCTGCCCTACCTCGCCATCGCCGCCGATTTGATTCTGGTCCATAGCCAGCTCTTTCGTAAGACGACCGGTCGTCGCATTAGTAACGCCGTCATAGTCTCCGGCGGACAAGGCCACGGTAGCGTTCCCGACACAACTCGGAATGTTGGTGCACTTTGCTGAGAAATCGCCCCCGGCATCGATAGAACGGGTCGAGAGAATGATCTGGAAGGCTTGCGTGCAGGTCTGGCCTAACACGACGGCGTTAGCAGCAGGGCAAACCGAGGCGAAGGAGATAAACCACTCTCCGTTGAGTACTCCCAGCCACGCGACATCGATAGCGCCGTTGCCGTTGAAGTCGCCGGTCACCGGATCAGCTCGTGGCGCATACTGCGCTCCGAGGGTCAGTTGCGTCACTTCGGTGACGCCCTTGGTCGGATCACCGGTATTGACCGCGGTGAAGACGTTCGCCGACCCCTGTTGGAGAAAAAAAATGTCATCGAATCCGTCGCCATTGAAGTCGGCGAGCGCTATCTGATTGAGGCTCGGATTTACGTTAATATTCGACTGAGTATTATTTGCTGGGGTTTGCGGATCCTGGATGTAGAAGGCCAAGTTAGGGTTACCTAGGCACCCTGGGCTCGCGGTGCTGGTAGGCGCCAAGGTGACAATGACATCGTTCTTGAGGTTGAACAGTCGCCCCACGCGGGCCTGGAACGGCGGGGGGTTGGGGAGGCTGCCACCACAGGGTGAAGTGACGATCTTCGTCACGCTCTGGCTGGCAATCTGCAGCCCTTGGGTCAGGAACGTATACTGCTGAAAATTGGGCAGTTGGCCGAGCACGAGATCATCGTCACGTAGCAGATGCGTCTGTCCGCCGAGAATGTCTGTAACGTTGCCGAAGTCGGGATCGGCGGCGCGCGCCAAGCCACCACCGAGAACTCCCGCGAGCAGTGTAAGCGCGAGGGTCATGAATAGGGTCAGTCGTCGTGTTCTCATTTTGCATCTCTTGCGATCTTAATTTTTTCGAGGCAGCCGGAAGGCAGGATAGATTGTGTGCACGGGCGTGTCCCAATCGAGCAGGCCTTGGTCGACCTGCGTGGCGACCAACATGGCGGTCATCGACTTGGTCGTCGAGGCGATACGGAAGACGGTGTCGGGGGTAAAGGGCTGTCCGGTAGTGAGGTTGCGCACGCCGAAGCCCTTGGCATAGACGACCTGGCCATCCTGCATCAGCGCGACCGCGGCGCCGGGAACATCAAAGGTTTCCATCGCCGTAAGCACCGTGGTGTCTAGGTCGGCTAACAGGGCAGACGTGATTTGGGGCGGCGCCGGGTCTGCCTGAGCTGCCAGAGGAATAAGCACGAGCAGTACGACCAAGACGTGCCGACTGATAGAGTTCTTCATCTACGTCCACCTTTCTGAGAGTCTCTCACCCCGTAAAGGGCTCACACGGTTTGACATAAAAATTCCTCCTTGTCATGCGGCGAAGCGAACGGTTGCGGGGTATCGCATTTTCCTCCGGGCTCCGAGATAGAACGCAAGTCCTTCCCAGAATGCCTCTAACTGTTCTGTACCACCTGTGCGTTTATTCACTTCTGGTGATATTTTCAGGTCGGATTCACGGCACCACCTCTGTGCTTCAGGCTCTTCGGCAGCGTTATTTGCAGCCAACCCATCAAGGGTGGGCGGCATTTCATCAGGCGTGCGACTGCTCGGACATGCCGGGTCTGATACATTCTCTTTCTTCGCGTTTTTTAGTCGCACTCGACCTCGATAGGGGGCGACTTACGGGTGTCCTCGGACGGCTCCCCCGCCCCCGCCGTCACGTAGATGCGGCGTTCCCCACATTCTTCGGCGTCGAAGAGCACGCTCACCTCGTACCTGTCCCGCGCCCGGATGTGCGGCACCAGTTCCATGTCGAACGCCTTACCCCCCGCCAACGGATCCCCGTCGTAGAACACCACCATCACGCCGTCCGCGCTCTGAGCGCCGGTCCGCAGTTCGGTCGTCACCTCGACGAGATGCCCGAGAGGGACCTTTTTCTCGGACATCTTGACTGGCCCTGTGTAGATAGCCAATACTTCAGACCCCTTCGGTTCTTTTGGCTTCTTCGGCTCCTTCGCGCTGGCGTCGGGTTCTGCCGCTTTCGCAGTGGATTCTGCCGCTAGCACCGCTTTGCCAGTTGGCGCCTTGGCCGCGACATAGAAAACAGAGTGGTAGAAGCCGACGTTGTTGCTGTACTGCTCGGGCGCCGCGGTCAGCGGGGCCGTGTCGGCCAGGGACTTCAGGCTTCCAGGGATACTCGTCACGCCATGTCCGGGAATCTCGGCTACCAGCTTCCCGTCTGGTGTTTCCATCCACACCACTACCCAGAATGTCAGATACTGGTCGGCATACGCCGCGGTGTTGAACACGGCCTGTGTCAGCACCCAGTTGAGCGGTGCCCCGGCCTCGCCACTAAACGGCGGGATGGCCGAACACCGGTCTTCCCCGATCACGAAACTGTTCCCGTCGGGTGTGTTGTTCTGGGGATTCCAGGGTTGGCCGTAGAAGCGCACATGCACGACCGCGCCGGGTGGCGTCTTCGTGAGGCTGTAATTAAAGACGCGCGTCTGCAGCAGCAGCGTGCCTCCGGCTGTCGCCTGGCTCAGCTGTGAACCCTTGCCGAGACCTTCAGCACTGCACGTCCGCGGTGGGGCTCCGAGCAACTCGCTGATGAAGAAGCCGCGCAGGTAGTGAAATTCGCTGAGCCAGGGATTGTCCGGCCGCGCGGCAGAGAGTTCGACGTTGGTGTTGCCCAGCTCATCCTGCGTGGCCGTCCAGCGCGCCGGATGCCCTACCCCCACATCCGGCCGCCGCGTGTACGCCTGTGACCACCAGGCCCCTGCTTGGCGATGGGTGGGATTGGCCGTGAAGGCGGAGCGCAAGACGCCGAACGTCTTCGCATCTCCCGACACTGGTAACTCGTGTGTCACCCCCGACGGCGGCTGCTGCCCAAAGATGAATGGCGTCACCGCGTACTGGTAGAGCCGCGGGTTGGCAAAGACCCCGCCGGGCTTGGTCACACTGATCCCGGCCGATTTCCCTAGCTCCACGACTTTGGTGGTCAGGTTACCAAACGCGTCACTGCGGCTGCCTTTGAGCTCAAGGTTTCCTCCAACGGTAGCGATGTCTTTGAGCCCAAACGCTCCAGTCGTCGAGTTGGTTAACTCCTCGGAGAAATTCTGCGCGCTACTGACCGTCTGGGTCTTCGTGGAGCCTGCGGCCCACGTGCTCGTCAGCGTCAACGTCCCACTGTCGGTAAACCAGGTGGGGGTGGTGCTCTCCGCCGCCGACAGCAGGTCAATGTCCGGGATGATCTCTTGCAACTGCCCATAATTCGCGGGGTACGAGAACACGTTGCCGAACTCCCACGGCGGCTGGTACCACTCCAGCCCGTCTCCGTCTATCGTCGTCTCGCTCAGGGTTTTGGGTCCCGCGATCTGCAGGACGAGCGGTTGCTTCTGGTCTTCCCGACAGTTGGGGAATTCGGCCGGACAGACTTTCTGATTGAGCACGGGATAGAGGTAGATGATGAATTGTGAATGCGTGTACCATACCTTGTCGTCATCGCCGGTCTGCTGCCTGATGCTGAACGTCTGCTCCTGGAACTGGTTGGCTGCGGTGTCTACGCTCCCTTCCCACGTCTGCTGCGCCGCGAATGTCGTTTCGTTCTTGATGCCGCTGCTGTCCGGATCACCAAAAGTGATGCTCGCACCAACCGTTTCTGCGGCACCCCAGGACCAACTGGTCGTATCCTGATCGGTCGCTTCGTTTTTGCTGCTCTGCTCGACGTTGTATTCCGTGTAGAAGTCGTCAGGATAGGCGGTCAAATTCAACAGTTCAGGTGGGCTGGTTCCGTCCCGCGTAATATAGTCCACGTGCATAGGGGGGGCGGCGATGACCAGGCGGGGCTGGAGATGATCGGCGATGGTTGCTTTGGTCGGCTCACCTAAGCGCAGCGTGCGGCTTTGGAAGTCCCCGGCGGCCAAGGACAGCGTTCCTACCGGCGTCGTCTTGACGACGGTCGTGGGGAGCGGGGAGGAACTGACCCGGGTCCATGCAAACTTGTTGCCGGGATCCGTATTGTAGATGTGGACAACAGCATTCGCCCCACAGTCAGACGTGAGGAAAGCCACCTGCAGATTGGGATTGCGCCCCGCGGAGTTCGCCTGCCGGCGGTCGAAATTCCCCACCGCCACGTCGTGATGACAGTTCGTAGTGAGGGTCGTTTGTGGTCCCACACTGACATTGAAGTTCGGATCAAAGCTGAGGATACGTAGCGCATGCACGGTAGTCTGGCCCGGATTGGCATAGGAGCCCATAAGCACCGCTTGATCGTACGGGCTGAACCAGTCAATATGGCCGCTGCGGAGCAACACCCGTCCGCTCGGCCCTGTGGTGAATCCCATGTCCACGGTCGCTTTCCGAACCGGCTTGCCCTGGGTATCGAAGTCAACGGGAATGACTTTAGCGGCGTAGCTACCCTGCAGAGCATAGGTCACGACCAGCCGGTCGTAGCTCCTGGCACCAAACCGGCCGCCTGCCAACGAGGCGGAATATACGTTCGAGTTCCCTTCCGTACCTTGCAAATTGCAATCGAACCTGCCTTGGTCGGTGACCGTTAAGCTCTGGGGGTTGACGCTAAAGAAGTGGATGCCGAGTTTCTGGAGGACGCCTCCGTATGGACGGAAGTCGATGCTGTGGAGCACAGCGACCTCAGGCCGCCCGTCTCGGTTGAAGTCACCAGCCGTTATCCCCCACGGGAATTCACTGTCGCTGCTGTCAGAGCGCCACTCGGGTCCGGACCGTAACCCCTTTTGGGGGGCTGCCGGGTCCACGGCCGAGACCACCCGAACCAGGGTCCCTGACTGATTGCCAAATTTGGATGGCGCACCGCCGGCGATGACAATATCGTCCCAGCCGTCGCCGGTGAAGTCGGCCACCGCCACCGCGATGTACTGGAGGCCGAGCCGAACCGGGAGCGAAACCGGACTGGTGTCGGCAGGGTCGAAAACCAAGGTCATGACCTTGGCTTGCCAATCGACGGCAACGGTGACGACACTGTCATGCGTGAGATTGAAGAACCGCCCGGTCGCGACGGCTTGGTTTGATCCAGTGCTGGCGGGGAGCCGGATGCTATTGCTGAAGGCACTCGTGGACGTGACTTTCGAATCACTCGTCTTCAGAATCGCCCCGGTGTACTCGCTATTGGTTCCGCTGGGAAAACGGCCGGCGATGATCAAATCGTCAGTGCGGAGCAGCAGCCGCTTGCCAGCGAGGATATCGTCTACTTTGCTGAAATCCGGGTCAGCCCAGGCTGAAGTAGTGAGCCCTGCGATAACCGCCAGCACCGCAATGCCTAGGCGGGTCTGCCATCGAGCACATCTGCCTTTATCCATTAGTTCTTCTCCTTTTCTTGGGCTGTGAGCGCGTGCGCCATGAACAGCATTAACTCTTCCAGTGAGGCGAATAGTGTGGCTTGGCCGGATACGATATGTTCGACACGACCGTGCAGTGCCTCTGGCGTCAGTGCCGTCCCCTCCCGCAACTGCACCACGAACGCCCAGTGCGGGGAGAGCGGGGCATTCAGAGGCAGTAGCGCAGCCAGGGGACGTTCCTTGTGCGGGGGTTTCTTGCGCTGTGGGGAGATCATACGGTAAGCATAGGCTGGAGAAGGAAGAAAAGTCTTGAAGAAGTTGTGAAGTTTCTCTGAAGTTTTTTCGAGACACGAATGGCGCGACACAAAGGAAGAAAATGCAGGAAGAACAGGTACTTCAGTTCGGTTCGTACCGACTGACAGGCCCTCACGGACCGTTAATCTATCGATCACATTCTGTGAATCTCCCACCCAAGGCGCTGGCCACGCTTTGGGTGCTGGCGAGCCAGGCCGGGAAGGTAGTGACCAAGGAGGCATTGCTTAGCGCCGTGTGGCCCGAGACTGTGGTAAGTGAAGGAGTGCTGTCGGCCTGCGTGCGCACCCTGCGCCGCGCGCTGAGGGATGACGCCACACGGCCACGGTACATCGAGACGGCTCATAAGCTGGGGTATCGGTTCATCGAAAAAGTAATCAGTAGAGAAGAAGAAAATCAAAAATCAAAAGGCAAAAATAGAATTTCTTCTCCCAACCCCCAACCCCCAACACCAGTCTTGGTCGGTCGTGAAGCCGAACTCGTGCAACTCCGTCACTTGCTAGAACGGGCACTACGCGGCGAGCGCCAAATGGTGTTCGTGACCGGCGAGGCAGGGATTGGTAAGACGACGCTCGTTGAGACGTTTCTGCGGGGTCTAGCGTCGAGTACCCAACATCACAAAGAAAGGCAAAAGGCAAAAATAGAAAATCCAGCGCCTAGCACCCAGCACCCAATCCCCAGCCTGTGGCTTGGCCAGGGCCAGTGCATCGAGCACTATGGGGCCGGCGAAGCCTATCTGCCGGTGCTCGAGGCGCTGGGGCGGTTGGGCCGTCAATCCGACGGCGAGCGGTTTATCGAGGTCCTGAGCCAGCACGCCCCGAGCTGGTCGGTGCAGTTGCCTACCCTTTTCAGCCCCGTCGCGCTCGAAGCGCTGCAGTACAGGATCCAAGGAGCCACCCGCGAACGGATGCTGCGAGAAATGGCTGAAGCACTGGAGGTGATGACCGCCGAACGTCCCATGTTATTGGTACTCGAAGACCTACATTGGAGCGACGCCTCCACTCTGGAATTACTCGCCGCGGTAGCACGACGACAGGAGGCCGCACGGCTGCTGATTGTAGGTACGTACCGACCGGTAGAACTGATTGTGCATAACCATCCGCTTAAGGCGGTCAAGCAGGAGCTAGCAGCGCACGGGCAGTGTGCTGAGGTAGCCTTAGGCTATCTGAGCCCGGAGGCGGTCCACGCCTATGTGGATCAACGCTTCGTTGACCAGAGCGGGAACAAAGATTTAGCGGCGTTCGTGTATCGGCGCACCGAGGGGCAGCCGTTGTTCATGGTACAGGTAGCAGATTATGTAGAACAGCAAGGCCTCCTGCTCGCTACCCCTCAAGCAGAGGCGAAGGGAGTCAAAGAGACGGCGGTCGAGCAAACGGTGCCGCAGGGGTTACAGCAATTGATTGAAGCGCAGCTCGGACTGTTGGATATAGAAGAGCAACGAGTGTTAGAGGTTGGAAGTGTCGCTGGGGCGGAGTTCGTTGTTGCTAGTGTGGCAGCGGGCGTGAAGATGGCAGCCGAGGCCATAGAGGAGGTATGTGAAGGGTTGGTGCAACGGGGACAGTTCATCGAAGAGCGGGAGTTGGCAACCTGGCCGGACGGGACCGTGAGTGGGCGCTATGGCTTTCGCCACGCTCTGTATCAGGAGGTCGTGTATAAGCGGATCGGCACGGAGCGGCGGGCGCGATTGCATCGGCTGATCGGGGCGCGGGAAGAGGCAGGGTATAAAGAACGGACCGGCGAGATAGCAGCGGCGCTGGCACTACACTTCGAGCGGGGGCGAGATAGCGATCGGGCGATACAGTATCATCAGCAAGCGGGAGAGAACGCGCTGCGGCGTAATGCATATCAAGAAGCCGCGGTGCATTGTACTACCGGGCTGACGTTGCTTCCTTTGTTACCGGATACATCTGAACGTGCCCGGCACGAACTCAGCTTACAAATGACTCTGGCGGTGGTGCTGGCCGCTACCAAGGGCTATGCCGCTCCGGAGGTCGAGCACGCTTATCTGCGTGCCCGTGCGTTGTGTGAGCAGACCGACGATGCCGCGCAATTGGTCCGTGTGCTGCGCGGACTGATGATCTTATATACAGTACGGGCCAACTTCCCGGCGGCTCGGGGGCTGGGCGAGCATTTCCTGACCCTAGCACAGCAGGCGCATGACCCATCCTTTCTCGAGTTGACCCACATGCTACTCGGGGTCGTTCTGCTCTGGCTAGGCGAATTGACCGCCGCGGGTGAGCACTTTGCGCAAGGGGTGGCTTTCCATGATCCTCACCAAGATCTCCAACAGCGGCGGTCTCAGGCCGTCCGTAACGGGCAGGACCATCAAATAGCTTTACTCTCCCATGCAGCGTGGATGCTGTGGCTGCAAGGATATGCAGACCAGGCACTGCAGAGGAGTCAAGAGGCGCTCCGCTTGGCTGACGAACTCGCTCATCCCTTCAGCTCAGCGTTTGCCCTGATCTATGCGGCCGGAGTCCATCAATTCCGCCGGGAGGAGCAAGCAGCGCAGCAGTTGGCAGAGGCAACAATTGCGCGCTCTACCGAGCAAGGGTTTCAGTTCCTCTCGGCACGAGGGATGAGCGTGCGGGGCTGGACATTCATTGAGCAGGGACAGATCGAGGAAGGGATTGCGCAGCTGCGCCAGGCACTCACGGTTTATCAGGCCTTGGGCATTGAACGAGGACAGCCGCATTTTCTGGCCGTTCTCGCCGAGGCGCATAGGAAAGCTGAGCAAAGCGACGAAGGACTCGCGCTGGTAGCGAGGGCGCAGGACATACTCACTATCAGTGGGGAACGCTGGTGGGAAGCGGAGCTATATCGGCTCAAGGGCGAATTAGTCTTACAGTCCGGAGTCCGGGGTCCGGAGTCAGAAGAAGAAAATCAAAAGTCAAAGGGCAAAAGGCGAAAATCAAAAATCCCTAGCACCCAGTCCCTAACCCCCAGCACCCAAGAGGCCGAAGCGTGCTTTCTCAAAGCTATTGAGATTGCGCGCCGCCAGGGCGCTAAGTCTCTAGAGCTGCGGGCCACAACGAGTTTAAGCCAGCTATGGCAGCAGCAGGGCAAGGAGGTAGAGGCACATGGGCTGTTAGTGGAAATCTATGGCTGGTTCACCGAAGGCTTTGAGACGAGAGACTTGCAAGAAGCGCAAGCGCTGCTCGCGGAACTGACGGGAGACAAGATCACCACACTCAGCGTTCATAGAGAACCATGAGTAATAAACCGAGAGACCTTTTGATCGCTCGCGTTGAACAATACTCGTCTTGCCGTTTTCGCGAAGCCATGCAAATTTATCAAGCCGAGTTTCTTGTGAGCAGCCGGTTGCCGATCGCTAAGATTCGCCGATTGCTTCACACTGGTGACTATCAGCTTTTTGTCGCCTCTCACGGCGGACAGGCCGCGGGCTTCGCGCTGGTATGGGTATGTAAGCGACCAGCTTTCGTCCACCTTGATTACATTGCGGTAAGCCATGACAAAAAAGGCCACGGGGTTGGTACGTTGCTCTACCGCTGGTTACTGACCCACCTTACCTCCCTTTCCCCTCGTGCCGCCCTCTTGACCTTAGAAGTAGATGACGACCTGGTCGGCTTTTACCGGCGCAGTCATACCCAGGTTCTCTACGACGTTCCTTATCTGTTCCCCGGGCGACAGGGTCCTTTGCCGATGAATTTGATGGCCTACGATCGTTTGCGGCGATCCGCACTGAGCCGGACCCTAGTACAAAACGTGATTCGCGCCCTCTATAAGGGGATTCATCACCGTGATGCCAAAGACCCCCTGTTGCAGTCCTTCCTCCCGCGCGTGCCTCGTCGCGTGCGGCTCTCCTAGCCCATTTGCGGTAGTTGTCCTCTGCCCGCGTCCACTTTGTCAAACAAACTTGACAGGGCGGAAACACTGCTTATTGAGAGTGTGAGTATGCGCCCATAAAAGCGCCTTTTTCCGGTAAGAAGTTAAGAGGCGGTTGCGGCATGCGCTTTGCAGTCTTCTCTATCAGCCGGTGAGAGAATATTTTCCTACTTGTATTGACTGACGTCGGCGTTATGCTTGAAATAGGCGGTACGAACGAAGAGTGTGCAAAGGAAGAAAGGGAAAACGACGATCCTTGCGATCACGTGGTGAGGGAGATCTCGATTGGCACTCATAGTGAAACCGAATGCTCTTGCACTAACGAGGAGGCCTGTATGTTATCGATCACCCTTCGAGGTTTACTTGCGTCTACGCTACTGTGGATGCTTTTCTGTGGACCGGTAGGTCCACCCATTGCGTATGGGCAGAGCACCTCTCCGACGCCGGAAGCGTTTCTTGAGTATAGAATCCATCGTGGAGAAACCTTAGAGAATACTGCCCGTCTTTTCGCTATACCGATCGAAGAGCTTGCACGACTTAATCACATCTCCGATCCGACTCGCTTACAAATCGATCAACTAGTAAAGATCCCTAACGTTTTTGCCCGGCAAGTAGCTCAACTCCAAGAAGAGCGAACTCGGCTCCTCCAAGACAAAGAACAACTTGAGCAACAAGCAAGGCAGCAGCAAAGCCTTTTCGCTGCCAAGGAGGCAGAATTCCACAAAATTGAGGGAGAAAACGTTACCTTGGCTGATGAATTGGCTGCGGTTGGACACTGGAAACGGGGAGCGCAGATACTTGCCGGCCTACTCCTGGGAGTTTTTATTTGGGGTTTGCGATCTCGCAAAGAACAGGCTCGACACGGTCATACCCTCGCTGTCCTTTTTCAAGAGAATGCTGCTCTCACCGCAGCAAAGGAAAAATACCGACAGGCCGCGGCCCATCTCGAACTGCGCTATCAAAAGCTTTTTAGTGCGCGTAGCCAGGTTCCGGAAAAGTTTATCTCCGAAGGCGTGGCCTTGATCACACGATCCTTTGCTGAAGGGAGTGCTCAGCTCGAACACCTCTTAGCCAAGATCCAAACGGAGCGGTCCATAGAAGAGCAAACTGCCAGTAGAGAACAGACAGTGATCGATTCTCTTCTCCAGCCCTTGCGCGGATTCTGGCATCGGTTCAAATATCACGGAGCGTAGCTCCAAATTGTCCTCGTCCCCCCGCCCCCCGGGAGGGGCGCTCTCCCCCACTGCGCCCCTCCCTCCCCCTTCGATTTTCCTTTTCGCACGCAAAAGCATTCTTCTGGTCTCTCCGAAAGGTTTTTCTTCTCTTGCATTCGTTTCGCGGTGATGATTTAGGGGAGCAAACTTTATCTGGAGGAGAGGACAATGCGCAAGGAACCTTTTACGATTGCCGCCCCCGAAACCACGCTCACCGATCTGCGTGAGCGTTTAGCCAGGACTCGCTGGCCTCATGATTTCTCGAATTCCAATTGGGAATACGGGACCAATCTCTCCTACCTGAAGGAATTGGTGGACTACTGGACGCAGCAGTACGATTGGCGCAAGCATGAACAGGCCATCAACGCTTTTTCTCATTACAAGACCACCATCGAGGACATCCCCATTCATTTCATCCATGAGCCGGGTAAAGGGCGCAAGCCAATGCCGTTGATTCTGAGCCACGGCTGGCCCTGGACATTTTGGGATTTTCATAAAGTGATCCGCCCGCTGGTTGATCCAGCCGCGTTTGGCGGTGATCCGCAGGATGCCTTTGATGTGGTCGTACCTTCGCTCCCTGGCTACGGCTTCTCTACTCCTTTAACCAAACCGGGTATTAACTTTTGGCGTACCGCCGACCTGTGGGTCACGCTCATGCAGGATGTATTGGGATATAAAAAGTTTGCCGCTCAGGGTGGAGACTGGGGAGCCCTGATCACCGCCCAACTTGGTCACAAATATGCCGATCGCCTTATTGGTACTCATATGAATCTGATGGTGCCGTTAGATATTTTTGTTGGCGGCCTGCCGGAAGCTTCAGAGTATGGTCCGGACGAGCAAGGTTGGTATGAAAAGAATCTGCATTTTTTTTCCGCCGAGAGTGGCTATTCCGCCTTACAAACCACGAAACCGCAGACGATCACGTATGGGCTGAACGATTCACCGGCAGGGCTCTGCTCATGGATTTTGGAGAAACGCCGCACCTGGAGCGATTGTGGCGGCGACGTGGAAAAACGTTTTAGCAAAGATGAATTGCTGACTACCATGACCCTCTACTGGATCACACAGAGTTATGGCACTTCCGCACGGTACTATTACGAGTGTGTCCATAATCCCTGGCAGCCGTCACACCATCGCGCACCAGTGGTAGAAACGCCGACCGCTATCGCCGTCTTTATGAAAGAAGTTATCTTGATGCCACGGAAATGGGCTGAGCGCTATTACAACCTGAAACGGTGGACCGTCATGCCCTCCGGCGGGCATTTCGCGCCGATGGAAGAACCGCAGCGGCTCGTCGAGGATATCCGCGCTTTTTTCCGGCCCCTGCGAGATTAAGAAGAGACGGGGCAGTAAAGAGGGGTGAGCTTCCCTCACCCCTCCTTTGATGGATAGAGTAGCGGCATGCCACTCCGCGTCTTGGTTATTGACGATGAGAAAAATATCCGCACCACACTTTCGACTTGCCTAGAAGGAATAGGATGCCAGGTCACCGCAGTTTCCTCAGGGCAAGCGGCGCTGGCAGCACTCGGCCGTCAGACCTTTGATCTCGCTTTTGTCGATCTGCGTCTGGGTGAGACGAGTGGCCTCGAACTCCTGCCACAACTTCTCGCTGAGAGCCCAGACCTCGCTATTGTCGTTATTACTGCCTACGCGACTTTCGACACTGCTGTCGAAGCAATGAAACGCGGAGCGAAAGACTATCTGCCCAAGCCTTTTGCTCCAGCCCAGATCCGTCATGTGGTCGAACAGGTGGCTGAGCGACGTACATTGACTCGCCGCGCTCTTGACCTGGAGGAACAGCTGCGGTCGGCAGTTCCGGAAGTTGATTTAGCAACCGACTCACCACAGATGCGATCTGTTCTCGATGTCATCACGCGTGCTGCCCGTTCAGAAGCAACGGTTCTTCTCCGCGGTGAAAGTGGAACAGGGAAAGGGGTTCTCGCTCGTCTTCTGCACACCCAAAGTGCACGCGCCGCTGGCCCTTTCGTAGTGGTGAACTGCCCGACGCTCTCCGAGGAATTATTAGCTAGTGAGCTTTTTGGCCACACCAAAGGCGCGTTCACTGGCGCAATTCGTGACCAAGCGGGACGAGTAGAGACGGCTCAAGGCGGCACCCTTTTTCTCGACGAAATCGGTGAGATTTCGTCAGGGCTCCAAGCCAAACTGTTACGCTTTTTACAGGAGAAGCAATTTGAGCGTATCGGGGAGAATAGAACTCGGCAGGCAGACGTCCGCGTACTCGCGGCGACCAACCGTGACCTTGATGCAGACATCAAGACTGGTCGCTTCCGCGAAGACCTGCTGTACCGGCTCAATGTTATTGAGGTTCGTGTTCCGCCGCTGCGCGAACGCCCGGAAGACGCGTTGCGCTTAGCGCGACGATTTCTCGCCTTTTTTGCTCGGTCGGCGGGCCATCCAATACTCGAATTCTCGCCGGCCGCCGAAGCGGCGCTGCTCGCCTACTCCTGGCCGGGAAACGTACGAGAACTGAGAAACACGATAGAACGGGCAGTGATTCTTTGGCCGGCGCAAGTCATCGAGCCGCAAGCGTTTCCCGAAAGTATCGCGGCTCATCTCACCAGCGGCCCGCGCTTGGGTGGTGATTTTTCCTTAGAGGCAATTGAACGAGAACATGTTCTCCAAGTCCTCGCGCGGATCTCAACGCTCGAAGAAGCCGCCCGCGTTCTCG
>Ga0187894_10004424_pt1 | contig 15081 bp, 9 predicted proteins | sample GBC1701081metaG_FD_136650 | JGI IMG/M metagenome (GOLD analysis project Ga0187894, IMG submission 136650) | White microbial mat communities from a lava cave in the Kipuka Kanohina Cave System on the Island of Hawaii, USA - GBC170108-1 metaG ...
CCGAACTCAGCCGATGAGTTGGAGGTCTCGACGCGGAACTCGGCGATGGCGTCCACGTTCGGCTTATAACCGATGCGGTTGTCAATCGTCTCGTCCACCGAAATACCGTCGAGCAGGAAGGCGTTGCCCTGCTCGCGGTTGCCGTTGACATAGGGCCGTCCCTGCGCGCCCTGTCCGACGCCATTGAATCCGGCTGGGTTTGGGTTGACAGTCCCCGGCACGAGCAGGGTGAGTTGTTGGAAGTTGCGTCCGTTGAGCGGCAGCGCCGTGGTCGTGTTGCCGGAGATCACCTGCCCGACCATGACGTTCTCGGTCTGCAAAATCGGCGCGACATCCATCACGTTGACGATTTCATTGACGCCGCCGACCTGCAATTGCAAGTCAATGCGCGCCGTCTGGTTGACTTCGAGCTTGATCTCGTTCGAGACCAGCTTCTTGAAGCCCGCGGCCTCGATGGTCAGCACATAAACGCCGACCGGCAGAAACGGTATGGTGTAAACGCCCGAATCGCTGGTCTGCGCGGTGTATTCGAGCTTGGTTCCCTGATTGGTTGCGAGAACTTTGACCTTGGGCACCGACGCGCCTTGCGGATCGGATACCGTTCCGGTCACAGTCGCCGTGTAGGTTTGCGCCGACGCCGGGATCATCAGCATGAAGCTCAAGCCGAAGACCAGCAGGCAAACCCATAGCAATTTTGCCGTGGATTTCATTTCGAATTCTCCTTTGAATTAAATGCTTACTCGAACTGCGTCCGTGTTTTGGAAAGAATATCCGCAGCAAAGCCCGTCGAGGGATTGGTAGTGTGTTTTTCTCTTTGCCAGCGGCTTCAACGCGCCATTGGCAACTCCGCCGGCAAACCGCAGCAACGCCGGAATTTCTCGTAAGGCGGCGGCGAATTTAGTTGAGGTCTATAGATTAACAAGTCTTCCGGATGACCGCAAGATTTTTTTCTCACTCATTTATCAGGATGGCGCGCTACCCTAACTCTAATTCGATGATCTTCCGCTGCGTGGCTTCATTACGCTCCATCAGGCCGACGACGGTTCCGTCGCGCATGACGGCGATACGGTCGCTCATCCCTAAAATTTCAGGCAGCTCTGACGAAATCATAATGATCGCCATTCCAGCTTCGGCCAGATCAAGCATCAGGCGGTGAATCTCTGATTTCGCTCCAACATCAATTCCCTGCGTCGGCTCGTCCAGAATCAGGACTCGCGGATTTGTCGCGAGCCAGCGAGCCAGCGCGACTTTCTGTTGATTGCCTCCGGAAAGCGCGCCTACCGGAGCATACGTCGCCGGAGTTTTCACTGACAACCGCGTGGCGAAATTAATCGCGATTCCATTCTCCGATTTGAAATCGAGGAATTTGAGATTTGAAATTCGATCCAGGATCGCGAGCGTCACATTAGCCGCAATCGGCATCTCCAAAATTGCGCCGTGTCTGCGCCGGTCTTCAGGCGCGTAGGCGATACCAAGCTCGACGGCCTTCGCGGGCGAATCAATCGTTACCTCTTCCAGATTACGCGAGGGATCTTCATTCAATTCATGAGACTGATGGGACTGATGGGACTGATGGGACTGATGGGACTGATGGGACTGATAGGGCCGATAGGACTGATGGGACTGATGGGACTGATGAAACCTTTCATTCAATCCTCGCGAGCCTCTTCCGCTATTCGGAGGCCGCAAAAACACAGACCCATTATCAGCCGGAAGTAACCCGAAGAGCACGCGCGCCAGTTCGGTGCGGCCCGCGCCGACCAGTCCTGCAAGGCCCAGAATCTCTCCGGCCCGCACACTGAGGTTCACGTTGTGGACGCCCGCGGCGCGTGAACTGAGATTTCTGATCTCCAACACAGTCTCGCCTATCTTCACTTCGCGTTTCGGGAAGACCGCGGACAGTTCACGGCCGACCATCAACCGGATCAGTTCCGCCTGGTCAACTTCGTTCATCGCGCGCGTGGCCACGGTCTCGCCGTCACGAAGGACGGTTACGCGGTCGGCGATCTCGAACAACTCTTCGAGGCGGTGCGAAATGTAGATGACGCCGGCGCCCTGCGCGCGCAACTCGGCGATGATTTTGAACAGGTGTTCGGTCTCGCGCTCGGTCAGCGAAGCGGTCGGCTCATCCATGATCAGAATTTTCGCCCCTGACTCCGGAGAGGACCCGAGCGCGCGGGCGATTTCGACTAACTGCTGTTCAGGCATCGTCAGCGCGCCGGCGAGCGTTTGCGGATCAATGCGCGCGCCGATGCGGGCCAGCAGGTTCTTCGCTCGATCGTTCCGCTCACGCCAATTGACCCGGCGCCACAATCCGCCCCGCTCCAGGCCCAGCGCGAGGTTTTCGGCCACGGAGAGATCAGGAAATAACGCAGGCTGTTGGTAGATCGCCGCAACGCCGAGTCGTTTGGCTATCAAAGGAGAGTTTTCGGCGACGCGCTGACCGTTGATGAAGAGAGAGCCGGAACCCGTCCCATCAGTCCCATCAATCCCATCGGCCCCATCAGTCCCGTCGGCCCTATCAAACACATCGGGCACATCGGGCACATCGGGTTGAAGCGCGCCGGTGATGATCTTGATCAGCGTTGATTTGCCCGCGCCGTTTTCGCCTACCAGCGCGTGAACCTCGCCCGCGCGCAAATCGAACGAGACGCCCCTGAGCGCCCGCACGGCGCCAAATGATTTGGTGATCGAATCGGCTTTGAGAAGCATTATTTGACCGGCCAGAGTTCAGATTCCGTGCGCGCGGTCTTCAGGTAATCCTCGATCTTCTTCACCACCTCGGGACGTTTGACCGCGATGTCGTTCTGTTCGCCTATGTCTTTTTTGAGATCGTAAAGCTCCAGCGGCGAATCCGGGGCTTTGCGCACAGCCTTCCAATCTCCCATCCGCACGGCTTGAGAGAAAACGCGTTCGTGAAATTCCCAATACAGAAATTCGCGGTTGCGCCGCTTCCCGCCGAGCAATGCCGGCGCCATCGAGACGCCGTCAATGTTGTCCGGAGCTTTCGCCCCCGCGATTTCAGCCGCCGTCGGCAGGAAATCCCAATGCGTCCAGACCTGATCGCTCTTCGCCCCGGTTTTGATCCGCTTCGGCCAGCGCGCGATCATCGGAACACGAATGCCTCCTTCGTACAGGTCGCGTTTGATCCCCTTCAGCGGCCCGTTGCTGTCGAAGAAGTCCGGGTCGGCGCCGCCTTCGCGGTGTGGGCCGTTGTCGCTGGTGAAGAAGATGACCGTGTTGTCTTCGATGCCGAGTTTTTTGAGCAGAGCCATCAGCCGCCCGACGTCGCGATCCATCCGCGTGATCATAGCGGCTTTGGCCCGCTCCTGTTCGGGCCAGTCTCTGCCGGCGAACTCGCCTGGGTCAGGGACTTCCATGCCTTTATTTTTGGCTTCGTTGTTAGCGTGCGGGATCGTCAAGGCGAGGTAGAGGAAGAATGGGCCGGCGCTATTCCGTTCGATGAAATTCAGCGACTCTTCAGCTATCAGATCGTGGCTGTAATCAACGCGGTTGGTCGAATTTCCCGCGCCCTCCTTGTCTTCGTCCGGCACGACGTTGCGCAGTCTGACCTGCTCTTCATTGCGCCAGAGGAATGTCGGGTAATAGTTGTGCGCGTGGCGTTGGTTCAGGTAGCCGTAGAAATAGTCGAACCCCTGCCGGTTCGGAACGCCTGTCGTTCCCGCTTCGCCCAATCCCCACTTGCCGATCAGAGCGGTCCTGTATCCAGTCGCCTTCAGGACCTCGGCGACGGTCACATCTTCCGGCAGCAACGGATGGCGCGCGTTGCCGCGGATGCGCGTGTGGCCCGTGTGCTGACCCGTCATCAACGCGCTGCGCGATGGGGCGCACACAGTGCTGCCCGCGTAATACTGCGTGAAACGCATGCCTTCGGCGGCCAGACGATCAATGTTCGGCGTCTTGAATTTCCGCTGCCCGTAACAGCTCAAATCGCCGTAGCCCAGATCGTCCGCGTGGATGAAGATGATGTTGGGTTTGGTTTGGGCCGTTGCGGTGTTGAAAGCAATCGCGGCAATGGCGATAACTACGAGTGACCTGATTTTCATAAGAGTTGTTCACCTGGGTACGCATCGCTTCCAGCGTGCCTGGCTTCTATCAAAGGGCCTGCCGGCGAAATCAAGCACGCTGGAAGCGATGCGTACCCAGGTTTTCTCACACAATCAATTTCCACGGCCTGCGATATTCGCGTGATAGATGCTTCGACGCGGCGTTGTCATTCTCGATCCTTTCCGTTTTGGCGTTCCACGCAATGCGCCTGCCCGAACGCAACGCCACGTTTCCGAGCAGACACGTACTGGTCGAGCGATGACCGATCTCGATGTCTGAAATCGGCGTCTGCCGCGATTTGACGCAATCGAGGAAGTTGCGGATGTGGGCGTCTCCCTGCTTGTTTGTCACCTTGACGCGCTGCGTCTCGACCTTTCTTTCCTTTTCCGGCGTGATCTCGAAATACTCGCGGTTGATGTAGAGCGTGGCGTCCGTACCGTGGAACAGGATGCCGTAGCCTTGTCCGTTCCATCCCTGCGCGTTGCATTCGCGGTTTTCGTATGTGCAGACAAAACCGCCGTTTTTTTCCGCCCCGTCTTTGAGATATTCGTAAGTGACCATCAACGTATCAGGCGTCTCGCGGTTGTCTTTCAAGGCCAGTTTGCCGCCCATCGCGGTGATCGCCGTTGGCGCGTCAACCTGCATGACCATTTGAACAATGTCCAGATGATGCACGCCCCAGTCGGTCATCATCCCGCCCGCATAATCCCAGAACCAGCGGAAGCTCGACCAGCGGTCGGGATGCACGCCGAAGCGGTTCTGATTGAATGGACGCATCGGCGCGGGGCCGAGCCACATCTCCCAATCGAGGCCGTCCGGCGGATTCGTGTCCGGCGGATTGCCGATGCCGTCGGGCGTCTGATTGCCGAAATTCCACGTGCGAACGAAAGTCACTTTGCCGATCTGCCCGCCGCGGATGATCTCGGCGGCTTTCTGGTAATGATCCCCGGAGCGTTGTTGCGTGCCGACCTGGACCACGCGGTTGTATTTGCGCGCGGCCTGAACCATCTTGCGCCCTTCGTCAACCGTGACCGAAATCGGCTTTTCGACGTAGACGTCTTTGCCCGCCTGGCATGCCATCACGGTTTGCAACGCGTGCCAATGGTCGGGCGAGGCGACGATCACCGCGTCAATATCTTTGCGGTCGAGGATTTTGCGAAAATCCTTATAGGTCTCGGCGCCTTCCAGCCTGGCGTCTTTGATCGCAAAATCCATCTGCGGCTGGAAAACGTCGCAGAGCGCGACCACCTGCGCATCCGGGTTTTTCATAAACGTCTTCATCACGCCGCGCCCCTGGCGTCCGGGGCCGATCACGCCGACGCGAATGCGATCGTTCGCGCCCAGGATGTTCGCGCCCGCCGCAGCCACAGTGACGCCGGTCGCAATGCCCTGCTTGATGAAATCTCTGCGTTCGATTCCGCTGTCCATATTCTCCTCTTTCAGTTTTTGATATGGGTCTTATGGGACTGATAGGACTGATGGGGCGCCCCGTCTCTTTGTCTCCTTGTCTCCTTGTCTCCTTGTCTCCTTGTCTCTCTTACGGCTTCAACACACTCAGCTTCAAATGCGTCGGGAACTTCGCCGAACGATAGATCCGTTGCGTGGCTTTCTGGAAGTCTTCGTCCTTCGCCTGATAGATGTTCAGGAACTTCTGCGGATTGCGGTCGACCAGGGGGAACCACGCGCTCTGGATGTGGATCATGATCCGATGGCCTTTTTTGAACGTGTGATTGATGTCGGGCATCGCGAACGGAACGTGCGTCACTTCGTTCGGCTTCATCGGCTCCGGCTTCGACCAGCTCTTACGGTACTTCGCGCGCATCGGCTCGCCGCGCACCAGCATTTGATAGCCGTCCATCGGATCAATCTTTCTTTCCGGGAAGACGTCCATCAGTTTGACGATGAAGTCGGAGTCCGTGCCCGAAGTCGAGGCGTAGAGGTTGACCAGCAACTCCCCGGAAACCGTGACGTCTTCGGTCAACACGTCGCTCTGATAGACCAGCACGTCGGGGCGCGAAGCCGAGAAGCGCTGGTCGTCAGTCATGTACTCGTAAGTCATGCCGACGGTGATCCGGGTCTGGAACGGCGCGGGTTTGTTCGGATCGCTGGCGTATTCGTCGTAAGCCGCGCCGGAATCTTTCGGCGCCTCGAACGAGAGTTTACCGTTGGCCTGCAGGTAAAGGCCCTTCGATTCGACGTTCTTCGGCGGCCAGCTTTCATAGGTCTTCCAGACGTTCGAGCCGGTCTCGAAGACGTAAGCTTCGGGCAGCTTCATCTCGCCTTTGTCTTTGAGGAAATGCATGAAGAACGGGAACTCGATCTTCTCCTGATAAAAAGCGGATGTGTTCGAGCCGAAGTTGACTCCGCCGAGCGATGTCCCATCCCTTCGCGCCCAGCATCCGTGGCACCAGGGGCCTTCGACCAGGACGTTCCACGCTTTCGGGTTGTTCTTTTCTATTGCTTTGTATATTGACAGCGGCCCCTGCACGTCTTCGGCGTCGAACCATCCGCCGACGGTCATGACCGCCGGTGTGACCTTCTTCAAATGCTGCGACACTCGCTGCCCCTGCCAGTATTCGTCGTAATCGCCGTGCTCCATCCATTCGTTCCAGATCTTGATCTCGCTTTTGAAATATTTCGTGTTCGCATTGGCCAGCGACCCCATTTCGAGGAAGAACATGTAACCGTCGCCGGTACCGTGATCGAAACGCGCGCCGGTCTGATGCTCAGGCCCTTTGCGCGGACGTCCGAAGCCGGAGATGAAGTTGAACGCGTGCGGCAGGAAGAGCGCGCCATTGTGGTGCATGTCGTCGCCGAGCCAGTTGTCGTCCATCGGCGCCTGCGGCGAGACGGCCTTCAGCGCCGGGTGCGGGTCAATCAGTGATTGCGCGGCGTAATGGCCCGGATACGAAATGCCCCACATCCCCACACGCCCATTGTTGTTCGGGATGTTTTTGACCAGCCACTCGATGGTGTCCCAGGTGTCGGTCGTTTCATCGGCCTCGGTCGGACTCGACTTTTTCGGCCTGTGAGCGCGCATCCAGGCAAATTCGCCTTCCGACATATTCCGCCCGCGCACGTCCTGGAAAACGAAGATGAAGCCTTCTTCCATAAACATCGGCGAGGGGCCGAGCGAGGCGCGGTAATTGTCGGGACCGTAAGGCGCGACGCTGTATGGCGTGCGCATCATCATTATCGGGTACTTCTGCGACGTGTCTTTTGGGACGTAGATCGAGGTGAATAGCTTCACGCCGTCGCGCATCCGGATTTGATATTCGTGTTTCGTGTAGCGCGCTTTTACCGGCGATCCTTCTTGTGCGAGCGCTCCTGAACTTAGCGTCAGCGCGGCCAGCGCGAGCAAGAGCGGAGTTCGGGACAAAAACGATCTGTTGGATTGCATCATCTGACCCTCCGAATTGGATATCTGGCGCGGTACCGGGAGCGATAGCGACCGGGCGCCTTCGTTAATTGCTCTCTCGGAGGCGCCCGGTCGCTATCGCTCCCGGTACCGCGCCAATCGCCATCTCATCACTGATTTTGATTCCTGAAATTGACTGGCGCGCAGAGTAAACGGGCGCCAGCCCGACTTGCAAGCCTTGACGGAAACAATTGCAAACCTTCCAGGGGAGTTTGCTATAATCTCGGCGCCCCCGTTAATCAATCGGAACATAGGTAGAATACCTCTCCCAACATTTGAAACAACGAGCAGGTCACGATGAATACATTCAGTCTTCATCATGCGCATTAACAGTCTATGCGTTCGCCTCGCGGCTGAAATGAGGCGTGGATTGAAACGAAACATGAGGGGAAACGATACTTTGCAACGCAATTCGCAACAGGAGATGGAAGAATCGGTCAGTCGCTATCGCCGGTCGTCACGGCGCGCGACGTTGATTGCCGTCGCCGCGCTCTTCCTCGCCTTTGGGGTCATCGTGGGTGTATGGCTGTCACGCGGTCCAATCCAGTATTTAGGCTCCGTGAAAGCCGGGGACGGCGAGGTCAACTCCGAGCTTTCATCCGCCTTCATCGAAGTCGCGCGGGCGGTCGAACCATCGGTGGTCAACGTCTCGACCGTCACGCAACCGGCTCAGGTTCCGCGTCTGCAAAATGACCTGAACATCCCGCGTAATTCGTTTGAACAATTCCAGTTCGGGCAGAGCGAACCGGCGCGGCGCGGAAACGGTTCCGGCGTAATCGTCGATTCACAAGGCTACATTCTGACCAACTACCACGTCATCTCCGGAGCGGATCGCATCAAGGTCAGGCTTTATGACGGCGCCGAGACCCCCGGCAAAGTGATCGGCAGCGACCGCGAGACCGATCTGGCGGTGGTGAAAGTCGAACCTGCCGCTCCGCTTAACGCCGCGCGCTTCGGCGATTCCGAAAAGATGCGCGTGGGCGATTGGGTGCTGGCCATCGGCTCCCCCTTCGGATTCGATCAGACCGTGACGGCGGGCATCATCAGCGCCAAGGAACGGTATTCGAACGAGGTTCACAATAGAGCCGGGTTTCAGCGATTCCTCCAAACCGACGCCGCGGTCAATCATGGCAATTCAGGCGGTCCGCTGATCAATCTTTCAGGCGAGGTCATCGGCATCAACACTCTGATCGCCACGACAACGGGCGATTTCAGCGGGATCAGCTTCGCCCTTCCCTCTTCCGAAGCGATCGCCGTCTACAAACAACTGGTCAAACAGGGGCGGGTCATTCGCGGATTCCTGGGCGCGATGACCGATCGCGTGACCCCACAGATAGCAAAAATTTACGGCCTGCCGGCGGTCCAGGGCGCCATTGTCAGCAACGTCAGCTCGACGGTGGAAGTTGACGGCGCTGTTGTCGAAAGCCCGGCGGCAAAGGCCGGATTGAAACTGAATGACGTCATCGTGGAATTGCGCGGAGAGCGGGTCAAAGATGATGAGGACCTGATTCGCCGCGTGGCCGCGACTCCTGTCGGGACGACGGCGCCGATTAAGATTTACCGTGACGGGCGTGAGATGACGTTTTCCGTGGTGATTGCGCGCCGGCCCGGACGTGACGTTCCTGTCAAACCTGCGGCGGCCGCAATCAACTCAGGCGACGATCCGCGCAAGGAAAGCCTTGGAATCAGCATCGGGAACCTCAATTCACAACTTGAACTTGATACAGACCTCGAGAATACGAAAGGCGTTTTGGTTGTGCGCGTCGAACCGGGCAGCGTCGCCGAAGACGCCGAACTGAAAGCCAACGATGTGATCGAGGCGATCAACCGCGTGCCTGTCACTGACAAGGAGAGTTTCAAACGCGTCTTGAACCGGCTCAAACCTGGCGACCCGATCGTTCTGCAAGTTTACCGGAGGAAGCGGGCGCCAACTCCCCACATCTTTATTTCACTCAACAAACCGTAATCAGCAGTCAATCCCTTGAGCCTGGCTATAAAGCCGAACCTCGAAAGGCGGCGCCGTTTATAGCCAGGCGTGACTGTTGGCGAATAAACATAAGAGGACAACTTATGCCCCCACGTTACCCCAAACTCCCCACGCTATTGGCTGCAGTTCTCCTTACCACCTGCGCCGTCTGGCCCTTTTCAGCCTCCGTGGAGGCGAAAGGGAAAAAAGGCCGCCAAGCCTCGCGCAAGCAGATTAGTTCATCCCGCTCCAAAGCGTCCGGACGGCGATCTTCTGCGAGGCACAGAAAACGCCGTTCAAACAATGTCGCGGAAGACAACGTAGCGGTCATTCCCGCGTCTTACCCAATCGCGCCCGACCGGATCGAGGTCATCGAGAGCGGGGCTGATTCGCCGCCCGATCTAAAACAGTATCTCAATCCGCCGCTCCCGAGCGCTCAAACACCGCAAGATCCATCGGACCCAGACCTGAGCGTATCAACAACAAGCCAGGGGCGGCGCAAAAGCGTCAACATTGATTCCTCGCGCGTGCTTCAGATTCAGCAGGCGCTCACCCAACGCGGCTTCTACTCTGGCGAGATGACCGGCGTCTACGACCAAGCCACCATCACAGCCATGCGCCGTTTTCAAGCCGGCCAAAAAATTCCCGCAACCGGTTATCCCACAGCCCACGCGTTGAAGCGGCTGGGGCTGGCGAACTGATAAGAAGACGAGGCCACGAGGCGACAGGGCGACGGAGAAACGGAGAGACTGGCTTCCTCTCTGCCTCTCGGGTTCTCTGTCGCCCGTCGCCCCGTCACCCTGTCGCCCCGTCACCCCGTTGCCCCGTCGCCCCGTCGCCCCGTCGCCCCGTCACCCCGTCGCTCCGTCTTCTTCGTCTACATGTCCGAAAACCGCCAGACAGCCGCGGCGCGTTGTGATAAAAAAGCGGCATGCTATTCGATCACAACAGTTGCTATCAGGCCTTGGTCACGCACGATCCGCGATTTGACGGCGTTCTGTTCGTAGGCGTAACTACGACCGGTGTCTATTGCCGGCCAGTCTGTCCCGCGCGAACGCCTCGTCGCGACCGTTGCCGATTTTTCGCGAACGCCGCCGCCGCCGAAAACGCCGGATTCCGGCCCTGTCTGCGATGCCGCCCGGAACTCGCTCCGGGCAACGCCATCATTGATTCTGCGAATCGGATCGCGTCGTCCGCCGCTCAAAGAATCGAAGCGGGCGCGCTGAATGAAGCCGGTATTGATGATCTGGCCGCCGAATTCGGCGTCAGTTCACGGCAGTTGCGCCGCGTGGTCAAACGCGAACTCGGAGTGACGCCGACCGAATTCGCCCAAACCCAGCGCTTGCTGCTCGCCAAACACCTGCTGACCGATTCCGCGTTGCCCGTCATCGAGATCGCGTTCGCCAGCGGTTTTTCGAGCGTCCGGCAGTTCAACGCGCTCTTCCGCGAACGTTACGGCCTTAGCCCGACCGCGCTTCGCCGTTCTCAAAACTCGCAATCAACAAACGGGACATTGACAATAGAACTCAACTATCGCCCGCCGATGGCCTGGACGTTGCTGTTGCAGTTCCTCGCCGACCGGGCGATTCCCGGTGTCGAACTGGTTGAAGCCTCCCGCTACTGGCGCGCGGTGAAGATCGGTCAGAGCGGCGACCAGAGCGTAGGCCAGAGCACGGGTTGGATAAACATCGAGCGCTCCGAACGTGAGAACGCGCTGCGCGTTGAGGTTTCGATCTCTCTTGCCCGGCGCCTGACTCCGCTGCTCGCCCGCGTCAAAAACCTCTTCGATCTCAACGCGCATCCGCAACTGATCGAAGCGTGGCTCGGGCGTCACGAGCGGTTGCGGGAGATTGTGAAGCGGCAATCCGGCCTGCGATTGCCCGGCGCGTTCGACGGCTTCGAGATGGCCATGCGCGCGGTCTTGGGGCAACAGATCAGCGTGGCGGCCGCAAGGACGATTGCCGGGCGGATCACTGAAGCGTTCGGCGAACCGATTGAGACGCCGAAGCCGAAGTTGAATCGCGTTTCGGTCAGCGCGGCGCGTCTGGCGCGGGCCGGCGTCGCCGATTTGACTCGATTGGGTTTGACGGGAAAGCGCGCGGAATGTCTGGTAGCGCTGGCGCGCACAGTCGCGGAAGGCGAGGTGAGACTGGAACCGGGCGTTGACGTCGAAGCGACGATCGAGCGACTGAAACAGCTTCCGGGCATCGGAGACTGGACCGCTCAATACATCGCGATGCGCGCGATGCGCTGGCCCGACGCGTTTCTGCATTCGGATCTGGGCGTGCGCAAAGCTCTCGGCGAGACTTCGTCAAAACGCATCCTGGAGATCGCCGAAAGCTGGCGTCCGTGGCGGGCTTACGCGCTGATGCACCTTTGGAACAGCCTGGGTCAAATGCAAAAACAATGAAAACCGCCCTGGATACGCATCGCTTCCGGCGCGCCTCGCTTCGATCAATGGCTGATCGGAGAAGCCTGGCGCGCTGGAAGCGACGCGCGCCCAGGGTTTTCGGAGGAGCCTTTATGTCGTGTGGCGACGCCCTGAAACAATGAAAATCGCGCCTGGGTACGTGTCGCTTCCAGCGCGCTTTGCTTCGATCAATGGCCGATTGAAGAAGCCTCGCACGCTGGAAGCGATGCGTACCCAGGGATTTTCCGAGGAGAGTGAAAAGATGGATCCCCAAACTTTCTTCACCATTCTCAACAGCCCTGTCGGCGCATTGTTTCTCACGTCGAATGGAGAAGCGATCACCGAGTTGTTTATGGAAAAGCACACAGGCGGGCCGAAACCGATCAGCGATTGGCGGCGCGACGACAATCTGTTCCGGGAAGCCGCCGATCAATTGCGGGCATATTTCGCGGGCGAGTTGACCGAATTTGATCTGCCTCTCGCGACACCTGGCACTCAGTTTCAACAAAGCGTCTGGGCTGAGTTGCAAAAGATTCCCTACGGTTCGACGATTAGTTACGGTGAGCTTGCGCGGCGGATTGGGCGTCCGAACGCCCCGCGCGCAGTTGGAGCGGCGAACGGCAGCAATCCGATCTCAATCATCATTCCCTGCCATCGCTTGATCGGATCGAACCGCAAGCTGACCGGGTATGGCGGTGGCATCGAGCGCAAGAAATTCCTGATTGAATTTGAAGCTGAGACTTTGGCAAGGCTGAATCAGTACCGCGAGCGGTAGCGAGCGCAGCCTCATCAATAAAGCCGCGCTCGCTACCGCTCGCGGTACTGATTACTTATCTTTCCTGATCGCCTGCAACAAACGATCCGCGTGGTTGCGCGCAATCAACGGCACGCTCTCATCGAGCTTGATGTTTTTCAGGATCGGGTCGAAGCGGTGCGGGTCGGCGATGTGTTTGGACTTCAGCTCGCTTTCGAGCATGCGCAATTGCGCGGGCGTCGAGATCGGATCGTTCGCAAGCACGGCTTCGAGTTCGAAGACCCTGGTCTCCTGCGTGACAATGCCGCGGAAGATTTCACTCAGTCTGGTCAGGCTCTGATTGTCGGTGTAGTTGAAACTGACCGTCCGCTCTTTCCCGGCGCGCGAGTAAGTGATCGTCATCTTTCCCAGGTGCGAGAAGTCTTTCTTGTGCTGGTAATCCTCATTGCTATCCAGAAAATTCAGATCATCGAGAAGCAGTTGAATCTGTGAGAGCACCGCCGAAGAGAGCGAGAGTTTATTGACGATCTCATCGCTGTCCTTGCGTTGAAACCGGAACTTGCCCTGCCCGGCGCCGTTGAATTCGAGTTCCTGAACCGGCGTCGTGAACCGCGGATTTTCAAAAAGGTAGCGGTAATGAGCGCCGGCGGATGTGTCACGCCCACCGCCGGTCAGCGCCTGGCTGATCTCAATGCTCGTTTGCGATAAAGCCGGGGTCTTGATTCCGAAAAGTATAACAGCGGTGAAGATCGCTAAGGTAAGTTTGCGCATAGTGAACCGCATAATGTTCAGACAGGATTTAAAGGGTTGGGCAGGATGCGAAACTAACGCTCCTCAATCCTGAACAATCCTGTAAATCCTGTCTGAAAGTACTCGTCTCCCGTTCGAGGCGTTCTGATTCAGTTAGTTTGATTCTCGCCCGTCTGCTGGCCGGCCTTCTTCTTCCCGAATGGCTCCGCGATGAAGCCTTGCGCCGTGGCCTGCGCGTTGTCGTAGTTGTTGCCGTTGCCGATCGCCTTGTTGTATTCAGCGACGGCGCGTTCGCGCTGGCCGATGGAGTCCCAGGAATTGCCGCGATAGATGTATGACCAGACTTCAACCCAATCCGGTCTCAGGTTTCCGTTCAACGCCTGATCGAACGCGTCAAGCGCCTTGTTCCAGTTGCGCTGAGCCATGTACAGCAATCCCAGGTTGTACCAGGCCCACGAATTGCCGCGATTAAGCTTGATCGCGGCCTGAAACTGCTGCTCGGCCTCGATGTATTCCTGTTCGCGGAAATGCTCTATGCCACGGCGGACGATCACGCCCTGGCGCAACTCCTCGGAACTGCGGAGCACTTTCGAGTCGGGATCAACGACCACCTCGATCGGTTTGCTCTTGGTGAGGATGTCGAAATCAGCCGAAGAGCCTTTCATCAACAGCGTCTGGCGCTCGGCGCCCGCTTCGGTGCGCAAGGTAATGTCAACAGGCATCTCGAACGTGTCCAAATCCTGTTTGACGGTTCCCGGCACACGAAAGCCGTCCTTGGTGCGGAGCATTCGATAATCCGAACGGAATTCCGGCACGCCCGTCGAATCAACCCATTGTCCGAAAAAGAACCGCAGGTCGCGTCCGGCGGCCTTCGTCGCAATCGCCTCGAACTGATCGAGCGTGATGTTCTTCCCTTCATTATTGGCGTAATAATCGCGCAGCAACTTGTCGAACTTCTCTTCGCCCATCAACTGGCGCAGCATATTGAAGACCAGAGCGCCTTTGTAAAAGACCACGGAACGGAAAGCCGGAGTCTGGTCGTCGAGTTGTTTGGGCGCGTTGCGGATCGAAGCCGATTGCTCGAACGCGAGGGCCTTCTCCAACTCGGCCTGAACCGTCTGCTGGTAGAGCGTCTCGTTCGCGTTGTCTTTGACGTAAAGCAGCGTGCTGAATTCGGCCAGCCCCTGCGACAACCAGGTGTCGTCGAATGATTTCAATCCAACGGCCTGTCCCCACCATTGATAAGCCACTTCGCGGGCCAGCTTCTCGTCAATCCCCGAAGTCAGCGCGCGCGGCGAGACGAACATCACGCCCGGGCCGGAGTAAGTCTCCAACGTCTCTTCGTCAGTTTCAGCCACGACCAGACGATTGCCGAACGCATAACGGCCGAACTTGGCCGAATAATATTCGAGGTGTTTACCGATGACTTCAGACGCGTGGTCGGCCCATTTCTCGTCGCCGGCTTTGACGTAGAAATCAACCGTGAATCCACCGCGGTTCGCGTTGCGGACGATGTATTTCGCCGCCGCGAAATTGCCCGGCAGGACCGGTTTCGAGCATGCGAAGGACCAGGTCGTGAACTCTTCTTTCGTCTTCTGATCGGCGATCGAAATGGGGGCGACCGGTTGCTCGCTGTAACCGGCGACCAGGACGCCCTTCGGAACTTTGATATTGATGGCGTAAGTGGAGCGGTCGGCGGCGTATTCGTGGAACGG
>Ga0187894_10004425_pt1 | contig 15081 bp, 16 predicted proteins | sample GBC1701081metaG_FD_136650 | JGI IMG/M metagenome (GOLD analysis project Ga0187894, IMG submission 136650) | White microbial mat communities from a lava cave in the Kipuka Kanohina Cave System on the Island of Hawaii, USA - GBC170108-1 metaG ...
AGATACTTCATGCTCTCACGAAGGTCTACAGCAGTTGTGAGATTAAAATGGTATAGGATTGGTACAACCACAAGATATAGTGGTCGGGATTTGTGTGTTGGAGTTTTGATTCAATACACGCCGTAAGACTCTTTCAAAACATCGTGAACCGCCAGACACATTTTGCAGACCGTCCGCACATACTCAATAAAAGTGATGTTGCAATTTTCGACATGAATGCTGAACGGCATCCGCTCGATTTGCGCCATCGTCCAACCGCCTTCACGCATCGCATCTTCCCAAACGGCGATGGTCTTATCGCGTAACTCTGCATCGGCAATCAAATCCACTTCCGGTATCGCTCTTCTGATTTCGTCTTTCATACAGATTTCACCATTGATAAGGAGACGATATGCCGCGTCCTTATTCCTGATTCCTTTCTAACTTTCTTTCCGGTGCGCCGTCGTATTCATATTCTTTCGGATTGACGGCTTTCATCGGTTTGTTGCGTGTCTGCTCTTCGGTGACTCGCGCTACCAGTCCACAAACTCTTGCAATCATAAATAAGCCGTTTGCCATCTCTTTCTGAAACTTCATTTCGCAAAGCAACGCCGCTATTGCCCCATCAGCGTTGATGGGCAGTACACGCCCCGAACTTGTTGCCAAGGCGCTTTCAATCGCTTCAGCCATCTCGACATATTCATCGGCAATGCCAAGTTCTCTGGCTAACTCAAAGAGTCTGGCGGTGCGCGGGTCTGCGCCGTGAAAGCGATGCCCGAAACCGTGTATGCGCTCGCCTTGCGCTTTCGCTTCTACCACAATGCGCTCTGCCGCTTGTGCCGTGTTCAATCCTTCAACGCTTATTATCTCAACGGCTTCTTCGAGCGTCTGCATACAATCTTCAATCGCGCCGCCGTGAAAGCGATTGATGGTCAATAGTCCTGCCGCTACCGAGGCGCTCAGTGATGCTCCGGTGTTCACGGCGGTCATTGCCGCAACCGTTGACGGCGGGCTGACGCCGTGATCTATGACCGCAACTAAGATTGCCTCAATCATTTTGGCGGTGCGCTCATCCGGCACATCTCCGAGCAACAAAAGCCCCACGGCTTCGCCCCAACTGACGCGCCCGATAAGCTCTTCGACGCGATAACCGCGAATCAGGATGCGATTCGCGTCTACCCACGAAATCGCCGTTTTCCGATTTTCAGCCATGAATCTCTTTCACTACATTTGGAATATCGCTGAAGACTTCTGCCAGATGTGCGCCCGCCGCTTTTAATGCTTCGACTTTGCCTTGATAACCGCCGCGCCCGCCTTCGACAATCGCCCCGGCGTGAGAATACCGTGTGCCGCTTTCTGCCGTGCGCCCGCCAACATAAGCAACAACCGGCTTGGTGACAACGCCCTGCATCATCAATTCAGCGACCTGCTCTTCCTGTGATGTGCCGATTTCACCGATAATAACAATCAGCTTTGTCGCGTCGTCCGCCTGAAAACGTTTGACCACTTCCGGTAAAGTCAAGCCGATAACCGCATCGCCGCCAACGTGAACGATGGTGCTGATGCCGATGCCGGTCTGACAGATGTAATAGCCCGTCGAGGCGCTGAGTCCGCCGCTACGCGAAACAATGCCGACGCTGCCGGCGTGAAACCATTCCCGCGCTGATTTTGCCGAGCCGCCCATCATGCCAAGCACCGCTCGTTCGGGACTCATCACGCCAACTGTATTCGGTCCGACAAATGCCGCGCCGCGCTCTTCTGCCGCTTCGACCACTTCCAGCACATCGTAAAGCGGCACGCGGTCAGCGATGAGCGCCAAAAGTGGAACACCCGCTTCGATGGCTTCGAGCGCCGCATCTTTAACACGCGGCGCAGGCACAAAGATAACGCTGATGTCTACCTGTCCGAGTTCCGCGCCAGCCGCTTTCACCGTATCAAAGACCGGCAACTCATGAACCCGTTGCCCGCCGCGTCCCGGTGTACAACCGCCGATTACGTGCGTGCCATAATCGAGCATCAGCTTTGTCCGCGTTGCGCCTTCGCGCCCGGTGATGCCCTGCACAATCACTCGTTTGGTTTCATCAATCAGAATTGCCATATCAGCCTGCTGCCGCCGAGGCGTCCATATACATCATCACCGCCAGATAGAAACTGAGCATGACCAGCCACGGCAGTTCTGCCATCGCTTTCGCATCAGGATTGATTTCAACCGTTGCCGACATCTTCAAAAAACCGTCGGTGTGCAGATGAATCAGCCAGTCGCCCGCTTCGGTCTTAATCTCCAGTTTCGTTTGCCAGAAATTGGTCGTTGCCAGAAGTTTTCTACCGTCGGGAAATTCCAGTGTGCCGCCGCCCGCCCACGTATTATGCCGGAAGGTGGCAATCTCTTCTTCCGTATCGCAACGGCGAATCGTTGCCCGCGTCTGCCAAAAACCGACGCGCTTGAACGTCCAGCATCCGTCGGCGCATTCTGCCGTTGCAAATGAACCGAACGAACTTTTGAATTTGAGAGAAGCAATTACCTCATCATTTTCGGCATGAAGTTCATACTCCATCTTCAACATACTCGGTTGTTGCCAATGCAGTTTTTGATTTATATATTCGGCGATCTTTTTCATCTTCGATACCTCCTTGTCAAACTATAGAACAAGCCATCTGTCTGCCCCAAGTCTGACGAGTCATCCTTCATCCTTCTGACCGAATGGTAATCGCTGCATTGCCGATGATCTCTTTCGTGCTGTTGGCGTCGGCAAAGCCAACCGCTGCCGCCGCCCGATCCTGCGGAATGCGCGTCAACGAGTTGCCGCCTGTTGCAATCGCATTCTGTAAACGACTGCCCGCCGCCCACATCGTCAAGACCGTCGGAAATTCGGTTGCGGCATTAGCATTCGTCGCCAGCGACCCGCAGGCGGTCGTAAATCCGGCAGCCACAAAATCAATCGCGTGGCTCTTGCCATAACAGGTTGTCGAATAGAGCATTCGCAATTTCTTACTTATGTTTAACGCCGCAATCTCATGCGCCAGCAACAGCGAAGAGATTGCGCCATCCTCAAAACTCATCTCATCTTCCAAACCATGCAGCATCAGAATCACATCTATGGCTTTGACTGAATCCTTTGCTCCGGCTTCGGCAATCGCCTGAACGAATGCCTGATGTGTCGCCTCTCGTTTTGTCAGTTTGCGATAGGTTTTATAACGCGGGCGCAAAATCAAATCGGTCAATGCCGTGCCGGAAATTTCAAGGAACCGATAGAGCCAGCGCAAATCGCTTCTCCCGTGCGTCGTCATATTCGAGACGACAATCAAGGCTCGCTCTTCTTTGCTGATACTCATGCGTCTATTATCCGCCGCTCAAGCCGCCAATCGGCAACTCAATTACTGCGCCGCCTTTGCCTTGAAACCAGCATTCCACTTCGCAAGCCAGACATTCAATACACTTGCCGCGCTTGGCCTCGTCGAGCGTGATGTTCAACACCGGCAATTGATTTTCCAAACTTAAAATCTGCGGCGGACATTCCTTCACGCAAGCCTTCGATTCACACTCTGCACAGATCGCGTGGTCATAAGTAATCTGCCCGGTGCGCGTCTCAAAGCTGTACGACTGTCGCAATTCTCGCCGTTGTGGTTGCGTATTTTCTCTATGTTGTGGTTTGGTCTCTTGCGCTTCGCTCTGCTCAATCAATTCTTTCAACCGATTGGCGCAAAAATCGGCGCTGTGCCTCTTTTGATATGCTTCAACCGGCGCGGGCAAATCGTTTGTGTAATCGCTGATAATCCTCGCGGCAATCTCTTCGCCGTTGCCGCCAAGTCTGAGAACTGCCGGAATAGATAATCGTGCTTCCCGAAAGGCTTTCACCAATGCCCGCGCCAGATGAAACTGCTCCTGACTGGCAACGCCGGAGCCGGACATAAAATAGCCGCGAATGCCTTGCTGCCGCAGAATAATCTTTGCCGCCCGGTAGACCTTCGACGCTGCCGGATTGCCGCTTGTGTCCACATAGTCAACCGGGCGTAATCCTGCCCTCAGCGCCGCATCCATCGAAGCCATCGAACCGCCGCCACCCGCCCCGTGAAACCCGATAGCGATGCCTTCGGCGTTCTCTTTCTGTGGCAGTTCAACAAAATAGAACGTGCCGCGATAATCGTCTTTTTCAACTTCCCACGCGATGCGGTCAAGTTCCGTCGGCGTATGCCCGATTTCCCGCGCAATCTCAATGCCGAAATCGTCGTGGCGGAAGACCGCATAATCATCAACCGAAATGCGACAATCGAGAGCCACGAGCCTGCCATCCTGCAACAATGCCAACGGGTTAATCTCCGCCACCCGCGCATCCGAATTTCTGGCAACGCGGTACAGTTTCAACCACACATCTGCCAATGCCTCGCGCACCTCTTCAGGCGTATCACTTTTGTTGAGCGCCGCCAGCAATTCATCCGGCAAAGGCTCACGCCGCACACTTGCCGTAACCTGTGCCATCGTCCCGGTGCGTTCTTCGATGCCGCTACCACCCGCCGCGCTGAGTAGCATTACGGGTCTTCTCAAACGGTCATCAACAATGCAGCCCAAATAGAACTCCCGCGCAATCGGCAACGCTTCTTCGACCAACACCGCTTCGACCACCGCGCCGCCAATCGTTGCGCCGAGCATCTCATCGGCAATCCGCGCCGCCACATCGGGCGAATCGGCAAAACGGATACCCCCGGACGCAGCCCGACTCGTGCCGTAGACTTGCGCTTTAATCACAACCGCTTTCCCTAATTCTTCGGCAATCTCCCGGCGCTCTTCAACACTTCGCGCCGCCGCGCCCTGTGGCGTAGCAATGCCATATTCGTTGAGTATGCGTTTACCCTGATGTTCGTGAAGTCGAGCCATACCTTACGGAAGGCAAAAGTAAAAAGGTAAAGGGCAAAAATCGAAATGATACTTTTGCCTTTTTACTTTTACCTTTTTACTTTATTTATGTTCGTGTTCAATGCCGTGCTGGTGCATCTCTTCGTGTGCGAAGTCCCAATCATGCGGAATGTGATTGTGGTCGTTGGTAGCAATCCATTTGAACAATTCAGGCTTTTGATTGAGGACTCGCGCCGCCGCCCGTTCGACATTCTTTTCCGGCGTTGACCACGGATGGAAATGGAAATGGTTATGCAAATCGCCATCGGTGCGCCCGAAAGCGATGCAGCCGAGTTCACTGGCAAACGCTCCGTGATTGATATACGGCGGACGCCAGAAATAACCGCCCGTCGGCAGATAGCCGAATTGCATCATCCACGACGTACCCCAGATGTGATATGCTTCTTCGGCGCAATCGTGATACGAGATATTGTCCTGCCAGAATCCCGGCACCATACAATACAAAAAAGACATGGCGTGAGTCTTTTCGTCATAGCGCAAAATCTTCAAGAGACACCCGGAAGCGGTCTGCGGAAAGAGCGTCGGCACTTGCCAAGGCATATTTTCATAACTGCTCACCTGAATCAGCCCGGAACGCTTCGCCCCCGTCGCGTCTTCGTCCGATTCCAGAATATGCGGCTCCGAGTCGTTATACATCACCAGACACAACGCCCCTTCTTTCGAGGTCATTGCCGGTAGCGAAACGCCTTTCGGAACAAAGAAGTAATAGCCTTTCGGGCAGTATTGGTCGCCGACTTTGAGCGAGCCTTCCATAACCAGCAACTCGAAATCGGAATAACTGAGTGACGGCGGTTGCTTGTAACCGGAATCAAATTGTACGGTCATTGTACAAGCGCCGGTGTCTTTGTCGAAGCTCAACATCTTGTATTGCATACCCGCAGGAAATCCGGGCAGCGTCATCTTTTTGAAATGTACATCGCGGTCTACAAATGGTTCGATATGAGGTCGTGACATAAATTCTCCTAGTACAACACCACTTTGATTTTGATGGAAAAGATTATTGCAATAATTGAGTTTAGCCCGATTCTTTCCATCATCTTTATCGTGGTGTTGTACTAGGGTTTGAACCACGAAGCTCACGAAGGACACGAAGATTTCTTATAATTTTCTTCGTGGTCTTCGTGGTTCAAGGTATCAAAAGACTACACGAAATTTTCGTTTCGGGCGTTTCGGGATTTCATGCGCTCCGACTTTGCGGCGCAGATCGGCGTGCATATTGAATCCGCGTGTTTGAATATGTTGCAAAAAATCTTCAACCCATTTATCACGCTCCGGCGCTAATGCTTCCATTTCGGCGACAATCTTTTTGTATCGCGCCTGTTGCTCTTTGATCTCTTCTTGTAACCACTTCTGTACGGCTCGATTGCGTTTTGGTCTGTCAATCACTGTGCTTGCTCCTCGAAAAAAATTGGTAACGCGGGCTTCAGGCTCTGTAGTTGCAACACGGCTTGAGCGGAAGCCTGCGCTACGTTCTCAACTGCGCTATTTCGCCACCGTTATTCGACGGCTCAGAAACCGAAGAAAACCGTATAGCCCATAAAGCAGGGCAATACCGTAAATCACCAATCCTGTAATGCGATAACCGCCACCTGCCCCCTGCCAGTAGCCCCAGAGCGTGTACGCCGTGAACGCCAGAACTTCAATCCAGAAAATCCACAATAGCCACATCTTTTTCACCAGCGATTCGGATTCAGAGCGATAAAGATCATCGCCACAATGCTGAGATGAATCAGTAAGGCGGACGGCGCAAGCCCAATGACGCGCTTGCGTAAATCGGCTTCGAGTTCGTCCGCATTGCCGTCGCCGTCTTCCAGCTTTTTCAAGATTGCCGTTGTGCCTGCCGAACCCGTCAGCAGCACAAAAGCGAGCAGAATAATGACGCCCATAACGATCAATTTGAGCATCAGCCAGGGCGTTTCAAAAACGCTCCAGCCTTTCAGATATGCCAGCCAGAAACCGACGGGCAAAGTCAGCAAAAAGACAATCAATACCCAACGGTCTAAAACTTCTGCGACGTGAGCACGTTCCAATCGGCGCGCCGGCGAAATGTCGCGTTTCAACAAACTCACGCTCAACGAAAAAACCACCAAATCGAAGCCCAGCCACACGACGATTAACAAGATGTGCAGCAACAACAGAAGTTGTACCGGCAACCATTTCATATCAGTAGAAGTCAGCGATGAAGAATGAACCGGGCGCGTTTTTCCGGTTCATTCTTCTGCATTCCGGTTCTGGCTTTCTTTATGCCCAATCTTCCAATTTGTAAACCCGCACAGCGTTTTCATAGAGCAACTTCTTTTTCGCCGTCTCTCGCAAATCAATCGCGTTGATTTCGTCAATCGTGCGTTTGAAGCCAATAACGGGCCAATCCGTGCCGAACATTACCTTGTCCTGCCCGCGTGTATTGATGAACTTCACAAGCGTTTGCTCCCAGTACCGGGGCGAGTGCGCGTCTGTGCCGATGTAGACGTTCGGATGTTTCCACGCCATCGAAATCATCTCTTCCGTCCATGGATGCCCGATGTGGATGCCGATAATCGTCAATTCGGGAAAATCAATCGCCACGCGGTCAAGGGTGATGGGTTGCGCGACGGTTCGCAAAAACCATTGCGCCGAATGCCCGACCTGTATCTGAATCGGTACGCCGAGTTCGGCGCACTTGGCATAAAACGGATAATAGATGCGGCTGTCGGGCGCTTCTGCGAACCAGTGCGGGTAGAGATGTGCGCCGACAAAGCCGTACTCTTTAACGGCAACATCGAGTTTTTTTACCCACGTCATGATGCGCGACGGATTGACGCCAATGATGCCCTTGAAGCGTTTGGGATGCGCGGCGCAAACTTCGGCAATCTTTTCAAACGGTTTTTCAAAGAAGATGCTGGAGCCGACCGCCGCGCCGGTTGTGGCAATCAGCAAGCCTTTTGCAATGCCCGCTTCATCCATCATCGCCAGTTCTTTTTCAATGGGAACACCGGCTTTGGTCATCTCCAAAATCTTGACCAAATCCCAAAATTGATCGAGTTCCGGCGGATAGTTCTGAGTGATTTCTTTCGTCCACAGATTGACGACAATATCAATAATGCCCATAACACGCTTTCTTTCCTTTGAACCACTGTTGAAGAGTGAGGGAGTAGGGGCGTGGGGAGAGTATCAATTCATGCCACACCGCTATTCTCTTACTCGTCTAACCCTTTATCTTTTCACCCCTACTCCCTCACTCCCCTATTCCCCTACTGCGCTTTTCTTGGTTCAAATTTTCCTTCCTCTCTCGCGCCAATACGGTTCGCGCAATTCGCGGCGTAGGATTTTGCCCGTCAGATTGCGCGGCAAGCGTTCGAGAAAATCTATTGACTTCGGCGCTTTGAACCCCGCCAGTCGTTCTTTGCAAAAGGCGATCAATTCCTGTTCGCTGGCGCTGGCATTCTCTTTCAAAGCAACAACTGCTTTCACGGCTTCGCCCCAGACTTCGTGTGGTACGCCAATCACCGCGCATTCAAAGATTGCCGGATGTTCATACAAAATGCGCTCGACTTCCGATGGGTAAACATTCAACGCGCCGCTTACAATCATGTCGTTTTTGCGGTCAACCAGATAGATATAACCGTCCTCGTCGCGCCGCGCTAAGTCGCCCGTGTAGACCCAGCCATCGCGCAAGGTCTCCGCCGTCGCTTTCGGGTTATTCCAGTAGCCGACCATATTGCCTTCCGTATAGATGCCGATTTCGCCGACCTCGCCAACTTCGCATTCCGCGCCCCTGCCGTTCACGATACGGACGCCGATGTTGCATTGCGGGCGACCACACGAACGGATTAGGTGCAGATAGTTGTCGTCATGGAGCGCAAGGCGATGGTCTTCCGGTTCCAATACTGTACCGGAGCAGCCGGTTTCCGATGCCGCGAAGGTCTGCCGAAAGTCGCAGCGAAAGACCGCCGCCGCTTTTCTCAGCACCGGCTCCGGCATCGGCGCTCCGCCGTAGAGCCTGACTTTCAGGCTCGATAAATCGTAACTCGTCACATCTTCGCGGGTCGCCAGCATTTGAATCGTCGTCGGCACAAAATTGGTAAACGTAATGCGCTCGCGCTCTATGGTTTGCAGCGCGTGTTTTGCTTCAAAGTTGATGATGACAATATGCGAGCCAACATAGACGGCGCAGAAAATTCCGGCTATGCCGGCTGCCGAATAGAGCGGCGCGGGCAACATCACGCGATGCGTCGAATGGCTGCCGATGGCAAAGACGTGAATGAACATCCCGACAAGTGTGCTGTGATGCGTATACATCACGCCTTTCGGAAATCCGGTTGTGCCGCTAGTGTACAGAAAAAGTAACAAATCCTGCGGCTCAATCTTTCTGTCCGGCGTTGGTTCCGCTTCGCTGCCTGCGGCAATCAATCGTTCGTAAGCGAGGCAACGTGACGGCGCATTGCCGCCAAGCGTCACGACTTCTTTGAGAGAAGCGACACGCGAGGCGATATTCATTGCCGTTTGCGTGTACTCGCTTCCGGCAATCAGAAAAGTCGCGCCCGCATCGTTACAGACATACTCGACTTCGCGTTCCGAAAGGCGGTAATTGATTAGTACGCTGACGACCCCAATCTTTGCCAGCCCGAAAAGAATTTCGACGATTTCGTGACAATTCTTACTTAAAATTGCCACGCGGTCGCCGAACTTTACGCCATGTTTCTGTAGCGATGAGACAAAGCGATTTGCCCGCGCATTGACTTCGCGCCACGTCAGCCGCGCTTCTTCAAAGACGATGCCCGTTTGCTTGCCGCGTTGCCGTGCATTGCGCGTCAGTATGTCGCCGAAATTGGTTAAATCACCAAACATATTTTCAGGTGTCAGGTCTTAGGGTTCAGGTGTCAGGTTTGCAGCAAAAGCAGCTTTTCACTTTTCCTGTTCGCTAGGCGACGCGCTTCTCTTTTATAACCGTGCGTTTGATCAATTCGCCGCTTTCGTACCAGCGCCAGGTGCGGGCGCGATGATTGCCGTCCGGGCTAATTTGAATCATCTCGTAGAGGTAATTTGCCGGGTCGTGCCGGTATGTCCATTTCAACAGCACCGTCAGTTCGTCCACTTCCCACGCATAGCCGTCAATGCGCTCGGTATTGAAATAAATTTTGCCGTCTTCATAGGTCGCCGGAAATTGAATGACCTCTTTTCTGCCGTCCGCCCACGTATATTCATTGGTCTGGTAATACGGATGCTCTTCGTTGTCCGGGAATCTACAGGTCAACAGCGAGGCGTGACGATCAACGATATTGGCGTTGGCGTCAATATGAATGTACTCGCCTTGCCATTTGCCTTCGTGCCGCGCTAAGACCGGCATCTCTGTCTTCATGCTCATAGAATACCTCTTTGCAATTACGTTGCCTGCTCCAGTAGAACCTTCTAACAGGAATAACCATCAAAAATCAGACGCAGAGGAACGCGGATGCAGCGGGTTATCCGCGAAAATCTGCTCAATCCGCTCAATTCGCGGTCTATCGGTTCTGCCATCAACTAATCCAAGGAAAAATCTTGCCGCTATAGTTCAGATAAATACTCTTCAACTGTGTGTAGGCATTGATGCCCTGCAATCCCAGTTTCTCGCCGACGCCGCTCATCTTATGCCCCGTCGAAGGCATCATCGGCGAGGAATACTGCGGCATATTGATAAAGACCAGGCCGGAATCGAGCGCCTGTGAAACGCGATGCACACGGTCAACATCTTTCGTCCAGAAATAGTTGCTCAAGCCGTACATTGTGCCGTTGGCAATCTCAATCGCTTCTGCTTCAGTGCGAAACCGCATCAAGCCGATGACCGGACCGAAAATCTCTTCCTGAGAGACGCGCATCTGCGGTTTGAACTCGGCAAACAGCGCCGGTTCGATGAAATAACCTTTATCGAAAGGCGCTTCCAGTTGCGGACGTTTGCCGCCGCACAACAATTTCGCGCCTTCCTGTTTACCGATTTCGATATAATTCAAAACACGCTCGTGCTGCGCTTTGCTCACGAGCGGTCCGAGATGAGTTGCCGGGTTCATGGGATCACCAAGGCGCACCGTCTTGAACTTTTCGCGCAGCCGGTCAAGCACTTCATCGGCTATCTTCTCTTCCACAAGCAGACGACTCGCTGCCAGACAGAACTGCCCGGAATTTGCCAAGCCCGCCTGCAATGCGCCCTGCACCGCTAAATCCAAATCGGCATCGGCGAAGATGATATTTGCCGCCTTGCCGCCCATCTCCAACAGCGCCGATTTCGCCTGCCCGCCGGCAACCGAAGCGATTTCCGTGCCGACAGAAGTTGACCCCGTGAAGGAGATTTTTTTGACCTTCGGATGCTTTACCAATGCCGCGCCCGCTTCGTGTCCGTAGCCGTGAACGACATTGACCACGCCTTCGGGAATGCCCGCTTCGAGGCAGAGTTTGGCAATCATTGAAACGGTAGTCGGCGTCTGCTCCGCCATCTTAAAGACAATGGAATTGCCCGCCACCAACGCCGGAGCCATCTTCAGCGTCACCATGACAATCGGGAAATTCCATGGCGCAATACAGCCGACTACGCCGTAAGGTTCGCGCAACGTATAGCGGTGCATACCCGGTTCATTGGCGACAACCATGGTCTGCACTTTGTCTGCCGCCCCGGCAAAGAACGTCCAGTAGTCCGCCGAAAACGGCACATCAATTCTGAGATTATCTTGCAGGGGTTTGCCGGAGTCGCGGGTCTCGGCTTCGGCGAGTGATTGCAGATTGTCGAGTATCAACTGCGCGACCTTCGCCAATCGCTTGCCGCGTTCCGCCGGAGCGAGCCGCGACCAGACGCCCGATTTGAAGGTTTGCTCGGCAACCTCAACCGCCCGGTCAATATCTTCTGCGCCGCCGCGTGCAACGGTGGCAAAAATTTCGCCGGTCGCCGGATTGTCTTTCGTAAAGGTCGCGCCGGAGAGGGAATCCACTTCGCGCCCGCCGATGAAATGTTTGATTTCCTGCATAACTTCAAATCTCAGATGTCAACGAAAATCACGCTTCGGCTTCGACGCGAGCCGGACTGCTGATGAGATTGGACGGCTTCAACAACGCCATGCAGATGGTTGCCACCAGCGCACAGGCAATGATCACCTGAAATGCCAGTTGGTAATTGCCCGTCCGGTCATAGAGTTTGCCGGTGATGATATTACCGGCAAACCCGCCTATCGTTTCGATGAAAGTGATGAGAGCGAGAATTTTACTCAGCGCCTTCGTCCCGAAACATTCGCCAATCATAATCTGAATCGTTGAATAGACGCCGCCGAAACCAAGTCCGAATGCGGCGCAAAAGAGCGTGAAGGTTGCCGGACTCAAATTCAGCAAAAACAGTGTGCCGACGAACATCAGAAAACAGCAGACGAGATTGACCTGTTTCTTTGATACTTTATCGCTCAACCAGCCAAAGAAGAATTTGCCCGCCACGCTGAAGCCGCCCATCAGACTGAAGACTCCGGCGGCGGCTTCCTTGCTCAAACCAATCTCCGGCGATTGCAGATGCGAAACCAGTTGTTGATTGATGGTGAAGAAGACATAGAAGCAGAGCGCCGAACCAACTGCCAGACTCCAGAATGAGGCGGTTCGCAAGGCTTCATTGACGGTCAAGCCGGAAAGATTTTGAGTCGCAGAAGATTCAAGGGTTGTCGGAGTGGTCGCGCCGTCGGCTTCGAGATTCATCTCACGCGGATAGTTTCTTACGACAAAGATGATGAGAGGGAGCAGCAGAACAATAATACCGACGCCGAAAATTATCATTGCCGAACGCCAGCCGTAAGCCTTAATCAATCTCGTGCCGAGCGGAGCCATAATCATTGCGCCGAGACTCGTCCCGGTAATCACCGCGCCGATTGCCATGCCGCGTTTGCGAATGAACCAGTTTGATACCAGAAGGATATTGGTCACCACGCCGGCGGTTGCCAGCGCGATGGCAAAAAGGAAGTGCATCACGTACATCTGCCATGGCGCGTTAATGCGCGAATAGAGCAGCATGGTTGCGCCGAGCAAGGTGATGCCGAAAATCAGAAACGGCTTTGAGCCGTAACGTGCCAGATAAACGCCGACAATGGTAATCAGAATACCGGCGCTTAACAGTGTGATGCTACCGGCAATGGCGATAGTGGTTCGCGTCCAGCCGAATTCCTGAGTCAGAACAGGATAAAAGACCGACATCCCGCCGATGCTCATGCCATTGGTAAAGATGATGCTGATGACGGAGACAATCAGAATGTACCAGCCGTAGAGAATCGCTTTTGCATTCGCACCTCAACTTAATGGCAAAACACCGGCATCGTCAGGCAGCCCGGAAAACCACCTCAAGACTTGCTGAACTTCGGAAAAAATCTGGAAAACTTCAACTGTTTTGAAAAACAGACATTTGTTTTTTACGCCAATCTCTTGGCATTTGTCAAACGATTTGCCGTTTGTGGCGGGAACTTTCGGAGTCAAAGTGGGGCGTCAAGATTTGCGGCTGACTCCGCCTCGAAAACTACTCGTGTTTCTTGAAGAGATAGTGTGAAATGCCCCATTCGCTGCCACCGCTATACGCAAACATCGTCGCGCAAGCCATAAAGAACAAGCGCCAGCGTACAAACCAGCGAAGCCGGTTTTCTTCACCGTAAGCATCGCCAAAGAGTTTGAGGATTTGCTCCCGATGTGCGTCCATCCTCTGTAACCACGCTTCACAGGTTTTTCGATAATGTGTGCCCTCAAGCTGCCAATGATCTATAATTCGCAAATCCTTTTGAAACCCAAAGAGCAAATCGTCGCTGGGCATAATGCCGCCGGTAAAGAAGTGTTTTGCCATCCAATCGGTTGCGCCGCGCACCTCATAGGGATAAGCAAATCGCTGATGTGCGAAGATGTGAACGAATAGCAACCCGTCTGTCTGCAACCACGCAGCCACTCGCGCCAGCAGCTTTTCGTAATTTCGCATATGCTCGAACATCTCTATCGAAACGATGCGGTCAAATTGCCAAGGCGCGGCAAAGGCATTCATATCAGCCGTAATAATTTCCAGATTATGCAAGCCTGCATTTATCGCCTTTGCCTGAATAAACTCTTTTTGGGTTCGGGAGTTTGAAACGCCAACGATGCGCGAATGCGGAAAAAGATTTGCAAGATAGAGCGCCAGCGAACCCCAGCCGCAGCCGAGTTCGAGAATCGCTTGTCCGTCTGCAAGTCGGGCGCGTTCTACGTATAGAGCAAGCATCGCTTCTTCTGCCTCATCAAGCGTCGCCGTATGGTCTTGCCAATAACTGCAACTGTATTTCAGATGTTTGCCTAAAACCAGTTGAAAAAACTCTGTCGGCGCTTCGTAATGCTGGGCGTTGGCGTCGCCGGTGTGAATAGCAACCGGGCTTTGTTTTAAGTCGGCGATAAACCGTTGCCGGCGAGCCGCTTGTTGTTCAATGCCGCCTGCTTCCTGTTCCCGAAGTCGCACGGCGCAAAGACGGCGAATGGCAGAGCGTATCAACCAATCGGGAATGAGGTTGCGTTCAATCAGTCGTTCGACCAGCGAAGAGGAATCAGCGTCAGGCTTGACGGCAGAATTTGCTGACAACTCTTCGTTCGACTCGTTGAGGCTTTTATTTGTGGTGATTTCGCGGCGCATTACTCAATTATGCCCAACCCGGCTAATCGCTCAATGGCTTGTCGTTGAATTTGCATGAAGTGGGCGCGGTCTGCCGGTTTGTCAGCCAGTGTATTTGGCGGATAGATGCTGAATTTTGCATAACTTTCGGCGTACAGTTCAAAGCGTTGCCGCGACAACAGATTGAACATTCCCGGACGGCGGCGATAGCGGCGCAAGACTTCCAAGTCAATTTCAGCATACGCCGCCATGCTCTCGCCCGCGCCCGCTTCCGCTAAGACCATACCGCGATAGTCAATTATGCGTGAGCCGCCATCGGTCGAGGAGAAGGGAATCGCTGTGTTGGCAATACCCATTCTTTTCACTGATAGTTTATTCAAATGGGTGGCGCTGATGGGACGAGACAACTATCCCAATGTATCTGGAATTATGCCAGCCTCTGGACCTGATTATCAGGTGCAGTTACGAAATTGGACGACCTTGGACATTTACAGCCGGTATTTTCTCGAAACCGTTTACACCGACCAGATGGGCTATATCCTTTATAAAGTGAAATGAAAAATAAATCAGATTATTCTGAATCACAAAATCAAGTCGC
>Ga0187894_10004426_pt1 | contig 15075 bp, 13 predicted proteins | sample GBC1701081metaG_FD_136650 | JGI IMG/M metagenome (GOLD analysis project Ga0187894, IMG submission 136650) | White microbial mat communities from a lava cave in the Kipuka Kanohina Cave System on the Island of Hawaii, USA - GBC170108-1 metaG ...
AGTGAAGCAAAATGCCCGTGTCGGGCTAAGTTGCATTTCCGAGAAGGTGTTCGTATTCATCTTTTACGATCTCTATGAATTCGGCCGCGAGTTTCGAGAGCTTTCTATCCCTGTGCCACGCGGCGACCACTGTACGCTTAGGCGACTGGTCCCTGATCGGCCTGTAAACGCATCTGTTGGAAGCGTCCGTCATAACGAGCATCTTCGGCACGAGCGATACGCCGCTCCCGAACGAGACGCAGTGCTGAATCGTGGACAGGTTCCACGTGCGGCAGACTATATCGGGGTTGATCTGCCTCTCATAACAGAAATTGTTTATCTGCTCGCCGAGACAGTGCTCTTCGTCGAGAGCGATGAACGGTATGCTCTTTAGGTCTTCTATACTTACATCGTCCGACTTCGCAAGCTCGTGACCGGGCGATATGGCGAGAACGAGGGGGTCCTCGAAAAGAGGCTCCGTCCTTATATGCTTCTCATCGATTGGGAGGCTCATCACGGCGAGCTCTATCTCGAGCCCTGTGAGGCTTTTTATAAGCCTTTCCGTAAGGTTTTCGTTGACCGAGATCTGCGCCCTGGGAAAGGATTCATAGAACCTTTTGAGGACGCCGGGCAGTATATAAGGCGCGATCGTCGGTATCAGCCCGACGGACAGCTGGCCCGCGCCCGAATCGAGGTCATCCGTTATGCCCGACTTTATGTCCCCGGCCTCTTTGAGTATGAGCCTCGCCCTCGGCAGGAGCGCCCTTCCGGCTTCCGTTAGCACGGAGATTCTCCCGAGCCTTTCGAAGAGCTTCTGACCGAGCTCCTGCTCGAGTTTTATTATCTGCTGGCTGAGAGAGGGCTGTGCGACAAAGCATAACCTGGCAGCCTTACTGAAACCGCCCGTCTCCGCGACGGCGACAAAATATCTCAACTGATGAAGCTCCATTAATGCTGCTCCCCCTTTACACCGTTATATCAATTATAGGCAATAACTATACATATTATAGACAATTAATATTTGACGTCTATAGAAAATCGGAACAATATTAAGACCCACAGTTAACATTCCAACAGGAGGTAACAATAAAATGAGTGATAAGAGGACGCTAACGACGGCCCGTGACAGTGCTATAGGAGATATGAATTCTGACGGTGCGAGCAAGTGCCCGTTCACGGGTGGATTGCCAAAGCACAGCGCTGGCGGCGGCACATCGAACCGGGACTGGTGGCCGAATCTGCTCCGGTTGAACATCCTGCGCCAACACTCTTCTTTATCCAATCCTATGGGCGAGGCGTTCAACTACCCCCGGGAGTTCAAGACCCTCGATCTGGATGCAGTGAAGAAAGACATCTTCGATCTTATGACCACGTCCCAGGACTGGTGGCCGGCCGACTACGGTCACTACGGGCCGCTCTTCATTCGGATGGCGTGGCACAGCGCCGGTACTTACCGCATCACTGACGGCCGCGGCGGCGGGGGCTCCGGCAGCCAGCGCTTTGCGCCGCTCAACAGCTGGCCCGACAATGCAAACCTCGACAAAGCACGCTTGCTGCTCTGGCCGGTCAAGAAGAAATACGGCAGGAAAATTTCCTGGGCCGACCTGATGATCCTCGCCGGCAACTGCGCCCTCGAATCAATGGGCCTCAAGACATTCGGTTTCGCCGGCGGACGCGAGGATGTTTGGGAGCCTGAGGAAGACATCTATTGGGGTTCTGAAGCCGAGTGGCTTGGTGACAAGCGTTACACCGGCGACAGGGTACTGGAGAATCCCCTCGGCGCCGTTCAGATGGGCCTGATCTACGTGAACCCCGAAGGTCCGAACGGAAATCCCGATCCTCTCGCGGCAGCCCGTGACGTTCGCGAGACCTTCGGCCGCATGGCTATGAATGACGAAGAGACCGTCGCGCTCATTGCCGGAGGACACACATTCGGCAAAACCCATGGGGCCGCCGATCCAAACAAGTATGTCGGTCCGGAACCCGCTGCCGCGGGCATCGAGGAGCAGGGACTGGGCTGGAAAAACAAGTTCGGCAGCGGCAACGCAGACGACACTATTACAAGCGGCCTCGAGGGCGCATGGACCACAACCCCGACTAAGTGGAGCAACAACTTTTTCGAGAACCTGTTCGGTTTCGAATGGGAGCTGACGAAGAGCCCGGCCGGTGCGCATCAGTGGAAACCGAGGAACGGAGCAGGCGCAGGCACTGTGCCGGATGCTCACGACCCGTCAAAGAGTCACGCGCCGTTCATGCTTACGACTGACCTCTCCTTGCGGATGGACCCAATCTATGAGCCGATTTCAAGACGCTTTTACGAAAATCCGGATGAGTTCGCTGACGCTTTCGCACGTGCATGGTACAAGCTTACGCACCGCGATATGGGTCCGCGCACGCGCTTTCTCGGCCCGGAGGTGCCGGCGGAAGAGCTGATCTGGCAAGACCCTGTCCCGACAGTTACGCATAAACTGATTGACGATCAGGACATCGCTTCGCTGAAGGGTAATATCCTTGCCTCAGGACTGTCCGTGTCCCAACTGGTATCTACCGCTTGGGCGTCGGCATCGACGTTCCGCGGCTCCGATAAACGCGGCGGCGCGAACGGTGCGCGTATTCGCCTTGCGCCGCAGAAGGATTGGGAAGTCAACGATCCTGCCCAATTATCGATAGTGCTTGATACGCTTGAGGGCATCCAAAAAGAGTTCAACGCCGCCCGGACCGGGGGCAAGATGGTTTCACTCGCAGATTTGATCGTTCTCGGCGGATGCGCGGGCATCGAGCAGGCGGCGAAGAATGCCGGCCGCGAAGTGACGGTGCCCTTTACGCCCGGACGTGCCGATGCGTCGCAAGAGCAAACCGATGTGGAATCCTTCGCCTACCTCGAGCCGGCTGCAGACGGATTCCGCAATTACTTGAAGGCCCGATACTCCGTATCGGCAGAGGAAATGCTGGTCGACCGGGCGCAGCTCTTGACTCTGACCGCTCCCGAGATGACTGTTCTCCTTGGCGGCATGCGTGTGCTTAACACTAACTTCGGTCAGTCCCGGCACGGCGTCTTCACTAACCGTCCGGAGACGCTGACCAATGACTTCTTCGTCAACCTGCTCGATTTGGGCACGACATGGAAGGCGTCTTCGGAGGCCGGAGAAGTATTTGAAGGCCGTGATCGTAAGACAGGCGAGCTCAAATGGACCGGTACCAGGGTCGATCTCGTCTTCGGTTCGAACTCAGAGCTCAGGGCTATAGCTGAAGTCTACGGATGTGAGGACTCTCAAGAGCGGTTTACGCATGACTTTGTGGCGGCGTGGACTAAGGTGATGAATCTCGACCGCTTCGACCTGGCCTGATTTTAGTTATTAGAAAAAATGGCTGCATTTAACCGGGAGAGGGTCCCCGAAAGGATAAAAATGAGGAAGACTTACCATTTCCATAAGGCCGGCAGCGAGTACGGCGAGAAGGCAGCCGGGGCTTTGGGGCTCGACTTGGGAAAGCTCAGGATACTCTTGGGAATGTCCCTTGAAGAGCTCTTTGAAGCCACTGCAGAGGAGGGGTTCGGCGCGCCTTTACCGTAAAAAAGCTGTCGGTCGGAAATAATACGGCTTGCGGCTTCAAACCGCCTGAGCACTGTCGTTGACGAATTCGCGGTGATGAACCCCCTACCCGGGAGGTTTCATCACCGTTCTTTTTACCTTCACTTATATTCATAGCCCCTCCAAAAGCCACATTATCCGCACTACGCAAACCGAAACCGGTTGTAATCATTGAAAGATAGAGTATTGACCCGACTCTAAGAATATGTAATTATTAAATTTTGGTGGGTTGAACAAATGATAATCTCCGTTAATTGGCTGAAAGAGTACGTCGGATTCGATATTGCGCCCGAAGAGCTCGCGGACAGGCTCACGATGGCAGGGCTCGAGGTGGAAGGGGTCGAGTACAGGGGGAAGGGCCTCGAGAATGTCGTCGTAGCGCAAATCCTCGGAATGAAGCTCCATCCGGACGCGACGAAGCTCTCCCTCTGCGATGTCACAGACGGAGAAAATAGTTACGCCATAGTGTGCGGCGCGAGCAATATGAAGCCGGGCGACAAGGTCGCTCTCGCGAAAATCGGAACTAACTTACCCCCCGGACCGAAATTCCCCGAAGGTATGACCATCAAGAAAGCCAAGATCAGGGGCGAGGTCTCGGAAGGGATGCTGTGCGCCGAGAACGAGCTCGGGTTGGGAGAGGAGGGTGACGGAATTATGATCCTCCCCGATTCGGCCAGAGTCGGAGCGAGGCTCATAGACGAGATAGGACTAAACGACGTCATATTCGAGATCAACGTCACGCCGAACCGCCCGGACTGTCTGAGCGCGGTAGGTATCGCGCGGGAGGCGGCCGCACTGCTCGGAATAAAACTAACTTATCCCCCGATGACTGTCGCCGAATCAGCGGAGGACATACTTCGGCTTGCGAATGTGGAGCTCCTCGACCGGGAAAAGTGCCCGAGATATTCCTGCCGGGTGATAATGAACGTGAAAATCGGCCCCTCACCCGTGTGGCTCAAGTCGAGGCTCGAATCCTCGGGCGTGAGGTCTATAAACAACGTCGTTGATGTAACCAACTACGTTCTATTAGAGCTTGGCCAGCCGCTTCATGCCTTCGATTACGACCTGATAGAAGGAAAAAAAATAATCGTGAGAGCCGCGGGCGAGGGAGAGGTCATAACGACACTCGACGGCGTCGAAAGGAAGCTCTCGCGTGAGGATCTCCTCATCTGTGACGGCAAGAGACCGGTCGCCCTTGCGGGCGTAATGGGCGGGGCGAATACCGAAGTATCCGACGGCACGAAAAACATTCTTCTCGAAAGCGCGTACTTCGACCCATCGGCGATCAGGAAAACATCGAGAAAGACGGGGCTCAAATCGGAATCCTCTTACAGGTTCGAAAGGGGCGTTGACCCGAACGGTATCACGAAGGCCCTCGACAGGGCGGCCGAGCTTATCAGGGAATTGTCCGGAGGGCAGGTCGCAAAGGGCAGGATTGACGAGTATCCGGAAGCGATAGAGCCCTCTCTCGTCGGGCTTTCGGTGAACCGCGTCAACTCGTTACTCGGAACCGCCATAGACGCTCCGGAGATTACGCGGTTATCTGAGGGGCTCGGCTTCGAAAACGCCGTGTCTTCAAACGGTGAGATAACGTTCCGCATCCCCACGTGGAGAGTGGATGTCACCAGGGAGATCGACCTGATCGAGGAAATCGCGAGGCTTTACGGATACGGCAGGATTCCCAGCACTCTTCCGGCCGTAACGATGAAAACGGAGGTTATAGACCCCGCAAAAATTGTCGTAAGGAGATTCAAGGAAATATTCGTCTCAGGGGGGTTCTCGGAAGCGATAAACTTCAGCTTCGAAGACTACGAGCTTTTAACCCTCTTCGGAAAGACCGAAGCGCTCGGGATACTGAACCCGCTTTCGAGCGAGCTTGCAGCAATGAGGACGAGCCTCCTGCCCGGCCTTATCAGAAACAGCGTGCTCAACCTGAACAGGCAGGAGCAGAGCGTGAGACTATTCGAGACAGGAAAGATATTCATGCCGACCGGGAAGGGCGAGCTCCCCGTCGAAATAACGAAATTAGCCGCGGCTGCAACCGGAAGAAGACAGCCGGAGCTATGGAGCAGGGAGGAATTCGATTTCTACGACTTTAAAAACATGCTCGATCAGGGATTCGACGCCCTGTCGATTTCGGGGAGCGTCAGGTTCCGCAGGGCGACGGAAATCGGATTTCTCCACCCGGGCAAATCCGCCGTTATATCCGCCGGAGACGAGGATTGCGGTTTTATAGGCGAGCTGCACCCGGACTTAAGCGACAAGCTCGAAATTTCGAAACAATTATATGTCATGGAGCTCGATTTGGACAAGATAACCGGGAAATTCGGTGAGACGAGAAAGGCGTTCGCCACGCTTCCCAGGTTCCCCGCCGTAAGAAGGGACATAGCATTGATCGTCGACGAGGAGATACCCGTGGGCAGCATACTAGAAGAGATCAGCAGGCTTGATTCCAAACTCATCGAGGGTGCCGAGGTGTTCGACGTGTTTACCGGGAGCCCCGTAGAGAAGGGGAAGAAGAGCGTTGCGGTCTCGCTCCAGCTGAGGGCCCAGGACAAAACCCTCACGGAAGATGAAATAAATAAAGTTCAGGATAAGACAATTAAGAAACTACAATTGGCTCTCGGGGCCGATTTGCGTACAATATAACAAACAGGAGAGGTAAGCGACATGACGAAAAAAGAACTCGCGGACGTGATTCACACCAAGATCGGACTCTCCAAGAGGGAGTCTGCGGAAATCGTCGAGTTTTTCTTCGAGGTAGCCAAAGAGAAGCTCAGCAGGGGCGAAGGGATAAAGCTTCCGAGGTTCGGCAGCTTCCGCGTACAGAGCAGGAAGGCCAGAAAGGGAAGAAACCCCGCCACGGGCGAAACGATTGAAATCGCAGAGAGACGCGCTGTCGTTTTCAAGCCGAGCAGGTTTCTCCGCGACGCTATAGACAAGCAAACAGCTTGATGAATGAGGCAAATCTATAGTTTTTTCAAGCAGAACATACTCGCAGGAGTACTGGTCACAGTACCGTTCGGACTTACGCTTTTTATATTATTCAAGCTCGGAGCGTGGATAGTATCCCTCCTCAGCGCGGCTCCTGCCAGACTAATCGGCAGCTATCTGGCCGAGCTCCCCAAAGGTTTATACGAAGCCGCCCTGTTCCTGATAGGCCTCCTCGGCACGCTTCTGGTCGTCTTGTTTATAGGAGCTGTCGCGAGAAACTTCGTCGGAAGGAAGCTGGTCGATTTCGGCGAGGCGATTATCTCCAAGATACCCCTCTCGAGGACGATCTACGTAGCCACGAAGCAGGTAATTAATACGCTTTTCGTCGGCACCAGGATCAAAAGCCCGAAGAGTGTAGCCCTTCTGGAATTCCCGAGAAAAGGGGTCTACTCCATAGGCTTTATAACCGGCTCGCTCGAGCCGGGCGTCCACCAGAACAAGTCGGATAAAAAACTCCTGAGCTTGTTCATCCCGACGTCTCCGAATCCTACGACGGGGTATTACATAATGCTCCCCGAGGAAGACGTCACCGAGCTCCCGATAACGATCGAGGAAGCTTTCAAGATAATTATGTCTGCAGGACTCGCCACAAACAACGTTGAAAATGCTCTCCCGGATAAAAAAAACGATTGAGAAATACGACATGCTCCGCCCGGATGAAAGTGTGGTCATCGGGGTTTCCGGAGGCGCCGATTCCATATGCCTTCTTCACGTCCTCCTTGAGTTACGCGAAAGCGGAACGGGTCTCATAGTCGCCCATTTAGACCATGGGATAAGGGGCAAGGAGGCGAAGAGAGATGCGTCATTCGTAAAGAGGACGGCCGAGTCCCTCGGTTTGAAATTCGAGCAGGGCGAAGCCGACGTCCCCCGCTTCAGGAAAGAATCGAAGCTGACGCTCGAGGAGGCCGCCAGGGTCCTCAGGTATGAGTTCCTCGAAAATACGCGTATGAAATACGGGGCTGACAAGATAGCGACCGCTCATACGCTCGACGATCAGGCCGAGACCGTATTGATGAGGCTCATCAGGGGCAGCGGCAGCAAGGGGCTCTCGGGCATCCGCCCCATATCGAACGGCGTGGTAATAAGGCCCCTCATCGAGACCCCGCGCCGGGAGATAGAAAAGTACCTCGTATCTAGGGGAATTGAGTGGATCGAGGATTCGACTAACAAGCTCAGGACGATACATAGAAACCGGATAAGGCTCGACCTTCTGCCCGGGCTCGAAAAATATAACCCCAGGATCAAGGAGACGCTATCGAGAACCTCCGACCTTTTGAGGATCGAAGATGATTATATAGACCGGGAGGCGAAAAAATATTTCAGACGCATCTTTGCGCCCGGCAGAGAAGAATTCAAGGGGGATTTGAGAAAATTCAAGCGGCTCCACCGGGCGCTCAGATCGAGCATACTGAGACTCGCGGTCGAGGAGCTTAACAAAAGCCTCAGGAACATTACATCCATTCACCTCGTCTCCGCAGACGAGTTCTTAATGTCGGGTACTGCGTCCGGGGAGGCAGAGCTCCCGGACGAGATTGTAATAGCCAAGGGGTATGATTCATTCCTCGTAACGACGAGGTCACGCCTCGGGCGCAAATTCTCGTACGTTATCACCGCTCCCGGAAAATGGAGATTCCCGGAGTTCGAAGTCGATATAGAGGAGATAACGGCCGTGACTCTGGAGGAAGAAAGGGAGGACGTAGTTTACCTCAATGCCGGGAAGGTAGTGTTTCCGATTGAAGTGAGGAGCCCGAAGGCCGGGGACAGGTTCACCCCGCTCGGGATGAAGGACGGGAAAAAGCTCAAAAACTTCTTCGTGGACGAGAAAATCCCCCGCTTCGAGAGGCGCAGGGTCCCGATCTTCACGACCGGGGGAGAGATATTCTGGATCGGGGGTATGAGGATCGACGATAGGTTCAAGCTCGGGCGGAAAGGAAAGAAAGCGCTTAAATTTACGGTCCGCATCCCGTAACTCGAGGGGCCGGCAGTTTTACAGTTCTTTCCCTGAATTTAGCGCCAGATAGGACGCGCCAATAATCCCCTCGTCGTCCCCGAGCACGCTCTTCATCACCCTTACCCTTTCGGCCGGGGCCCGGAGCGCCCTCCGCTTGAGCTCCGCGAGCGCCCTGTCTATGAACATTTCCCAGGCCTCCGAAACGCCTCCGCCTATTACTATCATTTCTATGTTCAGGATATTTACGAGGCTCGCCATCCCGATCCCTAGCGCGGTCCCGAACTGCTCCCAGATGCCAAGCGCTGCCCGGTCGCCCTCGAGTGCCGCCTTCATGACGGCTTCCGGCATTCTCCCGGGCTCTTCATCCTTTACCAACTCCCTGAGCGCGGTCTTTGAATTAGAATCCGATAGCGTCTCTTTAACCATGCGCCTTATCCCTGTCGCCGATGAATAGACTTCGAGGCACCCGTAGTTCCCGCAGTTGCATTTCGGGCCGCCGGGATAGATTGTCATGTGCCCGACCTCTCCGCCAAAGCCGTCCGCGCCCCGCCACAGCTTACCGTCTAATACTATCCCGCCGCCGACCCCTGTCCCGAGTGTGATCATCACGAGCGACCCGACATCCTTGCCTGCGCCCATCCACCACTCCCCGACCGCGGCGCAATTGGCGTCGTTTTCTACAACTACACCGATTTCCGCCCCTATCCTGCTTCGGAGGCTTTGCTTGATCGGATAGTTGTCCACGTTCGAGATATTGGGCGCCTGCGTGATAACACCGTCGTTGAAATCGATTATGCCCGGAATGCCGAACCCCACCGCGGATACGTCTTCACCGCCGCCGATGCCCTTAATCAGCCTGACCAGATTGTCGATAACCGCCTCGATACCCCGATCGGCATCGGACGCGATCTTCATACGGTTTAAAATTTTCCCGTCCGTACCGACGAGAGCGCCCCTCAGGTTGGTGCCTCCGACGTCTATTCCGATCACCCTCTTTTCCATTTCGTTCGCCCTTCCGTATAAAAATATTTCAATCCATGCTGTAAAATATCATCCATACACGGGTAGTGTAAAGACGGAGAGAAAAAATAAATGGATTTCGACTTCACGGAAGAGCAGAAGATGATAAGGAGCGTAGCGAGGGAATTCGCCAGGAGGGAGATCGCGCCCGCGGCGGAATACTACGACAAGAGCTCGGAGTTCCCGCATGAGATTCAGTCTAAAGCGCGCGCTCTCGGACTTATAAACGTGGTCATTCCCGAGGAGTACGGCGGATCGGGTCTCTCGGCGATCGAGATGATATTGGTAACGGAAGAGCTCGCATGGGGCTGCGCGGGAATCGCAGTAGGCGGGATCGCAATCAACACGCTGACGGCGCAGCCGATCCTCATCGCCGGCGACCGTGAGCAGAAAAAGAAATATCTCGGCATCCTCTCGGAAGGGTTCGGGTCATACTGCGTCTCGGAGCCGGACGCGGGCTCCGACGTGGCTTCCATGCACACGAGCGCGAGGAAGCTCAAAGGCAGGTACATACTCAACGGACAGAAGACCTGGATATCGAACGCGAACGAGGCTTCTTTTTTTGTCGTATTCGCCAAGACTTCTCCCGACGATGGACACAGGGGCATAAGCGCTTTCCTCGTCGACCGGGACGCTCCCGGCGTCGGGGTATCGAAAAAGTTCCCGAAAATGGGACAGAGGGCGACCGATGCGTGCCAGGTCGTATTCAAAGACGTCGAGCTTAAGCCGAATTCGCTCCTCGGCGGCGAAGGTGACGGGTTCAAGCTCGCCATGAAGGTCTTCGATCACACGAGACCGCTTATCGCTGCGCTCGGCGTGGGCGTCTCCCAGCGCGCGCTCGACGAATGCATAAGCTATTCCAGGGAGAGAGAAGCATTCGGGCGGCCGATACTGGACTTTCAGGGGGTGAGCTTCAAGATAGCGGAGATGGGCATGCGTACCCAGGCGGCAAGGCTCCTCGCCTATAACGCCGCATGGAAGGCGGCCAGGGGAGAGCGGAATACGCTTGAGGCCTCTTACGCAAAGACCTTCGCCTCGGACACCGCCATGTGGGCGGCGACCGAAGCTGTCCAGATACACGGGGGCTACGGGTATTCGGAGGAATATCCGCTTGAGAAGCTGATGAGGGACGCGAAGGTTCTCCAGATATACGAGGGCACGAACGAGATACAGCGCGTCGTTATGGCCAAGGAGCTGACCAGGGAATGACGGTAACGAAAGAACCTGTAATTATCGACGCCGTCCGGACGCCCATGGGCAGGAACAGGGGAGCGCTCAGGAACACGAGGCCCGACGAGCTTTACGCCGGACTTATCGGCGAGATGCTGAAAAGGACCGGGATCGGAGGAGAGAGGATCGACGACGTAATCACGGGCTGCGTGACGGAGTACGGCGAGCAGGGCGCCAATATAGGCAGACTCGCCGTGCTCCTCTCCTCCCTCCCCTCGTCCGTTCCCGCTGTAACGCTCAACCGGATGTGCGGGTCGAGCCAGCAGGCCGTCCACTTCGCATCCCAGTCTATATATGCCGGGGACGCCGCGTACGTCCTTGCGGGAGGCGTAGAGTCCATGACGCGAGTCCCGATGTTCTCCGATATAAACGGAAGTCTCGAAAATCTCAATCCCGGAATCGGAGAAAAATACGAGCTTATTCACCAGGGAGAATCAGCAGAGAGAATAGCAGAGAAATACGGCCTCACGAGATCCGTACTTGACGAATTCGCCCTCCAAAGCCATAAAAGGGCGGCCAGCGCGGTCAAATCCGGACGTTTTAAAAAGCAAATTATCCCTGTATCAGGAATCGATAAGGAATGCAATACCATTGTCCTCGATTACGACGAGGGGATTAGATTCCATCAGGACCCGGAGAAGATGTCATCGCTACCTCCAATTTTCAGGGAAGACGGTGTCATCACCGCCGCGAACTCTAGCCAGATATCCGACGGCGCGGCTTTACTGCTGATTGCCGACCGTGAAAAGGCCCTTGCCGACGGATATAAGCCCCGCGCGCGTTTCCGTGCGAGAGTTGTCGTAGGCGGTGACCCCACAATCCAGCTCATGGAAGTAATACCGGCGACTAAAAAGATTCTCGAACTGGCAGGGCTTGAGCTTAAAGATATGGACGTAATAGAAATAAACGAGGCCTTCGCCTCGGTCGTTCTCGCCTGGTCGAGGGAGCTCGAGCCCGACATGGGGAAAGTTAATCCGAACGGCGGCGCGATAGCCCACGGCCATCCCCTGGGAGCAACGGGAGCCGTGCTCATGACCAAGCTGCTTTACGAGCTCGAGCGCACGGACGGCCGGTTCGGGCTCCAGGTGATGTGCATAGGCCACGGCATGGCGACCGCGACGATAATCGAAAGACTCTAGAAGATTTCAAGGAAAGGTGGATTCAGGTTGAGCGAAGGGATTAAGCGCGGTACTCGATGCTCTCTCGATTCGCTCGGAGCGGAGGAGGAGATGTACGGGACCGCTACGTCGGTCGAGACATGGCTCGTCCTCGAATATAACGGGCGCTGGTCGGGAGACGCGTTTCGGGACAGTAAGATTCCCGAGCCCGTTAAAGCTGCGGTTAATCGTCATCTCGGGACATTCCCCAATCCGCGCCTCCAGCTCGTAAGGAAGCAGGAACCGGGCGGGGACGGCATAAAGCTCTTCATTGCCCAGTCGAGGGAGAAAAACTCTACTCTCTACGAAATCACGCTCGACAGATACGAAGACCTTCTCGACCTAGACATAGGCGCGATAATAAATGACCGGGGGTCAGAGCTGAAAGAGCCTCTCTTTCTCATATGCACGAACGGCGAGCACGACAAGTGCTGCGGGAAGTTCGGTATGCCGGTGTACATGGAAGCATCTGCAGGTATCTGCGGCGAGAGTGCCTGGCAGACGACCCACGTCGGGGGGCACAGGTTCGCATCCACTCTAGTCTGCCTCCCTCACGGGCTCTATTACGGACGCCTGAGGGAAGGGAAAACTGCTGAGGAGATATTCGGCGAATATAAAGAGGGCAGGATCAAACTCGAAAGCTACAGGGGGCGCTCCTGCTACGCACCACCCGTCCAAGCAGCGGAATATTTTTTAAGGAAGGAAACCGGAATTAGAGATATATCCGCATTCTATTTACGAGACACTAAGGCAGAAGACGGAGAAATTAAGGTGGATTTCCTCTCCGTTGACGATGAAAAGATTTTCGAGGTCAGATTGAGAAGACTCGATAACGCATTCAAAATATTAACAAGCTGCGGCGATAAGGAAAGGTCGTTTGTTCCGCTGTATAGATTACTGAGCATCGGCGAGGCATAAAGGGCGAACCCCCGGTCATGCGGCCGATCCCCCTCCCGCAAAGGGAGACCGAACCTCCCCTATTTTATCGCCCTGTTCCCGAACGTATCCAAATGAAACACCTGCTCGGGCGGTTTTCTCAATTTCACGGAGCCCGCAAGTCTTTCGTCGAAATAACCGAACGGGAGCACGGTAAGCACGTTCAGATTCTCGGGTATATCGAGATACTTCATCAACCCCTCCCTGTCGAGCCTACCTATCCAGCACGATCCGAGCTTGCGGCTCCATGCGGTCAGCACCATATTCTGCACGGCACGTGTCCCGTCTATCTCGTGCCATTTCGAGGACGGGTCGGTAACAACGACGACCGCGAAATCGACTCCCGAAATGAAACTCCCGCTTATGCAGTATTTCTTGAGGCTCTTGAGCACGCTCTTATCCCTCACAAGTATGAACTGCCATGGCTGGTCGTTGTGCGCGCTCGGCGCGAGCCTGCCAGCTTCGATGACCTCTCTCACGACGCTATCCGGCACGGCCTTTCTTATGTAGCTCCTTATCGAGCTGAGAGTCTTTACGCTTTCGAACACGTCCATTTTGTTGTCGCCTCCTGCATAGCGAAATTAGTAACCCCTCGTTTGCCGAATAATATTATATAGTAGATTATCTTGTTAAAGGATGCCGGGCTGACCTTAAGATGAATGAAAAAAGAAAGAGTCAAATTGATGAAACCCGTTAAGATCGGCGACAGGGCCCCCGTATTCAGCCTGCCTTCGGAAACCGGCGTGGTTGTCGACATCGGTGATTACATTGGGAAGAAGCCCATAGTCTTATTTTTCTATCCCAAAGACAATACAGTTGTTTGCACTAAAGAGGCGTGCGCGTTCAGGGACAGCTACGAGGAATTCAGGGATATAGACGGAGCCGAGGTATTCGGGATTAGCTCAGACCCGGTGGAATCCCATAAACGCTTCTCCTCCGAATACAGGCTCCCTTTCAGGTTATTGAGCGACGAGAATGGCGCCGTCAGGGAGCTGTACGGCGTCCCTAAAACCCTCGGCATCCTCCCCGGCAGGGTCACTTATGTAATAGACGGGAAAGGCATAGTGGTACATATAACCTCCTCCCAGCTCGGCTACAAAAAACACGTCGGGGAGGCTATAAAAGCCCTGAGAGCTGTGGATGAGGAGAAACCGTAGTGCAGACCGTCGCCGCCCTGTCCCTGGCGATCCGGCGGGCACAGGCCCTTATAATAAGCACACCTCCATGATATAGTTTCTGCATCCGCTTATTCAATGACGGCCGAAATCACTGTATTATAATGACCTAACGGAGGACAAAGAGCGTGCTCAAGAAACCCTGGGGGGGCAGGTTCAAGAAAGATACCCATAAGATCGCCGAAAAGTTTTCGGCGTCCGTAGACTTCGACAAGAGACTCTATAAAGAGGACATAGAAGGCAGCATCGCGCACGTAACGATGCTCGCTGAAAGCGGGATCATCCTCAAGAACGAATCCGAAAAAATCACGAAGGGACTCAAGCAGATCGAGAAGGAGATCGACTCGGGCAAGTTTCCTTTCAGGGAAGAATACGAAGACATCCATCTCAACATCGAAAAGCGCCTGATCGAAAAGATAGGGGACACGGGCGGGAAGATACACACCGCGAGGAGCAGGAACGACCAGATAGCGCTCGACATGAGGCTTTACCTTAGAAAAGAGATAAACGAGATAATCCTGCTGTTGAAAGATATAGCCGGACGCCTGCTCGAGCTCGCAGAGAAAAATATAGATACCGTGATGCCCCTCTACACCCACCTCCAGAGGGGGCAGCCGATTCTTCTTTCACATCACCTCATGGGCCTCTACGAGATGCTGAAAAGGGACAGGGAGAGATACCTGGACTGTCTCGATAGGGTAAACGTGATGCCGCTCGGGGCGGGCGCCGGGGCGGGGACGACGTTTCCTATCGACAGGGAATATGTGGCAAAGCTCCTCGGCTTCCCCAGGGTGACACAAAACAGCATAGACACGGTGAGCGACAGGGATTTCATCGTCGAGTTCATAGCCGTATCGGCCAATTTAATGATGCACCTGAGCAGGGTATCGGAAGAACTCGTGCTCTGGTCGACGAAGGAATTCGATTTCGTCGATCTCGGGGACGAGTTCACCACCGGGTCGAGCATCATGCCCCAGAAAAGGAACCCCGACATGGCCGAGCTGATTCGCGGGAAGACGGGCAGGGTTTACGGGAACCTCGTA
>Ga0187894_10004427_pt1 | contig 15072 bp, 15 predicted proteins | sample GBC1701081metaG_FD_136650 | JGI IMG/M metagenome (GOLD analysis project Ga0187894, IMG submission 136650) | White microbial mat communities from a lava cave in the Kipuka Kanohina Cave System on the Island of Hawaii, USA - GBC170108-1 metaG ...
CCCCGGTGCGGCGTTAACAATCGACGGCCGCCGCGTTTCCATGGGATCTCTGATCGGCGGTCTCCCCGGTGTTCCCATCCGAATTGGAGCATACCCAATGGAGCTGGGCCCCCAAGGCTTTACCGTCTGGAGCGGCAACGCTCGTCATAGCCGAGGCAACACCGTGGAAGAACCAAGCGCCCGCAATGGCTGGCAACGCACGGCCTACCGATACGATCCAGCCAAAGCGGCTGAAATCGTGGTAGTGGAACCCCCCGCCGGAGCAAATAGCTGGAACAAGGTCATCCTAAGAGGTGGCCGGGGAAGCCTCAACGCGCTGCTTATCGAGTGGGAAGTCGTTTCTCCGTGAGCGCTCGCAACGCCGGTGATACGATACCAAGTATGGCCACCCTGGTGAGCCTCGCAGCTCCGGTACAGCCCGACCCCGCCGCCCTGGCGCGCAAGCAACAGGCCCTCTTCAACATCCTCGGCTCTTTCGGCGAAACCTTGGTCGCTTACTCCGGCGGCACCGACTCTGCTTATCTCGCTTGGGCCGCCAACAAAATCCTCGGCTCCAGGGCCGTTGCCATCACCGCCGACTCCGCCTCCATTCCCGAATCCCACAAACCGGACGCCGCCGAGTATGCCCGCCTCTGCGGCTTTCGCCACGAGTTCATTCAAACCAACGAATTCGAAAATCCGGATTACGTCAAGAACGATAAGAACCGTTGCTTCCACTGCAAGGATGAGCTCTTCATGCGCATGGAAGAAATCGCAAACGAACGCCGCATCCCAACCATCATTTACGGCGTAAACAAAGACGATCTAGGCGACTACCGCCCCGGCCAGCAAGCCGCTAAAATCCACCAGGTAAAGGCTCCCTTGGTTGAGGCGGATCTTACCAAAACGGAGATCCGCGAACTGGCCCGCCTTGCGGGGCTGCCGTTTTGGGACCGTCCCGCCGCCGCCTGCCTGAGTTCCCGTGTGCCCTATGGAACCCCGGTTACAGTTGCCACCATCAAAACCATCGAAACCGGCGAAGAGGCTATGAAGTCCCTTGGTTTCCGCCAGTTTCGCGTCCGATATCATGGCGACCTCGTGCGTCTCGAAGTCTCTCGCGAAGAACTCCCTCAGGCTCTAAATCTCGAGATGGCGGGCAAATTGACCGAAATCTTCAAACCGCTTGGTTTTCACTACGTAACGTTAGACCTCGAGGGCTATCGGCAAGGCTCGCTGAACCTTCCGTTGCAGAATCCGTCGCAAGATTAGACGCCAACGCCGTCCTTCCTTTACCCACGCTTCAGGCCTCTTATGGTCTAATAGAGAAAGTGCGCCCGGCCGTAACACGGCCTTCGCACTCAGGAATCCCCATGAGCAACGCCCTACTGGCCAAGGCCACCGAAAAATATCTGCGTAAGCACCCTGCTTTCCGCATCGGCGACACTGTTCGCATCCAGGTCCGCATCAAGGAAGGCGAAAAAGAGCGCCTCCAGGCCTTCGAAGGCACCGTCATCGCCGAAAACCGCAGCGGCGTCTCCAAGACCATTACCGTCCGCAAGGTCAGCTTCGGTACCGGTGTCGAGCGCATTTTCCCGATCCATGCCCCAGTCGTAGACAAGATCGAAGTCGTCCGCACGGGCCAAGTCCGCCGCGCCAAGCTTTACTATCTGCGCGGATTGAAGGGCAAGGCTGCGCGCCTCCGCGAACGCGAGTAACCGGTGACCGGGCGGCTCCACTGCTCGTCCGCATTCGAACGCCGCGCCCGCCGCCAAGGCTATGCACTCGTCGCAGGCCTCGACGAAGCCGGGCGTGGTTGCCTTTTCGGTCCCGTCTGCGCCGCCGCCGTTATCCTGAATGACGCGCGACCCATCCGCGGCTTGAATGACTCCAAACAGCTTTTGCCCGAGCGCCGGACCATTCTCGCGGAACGTATTCGCGAACGCGCCGTCGCCTTTTCCATCGCCTTCGTCACCGCAGATGAAATCGACCGAATCAATATCTATCAGGCATCCCGCCTCGCGATGAGAATGGCCCTCGACGCTCTAACCCCTCAGCCCCACTATTTGCTCATCGACGCACTGTGTATCGATTCCCCCCTTCCCCAAGAGGGCATCATTCAGGGAGACGAACGAAGCTTCTCCGTCGCTGCGGCGTCGATCCTGGCAAAAACCGCCCGCGATGCGTCAATGGCTGAATGGCACGAACGCTACCCGGCGTTCGGCTTCATGCGCCACAAAGGCTACGGCACGCCCGAACATCTCAGCGCTCTTTCTCAATATGGGCCCACGCCGCATCACCGCATGACTTTCGCGCCCGTCCGCGAAGTCCTTGGACTCATTCCTCTTCAGCCGGTGCCGGTTCAGGAGGTCTTGTGGTCCGAAGCCTAGGCGATACCCTGGCCCGCCTCCTGTTCGCCATCTTCTGCTGCGAGCTTGGAATTTTCCTCATCGTTTTCCCCTGGATGGACGGCTGGACGACCAATCGATTCGCCACCTTTAGCGGAGGGGAATCGCTCACCGCGGCAACTTTCGCCGGCTACTGGCGCGCCGCCTGGGTAAGTCCCTACTTTCGCGGGGCCGTCAGCGGCCTGGGCGTCGTCAATATCTACATCTCCCTGCTTGAAGTCTTCAACATGCGTCGCCGGCCCCCAACCGAACAGCCAGCGACCGATGATCCGCTAGAATAGGGGTTCATGTCCGCTGCCAACACCGCTCTTCCCGACGCGGCCATCCCCCCGAAGCCCGCCAAAGCCGAACCGCCGCGAGGCACCATCGCCGAGTGGACGGTAACCATCCTTCTACTCCTTTTCGGCACCACCACGCTCGTTCAGGCTTTCGTCATCCCGACGGGCTCCATGGAAGACACGCTTCTCATCGGCGACCACCTCCTCGTCGACAAGCTCGCCTACGCACCCCCCGGACCGATTTCCAAGTACGTCCTTCCATACTCCGAAGTAAAGCGCGGCGACATCATCGTTTTCCGCTATCCCATCGATATCCGCCAAACCTTCGTAAAGCGCGTCATCGGCGTTCCCGGTGATCGTTTGCGCGTCGAAAAGAAGGATGTCTTTCTCAACGGCAAGAAACTGGCCGAGCCCTACAAAGTCCATAAATCGGACATGTTCGACTCCTACCGCGACTATTTCCCCACGGAGCCGAATGTCCGCCTTTATGAGCCCGCGCAGGTGATGCTCGAAAAAAATGTTGCAAATGGCGAAGTCCTCGTTCCTCCCGGCCACTATTTCGCCATGGGCGACAACCGGGATTCGTCTCTCGACTCGCGTTATTGGGGCTTTGTTCCGCGCGAGAACATTATTGGGAAGCCGCTTATTATCTATTGGTCCTACGACGCGCCTACTGATCGTCTCGCCAGCCCCAATATTGGGCTCGATCACCTCTGGGATATCGCGACCAACTTCTTCACCAAGACCCGATGGAAGCGCACCGCCATGCTTATCCGAGGGTATCCGATCCAATAAACATGAAAATGCCCCGGGCATTTGGCCCGGGGCTTCCGTAACAGCCGCAGCGTTATCGCGACCCGGCCGGTGCGGTCGAACGGAACTTCCGCTCGAATTGTCCAACTTGCTTCTCGGCCTCGTCCTTAGCGATTCCGTAGGCTTTTTGAAGACGGCCAACGAGTTGATCGCGTTTCCCCGCAATCACATCTAGGTCGTCGTCCGTCAACTTTCCCCACTGCTCGCGGACATTGCCGCGAAACACCTTCCAGTTACCTTCCATTTGATCCCAATTCATACGCTTCGCTCCTTTCTTAGGTGGACGCTCGTCGCCCGGTGATCAGGCTGACCAGGAACAACACCAGAAACACGACGAACAAAATCTTTGCGATATCCGCTGAGGCCGCGGCTACTCCGGAAAATCCCAGGAACGCCGCGATCAGCGCGATAACTAGAAACACGACCGAATAGTGCAGCATGGACGGCTCCTTATTTCTCGTTTTCTACCCGCAAGTTGTTCTTGACAGAAAACACACCGGACACGCTGTTGGCTTGCACGTTAGCGATATTCTTATCGCCTTCGTTCGCCACTATCCCTTCCAGCGCTACATTGCCGTTCTTCACGATGATGTGAATCGGCGGCACGGCCTGGAGGGCGTAACGGTTCAGCGCGGTTTGCCCGTAAATCGAGCGATACAGGGCGAGGCGCAGGCGATCATCGTTTGGGGATAGGGGAAGCACCTCGATTTGGTTATCGACGCTCTCCACTCCCTCGATGTCTTTTACAACCCGTTCGGCGCTCGATTTTAACGTCGGGCGCGTCACGCTCCCCATCAATGTAACTTTCGAGCCATCCACCCGGAAGGCCATATTGTCGAACACGCCGTAATAGGGCAACATCACCAGATCATGCCGAACCTCGCGCTCGAGCCGCGTGGTGGCGCGGTCTACCGCCATTGCCACGCGAATTTCCAACATCGCTGACTTCTCCACACGCGAATATTTGTTAAGCGTCGCGATCAAGGCCTGCGCGGCCGCTGGCACCGGATACTTGCCCATGAGGATGTCGCGGTGGGCGGCCTTCTTGCCGTACAACACTTCATTGTCTTCGTCGTTAGAGCGGAGCGTCGACCCCTTGATCGCTATGCCGGCAAAAATGCCGCGGGATCGTGAATACGAAAGGATTTCCGCCCGCATGTAGGCGTCGGTCTCGGCGGACGCCGAGCGCCCAATCGGACCCGCCATCACAGCGCCTTCGCCACCGAGCGTAAACTCACTTTTCATCAGTTTCTCGGCGCCTTTTTCGTTCATGATCATCATCACGACATCGGTTTCGCCGCCGCCAATTTGCAAGCCGACGCTTCCGCCTTCCATCTTCACGGTCGATGGCGCCGTCCAACCCGCGCGGCCCGCGCCACGGCAGGAAGCCACCCCCACGCCATACTGCGCCCCGACGATGAACCCTCCCTTTTTCAAAGAAGGCACAATGACGACACAGTGGGCTTTTTCCAGAAGATCCTGCGGAATGCCTTTGTCCGACGTGGCCATGATTTCGTGGAAAACTTCATGCGCGGACTCAATGCGTTCTTTCACATCGTGCTTCGCAAACGCGGCGCAACTCGCGCCGAGAATCAGCAACAATATTTTTTTCGCCATTTGGTCTCAGCTCCTTTCCAAACAACTAAAGGGAAAGGAGCAATAGCGATGCCAAACGGCAAAAGACAGATCAGTCAATCAGTTACGCGGGAGAGGATCGCCACAGGGGAAAGGAATTCCCGTGCATCTGAATTTATTTCACAGATTTATTTTTGCGCTGCTCGGCTCCCCATAGCTTTGGTACCCATCCAACCAGCGCCGCTTTGCCCAAGACGCCGCATAAAACGAACAGCCCAGCAAGACCGCCGCCACCGCATTCACCGCCTGCACCGCAAGAGCCGTTGTCAAAAACGCCGCCGCGTCCATCTTCCGCATACGCGGCAAGCGGCGCCAGGTTGACCAATCGAGCAGGCAGATTCCCACATACACTGTCACACCCGCCAGCGCCGCCAAAGGAATCCGCGCGATCCATGCACTGCCCACCCACAAGACGATCGCCAGTGTCATGGCGTGAAATAGGTTGGCCAGCCGCGTAGTTCCTCCACACTTCACATTCGCGATGCTTCGAGCCGGAATTCCCACGCTCATCGGCGCGCCGAAAAGTCCCGCGACCAGGTTGGCAATCCCATAGGCTCCCAGCTCCCGGTCCGCCTCGGCTTTCTTGAATGCGTTGTGGGATCCCGTGAAGTGATACACCACGCGGCTGGTGATCAGCAAATTGGCCGCCGACACCGCCGCTAGCCCAAAGGCGGAGGGCAGCACCGTACCCATCTCGCGGGGATTCCATGAAAACGCCGCCAGCGGGGGAAGTTCGAACGTTAGGGCTCCCACCTTACCCGTATGCCAACCCAGCATGCTCGAAACCGCTGCTGCCACGATCACTCCCACTAGCGGCGCAGGCATCTTCTCCCAACGCCTCGCCACCATCCACGACACCGCGATGACGGTCGCGCCGAGCGCAAATGGTTCCCATTGCATGCCCGGCAATCGCACCAGCACCTGCGGAAGTTGCGCCAGTGTCGAAAGCGCCCATCCGCCCTCAGGCGCGTCTAATCCGAAAATCGACCGCAACTGCGCGATCACCATCATCAATCCGATCCCGCAACTGAAGCCGGATACCACCGTCAACGGAATCCGCGACGCGTGCCGCCCCAAATTCAGCACGCCGAAGATGATCATGAAAATCGCCGCCAGAATCGTTACCTTTGCCGCGCCGCCCACGCCCTGCTGCGCCACTGCTGCCGCAAGGAACGGAACCGTGACACTAGCCGATCCTCCAATCAACAAGACGTTCCGCCCCAGCGCCGCCGTGACGGGAGCGGTCAGGACGCTGGTGAAAATCCCCAGCGCGGGCGGCAACCCGATCATCGCAGCCATGGCCAGCCCATATGGCATGGCAATCAGCGCGGCGATAGCTCCTCCAGCCAAATCGCCGCCCAATTGCCGCCAACTATACTGCGGTTTCAGAGCGAACTTCATTATGCGGCGATGACCTTCAGCAATGCCTTTTGGAACTTCGCCATCTCCTCCTTCGTCCCGATTGAAACGCGGGCGAAGGTCGGCCAAGCTGCCCACGTGCGCCCGATGAACACCTTTTCCGCAGCCATCTTTCGATTCAGCTCCTGCGTCGGCATGCCGACGTCGATCATCCATTTGTTGCTCACCGACGGCACGTATTTGATGTTGTGCTTCTCGCAGAAGGCGAATTGCTGCTCGCGAAGCTCTTTTGTCGCCGCACGCCGCGTGTTGACCAGGTCCTTGCAGGTAAGCGAAGCCGTTCCCGCTACCATGCCGGTCACCGGCAGGGCACCAGCGCCATAGCTACGGATTTTTTCAATCAAGTCCGGCCGCCCGATGGCCGCGCCCGCGCGAAGCCCTGCCATGCCGTAGAGCTTTGAAAACGTGCGAAGAATAACGATTTCCTTGTCCTGGGCGACCAGATCGGTCCCGGCTCTCTCCTCGCTGAAGTGCAGGTATGCTTCGTCGAGCAGCAGGATCGATCCGGCCGGCTTGTTAGCGAGCAGCCATTCGATATCGGCGCGCTTGGTCACCGTTCCGGTGGGATTATTTGGGTTACAGATATAGAGAACGCCGGCGTTCGAGTCCACCGCCGCCATCGCCTTTACATCGTGCGAATAGTCTTTCGCCAGCGGCACTTTTTTCACCGGCGCGCCGATGAACCGCGCCGCGCGCTCGCCCGCCTCATATCCCGGATCGCTCATCACAAGGCCTTTTGCCGGCGAGGTATAGGCAAGCATCATACGATGCAGTGGATCGCTGGATCCCGGAAATGGGAGGACGTAGTTCGGTTTCAATCCCTCCATTTCCGCCAACGTGCGCGCGAAGGTGAACGTCTCCTCGTATTGGTAACGCCCGCCGTTCTTCGACACACGTGCGATCGCCTCCAACGCTTCTGCGCATGGCCCCATCGGATTTTCGTTCGCGTTAATTTTCACTGCGTCGGCAGGCAGTCCCTGTACCATCGACAACTGCGCCAACGCCGGCTCGTTATAGAAACTCAGGCCGGCGCCACCGGCCATCAGAGAGGCCAACCGTCCGAAATTCCGGCGGCTGAACCCCCGCGAGAGGAAATCGCTTTCGACTTCCTTGGAAAACATGCTGTGCATCTTTGAACCCTCCAACTCATGGACCGCCAATGGTTCTGGCGGGGGACCGGCTCCGGGCCGTGGCAGTTTCGTCCGGAGCCGGGACAACTCCCCCGTGTACGTTCGGTTTTCTTAGAGGAAGAACCGGATTCCCAACTGAATCAATCTCGGATAATTCGCTTGCTGCGTGATTTTTCCGAAGTTCGCGTTGCCGAAGGCAGTGTTCGGCGAGCGGAATAGGGGTGTATTGAACGCGTTGAGAGCCTCCGCCCGGAACTGTGCCTTGAACCCTTCATAGATCGTGAAGGTCTTGAAGATCGACATATCCCAAGAAGATTGCCCCGGCCCGCGCAAGCCGATCGTTCGCGAAATGTTACCGAAGGCGAACTGCGGCGTCTGACTGAATGCCGCCAGGCTCAGGTAGCCGTCGATCCGGCTCATCAATCCGCCGTCGATTTTCGGCGACGTGCCCGTCGCGGTAGGGCGCTGCGCGTCTGCCCCCGCCACCGAGTTATTATTGGACTGCTGCGCGATCGTCAGCGGAAACCCACCCTGGTAGATGGTGATCGCGTTGACGCTCCACCCGCCCGCGATCAAATCGAGCGTCTTGCTATTCGCCAGATAAGCGCGCCCTTTGCCGAAAGGCAACTCGATGGTGAACCCGCTCGCCCAACGGTGCGGCGCGTTCATGTTCGAAAGGCTGTATTCGGCTTCCGGATCGTACGCGTTCTGAATGCCTCCCGAGGTTCCCGTCAGATTGTTCAACGTTGAGCCGAACGTAGCCTCCATGCTCTGCGACCACGTGTAGGTCGAAACGAAGGTGATGCCGCCGCTCATGCGCTTTTGGATCTTCGCCACTCCGGAGTGATAGACGGCGTGGTTGTTGTCGGAGAAATTCATATTGACGGCGTCGAATTGGGGGAATGGCCGCAAGAGTTGCGCCCGTGTGCGGGTGGCCGCCCCAATGAAGCCCGGCCCGCCGGGGCGGTAGTAGGGGTTCGGAGCCGTGGTAAGCAAGCTTGCTCCCTGGCTGAAGTAGGAAGGATTGAGCTGATTGATGTTGATCGCGCCCTGATTGAATGTCAGCTTGCTGGACTTCGACCCCACGTAGCCTACCAACAGCGTCATTCCGCCCGGAAGCTGCCGCTGAATGTCGAACGAGAATTGATGCACGCGAGGCGAGCGGTGATCCTGGTTGATAAAGGACACCGTTTGTCCGATGCCTGAAAGTAGACCATTTGCATTGCCGACGATCGGCAGCAACCCGTTCGGGAAAGGATCGGTCAGCGTGCCAGCGGGGGTTGCGTTGCCGTCGTTCGACGGAACATACGCCGTCGTTTGCGCGTAACCCAACGTGTTTTGCAAACTGTAGGGAATTGGCGCCCAGAACAATCCATAGCCGCCGCGCAAGGTTGTTCTGTCGTTCATCGAATACGCGAATCCGACGCGGGGCGAAAGTTTGTTTCGGTTGTTGTTTCCGGTCTGCGCGCCGTAGCCGTTCTGTCCCGCGTACATCAGGCCCCCCATGGGCGAAGCAACCCCGGTAGCCGTTACCGGGATAGGGCTGGTCACGGCGCGGTCAAAGCCGACGATCAGGGCATTGTCATTCGCCCTCAAGCCGGTTTCGTATTCATAGCGCACGCCCACGTTGAGGGTGAGCTTGTTTGAGACGCGGAAGTCGTCATGAAAGTAGGCTGCATAGTAGTTCACGTGCTGGAACAACTTCGAGGCGAGAATGCCCGTGCCCACACTGGGATAGCCGAGGAGTAAGCTGGCGACATCCGCCCCGGTGCCCGCCGTCGCTCGCACCGGCGTGGCACGGGTGAAAACGTCGTTAAAGGTGAACGCGCCGCCGTTATTGTCGAAGTTCACGCCATCGACGTTCACCGTCCGGTAGTCGGCGCCGAACTTGAAGCTGTGCCGCCCCAGGAACTTCGACACGCCGCCCAACAAGTTCTTCGAATGGAAGACCGACTGGCTGTTGCTATTCGTACCTAGGCCGGAAACATTCTCCATCGTGATATTCGGAAAGACAGGCTGCTGCACCTGGCTCACGAACTTCGAGCTGAACCCCATCGCGCCCAGATCGTGGCCGGCGCTTAGCTGCGTCGAGCGATTCGGAAATCGATTGAAGCCGTAGCGGACGCTCACAACCGTGGTCGCGTTCGGTGTCAGCACGTTGTTGAATTGCGTCGCGTCCACCTTCCGGAACAGCAGCGAGGAACCCGGGCCCGTCGCCGAATTGAACCAATTCGACCCCGGCTCCCGCGAACCGTAGTGCAGGTACGACAGACTGGCGCGCCACCAGGAAAACACCTCGTGATCCAGCTTCGCCGTCATCTGATCCGCACGGTCGTATAAGCTGGCCGAAGCGCTGTAATTACTCTGTCCGTAGGACGCGGCTTCACGCGTGGGCAGGCCGTACTCCTTCGCGATATTCGCTCCGGCAACGCTGATGCGATTCGAGGGAATCAAGTTTCCGGCAAACGGGGTGCGCACGAAACCGCCCGCGCCATCCGAGCGCGTGGTCAACGGATCATAGATCGTCTGCAAGCCGCCGGTGCGGGCCAGAGTCTTCGAAAAGTCACCCGCGCGCTCAAGCGCCGTCGGCACCGCCAACTCGCTGCCGAGGGCGGATGTCTGCCGGTAAGCCTCCGCGCCGACCCAGAAGAACGTCTTGTTCTTGCCGTTGTAGATCTTCGGAATCCACACCGGCCCGCCAATCGAGCCGCCGTAGTTCTTGAAGGGGACGTCCGCCTTTTTCAACCCCCCGCGATTGTTGAAGAACGAATTCGCCGCCCACGCAGTCTCGCGCAAGTAGCCAAAGCCGCTTCCATGCAGGCCGTTCGACCCGGACTTCATGTAGGTGTTGAACACGCCGCCGCCGGTTCGGCCCATCTCGGCGTCATAGGTGTTGGCTTGCACCTTGACTTCCTGCACGCTTTCAATCGTGGGGATGATAACGGCGCGATTCGTCGAATCCGTAATCGGTACGCCGTCGAGCAGGTAATTATTGCCGCGCACCGGACCGCCCGCGATGGAAATCGCCGACGACCCGCTTTGATCCTGCATGCGATTAAACGTCGGATTGCCCACCTGCACCACGTTTTGCGCGATTTTCGACATCATGAACGGGTTTCGTCCCAGGTTGGGCAAATCCACCAGCTTCTGCCGGTCCACGACCTGCCCCGTCGAGGCGTTTGACGTTTCGATCTGCGGAACCTCCTCGGTCACGTTCACGGTCTCCACGACATTGCCCACCGACAGCTTGATGTCCACGGTGAGGAAGCTCTGAGTGGCGATGGTGACGCTGCTCTCGCCCGTCTTAAAACCTTGCGCCTCGACGGTGATCTTGTAATCCGCCGGATTCAGCGCTTGAAATACGTACTCGCCCGCCCCGTTGGTCAAAGTCGAGCGCGCGACGGACGTGGAGACATCGGTCGCTTTCACGCCGGCGTTCGATACCGCCGCGCCGGACTCGTCCGTAATGCGCCCGCGCAATGCTCCTTGAAAGCTTTGACCGAAGGCCAACGAACTGAAGCAAATGGCAAGGGCGAATACCCTGCCTGCTGGATATGGAAATGCCATCCGAGTTGTCTCCTGCTGCCAGATTTTTTGGAAATGAGCCCGGACGAGGGTGTGATCCGCCAACCCGGCGGAAACGTGGGCTTGCGGTTCCCGGGGAACCGTTTCAGGAACAGGGGAGGCTCGAACAGCCGTCAGCGTCAAAGAAGAGGAAAGCGCGTCGAATCCCTATGGATTCCCTAGTTTCCGCCATCCAACGCGGAAACTAAGACTGACCCCTTCGCTCGCTATGCTACCCGCCTTAGCGGTGTGGGGTCCAATAAAAGAATTGTATGGGAGCGATCAGTCCCGCTGATCCTTGGGTTGCGCGGCGCGGTCTTCGGGATGCAAATCCGCTTTCTCCGCGACCAATTCCGCAGGCATCAGCGAGTGCCGCGCCACGCCGCCTGCCGCGTGCTTTAGCGTTCGCCAATAGATGTGATAAGCCTCGTGCGCCACCACCCGCCCCAGCGCCACTCCGAGGCGCTCCTGTGCCCGCTTGCGCTCGCCGCCCCATAACGCCAGATAAACCGCCGCACGCACGCGATCGCAGTTCACCTCGCTAAATAGTTGAACAATGCCGTCGGTAACCGAAGTCCAAGCTAGAGTTCCGCGCTCATCCGGAAGCGGAGGAACGCCGCCGAGCGAACAATTTCCGTGGAATCGAACGCTGACAATCTCCCCAAGCACACCGGCCTCCGGCGCTTCCTGCATGCGTATCCAATCGAATTTCAGCGGCACGGCCGAATAGAGGCGCTGAATCTCGGCGCGCATCGCATCGAAGACCACTGCCGGAGGCTCCTGCTCGAAGGCGAAGAATACCGTTACCGGGGCGCGCTCGCCCGCGCATAGTTCCATCGCCGCCAGAACCAGCCCCGCCGCCGCGCGCCGCATACCCACTTAGGACGCTAACAGGGAAAGAACGTTCGCGCTACTTTCTTTTCCAAATAAGCAGCGCCAAACCCGTGGCCGCGAGCAGCAGGGATGAAGGCTCCGGATTCTCAATCGTCTCGATCGGTACGCCGCGGAAGGCCTTAATCTGCCAGGCCAGCACGGAATTGTTCGGCCGGTTGCCGGTCCAGTTCAACACCGTCCTCCCGGTAAGGGTGAAGTCGCCGACAATATCCTTCACCACTACGTTCTCGACAGCGGACCCGTCGCCAAGTGAGTTGTCGAAGGCGTCCGAATCCGGTATGGCCGTCACTCCGTTCCACAGCATGTTGGTCAGGGACGCCTGATTCGAAGTCATCGATCCGTTCGCCTCGGCCCTGGAGCGGAAGCCGAGCATGGTCACATCTCCCACATAGACGTCCGTGATCGATGCCTGATAGAGCGGCGTTCCCAACGGTCCGAACGTAAAGGTCACCGTATTCCCAAGCCGCTGAATCCGGAACTCGACTATGGCATTGTTGAAGCCCGCGACTCCCCAAACCCGCTGCGTGGATCCGATGCCGGTGAGCGGCCCGCTGCTCGACGGCGGCGTGGCGTCCGCCGGATTGTTCCAATGCAGCCCAATCTCGTTGTTCGCGTTGCCCGGGCCGATCTGGTTATTGCCAATGCGCCCCTGCGCAGAAAACACCTCATAAGTGTAGTCGACCGCGGGCAAATTCTGATACCCGGGCACCCCTAGGCCTTGCATATAGGCGTTGAAGGCGGCGTCGTTGCCCACATGACCGACAATTGTCGTGCAGAACGCCGGGACACACGCCAAGCTCAACAAAATCCAGGTGCTTTTCAAACTGTATTCTCCCTTACGGTACTTTCAGGCTAAAGCAACTTACCCCTAGTGAAAATACGAGGTCTTACGGGAGGCGGGCAGTTTACTTACTTAATTAGGTTCTAAGTGTTGAGCGTTTTCAGGCGCCAGTTGCGATATTCCACTCTCATCGGCGGGCCGACGTGAACCTGCACACCGATCAACCCCTTCGCCGACCGGCCGACGGCGTCATCGTCCAGGACCATAGTTATTAGGCGCCCGTTGATCGCATGCATCAGGGTATTCCCGCGTGCCGTCAGATGGGCTGAATTCCAGCCGCTTCCCAGGGCCGCGCCCAACTCGGCACCGTTCCCCAATCGCGAAATTACCGTGGGCACGCGCGTCCCGGTGACGCGGGTCACTTCTCCGCGCACCGCAAGGAACAATCGCCCCTTTTCCTCGTAGTTGTTGCCGGTGTAACGGTTGGCGCCATCGATATCACACTGATATCCGCGCAGGGCGAAGCGATTCGACGGGGTGACGCGGTCCGGGATGGAAACGCTGCGGTAATTGATTCCGCTATTTCCCTCCGGCGTGATGCGCCAATCGACCTTCAACTCGAAATCTGCTGGTTCGCCGCCGCGCCAAACAATGAACGTGTTGCTCTTGATCACCGTCTGCGGGGTGATCTCGCCCACCATCGCGCCATCCTCCACACGCCAATACTTGGGATCGCCCTCCCACCCTTCGAGCGACTTTCCATCGAAGATCGACCGGAACCACGGCTCATCACCATCGTGAGGTGCCGGCCGGTCGCTTTGTTTTGGGACGTAGGTTTGGGCGAAAAGTCCCGCTCCGAAAGATCCCAACGTGTTTCCGAACAAAGCCCTGCGTGAAACGGTCATGAGTTATGCCTTAGCGCGTCTCGCGCCATCCATACGCCGCCATCATGATCTCAAACAGGCGCGTGTTCGGCAGATAACCGCGCACCCGCTCCGACCCCGCGCCTGTCGCTGCTGCCAGTACTTCTTCGCCCGTGTGCGAGTGCCCTACGCGCATGGCCGGAATGGTCACCACTTCGCGCGGCTCGTGCGTACTCTTCCACTCGTCGTAGCCCTTCAGCAAAGGCTCCCCGCGGCGCCCACCCACCGTGCGCAATTCGAACGAATGATCCGCCGTAAACAGCAGTAACGTATCCTTCAAGTTCACCTTAGCGGCAATTTCCCGGATCAGCTTATCGAACGCAGCCACGTTGTTCAGGCCTCTTTCCGGATTGTCGGTATGGGCGTCCCACTCGATCATCAAGAAGTACCCCTTCTTGTTCTTCGACAACCGTTCCAACGCCGCGTGCGCCATCGCCGGCACGTCGTGGGCGTCTTCGAGCAGAACCAAGGGCCGCATATCGGAGACCGGCATGCCGGTCGTCGTCGAATAGATCGTCCGCTTGTGCTCTTTGGCGACCGTATCCAGATCCTTGCCCAAAGCTTTACTATCCGCGTAAATTTTCGTACGCCCCCCGCCTAGAACGACGTCGATGCCGTCGCCAAACCGCGGAGTGAAGATCTGTAGATAAATTTCGGCCTGCTTGCGGCGGTCGTTGGCATGGCCATAGCAAGCCCCCGGAGTAGCATCGGCGATCGAGACGTTCGAAACCACACCCGTCGACAGCCCGCGTTCCTCGGCGTATTCAAGAATCGTCTTCAATATCCCGCCGTCCGACTTCCCGCGGATCGTCGTCTCATCCATCGAAATCACGCCATTATGCGTCTTCCGTCCAGTGACGATCGCGGTCATGCCGGCGGCCGAATCGGTGACCCACTGCGACGCCGTGGAGGTGTCGGAGAGAGCCACGTTCGGCCAAGTTTGAAAAATCAGTTTTTGCGGCTCGCCGTAGGCAACCAGTGAGGCGGCGTTGAGCGTGGGAATGCCGCCCGCATCGGCCAGAAAGACGATCACGTTCTTAGCTCGCTTCGGCGCACCTTGTAGTTCGCACGCAACCGCCACGAGAACCAGTACCAAAATTCTCATCCCGATAAGTGTAACGACACGGTGTGAACTTTGCGTGTCAACGTCAGCCTCGACTTGCGAGCGGATTCAGCGCGCCGCAGCGAGGGCATCGAAAATAGGTCACCAAAGAGCGTCGAATCAATTCCGATCGGTCAACCGCGACGCCG
>Ga0187894_10004428_pt1 | contig 15071 bp, 17 predicted proteins | sample GBC1701081metaG_FD_136650 | JGI IMG/M metagenome (GOLD analysis project Ga0187894, IMG submission 136650) | White microbial mat communities from a lava cave in the Kipuka Kanohina Cave System on the Island of Hawaii, USA - GBC170108-1 metaG ...
CGCGACTGTTGGAAAGGACACGGCAATGAGTGTCGTCGAGAAGGAGCCCTGGCGCGTCACGTTCCAGGAAATGAAGGCGCCAGCCGAGGCTCTGATCGAGGAAGCCCGTCGCGGCCGCATGTTTGTGCTGGTCGACGACGAGGACCGCGAGAACGAGGGCGATCTGGTCATCCCGGCGCAGATGGCGACGGCCGAGGCCATCAACTTCATGGCCCGCTACGGCCGCGGCCTGATCTGCCTCGCCATGACCAAGGAGCGCTGCGAGCAGCTCGGCCTGCCGCTGATGGCGCGCGACAACGCCAGCCGCCACAGCACCGCCTTTACTGTCTCGATCGAGGCGCGTGAAGGTGTCACCACCGGCATCTCGGCGGCCGACCGCGCCCGCACCGTTGCCGTCGCCATCGATCCCAGTTGTGGTCCGCAGGATATCGTCTCGCCCGGCCACGTCTTCCCGCTGGTGGCGCGCGAGGGCGGCGTGCTGGAGCGCACCGGCCACACCGAGGCCGCCGTCGACTTGGCGCGGCTGGCCGGCCTGCAGCCCGCCGGCGTGATCTGCGAGATCATGAACGACGACGGCACCATGGCGCGCCGCGACGATCTGATCCGCTTCGCTCAGCTGCACGGGCTCAAGATCGGCACCATCGCCGACCTGATCGGCTATCGCCGCAAGTATGACTCGATCGTCCGCCGGCTGAGTGAGACCACGATCGACAGCCGCTACGGCGGCGAGTTCCGCACCATCGTCTACATGAACAAGGCCACCAAGGCGCAACACGTGGCGCTGGTGAAGGGCGATGTCGCCACCGACGAGCCGGTATTGGTGCGCGTGCATGCCATGAACCTGTTCTCCGACTCGCTGGGCGAGAAGCTGCCGGGCCGCGGCGGCGAGATCGAAAGCGCCATGCGCCTGATCGCCGAGGAGGGCAGGGGCGTCGTGGTGCTGATCCGCGAGCCGCTCAACGTGCAGATGGCGCTCAGCAAGCGACATGCCGGGCAGGCGATCGAGACGCCGGTTGGCGAGCTGCGCGACTATGGCGTCGGGGCCCAGATCCTGCTCGACCTCGGCATCAAGAAGATGATCCTGCTGACCAACACCAAGAAGAACCTGGTCGGCGTCGGCGGCTTTGCGTTGCGTACCGTCGAGCAGCGCCCGCTGCCGCTGATCGACCCGGAGTCCTGACCCATGGCTGAAACTCAACGCGGCGAACGACCCCTCGTCACGCCGCTGCCGGCGGGCGCCCGCGTGCTGATCGTCGAGGCGCGCTTCTATGAAGCGCTCGCCGACGAACTCGCCGCCGGCGCGTTGGCCGAACTGGCGCGCCACAAGGTCGTTGGTGAGCGGCTTGGCGTACCGGGTGCCTTCGAGATTCCCGGCGCCATCGCCATGGCCGCCGACAGCGGGCGCTACCAGGGCTTCATTGCGCTGGGTTGCGTCATCCGCGGCGAGACCTCGCACTACGATTACGTCTGTGGTGAGAGCGCGCGCGGCCTGATGGACCTCACCGTGCAGCGGCGCCTGGCCGTCGGCTACGGCATCCTGACGGTCGAGAACGACACCCAGGCCTGGGCGCGCGCACGGCGCGGCGAGGGCGACAAGGGCGCCGACGCCGCCTACGCCGCGCTCAGCATGATAGCGCTGCGTCACACCTACCGGGTGACATCGTGAAGGCGACGGCAGGCAAAACCGGTTCGTCGGGCGCCAGCGCCCGCAGCCTGGCGCGGCTGTCGGCTGTACAGGCCGTATTCCAGATGCTGCAGAGCGATGACAAGGCCAGCGACGTCGTCGATCAGTTCCTGAAGTTCCGCGTTGCCGAGGGCGGCGATGCCGGCATGCCGGCCGAGGCCGACAGGCCGTTCTTCAAGTCGCTGGTGAGCGGCGTCGAGGCCGACCAGCCGGCGCTCATGGCCCTGATCGAGGGTGCACTGGCTAGCGACTGGACGATCGCGCGCCTGGATCGGCTGATGCGTGCCGTGCTGGTGACGGCCGTGCACGAGATGAAGGCGCGGCGTGACGTGCCGGCGCCCGTGGTCCTTTCGGAGTACGCCCGCGTTGCCGGCCAGTTCTACCAAGGCAATGAGCCGGGCTTCGTCACGTCGCTGCTGGACCGCGTCGGCCGCCAACTGCGGCCCGACGAGTTCGAAGCCCGGGACGCACGTACGCCGAAAGACGGCTGAATGCCATGCGTCGATCCCCGGGACCGCGGGCCTCCGGCCCGCTCATGAGCGGGCGGGACGCCCGCGCGCCCAGGATGGGCGAATTCGAGTTCATCGCCAAGCTGCTGCGGCCGTTGGCGGCGGGCTTTCCCGGTGCCTTCGAGCTCGGTGACGACACGGCGCGGCTGGCCGTGCCGGCGGGCGAGGAGCTGGTGGTCAAGACCGATGCGGTGGTGTGCGGCGTGCACTTCCTGCCGCCACATGATCCCGGCCTGGTGGCGCGCAAGGCGTTGCGCGTGAACCTCTCCGACCTCGCCGCCGCCGGTGCGCGGCCGGTCGCCTATCAGCTGGCGCTGGTGCTGCCCGACGCCATCGACGACGCCTGGCTGGAGGCATTCTGTGCCGGCCTGGCGGCTGATCAACACACCTATGGCATCGCACTGTGCGGCGGCGACACGACGTCGACGCCCGGCGCACTCACCATCGCCATCACGGCGTTCGGCGCGGCGCCGGCCGGCACGACACCCGGGCGCGGCGGCGCGCGGCCTGGCGATCGGGTGCTCGTTAGCGGCACCATCGGCGACGGTGCACTCGGCCTGCTCGCCAATACCGGTCGCCTGCCGGAGGCGAGCGCGGCGCATCACGCCTTCCTCGATGATCGCTATCTGCTGCCGCAGCCCCGGCTCGCCCTGGGCCAGCAGGTGCGCGATGTGGCCAGCGCCTGCATGGATGTGTCGGACGGCCTGGTCGGTGACCTCGGCCATATCTGCCAGCGCTCCGCCGTGCGCGCCGTGATCGATGCTGACAAGGTGCCGCTGTCGGCCGCGGCTGCCGCTGTTCTCGCACGTCGCCCCGCGCTGCTGGAGACAGTGCTCACCGGCGGCGACGACTACGAACTGCTGTTTACGGTACCTCCGGACCGGCCTCTGCCGGCCACAGATGTGGCCGTAACGGAAATCGGCGTCATCGAGTCCGGTAACGGCGTCGTGGTCGAACGCCAAGGCCAATCGCTGCCCCTGTCGCGCGCCAGCTACACCCACCGCTGAGGTTTTTTCGGACCGCGCGCAATCGCCTGGAGCGTCAGCGGAGGGCCACCTCATAGGTTCGGCGCTGCGCGCCGATGCGCGCGCTGTCCAAAACTACTCCGCCGGCTTCTTCGTCAGGCCGCCGAAGAAGCGGCCGATATCGATGGGGAAGGGGAACACGATGGTCGAGCTGTGCTGACTGGAGATGCTGCTGAGCGTGCCGAGATAGCGCAGCTGCATGGCCTCGGGCTGGGCGCTCAGGGTGCGCGCCGCCTCGAGCAGCTTCTCGGCCGCCTGCTGCTCGCCCTCGGCGTGGATCACCTTGGCACGCCGCTCGCGCTCGGCCTCGGCCTGACGAGCGATGATACGCACCATGCTCTCGCTGATGTCGACATGCTTGATCTCGACATTGGCAACCTTGATGCCCCAGGCGTCGGTCTGGGTGTCGAGGATGTCCTGGATGTCGTCGTTGAGCTTGTCCCGCTCGGCCAGCATTTCGTCGAGGTCGTGCTTGCCCAGGACCGAACGCAACGTGGTCTGCGCCAGCTGGCCGGTGGCCTGCAGGAAGTCGGCGACCTGAATGATCGCCTTCTCGGGATCGACGATGCGGAAATAGAGCACGGCGTTGACCTTCACTGACACGTTGTCGCGCGAGATCACGTCCTGGCTGGGCACATCCAGCACCACGGTGCGCAGGTCAGTGCGCACCATCTGCTGCACCAGCGGCACCAGGACGATGAGGCCGGGCCCCTTGACGCCGGTGAAGCGGCCCAGGGTGAAGACGACGCCGCGCTCGTACTCGCGCAGGATCTTGATCGCCGATGCCAGGAACGCGACGATGATGACCAGGATCGGCAGATAGAAAGCGAGGTCGGACCATACGGGCATGGGCGTAGCCTCCGGCTAGCGAGGGTCGGTGGCGTCGGGCTCGACATTGAGGGTGAGGCCGTCGAGCGCCGTGACGCGCACGGGCTGGCCCGGGCGCAGCGCGGCCGTGGACACCGCCCTCCAGCGTTCGCCGTGGACCAGCACGCGGCCGGCGGTGTCGTTCCACTCGAGTACCTCGCCGCGGCCGCCGATCATCTGTTCGCGGCCGGTGACCACTTGCCGCTTGTAGGCGCTCACGGCAACGCGCCCGATCAGCATGGCAAACGCCAGACCGCCGGCGGCGATGCCGCCGATCACGGACCAGGCGACCTCGAACTCGGGCAGGTCGGTGTCGATCAGCATTGCGGCCCCCAGCGCGAAGGAGACGACGCCGGCGATGCCGAGCGCACCCAAGGTCGGCGTGAACGCCTCGGCCACCATCAAGCCGATGCCCAGCACCATCAGGGCAAGCCCGGCGAAGTTCACTGGCAGCGCAGCCAGTGCATAGAGGCCGACCAGCAGTGAGATGGCGCCGATGGTGCCGGGATAGAGCGCGCCTGGATGCATGAACTCGAAGATCAGCCCGTAGATCCCGATCATCATCAGGATCAGCGCCACGTTGGGGTTGGTGATCGCGCCGAGGAACCGGGTGCGCCAGTCGGCATCGAAGCGCTCCAGCGTGAGGCCTCTGGTGTCGAGCGTCACCGTGCCGCTGCCGACGGCGACGATGCGGCCATGCGCCTGCACCAGCAGGTCGTCGATGTCGCGCGCCACGATGTCGATGACCTTCTGGTCGAGCGCCTCGCGCGCCGCCATGCTGGCGCCGTCGCGCACCGCCTTCTCGGCCCAGTCGGCATTGCGTCCGCGCAGGTCGGCCAGCGCGCGGATGTAGGCGACCGCGTCGTTGATGATCTTGATCTCCATCGGATCGTGGCCACCCGATTTGCCTTTGCTGCCGCCCTTCCGGTCGCGCCGCTCGTCGTCGGCACCGGGCATGGGCAGGCCACCGCCCAGCGATACCGGCGTTGCGGCCCCGAGGTTGGTACCGGGCGCCATCGCCGCGACGTGGCTGGCGTACATCATGAACGTTCCGGCGCTGGCGGCGCGGGCACCGCCAGGGCCGACATACATCAGCACCGGCACCGGCGATGCGAGGACGGCGCGGATGATCTCGCGCATGGAGGTATCGAGGCCGCCCGGCGTGTCCACGCGCATAACGACGATCGCCGCGTTGCGTTTGGTGGCCGCCGCCAGGCCGCGCGTTACGTAGTCGGACGTCGCCGGCCCGATCGCGCCCTCCACACTCAACACGACGCCCGTGCGATCCGGCGGTGCCGCGCGCGAGGGCGCGGCCAATCCGAGGCCAACCGCCAGCAGCAAAAGCCACCGCAGCATGTGCAGGCCCTCCAAGACACTAGTGTGAATGTAGGATGTCCGGGTGCGCTGGAAAAGGCAGGGGAGGTGTACTGATCGGAACTGCCGGCTGGGTGCTGCGTTGCAATAAGCTGATTGCCCGGTAACTAGTGGTTCCCAACCGCGCGCGGAGCGGACATATGGCGAGTGAAACGCTGCACGAAGATCCTCAAAAATTCGGTCCTCAAACCATCGATCAGCACCGCGCGATCGTGTCGCTGATGGAGGAGCTCGAGGCAGTCGACTGGTACAACCAGCGCGTTGAGGCCGCAACCGACGACGAGCTGCGCACGATCCTGGCGCACAACCGCGACGAGGAAAAGGAGCACGCCGCCATGGTGCTGGAGTGGCTGCGCCGCCACGACCCGGTGCTGGACCAGCATCTGCGGACGTTCCTGTTCAGCGAGGGACCGGTCGGCGACAAGGAGGAGGGCCTGCACGAAGACGGTGGGGCGGCATCGGCCGCCGGCGGTGGTGACGGCAGCCTCGGCATCGGCAGCTTGCGGGGAGTGGACAAGCGATGAACCATCTCTACAGGGAACTCGCGCCCGTCTCGACAGCCGCCTGGCAGGAGATCGAGAAGGAAGCCAAGCGCACGCTGACCACGACCCTGGGCGCCCGGCGTGTGGTCGATTTCGTCGGCCCGCAGGGCTGGCCGGCATCGGCGGTCTGCACCGGCCGCACCGAGTCCATCGCGCCGCCGACGAGCGGTATCGAGGCCAGGGTGCGGCAGGTCCAGCCGCTGATCGAGCTGCGGGTGCCGTTCGAGCTCGGCCGTGCCGAGCTCGACGCCGTCGAGCGCGGTGCCCAGGACTTCGACACCGACCCGGTGATCCACGCCGCCCGCACGATCGCCATCGCCGAGGACCGCGCGATCTTCCATGGCTACGCGGCCGCCGGCATTCGCGGCATCTGCGAGATTCAGGCCGACGTGTGGGCATCCCGCTCAGCGACGACTACGAGGCATATCCCGTGGCCGTGGCGACGGCGCTCAACAAGCTGCGCAACGAGGGTGTCAGCGGACCCTATGCCATCGCGCTCAGCGAGCGCTATTACACGGACCTGACCGAGAGCACCAAGGGCGGCTACCCGGTGCTGGAGTACGTGCGCCGGCTGGTCGACGGCCCCCTGATCTGGGCGCCCGGCATGGACGGCGGCGCGGCGCTGTCGACGCGCGGCGGCGACTTCGAGCTGACGGTGGGGCAGGATTTCTCGATCGGCCACCTGGATCACGACGCCAAGCGGGTCCAGCTCTATATCGAGGCGAGTTTCACCTTCCGCGTGCTGTCGCCACAGGCGGCCGTGCCGTTCCTGTACGGTGCGCCGTCGCGCTAGCCGGACCCTTCGCGGCTCGTTCCATCGCATAGCGGCTTCCCTGTCGGCGCGCTTGTGCCGGCGCGCGGCGCCACTATTGTCGCGCGCCCCATGAGTTCGCCTCCCTCCCAGGTTGCTGCCGGGTCCGGCGCCAGTGTGATCCGAAACGTTTTCCTGCTCGCCGTGTGCCAGGCACTGGCGCAGAGCGGCAACGTGCTGATCATCTCCACCACGGCGCTGGCGGCGCAGACGCTGGAGGGCAGGGACTTCTACTGGACCACCTTGCCGGTGACCCTGCAGCACCTGGGCGTGATGCTGTCGGTGTTCCCCGCGGCCATGATGGGACAGCGCGCCGGACGCGCCGTCGGCTTCGGGCTGGGGGCCGTGGGCGGCATGGTCGGCGGTGGCTTGTGCAGCCTGGCGATCTGGCTCGGCAGTTTCCCGCTGCTCTGCTTCGGCGGCCTGGCGAAGGGCTTTGCGGTCGCCAACATGCAGCTCTATCGCTTCGCCGCCACGGAGCTGGCGCCGCCGCAGTATCGCGCCAAGGCGATCTCCTATGTCACGTCCAGCGGCGTCATCGCCGGCATCATCGGGCCGCTTATCGCGCGGCTGACGCCGGACCTGCTGCCGCACCAGTTCCTCGCCACCTACATGGCGCTGGTCGTCCTGCATGTGTTGGCTTTCGGCGTGCTGCGCCTGATCGCGTTCCCGCAGGTAAAGGTCGAGCAGAACGCCGGCCCGCAGCGCAGCATGGCCGAGATCGCAACGCAGCCGGTCTACCTGGTCGCAGTGCTGGCAGCGATGGTGTCGTTCGGCGTGATGTCGTTTCTGATGACGGCCACGCCGCTGGCCATCGTCGCCTGCGGCATCGACGGCCGCGAGGCGCCGATCACCATCTTCTGGCACGTCATGGGGATGTTCGTACCGGCCTTTTTCACCGGCCACCTGATCGTGCGTTTCGGCGTCATCAACATCATGCTGCTGGGCGTCGCCACCCTGGTCGCCGCCACCATCGTCGACCTGGTCGGCATCGACGTCTGGAACTTCCGCCTTGGCCTGCTGCTGGTAGGCATGGGCTGGAACTTCCTCTTCGTCGGCGCCACCACCCTGGTGACGACGGCCTACCGCCCGTCGGAGCGCGGCAAGGCCCAGGCGCTGAACGACTTCCTGGTCTTCGGCACCACGGCCACCTCGAGCCTGCTGGCCGGTATCCTGCAGCAGGCCTGGGGCTGGAACGCGCTGAACTACCTGGCCTTGCCGCTGGTCGGCATCGCGCTGCTGGCGGTGCTGTGGCTGCGCCTGCGGCCGGGCACGGCCGCGATCTGACCACGGCCCGGGCGGCTGCCATGCTTGGAATGCAGCGTGCAGTCCATTGAAAATGCCCGGGAAAATCGAGGTTTGCTCCGACTTGACGCAGTTGCATGGTCGGAGGGCTTCTGGCATGTTCCGGCCGCCTTGCGTCCGGGGGAGTGCCGAGAGGTCGCCCTTGCGGCTCTGGATAACGCGCCCGGCGGTCGTTGGGGTCCCCTGCGATCATCCATCACTAAAAGCTTGAAAAACAACGGGAAAGACTGATGTCGACGATACTCTGGGCCGTCATTGCGTGCGGCGTCATCGCCCTCCTTTACGGCCTCGGTACAGGACGCGCGGTGCTGGCCAAGGATGCCGGCACGCCGCGGATGCAGGAAATCGCCCGGGCCGTGCAGGAGGGCGCCAGCGCCTACCTGAAGCGTCAGTACACGACCATCGCCATCGTCGGTGTCGTGGTGCTGGTGATCCTCGGGCTGCTGCTGGGTCTGTGGGCCGCCATCGGCTTCCTGATCGGCGCGGTGCTCTCCGGCGCCGCCGGCTTCATTGGCATGAACGTGTCGGTGCGTGCCAACGTGCGCACCGCGGTCGCGGCGCAGAAGAGCCTGGGCGACGGCCTTGACCTGTCGTTCAAGGCTGGCGCCGTCACCGGCATGCTGGTAGCCGGCCTCGCGCTGCTCGGTGTCGCCGTCTACTACCTGATCCTGCTCGGCGCCAAGGTCGACAGCCGCACCGTGGTCGACTCGCTGGTGGCGCTCGGCTTCGGTGCGTCGCTGATCTCGATCTTCGCCCGTCTCGGCGGCGGCATCTTCACCAAGGGCGCCGACGTCGGCGCCGACCTGGTGGGCAAGGTGGAAGAAGACTTCCCCGAGGACGATCCGCGCAATCCCGCGACAATCGCCGACAACGTCGGTGACAATGTCGGCGACTGTGCCGGCATGGCGGCCGATCTGTTCGAGACCTACGCCGTCACCACGGTGGCGACCATGGTGCTGGCCTCGATCTTCTTCAAGGACGCGCTGGCCCAGAGCCTGATGCTCTTTCCGCTGGTCATCGGCGGCGCCTGCATCATCACCTCGATCATCGGCACGTACTTCGTGAAGCTGGGGTCGGACAACAACATCATGTGGGCGATGTACAAGGGTTTCATCGTCTCGGCCGTCCTGTCGGCGATCGCCTTCTGGCCGATCACCGACTACGTCGTCGGCATGAAGACGGTCATGACCGTGGGGACGTTGTCCTTCACCGGCGTGAACCTGTTCATCTGTGCCCTCGTCGGCCTGGTGGTCACCGGCCTCATCGTGTGGGTCACCGAGTACTACACCGGCACGGGCTACCGGCCGGTGAAGTCGGTGGCGCAGGCGTCGGTCACAGGCCACGGCACCAACGTGATCCAGGGCCTCGCGGTCTCGATGGAAGCCACCGCGCTGCCGGCCCTGATCATCTGCGTCGGCATCGTCGTCTGCTACCTGCAGGCCGGCCTGTTCGGCATCGCCATCGCCACGACCGCGATGCTGGCCCTGGCCGGCATGGTCGTGGCGCTCGACGCCTACGGCCCGGTCACCGACAACGCCGGCGGCATCGCCGAGATGTCGGGCCTGCCCAAGGAAGTGCGCAAGAACACCGACGCGCTCGACGCCGTGGGCAACACCACCAAGGCGGTCACCAAGGGCTATGCCATCGGCTCGGCCGGCCTGGGCGCGCTGGTGCTGTTCGCTGCCTACACCTCGGACCTCGAGTACTTCATTGCCCAGGGCAAGCTGGGTGTGAAGGCGGTCGAGTTCTCGCTGAAGAACCCGTTCGTCGTCGTCGGCCTGCTGCTCGGCGGCCTGCTGCCCTACCTGTTCGGGGCCATGGGCATGACCGCGGTCGGTCGTGCTGCCGGCTCGGTGGTGGAAGAAGTACGCCGTCAGTTGAAGTCGATCCCCGGCCTGCGTGAGGGCAAGGAGGGCGTGCGGCCGGAATACGGCCGCCTGGTCGACATGCTGACCAAGGCGGCGATCCGCGAGATGGTCATCCCGTCGCTGCTGCCGGTGCTGTCGCCGATCGTGCTGTTCTTCCTCGTGCGCTGGATCGCCGGGGCCGAGAACGCCTACGCGGCGCTCGGCGCCATGCTGCTGGGCGTGATCGTCACCGGCCTGTTCGTCGCCATCTCGATGACGGCGGGCGGCGGCGCCTGGGACAACGCCAAGAAGTCGTTCGAGGACGGCTTCGTGGACAAGGACGGCGCCAAGCATGTGAAGGGCTCCGACGCGCATAAGGCGGCGGTCACCGGAGACACCGTCGGCGATCCGTACAAGGACACCGCCGGCCCGGCCGTGAACCCGATGATCAAGATCACCAACATCGTGGCGCTCCTGCTGCTGGCCATCCTGGCCCACCAGTAAGCGCCCACGTCGGCACCATTGAAAAACCCCGGCGGTGCGAACCGTCGGGGTTTAAATTTGTGTTCTATGTCAAATGGCTAGGGGTCGTTCCTATTTGCCCTTTGGCGCTCCGAAGCGGCCGACGTTGCCGAAGATCTGTTCCAGGATCGTGAGTTCCTTGCCGGCGGTCGGCGTCTTGCGATCGACCATGCCCGGATCCTTGCCATCATCGGGCCCGAAGACCTTGATCTCCCGGATGCGGTCATTATCGCCGAAGTAGATCGCCGTCACCTTCTGCTCGGACATCTTGGGCTCGAAGAACGCCACCTGCTCCTGGCGCTGGCTAATGTAGTACCAGACGTTGTTGTCGAAACTGGCCACGGTGGAGGGGCTGCCGAGCAGGCGCAGCACGTCGTCGCGACTCTGCGTGCCGACCTCCAATTTTTCCATCGTTCCCGGCGTCGGGACATGGCCGCGCACATCGGTGACGGGATCGCAGGCACTGATGGCCAGGGTACCGACCGCCAGGAGGGCGATCGAGGGCGGCATCAGGTGACGGAGGGGAGAGCGGCGCATTCGGGTTTTGCCCCCGGCTTGATTACAGACATTGGCGGGCCTAAAGACCCGCCGGGGCCGGCACAATGCCGATGGCCCTTGGGCAAGTCAAATCCTGCCGGCATCGCCCGGCCAGACACAAGACGGGATCACGATCATCCATGTTCGGTCTGCTGCGCCGACAGTCGCCACACCGCGACACCGCCGAACGGCTCTATGCCGCCGTCACGGCGCAATCGCGTCAACCGGTGTTCTTTGCCGATCTGCAGGTCCCGGACTCCGTCGACGGCCGGTTCGACGTCCTTGCCTTGCACGCCTGGATGGTGATCGACAGGATTCGGCAGCAGGCCGATGGCGAAGCCATCGCCCAGGCGCTGTTCGACGCCATGTTCGCCCACCTCGACTTTGCCGTGCGCGAGATGGGCGCCCAGGATCTCGGTGTGGGGCGGCGGATCAAGGTGATGGCCGAAGGACTGCACGGCCGCGCACTCGCTTTTCGGACGGCGATCGCCGAGCCCGATCCGATGGCATTACAGGACGTGCTGCGCCGCAACGTCTTCGGCAAGGCCGAGCCCAGCGATGACGCCGTGACGCGGCTGGCGGCGTACGTACGCAGCTGTGTGGCCGCCCTGGCGGCGTTGGACCTGGATCGCCTGAGCAGCGCTGCGCTGCCATGGCCGCCGGTGTGAGGATCACCCATGCATGTCGATCGTAATCCCGACGTGGAACTGTCACGGCAGTTGCGGCTGGATCGCGTGCCGCCAGCCGGGGCATCGCTTGACGTCGATGCCAGCGACCTCGAGCGCGCTGCGCTGATACGACGGTTTGGCGTCCTGGCGCTGCCCGTGTTGACCGCCAGCGTGACGCTGCGCCCCGAGGGCAGCGGTCGCTGGCTGGTCGAGGGCCGTTTGCGGGCGACGGTGGTGCAGGCCTGCGGCATCACGCTGGAGCCGGTGGAGCAGCGCATCGACGAGGGCTTCGTCCTGCGTTTCAGCACCGAAGCCGAGGAAATCGACCGCGACACCGGCGAGTTGATCCTTGGCAGCGAGGCGGCCGAGCCGTTGGATGGCGATTCGCTGGACCTGGGTGAGATTGTCGCAGACCAGCTCGGTCTCGCGATCGATCCGTTTCCGCGTAAGCCCGGCGCGCAGCTGACCGATATTTTACCGTCACAATCTGTGCGATCGGACAGCGACAGTCCCTTCGCGCCACTGGCTGCCTTGAAAAGCGATCGGAAGGGCCAGACCTGAGGCAAAAAGGCCCGCCTTTCAGGCGGAACAAGAGGCTGCGCTCAGGTAAAGTCCTTGCCGCCCCGGCGGCTTTTGGCTAGGAAGGCGCCCTTGCGACAACCCGCCCCCGGATTTTGAGACGCTGCGTCGGGACCTGCGGCGTCCGCATTGGAGATCGTGTCATGGCCGTTCCCAAGAAGAAAGTTAGCAAATCGCGACGCAACATGCGCCGCTCGCACCACGCTCCCAAGGCTGCAGCCTATGTGGAGTGCGCGAACTGCGGTGAATTGATGCGTCCGCATCATGTCTGCGGCGCCTGCGGTCACTACCGCAAGCGCGAGGTCGTGACGCAGTCGGCTAGTGCATGAGAGGCGGGGGCCGTCCTAAGAACGGTCCCGACGCCGCGCGACGATGAGCGCTTCCGGCAAAATCGTCATCGCACTCGACGGAATGGGTGGTGATCGGGCGCCGGATATGGTCGTCCGCGGCGCTGATATCGCGCGCCAACGCTATCCCGACGCGTCGTTCCTGCTGTTCGGCGATAAGGCCCGTCTGCAGCCGATGGTCGACAAGACCCGTTGGCTCAAGACGGCGTGCGAGATCATCGAGGCGCCCGACGTCGTCACCAACGACGACAAGCCGACGGCGGCGCTGCGCAAGCGCCGGACGTCCAGCATGGGCATGGCCATCGAGGCGGTGGCCGAAGGCCAGGCCGCGTGCGTGGTGTCGGCCGGCAATACCGGCGCCTTGCTGGCGACAGCCACGGTCGGGCTGCGGATGCTGCCGGGCGTTCGACGGCCGGCACTGTGCACATTCCTGCCCACCGTGCGCGGCGAGACGGCGATGCTCGATCTTGGCGCCAACCTGCAATGCGACGCCAACAACCTGGTCGAGTTCGCGGTCATGGGCTCGGTGTTCGCCAAGAGCGTGCTGGGCATCGATGCCCCCACCGTAGGCCTGCTCAATGTCGGCGCCGAGGAGGGCAAGGGCAACGAGACGTTACGCGATGCCGCTGCCATGCTGCGCGTCGAGGACAGCCCTGTCGTTTTTCACGGCTTCGTCGAAGGCAACGACATCGGCGCCGGAGTCGTCGATGTCGTGGTGACCGACGGCTTTACCGGCAATGTCGCCCTGAAGACGATTGAGGGCACCGCCAAGCTCTATACGGGCTTCGTACGTCAGGCCTTCAAGACCTCGACGTTGGCCAAGGTCGGCTATGTGCTGGCCAGCAGCGCCTGGAAGAAATTGGGCCAGCGTGTTGATCCGCGCCGCTACAATGGCGGTGTGTTCCTGGGCCTGAATGGTGTCTGCGTCAAAAGCCATGGCGGCACCGACGAGCTTGGTTTCGCCTATGCGCTGGGTGTCGCGGTAGATCTCGTGAAGTATCACTTCAGCGACAAGGTGGTTGAGGAGTTGAGTCTCTTCCGGCTGGCGCTCGGCGACGTGCCATCAGCCGCGGCTGGCGGAACAGTGGGGGCGGCATGATCCGGTCGATCGTCGAAAGCTGCGGCACCTACCTGCCCGAGCGCGTGATGACCAACGAGGAACTGGCGCGCAAGGTCGACACATCGGACGAGTGGATCGTGCAGCGCACCGGCATCCGCAGACGCCACGTCGCCGCCGAGGGTGAGCTCACGTCGCACCTGGCCACCAAGGCAGCAGCCAAAGCGCTCGAGCGGGCTGGTGTTGTCGCTTCGGATCTCGACCTGATCGTGCTGGCGACCTCGACGCCGGACGAGACGTTTCCGGCTACCGCCACTGCGGTGCAGGCCAACCTGGGCATGACGCGCGGTGCGGCCTTCGACGTGCAGGCCGTTTGCTCGGGCTTCGTCTACGCGCTATCGGTGGCCGACAGCATGATCAAGAACCGCATGGCGGGCACGGCCCTGGTCATCGGCGCCGAGACGTTCTCGCGCATTCTGGACTGGAACGACCGCGGGACCTGCGTTCTGTTCGGTGATGGTGCCGGCGCCGTTGTGGTGAAGGCCGGCGAAGGGCAGGGGACGGCCGCGGATCGCGGTATCCTGGCGTCGACACTCCATTCCGATGGACGCCATCACGACCTTCTCTATGTCGATGGCGGCCCGTCATCGACCCGAACCACCGGTTACCTGCGCATGCAGGGCCGTGAGGTGTTCAAGCACGCCGTGACCAATCTGGCGGCCGTGGTGGGCGAGACCCTTCACCTGGCAGGGCTTGAGGCCGACGCCGTCGACTGGCTCGTGCCGCACCAGGCCAACAAGCGCATCATCGACAGCACCGGCCGCAAGCTCGGCCTGTCCGGTGACAAAGTCGTGCTCACCGTCGATCAGCATGCAAATACCTCGGCGGCCTCCATTCCCCTGGCGCTGGATGTCGCCGTGAGCGACGGCCGTATTCAGCGCGGCCACGTGGTGCTGCTCGAGGCGATGGGTGGTGGTTTGACCTGGGGCGCAAACATTATTCGCTGGTAGATCAATGTACTAGTGACGTATTTTCATGTTATCAGAGAATATATGCGTATTGATAATTGGGAAAACGGTACATAATCTCACCACTAGACCATTTAAGATGTAAGTTCTGACATGAAATATCCCCGGTAACGGTCTAAAATCAGGTTGTTTAGCATGGTCCCTTTGATATTTAATGAACGCCGTGGAGGAAAAGCAACCCTAGGCGGCGTTAAGAGGGCGTCCTGCCAGCGGTCGCGCGTATACTTCCCGATGTCATTTGAGCTTGCTTTGTTCTCGTCGACACTGTGATGCAAGGGGGGTAGCCATCTCCTTGTTATTGACGCATTTCCAGTTTCAGATTAAGGTTTAAGTGGGGAAGGGGAATGCTGGATGGATCAACGGACGATC
>Ga0187894_10004429_pt1 | contig 15071 bp, 16 predicted proteins | sample GBC1701081metaG_FD_136650 | JGI IMG/M metagenome (GOLD analysis project Ga0187894, IMG submission 136650) | White microbial mat communities from a lava cave in the Kipuka Kanohina Cave System on the Island of Hawaii, USA - GBC170108-1 metaG ...
AACGGAGATCCTGATGTTCCATCGTCGCCAGTTCCTGCTCGCCACATCTGCCGCCGCGGCGTTCGTCGTTGCCGGCGCCGCCCACGCGCAATCCTGGAAGGCGAAATATCCGGAGTTGGTGTTTGCCGTGGTGCCGGCCGAGAACGCGTCGGGCGTCACCGAGCGCTACGCGCCGTTCATCGAGTATCTGTCCAAGGAGCTGGGTGTGAAGGTCACCCTGCGTGTCGCCAACGACTACGCCGCGGTGATCGAAGGCCAGCGTTCCGGCAACATCCATATCGGCGGCTACGGCCCGGCATCTTACGCCCGCGCCTACGTCACCGGCGTCAAGGTTGAGCCGTTCGCCACCACCGTCAACGCCGACGGCTCGGTCGGCTACTACTCGGTCTTCTATGTGCGGGCCGACAGCCCCTACAAGAGCATCGACGATCTGAAGGGCAAGAATCTCGGCCTCGTCGATCCCAACTCGACGTCGGGCAACAACGTGCCGCGGTTTGCGCTGAACAAGATGAAGATCAACCCCGACAACTATTTCGGGAAGGTGATCTACACCGGCAGCCACGAAAACGCGGTCATCGCCCTGCAGCAGCGCACGGTGGACGTGGCGGCGAACTGGCTGAACTCGGACACCGATTCCAACCTGACCCGCATGGTCAGCAAGGGCATGGCGAAACAGGAAGACTTTCGCATCATCTTCAAGTCCGATCTGATCGCGAACTCGCCGTTTGCCTACATGGCGGATCTGCCGGACGACTTGAAGGCGGCCATCCGCAAGGCCTTTACCGAGGCACCGACCAAGGCCAAGGCCGCCTTCGACAAGCTGTCGGACGGCAAGGACCGCGAGTTCAAGACCGTCGATCACAAGTTCTACGAGCCGGTGGTCGAGCTGATCAAATTCGTCGACCAGCTGCGCAAGACCAAGAGCTAGGCCACAGCAGCGCCTGCCGGGCCTGCGCGATGCGGGCCCGGCGATTTCTGCCGGCTCGAGCCTCTTGTCCTCATCCCCCCTCAGCACGGATGCCGCCCGCCTCAGCGTGCTGGCGCAGGGCTACCGCGATGCCGTCCGGGCCAAGCGCACACGCGCGGCGCTGATCGGCATCGGCGTCGTCGTCTGCATCGCGCTCTCGGCGGTGTCGGCCGAGGTCGAGCTCGGCAAGCTGTTTGCCAACATCGACAAGTTCGCCAGCTATATCGGCCGCATCTTTTTTCTGGAAAACGGCCAGCCGGTGTGGACGGATCCGGTGGAGTGGTATTGGGGCATCGGGCGCTGGCTGTCGCTGTTGGGCGAGACGCTGCTGATCGCCTATGTCGGCACGGCACTCGGCGCCGTCGGCGGCATCGCGCTGGCGTTCCTGGCCGCGTCCAACCTGTCGCCGCACCCTGTGGTACGCGCCGTCACGCGTCGCTATCTCGAGTTCTGCCGCACGTTCCCCAACCTCGTCTTCGCGCTGATCTTCGTCATCGCCTTCGGCCTGGGGCCGCTGCCGGGCGTGCTGGCCATCGCCATCCACACCATGGGCGCACTGGGCAAGCTGTTCTTCGAGGTGATCGAGAACATCGACATGAAGCCGGTCGAGGGCGTCGTGGCGAGCGGCGCCGCCTGGCCCACCGTCGTGCGCTTCGGTGCCGTGCCGCAGGTGCTGTCCAACTTCGTCAGCTACACCTTGCTGCGCTTCGAGATCAACGTGCGCGAAGCCTCGGTGATGGGCTTTGTCGGCGCCGGCGGCATCGGCCAGGACCTGATCGAGTCGATCCGCAAGTTCTATTACTCGGACGTCTCGGCGATCCTGGTGCTGATCATCATCACTGTGGCGCTGATCGATTTCGGCACCGAGCGCATCCGCCACCGCCTGATCGACGCGGGGACATCGGCATGAATGCGCGGACCACCAGCATCGAGGTGATGCGCCGGCGCCATCCCGAGATCTTCATGCCGGCATGGCGTCGCAATATCACCGGCATCGTCGTGTTCATCGGGCTCGCCGCATTGCTGGTCTACGGGCTCGCGGACCTGGGCTTCCTCCATCCGCGAATCATTGAGGGCCTGGGCAAGCTGGTCTCGGTGTTCGCCATGATGTTGCCGCCGGATCCGGGCTCGGTCGAACGCGCCATCATCTACCTGAAAGCGTTGGGCGAAACCCTGGCGATCGCCTTCCTGGGCACTTTGCTGGGTGCGGCGCTGGCGTTTCCTGTCGGCTTCCTGGCGGCGCGCAACGCCACGGTCGGTCGCGTCGTGCATTTCCTGACCCGCCGTTCGCTCGACACGCTGCGCGGCGTCGACGTGCTGGTGTGGGCCCTGATCTGGATCAATGTCGTGGGGCTGGGCCCGTTCGCCGGTGTGCTGGCGCTGATGACGTCCGATATCGGTTCGTTCGGCAAGCTGTTCTCCGAGGCGATCGAGGCCGCCGACAAGCGGCCGGTCGAGGGCGTGCTGTCGACCGGTGGTGGCGCCCTGCACCGCGTGCGCTTCGGCATCCTGCCCGAGGTGCTGCCGGTGATGGCGGGGCAGGTGCTGTATTTCATCGAGTCCAACACGCGCTCGGCCAGCATCATCGGCATCGTCGGTGCCGGCGGCATCGGCATGCACCTGGCCGAGCAGATCCGCGTGCTGGAGTTTCAGCACGTCGCCTTCATCATCGTCCTGGTGCTGATCGCCGTCGCCGCCATCGATTGGGTCTCCACCCGCCTGCGCCTGGCCCTGATCGGCACCAAGCGGGTGGCGATGACGTAGTCTTCCTCCCCACGCAGTGGGGAGGTGCCCGAAGGGCGGAGGGAACCCCACGTGGTCCCGGTAACAGAGACCATGTCGGCTCCCCATCCGGCCTTCGGCTACCTTCCCCACTGACGTGGGGAAGGTAAGAATCAAAACTCCACCACGAAGGTCATCAGGTCGCCCAGCATGCGGCCGTGGGCGAAATCGATCGGCCTGCCGTCGGGCTCGACATTGACGCTGTCGGTGACCAGCACGGCCCGCCCGCGGCGCACGCCCAGCACGCGCGCATCGCCATTGGAGATCAGCTGCGCCGAAATGCGCGTGGTGCGCCGCCGGTAATCCTGCACGCCGCAGCGGCGCAACGCCGCGGTGATCGAGCGCTCGGCCTTGAACGCCTCGGCGATGTCGGGCACGCGCGCCTTGGAGAAGTAGTAGCTCACGATGCCGACCGGCCGGTCGTCGGCGAGGCTCAGTGTCTCGAGCCAGACCAGGGGCGCATCGGGCGTGATCTGCAGCGCCTCGGCGGCCGCGGCATCGGCGCGCAGCTCGGCGGTCTTGAGCAGCTGGCGTGACGGGCGCCGCTGCAGGCGGCCCAGCGTGTCGCTGAAGCGCGTGCGCGGCGTGACGGCGTAGTGGATGGGCGGATCGGGCACGAAGATGCCGCGCCCTTGCTCGGCGCGCAGCAGGCCTTCGTTCTCGAGATGCGACACCGCCTGGCGCAGGGTGTGGCGGTTGACGTCGAAGCGATCGGCCAGTGCGTACTCGCCCGGCAGCCGATCGCCCGGCTTCCATTTGCCGGTGCGGACTTCGTCGCTCAGCGTCTCGGCGATCTGGCGCCAGCGTGGGCGCGACGCCTCCTTGATGCGCATGTCGTCAAACCTTCATCGAGCGGTCTTGCAACGGTCACCGGCTCAGGCTAGTTTGAAAAATATCTTGTATAGACAAGTCAGATCGTTGTCGAGATGAAAAGCGATCACGATACCAAGACCCGCCAGCGACGCCTGGCCGCCCTGGCCCGGGTCGAGCGCGGGACGCTCGAGGACGCACTGAGCCGAATCAAACCGGCGCCGCGTTACGATGTGGTGAAGCCGGCCGAGACCGGCCTGGTGATGGTGCGCGGCCGTGCCGGCGGCAGCGGCGCGCCGTTCAACCTCGGCGAGATGACGGTGACACGCTGCGTCGTGCGTGGTGAGGGTGGGGCGCTGGGCGTCGGCTACGTCGCCGGCCGCGACCGGCGCAAGGCCGAGCTGGTCGCCGTCTTCGATGCGCTGCTGCAGGACCCGGCGCGCACCGAACAACTCGAAAGCGACGTGATCGCGCCGGCCGAGCAGCACCGCCGCGAGCGGCGCGACAGCGTGCTGGCGCGTGCCGCGGCCACACGCGTCGACTTCTTCACCGTGGTGCGCGGAGAATGAGCATGACCACTGCCGCCTTGCCCGGCTTCGCCGACGCCGTCCACGGCGCCCAGGGCACGTTCCGCCGCCTGCTCGACGCCATGGCGCATCCCGGCCGGATCGTGACGGTGCCGGAGCCGCTGGCGATGCCGCCGGGTGTTGATCCGGCCACGGCGTCGCTGCTGCTGACCTTGTGCGATGGCGAGACGCCGGTGTGGCTGGATGCCGCCGCCGCGCCGATCAAGGACTGGCTGGCGTTCCGCACCGGCGCGCCGACCACCACGACGACTGCCAACGCGGCGTTCGCCGTGGTGTTGCAGCCGCAGGCCATGCCGGCGCTGGACGCGTTCGACGGGGGCACCGATGAGGTGCCGGAAGCCAGCACGACGCTGATCATCCAGGTCACGTCGCTGGCCGATGACAGCGGCTGGATCTTGCGCGGGCCGGGCATTGCTACGCAGGCGCGCCTCGCCGTCGCCGGCCTGTCACAGAACTGGTTCACAGATCGGCGTGCCATGCAGGCGGCATTCCCGCGCGGCGTCGATGCCCTCTTCACGTGTGGCCAGCGCATTGCGGCGCTGCCGCGCACCACGATCATGGAGGCCTGACATGTACGTTGCGGTCAAGGGCGGCGAGCGGGCCATCGCCAATGCGCATGCGTGGCTCGCGGAAGAACGCCGTGGCGATGTCGCGGTGCCCGAGCTGACGGTGGCGCAGATCCGCGAGCAGCAGCGGCTGGCGGTCGACCGGGTGATGACAGAGGGATCGCTGTACGATCCCGATCTGGCGGCGCTCGCCCTGAAGCAGGCGCGCGGCGATCAGGTCGAGGCCATCTTCCTGCTGCGTGCCTATCGCACGACCCTGACGCGTTTCGGCGCCACCTTGCCGCTGGAGACCAGCCGTATGACGGTGCGCCGGCGCGTGTCGGCGATCTTCAAGGACGTGCCCGGCGGGCAGGTGTTGGGCCCGACCTTCGACTACACCCACCGCCTGCTCGATTTCACCTTGGCCGCCAACGGCGAGCCGCCGGCAGCGCCGACAGCCGAGACACCGCTGGCCGACACGCTGCCGGGTGTGATCGACGTGCTCAACCGCGAAAGCCTGATCGAGACCGAGGTGGCGCCGCAGGACGCAGCGCCGCCGGCCGATCTCACGCGCGAGCCGTTGCGCTTTCCGGCCTCGCGCGCCATGCGCCTGCAGAACCTGGCGCGCGGCGACGAAGGTTTCCTGCTGGCGCTGGGCTACTCGACCCAGCGCGGCTACGGCCGCAACCATCCCTTCGCCGGCGAGATCCGCTTCGGCGAGGTGACGGTCGAATTCGAGGCGCCGGAGCTCGGCTTCGCCGTCGAGCTGGGTGATATCGAGCTTACCGAGTGCCAGATGGTGAACCAGTTCGCCGGATCGAAGACCGAGCCGCCGCAGTTCACCCGCGGTTACGGCACCAGCTTCGGGCATGGCGAACGCAAGGCGATGGGCATGGCCCTGGTCGACCGCGCACTGCGCGCGGCGGAACTGGGCGAGGAGGTGACCTCGCCGGCCCAGGACACCGAGTTCGTGCTCTACCACAGCGACAACGTCGAGGCGCAGGGCTTCGTGCAGCACCTCAAGCTGCCGCATTACGTCGACTTCCAGTCCGAGCTGACAGTGATTCGCGCCATGCGGCGCACTGCAACGCAGGCGCGGGAAGCAGCCCTGGCGGAGGCCGCGGAATGAACGCCATGACTCCCCCCACCATCGATGGCGCTGGCGAGGAGGAGGGCTACAGCTTCGCCTTCCTCGACGAGCAGACCAAGCGCATGATCCGCCGCGCCATTCTCAAGGCGGTGGCGATCCCGGGCCATCAGATCCCGTTCGGCAGTCGCGAGATGCCGCTGAGCTACGGCTGGGGCACCGGCGGTATCCAGGTGACGGCGTCCGTCATCGGCCGCGATGACACGCTGAAGGTGATCGACCAGGGCGCCGACGACACCACCAACGCCGTCAGCATCCGCGGCTTCTTCCGCCGCATGACAGGCGTCGCCACCACCGAGCGCACCGAGGACGCCACGATCGTGCAGACTCGGCACCGCATCCCGGAGACCAAGCTCGCCGAGGGCCAGGTCATCGTCTACCAGGTGCCGATTCCCGAGCCGCTGCGCTGGCTCGAGCCGCGCGAGACTGAGACCTGCAAGATGCATGGGCTGGCCGAGTACGGCGCCATGCACGTGAAGCTCTACGAGGACATCGTGCGCTTCGGCCGCATCGAGACGGCCTACGACTATCCGGTGATGGTGAACGGCCGCTACCTGATGCGGCCCTCGCCGATCCCGAAGTTCGACAATCCCAAGATGGATTATATGCCGGCGCTGCAGCTGTTCGGCGCCGGGCGCGAGAAGCGCATCTACGCCGTGCCGCCCTACACGTCGGTGAAGTCGCTCGATTTCGAGGACCATCCGTTCGAGATCGAGCGCTGGGAGCACACGTGCGCGCTGTGCGGCTCGGGCGACAGCTTCCTGGACGAAATCGTGGCCGACGACAAAGGCGGCCACGCCTTCGTCTGCTCCGACACCGACTATTGCGGCCAGCGCAGCGCCGAGGGCCACGAAGGCACCGGCATGCCCGAGGGGTATTTGCAGAACCCTCCCCCGCGCAGTGGGGGAGGTGGCCGAAGGCCGGAGGGGGAGCCGACGTGATCTCAGTTACCAAGACCACGCCGCCTCCCCTCCGCCCACCGACGTTTCGACGCTTCGCGTCGAAACGTCGTATCGGGGCACCTCCCCACTGCGTGGGGAGGAACTCTTTGAGTGAAGGTCGGGAATGAAAGAGCAACCCATCCTCGAGGTGAGCGGCCTCACCAAGCGCTTCGGCGTCCGCGCGGCGGTGCGTGATGTCGCCTTCGAGTTGTGGCCCGGCGAGGTGCTGGGCATCGTGGGCGAGTCGGGGTCCGGCAAGACCACCTTGCTGAACTGCGTCGGCGGCCGCCTGCCGGCCGACGGCGGCGAGGTGCTGTATCGCACGGCGGCGGGTCCGGCTGTCGACATGCTGGCGCTGGCCGAGGCCGAGCGCCGGCGCCTGCTGCGCACCGAATGGGGCTTCGTGCACCAGAACCCGCGTGACGGATTGCGTCTGGACGTCAGCGCCGGCGGCAATGTCGGCGAGCGGCTGATGGCGCTGGGGCATCGCCACTACGGCAACCTGCGCCAGGCGGCGGTCGACTGGCTGGACCACGTCGAGATCGACACCGACCGCGTCGATGATCCGCCGCGTGCCTTCTCCGGCGGCATGCAGCAGCGCCTGCAGATCGCGCGCAACCTGGTGACGCACCCGCGCGTGGTGCTGATGGACGAGCCGACCGGCGGCCTCGACGTCTCGGTGCAGGCCCGCCTGCTCGACCTGCTGCGCCGCTTGGTGCGCGAGATCGGCGTGTCGGCCGTGATCGTGACCCACGACCTGGGTGTCGCGCGCCTGCTGGCCGACCGCCTGCTGGTGATGAAGGGCGGCGAGGTGGTCGAGGGCGGTCTGACCGACCGGCTGCTCGACGATCCGCATCATCCCTATACTCAGCTCCTCGTGTCCTCCGCGCTTTCGGTGTGATCATGCGTGCCGACGAACCTGCACTTCGCATCCGCTCGCTCCGCAAGAGCTTCACCCTGCATCTGCGCGGCGGCGTGCGGCTTGATGCCCTGCGCGGCGTCGATCTCGACCTGTTCCCGGCCGAGTGCGTGGTGCTGCGCGGTCCCTCGGGTGCCGGCAAGAGCACGCTGATGCGCTGCGTCTACGGCAACTACGCTGCCGACAGCGGCAGCATCCGGGTGGCGCACGACGGGTCAACGGTCGAGCTGGTCGGCGCCGCGCCGCGACAGGTCCACGCGCTGCGCCGCGGCACCCTGGGTTATGTCAGCCAGTTCCTGCGCGTGATCCCGCGCGTGTCGGCCATCGATATCGTGGCTGAGCCGCTGCTGGCTCGCGGTGTGGCGCCGGCCGATGCATGCAAGCGCGCGGCGTCGCTGCTGGAGCGTCTCAATATCCCGGCCCGCCTGTTCGACCTGCCGCCGGCCACGTTCTCCGGCGGCGAACAGCAGCGCGTCAACATCGCCCATGTCTTCATCGCGCGCTATCCGATCCTGCTGCTCGACGAGCCGACGGCGTCGCTCGACGAGGCCAACCGCGCGGTGGTGATCGACCTGATCCAGGAGGCGCGCCGCGATGGCGCCGCCATTCTGGCCATCCTGCATGACGCGACGGCGCGCGAGGCGCTCGCGACCCGCATTTTCGAGTTGGCGCCACGGTTGGCGGAGGTGGCCTGATGGATGAGTTGATACTGGCCGACGCCAAGATCGTCACGCCGCAGGCCGTCGTCGCCGGCACGGTCGTCGTGCGCGATGGCATCATCGCGGCGATCGAGGATACGCGTACGGGCCGAGGCGAGGCTTTGGACGGCGACTATCTGATCCCGGGCCTGGTCGAGCTGCACACCGACAACATGGAACGCCACTTCGCACCGCGCCCGGGCGTGCGCTGGCCGGCGGTATCGGCGGCACTGGCACACGACGCGCAGATCGCCGCCGCCGGCATCACGACCGTGTTCGATGCCGTCTCGCTGGGCTCGATGCAGGATCACGACCTGCGGCTCGATGCGCTCGACGAGATGCTGAGCGGTACGCGCACGGCGCGCGACAACGGCCTGTTCCGCAGCGAGCACCTGCTGCATCTGCGCTGCGAGGTGAGCTACCCGCAGATGCCGCAGATGCTGGAGAGCATGATCGACGATCCGCGCGTGCAGCTGGTGTCGGTCATGGACCATACGCCGGGCCAGCGGCAGTTCGTCAATCCCGAGAAGTATCGCGAGTACTACAAGGGCAAGAACGGCTTCAACGACGACGAGCTCGACGCCTATCTCGATCTCGCCTGTGCCCGCGGCGCCCGTCACAGCGCCGAGAACCGTCGCGCCGTCGTGGCGATCTGCAAGGCGCGCCGCATGCCGATGGCCAGCCACGACGATGGCACGCCCGATCATGTCGCCGAGGCCTTGGCCGACGGCATGGTGGTGGCCGAGTTCCCGACCACGGTCGAAGCCGCGCGGCTGTCGCGCGAGGGCGGCATGAAGGTCGTGATGGGTGGTCCCAACGTGATCCGCGGCGCCTCCCACTCCGGCAACGTGTCGGCCAACGCACTGGCGCAGCTGGGTCTGCTCGACATCGTGTCGTCGGACTACGTGCCGACCAGCCTGGTCGAGTCGGCCTTCAAGCTGGCGCGCGAGATCCCCGGTATCGACCTGCCCAAGGCGATGGCGGCGGTGTCGCAAACGCCGGCCGAAGCGGTCGGCCTGAAGGATCGCGGCGCCATCGAGATTGGCCGTCGCGCCGATCTGGTGCGCGTGCGCCTGGTGGACGGCCAGCCCGTGGTCCGCACGGTCTGGCGCGGCGGCGCGCGGGTAGCGTGAATCATCCTCCCCCAACGCAGTTGGGGGAGGTGGCCGAAGGTCGGAGGGGGACCCCGACGAGGTCTTTGTAGCTGAGACCGCGTCAGCTCCCCTCCACCCCTTCGGGGCACCTCCCCACTACGTGGGGAGGAGGGAGATCTTGGAGAGACCATCATGACAACGACAGTCGACGATCTTTTCGATCTGCTCGCCAAGGCGGGCGCGCGCCGCTATGGCGGCGAAGCGGTGTCGCAGCTGGCGCATGCGCTGCAGACCGCGACATTGGCGATCGAGGCCGGCGAGCCGGCCCCGGTCGTGGTCGCGGCGTTGTTCCACGACATCGGTCACCTCGTGGGCGAGGGCGATGAAGGCCAGGTGGCGCTGGGCGTCGATGCGCGCCACGAGGAACGGGGCGCCGAGGCGCTGCGGCCGTTGTTCGGCGACGCCGTCGCCGACGCGGTGCGCCTGCACGTGCCCGCCAAGCGCTGGCTGTGCTATGCCGAGGGCGGCTACTGGGATTCGCTGTCGCGCGGCTCGCAGGCGAGTCTTGCCGTTCAAGGTGGTCCGTTCGATGCCGGCCAAGCGGCCGACTTCATCGCTCAGCCGCACGCCGAGGCTGCCGTACGCGTGCGCCGCTACGATGATCTCGCCAAGGTGCGCGGCCGCGGCACGCCAGGGCTCGACGAATTCCGCAACTGGACGGCGGCACTGCGGCCGCATGCCTGACGGAAGCCGACTGGTCCTGGTCGTCGGTCCCAGCGGCGCCGGCAAGGACAGCGTGATCCGCGGCGCGCAGCAGGCCCTGGCGGGGCGACCTGATGTCGTCTTTCCACGCCGCGTCATCACCCGCCCGCCGGATGCGAGCGGCGGCGAGGATCACGAGCCCTGTGAGCCGGCAGCGTTCGAGCGCCGTGTCGCGGCCGGCGCGTTCGCGCTGCACTGGCAGGCCAACGGGTTGCGCTACGGCGTACCGGCGACGATCGACGGTGACCTCGCGGCCGACTGCGCCGTGGTGGTCAACGTATCGCGCGCCATCATCCCGGCGGCCGAGGCGCGCTATCCTGGTCTCTGCGTCTGCGTGATCACCGCATCGCCCGCGGTCCTGGCCGCGCGCCTGCGCCAGCGCGGCCGCGAGTCGGCGGACGATATCGCCACGCGCCTGGGTCGCGCCGATGCGTTCACCGTCTCGGCCCGCCACGTGCGCACCATCGACAACGACGGCCCGTTGGCCGCCAGCATCGATGCGCTGGTGGCGGCGGTCCTCCCGGCATCCAACGTCAGCACGACAGTGTCGTCCTGAGCGCAGCGAAGGACCTGTTTGACCGGCGTTTCGCACGAGAGGCGCTCATGAGTGCGCGTGCGTCATCGGCAGTTCTGTGCGTTTCGACGGTTCAATAGGTCCTTCGCTGCGCTCAGGACGACAGCTACGCCGCAACGCTCGTTGTTGCCAGCGGGTAGCGCGAGACCTGACGGAATGGTGCGCCTGGTGACGGCTCGACGAACAGCCATAGCGCTTCGATCGTGACCGGGCGGGCGATGGCCGGCGCCAGGTAGGCGGCCAGCGCCGGCAGCGCCTGGGCGCGCGCGTCATCGTCGAGCCGGCCGGTCAAGGTGAAGTGCAGGCGGAAATCGTCCAGCACGAAGGGATAGCCCCAGCGGCTGAGGTTGGCCTCCTGCCGCGGCGTCAGGCCGGCCGCGCGCCGGCGTTTCAACTCGTCGGGATCGGGCGGTTGGCGGAAGACATCGAACGTGCGCACGATGTCGTCGGCCAGCGCCTGCAGTGCGGCGATCGGCTCGACTGGCCGCAGCGCCACGAAGCCCGACAGCTCGGTCACCTCGAGCTGCCCTAGATCGACCGGGTCGCGCACCGAAGCGAAGCGACGCAACGTGTCGTCAAGCGCATGGCTTGAGCGGTCCTCGGCAAGCTGGAAGGGCGGCTTCAGTGTCGCATGAAAGCCGTAGCGCGCCGGATCCACCGTCCACGCCGCCGCTTCGGTCTCGTCGATGCCGTCCAGCGCCGGGCGCGTGATGCCGATGCCACGCGCCGCATCGCGGCCGAGCCAGGCGCTGGCCAGATTGTGCAGCATGCTTTCGGGATCGATGGCGGCGTAGATGGCGTAACGGTACACGGCAAAGGACTCAGGATGCGACGACGTCAGAATACTGCAATGCCATCATGACTCTCCGATGTCACCTCTTCCTCCCCCAAGGCAGTTGGGGGACGTGGCCGAAGGCACCTCCCCACTGCGTGGGGAGGAAGAAACTACGGTCCCTGCCAGCCCTGCAGCACGTCGAGCTTGGCCTTGCGTTGTGCGGCACGCGACTGCTTGAAGTCGTGCATATAGGGCGCCGTGTCGAACGAGCCGTAGCTGGGGTTGGGCAGCATGATCCACTCGCGGCCCCAGCGTTCGACGTTCTTTTCGTAGGCCTTGAGCCGGTCGGCCTCGCTGCCGCGATAGGCGTCGTCGAAATCACCGAAATTGTCGCCCATGTTCAACAGAACGCGATAGTCCTTGGTGACATGGGCACGCCGCGTGCCCTTGGCCGAGCCCCATTCCGGTCGCTCGCGCGCCATCAGGAACGTGTCGACATTGCCGCCCATCGGGAAGCCCAGCTTCGCCATGTTCTGCCGCGTCGGCTCCTCTTCCTCGGCGCTGCGGTTGGTGATGTAGAACACCTTGATGCCCTTGGCGTCGGCATACTGGGTGAACTCCAGCGCGCCGGGCATCGCGGTCGAGATCTGCGCCGAGACGAACTTGGTCCAGGTCTTGGAATCGAAGGTCTGGTCGGCCTTGATCATCCACACCTGGTAGGCCGAGTTGTCGAGCAGGGTCTCGTCGACGTCGAGGACCACCGCCGGCGGCAGGCTCTCGTAGGCGCCGGTCTGTTCGGCCGGCGCCGCGGTCCATTTCGGATCGGCCAGCGCCTGATCGAGCCGGATGCGCGCCAGCGCAAACGCCGAAAGGCAGGCGGCTTTGTACTCGACCGAGCGCTGCATCCACAGCGTGGCGAGCAGACCATCGTGTGGCGGCGGCCCGTCCTGCGCATGACCGGCCGCGATCGGCGTCGCCAGCATCGCAAGCCCCAGGCTGAAGGCACGCACAAAATGCATCGTCATGGCGAGGTCTCCCCTGTTGTTTCCCCGGGAGCGCGGGCCTCCGGCCCGCTCATGCCAGGCGAAAGCAAAGCTTTCGCCTTGATGCGGGCGGGACGCCCGCGCTCCTGGGAGTATTGCGCAATGCGTTCGGTCAGGCGACGCCGGGTTTCGGCATCGGCGAAGGCGGCGTCGATCGCCGTCTGCGTAATGTGCAGCAAATCATCTTCACCAAGGCCAAAGCTCTCGGCCGCCATGGCGTACTCGCGGCCGATCGACGTGTCGAAGTAGGGCGGATCGTCCGAGTTCAGTGTCACCTTGCAGCCGGCATCGATCAGCCGGCGCAGCGGGTGGCTGGTGATGTCGGGATAGACGCCCAGCGCGATGTTGCTGCCGGGGCAGACCTCCAGCACGATGCCGCGGCGCGCGATCGTCTCCAGCAGACGCGGGTCTTCGCTGGCGCGCACGCCATGGCCGACGCGCGACAGCGGCAGCGCCGCGAGCGCGGCGCGTACGCTCTCGGCGCCGGCCACTTCGCCGGCGTGTGCGGTGCAGGGGTAGCCCGCGTCGGCGACCAGCCGGAAGGCAGGCGCGAAATCGGCGGGTGTGTGCTGCAGCTCGTCGCCGGCCATGCCGAATCCCACGACATAGGGATGCCGCGTGGCCAGCATGGTGCGCGCCGTCCATAGCGCACGTTCGGGCCCGCGATGGCGCAGGCAGATCGCGATCAGGCGGCCTGTAATGCCGAAGTCGCGCTCGGCCGCGTCGATGCCCGCCACCAGGGCCTCGAGCTGCGCCGGAAAGCCCAGGCCGATGTCTTCGGCATGCTCGGGCGAGCTGAAGAGCTCGACATAGATCGCGCCTTGGCGGGCGCAGCGCCCGAGATAATCGTAGATCAGGTCGCGGTAATCCTCGGCCCGCCGCATGGCATCGCAGGCGCGGTCGTAGGCGGCGAGGAAGCTGTTGAAGTCCGTCCACGCAAAACGGTGTTCATCGACGAACATCGAATCAGGCAGGGTGATCCCGTTGCGCTCGGCCAGCTTGCGCACCAGCGCCGGCGATGCCGCGCCCTCGATGTGGCAATGCAGCTCGGCCTTGGGCAGGGCGGCGATCGTGTCTTCGTTCATGCGAAGCCTCGCAGCGGCAAGTCTGGTCGCTGCAGCCAGTTGTCAGCCGGATAGTGCGCGTCTGCGTCGATCAGGTGCAGGCTGTAGGCGTGGCGCGGGCGGGCCGAGCGGTTGGCGCTGCTGGCGTGCGGCAACAGACCGTGCAGGACGACGACGGTGCCGCGCGGCGCTTCCAGGGCGACCGGCGGTGTCGTTGGCCACGGCGTGGTGTCGCGCGTCTCCATGACCAGCGCGTCGGCCTGGTAGCGGAAGCGCCGCCGCAATGGACCACGGTGCGCACCCGGCGTGGCCCACAGGCAGCCGTTGTCGATGTCGGCGTCATCGAGCGCCAGCCAGAAGCCCACGACGCTGGGCGGCTCGGTGTAGAGGAACGTCAGATCCTGGTGCCAGTCGACCGCGCCGCCGATCTTCGGCTGCTTGAAGATGTACATCGATTGCAGCAGCAGCGGCGATGTCAGGCCGAGCGACGCCGCCAGCCCGGCGAAGCGTCCATTGCGCGAGACGCGGTCGAACACCGGATCGAGGTCGTGCAGCGCGTGGCCGATCTTGTTCAGCGCCAGCGTCATGGGCACTGTGAGGCGGCCGTCGGCGTCGGGTGCATCTTCCTCGAAGAAGAAGCGGATGGCGCCGCCGGACTCGCGGAAATACGCATCGCGCGCATGGGCTTGCGTCGCGGCCGAGAACACCGTGCGCGCCGTCGTGGGATCGAAGGTCTCGATCAGCGTCGCGATGCGGGCCTGCAGCGCATCGCAGTCCGCCGGCGGCACGAAGCCGTCCAGGATAAGGAAGCCATCGCGCGCATAAGCCGCCTGCATCGCCGCATCGAGCCGCCCGTCCGCCGGCGCCGTAAAGCGCACTGGTGCCCTGGGAGCGCGGGCCTCTGGCCCGCTCATGCTTCGGCCCTCCGCGCAACAGGCGAAAGCGAAGCTTTCGCCGAAGATGCGGGTGGGACGCCCGCGCTCCCAGGCTTGGCTTTCGTGTCTTCGGCATCGATGCGGGCGCGCACGACCGGCTGCGCCGCTGGTGCCGTGTCCGCGATATGAATGGCGCGGCGCAGGGCTGTGATCGCGGCGCCGGCTGCGGCCTCGTCGGCGGCGTGCACCACGGCCAGCGTGTCGCCGGCGGTGACGGTGCAGCCGATGCCGACGACATCCGTGAGCCCGACGGCGGGATCGATCGTGTCGCTGGCGCGGCGCCGGCCGCCGCCGAGCGTTACGACAGCGAGCCCGATATCGCGCGCGTCCATGCCGGTAACGACACCGGCGCGGTCAGCGGTGCAGGCGCGTACCACCGCGGCCTTCGGCAAGTGCGCATCGATGCGCGCCAGGACATCGGTGGGTCC
>Ga0187894_10004430_pt1 | contig 15070 bp, 11 predicted proteins | sample GBC1701081metaG_FD_136650 | JGI IMG/M metagenome (GOLD analysis project Ga0187894, IMG submission 136650) | White microbial mat communities from a lava cave in the Kipuka Kanohina Cave System on the Island of Hawaii, USA - GBC170108-1 metaG ...
AAGACCGAGCAAAGCCCGAAGTGATCTGTTCCGGATCGTTCGGACAAAAGGAGCCCCAAGGAGGGGATCCGCTCGCTGTTGCCGGTTTTAGAGACGGTCCGCCGGCGTCAGCGGGAGCGGCAGATTAGTCGGAAGCACTCGAAGGTCAAGGCAGCGCTGCAGAAATTTCTCGAGATCCCCTCGGGGTCAGCCCCCGACGACCACCTCCGCGAAGCGTCTTCGGCCCGCCCGCACGACGTATACCCCTCGCCCGAGCCGCCTTGCGGCATCTCGCTCGATCTGCTCGTCGATTTGGACCGCCCCCTGCGCGACGAGTCGACGCGCTTCCCCGTTCGACGCGAGCGAGAACGCCGCCCGCAGCGCGTCGAGCAGGCCGACGCCCTCCGCCGAGGGGTCCTCGAGCACGATGCGGGGCAGCTCCGACGGCCGCTCGCCTCCTTGCACGACCCGGCGGAAGTGATCCGCTGCCGCCTGCGCTGCCGCTTCGCCGTGCAGGCGCGCGACGATTCGCCGCGCCAGCTCTTGCTTCAGCGCCATCGGGTCTTCGCCGCGCTGCGCGCGCTCCGCGAGCTCCGGCCAAGCGCCGAACCCTAACACCTCGACCCAAGCCCCGATCGCGGCGTCGGGAATGCTCATCGTCTTTCCGAACACCTCGGCCGGCTGATCGGTGATCCCGATCGTGTTGCCGACGCTCTTGGACATCTTCTCGCGCCCGTCGAGCCCGACCAGCAGCGGCTGCGTGATGACCGCCTGGGGGCGCTGGCCGTAGTCCTTCTGGATCTCGCGGCCGACCAACAAGTTGAACAGCTGATCGGTTCCGCCGAGCTCGACGTCGGCCTGCAGCGCGACCGAGTCGTATGCCTGCACCAGCGGGTATAACAACTCGTGGATCGAGATCGGCACCTGCTCGCGCAGACGCTTCGCGAAATCGTCGCGCTCGAGCATGCGCGCGACGGTGTAGCGCGAACACAGCCGCACGAAGTCCGCTGGCGTGAAGCGTCCCATCCACTCGCCGTTGAAGCGAATCTCGGCGCGTTCGACGTCGAGCACGCGACGCACCTGCTCGACATAGGTACGCGCGTTCTGCTGCACGGAGGCTTCGTCGAGCGCAGGGCGCGTCTTCTTCTTGCCGGTGGGATCGCCGATGCGCGCCGTGAAGTCGCCGATCAGAAAGATCGGGATGTGCCCCAGCTCCTGAAAGATCCGCAGCTTCTCGAGCGCCACGCTGTGCCCGAGGTGGAGATCGGGCGCCGATGGATCCATGCCGAGCTTCACCCGTAGCGGCCGCTGCTCGCGGAGCGCCTCCAACAAGCGGGCCCGCAGCTCCAGCTCGCCGACGAAGTCGACGCTGCCGAGCTTCATTCGCTCGATCTGGCGATCAACCTCCTTCCCCAGCTCCTTCACGCTCTCCTCCAGAAACCGCCCGGCGTCACGACGAGATCGACGCCGCGGTCGTGCGGCTCCGTGGGCAGCTCGTCGACGAGTTGTATATCGAACGCGACACCGATCGACGTCGCCGGGCTCGTCGAGAGCAGGCGATCGTAGTGGCCTCCGCCGCGCCCGAGACGCGCCCCGCCGCGAGTGAACGCGACTCCAGGCACGATCACGAGATCGCCCGTCAGGAGACTCACCGCCGACTGGCGGCGTGGCGGCGTCGCGAAACCCGCATCATCAGGCTCGAGCTCGCCCGGCGCCGCCGGCGCCAGCTCGAGGACGCCCGCTGCCGTGAGACGCGGCCACAGCAGCAGCTTCCCCGCCTCGAGCGCGCTCGCGAGCAAGTGCGAAGTGGAGAGCTCGTCAGGCAGCGCCGCGTACAGCGCTACGCGCTCGGCTCGCCCGAACTCTGGACACGCTGCGACGCGCATCGCCACCTGCCGCGCGCTCTGCTCGCGCTCCGGCGCGCCGAGCTGCCGCCGCGCACGCAGCAATTCGCGCCGCAGCGCACGCTTCGCCTCCCGCGCGCTCAGCTCGTGCCAGCTCCGCCTGCGCCGAGCGCGGACTCGACGAGGTCGATCAGCGCTGCGAGCCGCACGCCGTCGACCGCGGGCGCGGCGCGCGTCTCGCGCTCCAGCACGAGTGAATTCGCGACGTTCAGCGCGGCGAGCACCGCGACATCGACGCTGTCCACTGTGCCGGCGCGAATGCGCACGCGCTCGATCGTTTCGTCGAGCATCGCTGCGGCACGGTTCACGCTCGCGGCGCTGGCCTCGCCATCCGCACGAATCTTGTAGGCACGGCCCTGGATCTTCACCTGCACCGTCTTCTTCGGCGCCGGCTTCATTCCGGGGTCCGGCTTCCCGAGATCCTGCGCGCGATCTCCGCCTCGACACGGTCGATCTGCGCGGCGAGCTCGTCGATGCGCTTCGCGGCGTCCCGACGCTGCTGGTTCGACTGCACGAGCCGCGCATCGAGCGCCCGGATCCGCGCGTCGCGCTGCGCCACTCGCTCGCGCAGCTGCTTGCGGTCGGCGTTGAGCGCTCGGTGTCGATCCACCAGCGAGCGCACCAGCGCTTCGAGACGCTCGAACTGCGAGCCCTCGGAGCGCGCGGCGCGATCGCTCATCTGCGGCCTCCAGATGGGGCGATCGTAACACGGTCGCCTGCGTCCGAAGGCGTCTCGATACGACCGGTTCAGTCGCGGGCGCGGGAAGCGAGCTGCAGGAACGCGAGGGGTTCAGACGAACGCGTGCCGCGATTGCAAACGGGAGGCGCCCGTGAGGTACGCATCGACGGCGCGGGCTGCCTCGCGGCCTTCCCAAATCGCCCACACCACGAGGGACTGCCCGCGCCGGCAGTCGCCTGCCGCGAAGACTCCGGGCTCGCTGGTCGCGAACGACTTCAGATCGGCCCGCACGTTGCCGCGCGGGTCGAGCGCGACGCCGAGCCCCTTCACGAGCCCGTCTTGGACAGGGCCCACGAACCCCATCGCGAGCAGCACGAGATCGGCGGGCATCTCGAATTCGTCGCCGACCTCGCGCAGCGTGTTCATCAGCGGACGGTCGAGCGCGTCGCGGTCGAACTCGACTCGCACGGCGTGCAGCCTCTCGACGCGACCGTTGCTCCCGCTCAGGCGTTTCGTCGCGATCGCGTACGAGCGCTCGCCACCTTCCGCGTGCGAGCTCGACACGCTGAAGTAGTACTTTTTCGCGGTCGGCCACGGCTCGGAAGCGTGTCGCCCCTCCGGCGGCCGCGGCAGCAGCTCGATCGAAGTAACCGACTTCGCGCCGTGTCGATGCGAAGTGCCGATGCAGTCCGAACCGGTGTCGCCGCCGCCGAGGATCACGACGTTCTTCCCGGTCGCGAGAATCGCTTCGTGATCCGGAACGGTGTCGCCGGCAACCCGGCGGTTCTGCTGCGGCAGGAAGTCCATCGCGAAGTGCACGCCGCCGAGCTCGCGACCCGGCACGGCGAGATCGCGCGGCTGCTCCGCGCCGATGCAAAGCAGCACCGCGTCGAAGTTCTTGCGCAGGTCCGAGACCGTGTAGTCAGCACCGACCATTACGCCGGTCTGAAACGCGACTCCCTCCTCGCGCATCTGCTCGAGCCGCCGGTCGATCACGATCTTCTCGAGCTTGAAATCGGGGATGCCGTAGCGCAGCAGGCCGCCGACGCGATCCGCCTTCTCGAACAGCGTCACGGTGTGGCCCGCGCGGCTCAGTTGTTGGGCCGCCGCCAAGCCGGCCGGGCCCGAGCCGATCACCGCGACAGAGCGACCCGTCCGGCGCGCCGGCCGCACGGGCTGCACCCAGCCCTCGTCCCAGCCGCGCCGCACGATCTCCCATTCCACTTGCTTGATCGCGACTGGATCCTGGTTGATGCCGAGCACGCAGGCCTGCTCGCACGGCGCGGGGCACACCATCCCGGTGAACTCGGGGAAGTTGTTGGTGGAATGCAGCCGCGCGAGCGCGTCTTCCCACTTGTCCCGGAACACCAGGTCGTTGAAGTCGGGAATGATGTTGCCGAGCGGGCAGCCGCCGTTGCAGAACGGCACGCCGCAGTCCATGCAGCGCGCCGCCTGCTGCTGGGTCTGCTCGTGCGTGAAGTCTTCCTGCACGCAGCGCCAATCGCGCGCGCGCTCGCCGACGGTCCGGTAGCGAGTCTTCTCGCGCCCGAACTTCAGGAAGCCACGCGGATCAGCCATTGCCGCTCCCAGAGGCGATGCGATCGGAGAGCGCGCGCTTGTAGTCCTTCGGAAGCACCTTCACGAACTTCGGCGCATGTGCATCCCACTTCCGTAACACCTCGTCGGCCTTGCGGCTGCGCGTGTAGTCGCGATGGCGACGCACGAGCCGGCGCACGCTCTCGAAGTCCTCGTCCGTCATCGGATCGAGATCCACCGTCTCCGTGTTCACGCGCGCGGCGAACGAGCCGTCCTCGTCGAGTACGTAGGCGATGCCTCCGCTCATGCCGGCTGCGAAGTTGCGCCCGGTCTTGCCGAGCACGACCGCGACGCCGCCGGTCATGTATTCGCAGCCGTGGTCTCCAACGCCCTCGACCACGGCCGTCGCGCCGCTGTTGCGCACGCAGAAGCGCTCGCCGGCGACGCCTTGGAAGTAAGCCTCGCCGCTGGTCGCGCCGTAGAGCACGACGTTGCCGGTGATGATGTTCTCGGACGGCTCGAACGTCGCCGCGCGCGGCGCTTTCACGATGATCTTCGCGCCGCACAGCCCCTTGCCGGCGTAATCGTTCGTCTCGCCCTCGACCTCGAACGTGAGGCCGTTCGTACAGAACGCGCCGAGGCTCTGGCCCGCGCTGCCCGTCAGCTTCAGCGTGATGGTGTCCTCGGGCAGGCCCGCCTCGCCGTACTTCCGCGAGACCTCCGAGCCGAGCATCGTGCCCAGCGTGCGGTCCGTGTTGTGGATCGCGCGCTCGATCACGACGCGCTTTCCGTTCTCGAGCGCCGGCGCCGCGAGCCGCAGCAGCTCGACGTCGGCGACCTCTTCGAGATCGTCGATCAGGTTCTGGCGCGTGACGTTCGAGATCGCATGCGGGACGTCGGGCTTGTGGAACAGCTCGCTGAAGTCGAGGCCCTTCATCTTCCAGTGCGAGAGCGCGCGCTCGGAATCGAGGCACTCCACGTGGCCGATCATCTCCGCGATCGTGCGGAAGCCGAGCTGCGCCATCTGCTCGCGCGTCTCTTGCGCGATGAACATCAGGTAACGCACGACGCTCTCGGGCGTGCCGGCGAAGCGTTTGCGCAGCACCGGATCCTGGGTCGCGACGCCCACCGGGCAGGTGTTCAGATGACAGACGCGCATCAGGATGCAGCCCAGCGCGACGAGCGGCGCGGTCGCGAAGCCGAACTCGTCTGCCCCTAACAACGCCGCGATCACGACGTCGCGGCCGGTCTTCAACCCGCCGTCGGTCTGCACGCGGATGCGCCCGCGCAGATCGTTCATTACCAGCGTCTGCTGCGTCTCCGCGAGCCCGATCTCCCACGGAATGCCGGCGTACTTGATCGACGCGAGCGGCGAAGCGCCGGTTCCGCCGTCGTGGCCGCTGATCAGCACGCCGTCCGCGCGTCCCTTCGAGACGCCCGCCGCGATCGTCCCGACCCCCGAAACCGAAACCAGCTTCACCGAGACGCGCGCCTTGCGGTTCGCGTTTTTCAGGTCGTAGATCAGCTGCGCGAGATCCTCGATCGAGTAGATGTCGTGATGCGGCGGCGGCGAGATCAGGCCCACGCCCGGCGTCGAGTGACGCACGCGCGCGATCGTCTCGTTCACTTTGTGGCCGGGCAGCTCGCCGCCCTCACCCGGCTTCGCGCCCTGCGCCATCTTGATCTGCAGCTCGTCGGCGTTGACCAGGTACCAGCTCGTCACGCCGAAACGGCCCGACGCCACCTGCTTGATCGCGCTGCGCCGCAGGTCGCCATTCGGGTCGGGCGTGAAACGATCCGGATCCTCGCCGCCCTCGCCGGTGTTGCTCTTGCCGCCGAGCCTGTTCATCGCGACCGCGAGCGTCTGGTGCGCCTCGAGCGAGATCGAGCCGTACGACATCGCGCCGGTGCAGAAGCGCTTGACGATCTCCGAGGCGGGCTCGACCTCGCCGAGCGGCAGCGCAGGCCGGTCGGACGCGAGGCGGAACAGACCGCGCAGCGTGCTCGCGCTCTCGGTGTCGCCGTCCGCAGCCTTCGAGAACGCCTTGTAGTCCTCGTAGCTCCCGCGCTGCACCGCGATCTGCAGCAGCGAGACCGTGTCGGGATTGAAGGTGTGGCGCTCGCCGCGCGTGCGCCATTGATAGAGCCCGCCGGGATCGAGCTCGGGATAAACGAAGCTGTCGCCCGGGAACGCGCGCGCGTGCTTCAGCGCGGCTTCCTTCGCGAGCACGTCGTAGCCGACTCCCGAAACGCGCGACGCGGTGCCCGCGAAGCAGCGTGCGACCACTTCGCGGTCGAGCCCGACCGCCTCGAAGATCTGCGCGCCGCGGTACGAATACAGCGTCGAGATGCCCATCTTCGCGAAGGTCTTCAGCAGCCCCTTGTCGCACGCCTTGATGAAGCTCTTGCGCGCGGTCGCCTCGTCGATCGCCTCGGGCAGATACGCGCCATCGCGCGCGATCTCGTCGAGCGACTGGAACGCGAGATACGGGTTGATCGCGCCCGCGCCGTAGCCGATCAGCAGCGCCATGTGCGCGACTTCGCGCGCCTCGCCGGTCTCGCAGACGAGGCCGCAGCGCGTGCGCAGCGTCGTGCGGATCAGGTGGTGGTGCACGGCGCCCGTCGCGAGCAACATCGGAATCGGCGCGAGCTCGGGCGTCACGCCGCGATCCGAGAGGATCAGCACGCTCGCGCCGCCACGCACCGCGCGCTCCGCTTCCGCACACAGGCGTTCGAGCGCGCCCCTCAGGCCGGCTCCGCCCTCACTGGTCTTGAACAAACACGAGAGCGTCGTGCTGCGCAGGCCCGGACGATCGAGCTCGCGCAGCTTCTCGAGCTCGTCGTCCGTAATCACCGGATGCTCGATGCGCACCATGCGCGCGTGCTCGGGCGTCTCTTCGAGCAGGTTCCCTTCCGCACCGAGCGGCGAGTGGAGCGCCATCACCGGGCGCTCGTTGATCGAGTCCATCGGCGGGTTGCTGACCTGCGCGAACAGCTGCTTGAAGTAGCGGTAGAGCATCTGCGGGCGATCGCTGAGGCACGCGAGCGCGGCGTCCTCGCCCATGCTGCCGATCGGCCACTTGCCCTCGGCCGCCATCGGGGCGAGCAGGAGGCGCAGGTCCTCGCTCGTGTAGCCGAACACCTGCTGGAGCCGGGTGCGCTCGGCGTCGCTCATCGCTGCGGATGTGTTCTTCGCAGCAGGAAGCTGCGAGAGCTTCACGCGATTGCGCTCGACCCACTCGCGATACGGATGCTTCGACGCGTAGCGCCGCTTGATCTCGCCGTCGTCGAGGATGCGGCCCTGCTCGAGGTCCACGCAGAAGATGCGGCCCGGATGCAGGCGCTCCTTCAACAGCACGTTCTCGGGCGCGATTTCGAGCACGCCCACCTCGGACGCCATTACCACCAGGCCGTCCTTGGTGACCGTGTAGCGCGAGGGTCGCAGTCCGTTGCGATCGAGCACCGCACCGATCACGCGGCCGTCGCTGAACGCGATGTCCGCGGGCCCGTCGTAGGGCTCCATCAGGAACGAATGATATTCGTAATAAGCGCGCAGCTCGGGATCCATGTCGTCCCGGTTTTCCCACGCCTCCGGGATCATCATCAGGATCGCTTCGGGCAGCTCGCGGCCCGTGCGCACCAGGAACTCGAGCACGTTGTCCATGCGCTGCGAGTCCGAACCGCCCTCGCGCATGATCGGGAACAGCTTCGGTAGATCGGCGCCGAAGGCCTGCGAGGCGAGCGTGCCCTCGCGCGCGCGCATCCAGTTCTGGTTGCCCTTGATCGTGTTGATCTCACCGTTGTGCGCGAGGTAGCGGAACGGGTGCGCGAGGTCCCAGGCGCCGAGCGTGTTCGTGCTGTAACGCGAATGGACGAGGCACATCGCGGAAGCGAACTCCGCATCGACGACGTCCGGGAAGAAGCCGCGAATCTGCCTCGGCACGAGCATGCCGGTGTAGACGAGCGTGCGGCTCGAGCAGCTCGGCGCGTAGAAGAAGTACTTGCCCGCGTGCTCGGCGAGGATCGCCTTCTCCGCGACGCGCCGGATCACGTAGAGCTTGCGCTCGAACAGCTCCTGATCGTGGGCGGCCTCGCCCTGCGCCTCGATCACGAGCTGTCGCACGCGCGGCGCGGCGGCGCGCGCGATCCGGCCGATCGTCTCGGGCGCGGTCGGTACCTCGCGCCAGCCGAGCGGACGCTGCCCCTCCGTAACAACCGCGCTCTCGAATAGCTGCGCCTGGCGCGCGGCGGCGGCCGCGTCCTGCGAAACGAACAGCATCGCGACCGCGTATTTCCCGGGCGCCGGCAGTGCGATGCTCAGCTTCGCGAGCTCGCGGCGCAGGAAGGCGTCGGGAATCTGCACTAACAAGCCGGCGCCGTCGCCCGAATCCGGATCGCAGCCGCAGGCGCCGCGATGCTCGAGGTTCTCGAGCACGCGAATGCCCTTCTCGACGACGTCGCGCGATTTCTCGCCGCGCACGTTCGCGACGAAGCCGACGCCGCATGCGTCGTGCTCGAACGCCGGGTCGTAGAGACCTCGTTTGGGCCGGTAACTCTGGGCGCGTTCGCTCATGGAGTTAGGTCCGAGTGATTGGGGAGTTCGCGGGTGTGAGAGTCGGGCTCGTTCCGCCTCGTGCGCTCGGCGCACTCCCGCGCGCGCTCGCAAGTCGAGCGCTCGGCTGGGGGTGTCGAATTCACGAACCGGATCGTTGGTCCGGCCCAGGGCTCACGGAAGTCCGCGAGAGTCCTCGGCTTTTCCGATCTCGCATCGTATGCGAAGCAAAAAAACGCGTCAACCGATCCGTACGTTTTCCAGGAGCTTGCGCAGCCGCGCCGGGTAGTTCGTGAACAGCCCGTCGACCCCGTAGTCGAGCATCCGCCGCATCTGGTCCTCGCGATCCACGGTGAAGACGTAGACCGCCAGGCCCTCGCCGTGCGCGGCGCCCACGAGCTCGGGCGTCACGAGCGCCAGCTCGGGATTCAGCGCCTCCGCGCCGAGCGCGCGCGCGCGCGCCGCCCAGTCCGCGCCGGAGCGGCGGGAGATCAGCAGCGCGATCCGCGCCGCGGAACGCAGCGCCCGCAAGTTCCCGAGCACCGGGTCGTAGAACGAGGAGAACAGCGTGCGCGCGAGCAGCTCGCGGCGTTCTACCTCGGCGAGCGCCGCCGCCTCGAGCCCCGCATAGGCGGAGCGCGTGCCCACCTTCAGCTCGAGATTCAACGGGATCAGCGGCCCGAGCTCGTCGAGGACTTCGCCGAGCAGCGGCACGCGTTCTCCGCCGCCCGCGTCGAGCGCGCGCAGATCGGCCAGCGTCGCGTCCGCGATCTCCCCGCGGCCGCCCAGGTGCGCGAGCTCCGCGTCATGTGTGATCGGGATCGCACCATCGCGCGAGCGATGCAGGTCGAGCTCGATCATGTCGGCGTGCTGCGCGACCGCGAGGCGATACGCCGACATCGTGTTCTCGGGCCGCTCGCCCGAGGCGCCGCGATGCGCGATGACCTTCATCCGTTTCGCTCCGCGTTCCGCAGAGCGGAACTCCTGTTCGTTGACTTCGCTCGGCTTCGCCTGGCCGCGCGCCCCCGCGACGAAGGAAGCGGCAGCTGCCTCAAATCTCCCATCCTCTAGAGCGCTCGACCGCGCGTTTCCAGCCGGCGTAGAGCGCGTCGCGCCGATCTCGGCTCAGCTGCGGCTCGAACACGCGTGCGCCTTCAGCCGTCGCGGCTTCGAGCGCGCTGCGATCACGCCAGAATCCGGCCGCTAGTCCCGCGAGCGCGGCGGCGCCGAGCGCGGTCACTTCGAGTACCGGCGGACGGCGAACCGGAACGCCGAGCACGTCCGCCTGGAACTGCATCAGCCAGTCGTTCTGGCAGGCGCCGCCGTCGACGCGCAGCGTCTCGAGCGCGACGCCCGCGTCGGCCGCGAAGCAGTCCACCACGTCTCGGCTCTGGTACGCGATCGACTCGAGCGTCGCGCGGATCAGGTGCGCGCGCGTGGTGCCGCGCGTGATGCCCAAGATCGCGCCGCGCGCGCGCTCGTCCCAATACGGTGCGCCGAGCCCGACGAACGCGGGCACGAGATAGACACCGCCGGTATCCGGCACCGAGCGCGCAGCGGCCTCGCTCTCCGCGGCGCTCCCGACGATGCCGAGCCCGTCGCGCAGCCACTGCACCGCGGCGCCGGCGACGAAGATGCTGCCTTCGAGCGCGTACTCGACCTTGCCGCCCAGGCTCCAGGCGATCGTCGTAACAAGCCCGCTCTTCGAGAGCGGCGCCTCGCTGCCGGTGTTCATCAGCAGGAAGCAGCCGGTGCCGTAGGTGTTTTTCGCGCGGCCCGGCGCGAAGCAGCCCTGCCCGAACAGCGCGGCCTGCTGGTCGCCCGCGGCGCCGGCAATCGGGATCGCGCCGCCGAGCCAAGCGGCGTCCGCATCGCCGAAGGCGCCGCTCGAATCGCGGACCTCCGGCAGCACGGCGTGCGGGATGCGCAGCTCGCGTAACAGCGCGTCGTCCCAGCGCCTCTGGTGGATGTCGTAGAGCATCGTGCGCGAGGCGTTGCTGGCCTCGGTCGCGTGCACACGGCCGCGCGTCAGCTTGAAGATCAGCCAGCTGTCGATCGTGCCGAACGCGAGCTCGCCGCGTTCCGCGCGCGCCTGCGCGCCGGCCACGGCGTCGAGGATGAAGCGCACTTTCGTCGCGCTGAAGTAGGCGTCGATCACGAGCCCGGTCTTGCGCCGGACCTCTTCAACGAGGCCCCGCGCGCGCAGCTGTTCGCAGAGCGGCGCGGTCTGCCGCGACTGCCAGACGATCGCGCGATGGATCGGCTCGCCGGTCGCGCGATCCCACACCACCGTCGTCTCGCGTTGATTCGTGATGCCGAGCGCCGCGACGTCGCTCGCGCTCGCTCGCGCCTTCGCGAGCGCGCCGCGCGCGGCGCGCAGCTGCGTCTCCCAGATCTCGGCGGCGTCGTGCTCGACCCAGCCCGGCTGCGGGAAGTGCTGCGTGAACTCGTGCTGATCGACCGCCGCCACTGTGCCGCGCTCGTCGAACAGGATCGCGCGCGAAGAGGTCGTGCCCTGATCGAGTGCCATCACATAGCGGGCGGGCATCGCGGCTCCTTCGACGCGCGCAACTTCTCAGGTCTCGAACAGCGCGTCCACGAATTCTTCCGCAGAGAAGTCGCGCAGATCCTCGACGCTCTCGCCTACACCGACGTACTCGATTGGAATCCCGAACTCGTCGGCGAGACCGATGATCACGCCGCCCTTCGCGGTGCCGTCGAGCTTCGTCAGCACGATGCCGGAGACCCCGGCTGCCTGCGTGAACTCGCGTGCCTGAGAGATCGCGTTCTGCCCTGTGTTCGCGTCGAGCACCAGCAGCGTCTCGTGCGGCGCGCCCGGACACTCGCGGCCGACGATTCGCACGATCTTGCCGAGCTCCTGCATCAGCGGCTGCTTCGTCTGCAGGCGGCCTGCGGTGTCGATGATCGCGACGTCGACGCCGCGCGCGATCGCCGCCTTCACCGTATCGAAGGCGACTGCCGCCGGGTCGCCGCCGTCGGGCCCCGCGATCACGTCGCAGCCGGCGCGCTCGCCCCACTTCTCGAGCTGCTCGCGCGCGGCGGCCCGGAACGTGTCGCCGGCACCGAGCAGCACGGACTTGCCGGCGCTGCGGTAGCGCGCCGCGAGCTTCCCGATCGTCGTCGTCTTACCGCTGCCGTTGACGCCGAGCACGACGATCACGTGCGGCTTCGCGGCGGTCGCGAGCGGCTCGCCGCGCGGCTCCACGCGCCGCAGCTTCTCTGCGATCGAGCCGCGCAGTGCATCGCGCACCTGCGCCGCACTGCCGCCCGCCGCCTCCTTCTTCACGCTCGCGAGCAGATCCTCCGCGGTCTTCACGCCGAGATCGGCGGTGAACAGGAGCGCCTCGAGCTCGCTCTCGAGCTCCGAATCGAGCGTGCGTGCGCCGACCAGCTGGAGCGCGCGCCCGATCAGGGCCGCCTGCGTGCGCGCGAGCCGCTCGCGCAGCGACGCACGCGGCGGAGCCGGCGGCGGCTCGATCGCGCGCGGCTCGGGCATGGTTTCGCGCTGCACCGGGAGCTCGGCTGCGAGCGGAACGCTCGGCGCTTCGACCGGTGGCGCCGTCGCCTCACGCGCGGCCGGTTGTTGGGGCGCCGCGACCGGCGGGATCCTCCGCTTGCGCAGCCGCGCGATCGCGAAGCCCGCGAGCGCGGCTAGCGTGAGCGCGATCGCAGCGAGCTCGGCCGCGCCGAGCGATCGCAAGAGATCAACGAGAGCGGATTCCGGCATGAGGCGCGCCACGATAGCGGTGCACGCCTCTCGCCCAAGTAGTTAGGGAGGCGGCATGGCTGCGACGACGCGCGCGCTCGGCATTTTCGCCGCGCTGTCGCTCGCGAGCGCGGCCGCCGGACAGAGCGACCCGCTCGCACCGGGCGACCACGCGCTCCCGCTTCCGTACAAGCGCGTGGCGCGCAGCTACGTGCTTCACCTTCCGCCCGCCGCGCGAGGCGAAGCGCCGCTTCCCCTCGTGATCGCATTCCACGGCGGCGGCGGGAATGCGAAGGGATTCCAGGAGTACGCCGGCCTGGACGGCGTCGCCGATCGCGAGGGCTTCGCGGTCGCCTACCCGAACGGCACCGGCCGGCTCGCGCCTCGCCTGCTGACTTGGAACGCCGGCCGCTGCTGCGGCTACGCGCTCGACAACAAGATCGACGACGTCGGCTTCGCGCGGCGTGTGATCGCATCCGTCGCCGAACGTGCGCACATCGACCGCACGCGCATCTACGCCACCGGCCATTCGAACGGCGCGATGATGGCCTACCGCCTCGCGGCGGAGGCCGCGACCGAGATCGCCGCGATCGCCCCAGTCGCCGGCGCGATGAACCTGCGGCGGGACTTCGCGCCGAGCCGCCCCGTGCCCGTGCTCCATATCCACAGCGTCGACGACCCGCGCGCGCTCTACGCCGGCGGCGATAACAAGTCGTTCGCCGGCACGCCGATCCATCACGAGCCGGTGATCTCCGGTCTCCAACAATGGGAGAAGCGCAACGGCTGCAACGGCCCAGGCAAGGAGCTGGAACGCCGCAGCGCGCCTGCGGCGAACGGCAACGGCGAGCACAGCGCCGTTCACATCGCTGCCGGCTGCCCTGCCGGCTCCGCAGTCGAGCTCTGGAAGCTGAATGGCGCCGGGCACGGCTGGCCGGGCGAGAATCCGGGCCCGCTGCCCGAACGCGTGATGGGCCCACACAGCAACGTGATCAGCGCCGCCGAGGAAGTCTGGAGATTCTTCGCGCGCTTCCCGGCGAAGGGATCGGCCGAGTAGCCAGAGGCGAGTGCACGAGGAGCTGCCCGCATGCGCGTGCGAGACCTGCGCGATCTGCTGAGCGGCGACATGGCGAAGATCCATCGCGCGCTCGCGACGCGCTCCGATCGAGAGAGCTGGCTGCGGCGGGCGCTCGGCGCGCTCCGGCGCTGGAGCGAGCCCTCGGGCCCGCGCGTGATCAAGCTGCCGTACTGCCCGCCGCTCGCGCTGTTCTGGAGCTGGCGCGCGCCGGAGCCTCACGCGCCCGCGCAGGCGCTACACCGCGCGTTCCTGCACGAAGCCTGGCGCGAGCGCGCTCCGCTGGCTCGGATCGCGTTGCTGGCGCGCCTCGCGCTGCTCTGGCTGCCGGTGAACGCCGCGATCTGCGCGTGGTCGAGCGCGCTCAATGCCCGCGCGGTGAAGCGATGCTCCGGCAAGGGCGTCGCGCGCCAGCTCGCCGAGCAGCTCGTACTGCTCGCCGCTCACGATCTGCGCGCGATCTCCTATTACTGCTTCGAGCTCTACGACGACGCGCTGCGGCGCCGCGCCGCGGATTACATCCAGCGCTCCGAGACCAAGGGCGGAAGCTATCTGCTGATCAAGCGCTTCCTGCCGAGTCAGAGCAAGCTCGCCAACAAGCTGCGCTTCTTCGAGCGCTGCGAGGCGCACGGCATCCGTTCGATCCCGGTGCTCGCGGTGGCCGAGAAGGGCAGCTTGCGCGTGCTCGCCGGTGACACGCTTCCGCGCGCCGACCTGTTCGTGAAGCCGAAGAACGGGCGCGGCGGCGTCGGGGCGGAGTGGTGGGCCTACGACGGCTCGCGCCACCTCTTTCGCGGCAGCGGCGGCGGCACGCTGCCCGAGAGCGGGCTGGTCGCCTATCTCGTTGCGCTCGCGCGCCACGAGGCGTACGTCGTGGGCCCGCGCCTCGCGAACCACCCCGCGCTCGCCGACCTCGGGAACGGCGCGCTCAGCACCGCGCGCATCGTCACGATCCTCAACGAGCACGGCGTCCCGGAAGCGACCGACGCCGTGTTCCGCATGGCGATCGGCAGCAACCGCATCGTCGACAATTTCCACGCGGGTGGCCTCGCTGCGAGTGTCGACATGAAGACCGGCGAGCTCGGTCGCGCGACCGACCTCGGCCTGCGCCCGGAGATCGGCTGGCGCGACGCGCACCCAACCGGCGCAGTCATTACGGGCCGCAAGCTGCCGTTCTGGCCGGAAGCGCTCGAGCTGGCGAAGCGCGCGCACGCGGCCTTCGCCGACCGCGTCGCGATCGGCTGGGACGTCGCCTTCCTCGCGGACGGCCCCTCCCTCGTCGAAGGCAACGGCGGCCCCGACCTCGACATCCACCAACGCTGCGCTCGCACCCCCGTCGGCGCCACGCGCCTCGGCGAGCTACTCGCGTTCCACACCCAACGCGCGCTCGAAGCCAGGCGCGCGCAAGAACAGCGCTGAGTGCGCGCGAAATCCGAGAGCGCGGAATCGGGCCGCTCGATGCGGCCCGATTCCGCGCCCCTCCTAAGCAAAGCCGCACGCGCCGAACGCCCCCGCGCCAGCTCGAGAGCGCGCGCGGGGCGGGCGGGGGTCGCAGAGCGAATCCCCAGGCGTGGCCGCGCGCACGGCACACATCAGCGCAGGCAGCCTCGGACGCCTCACT
>Ga0187894_10004431_pt1 | contig 15070 bp, 9 predicted proteins | sample GBC1701081metaG_FD_136650 | JGI IMG/M metagenome (GOLD analysis project Ga0187894, IMG submission 136650) | White microbial mat communities from a lava cave in the Kipuka Kanohina Cave System on the Island of Hawaii, USA - GBC170108-1 metaG ...
ATTGATTCAGAGGCTTAAACCGCCGTTTGAAAGCACGGCGGCGGCGGCAACGCCCTACATCTCCCTCTAAATCCCAAAGCGGATGATAGAGGGAGTCTTGGGCTAATTCAAGATAAAATTATCAAATGAGTTCTGTTTCAAACTATCTGGCGGTTGCAATCGGAAGCGCGTTCGGCGGTGTTACAAGATATTTTTTAAGTGTTTCAGTTCTGTCACGCATTGCACAACCTTTTCCACTTGCTACGTTTATCATTAACGTCAGCGGCTCTTTCATATTGGGTTTGTTTCTGACGCTCACGCTTGAAAAATTCAATGTGAGCGAACCTTTGCGCCTCGCTGTCGCGGTCGGCTTTCTCGGTGCTTACACAACTTTTTCAACCTTTGAATATGAAACTTTCAGTTTGATAAAAACCAATTACACAATGACAGCTTTTTTGTATATTTTGTTGAGCGTCACTCTTGGGTTTGCAGGCGTATGGTCGGGAATTTTTATTGCAAGAAAAATCTAGCCCGTGCTATTTATCGTCTGAGTCGTTTTCTACGTCATCCTCTATTCCTTCCGGCTTTTGCCGCATAAAGTAAAATGTACCTGCCTTTTCAGGGGTGAGTTCTCCTCCAAGTTTTGACACCGCGAATGAAAGAACAGGATCCGTTTTTTGAGCTAAAGCATAACTTGTCGGGCCAACAGGAAAGTCAGGTATTACCCCTATATCTTCTAATCTATTCCCGTCACTCATTATCAAATCACCGACGGTTAGGTTTAAAGCGCAAGCTACAAATACGCCTAACGTCATTGTGTTATGCCCGATTGTTAAGTAGTGAATTTGACTTGTCATTACAGCTCCTGCGCTTACATCTCCAACAATCTTGCCTCGCTTTTCGATTTGAATTACACGAGCAAAGACCTCTGAAGCTGACGCGGAATCGCTATCAATCAAAACTATTAACTCACCGTTGAAAACTTTTTCTCTGCGGCTTTTTGCTATTCTCTCTATAGTCTTTTTTCTTGTTATTTCGTCGCCAATTTTTACATCGTGATTAAAGAAGTAGCTCGTCAAATATATTTCCGTACTTACATATCCCCCACCGTTTCCTCTTAAATCCAATATAAGTTTGCGGTGTTCTCCTACTTCTTTCATCATTTTATCAATCGTTCCTTTTTCGACTGAAAATGTATAGAGTTTGCAGGCGATTAACTCCGAGTTTATTTCTTGGCATTTGTAAGGTTTTTCTTTCTTTTCATTTTTTCGTTTTGCAATCTCTTTTTTTACTTCTTCCGGGGTTTTTATCTTTGATTTAACATGAATTTCATGTTCTTTCCCGTCAAAACTTTTTGTCACTAGATTCAAACTTTCTTGAGGGTCTAGTGAGTAAATCAGATATTCTATCTTCCAAAAATTTTCCTTCGTAGGAATGTATGACCCGATTGTTAAGATAACATCGCCTGATTTTAACCCTTTATTTTCTGCATCACTTTCTTTCTTTACATCAACAACGAAGCAGTTGTTTCCTATCATTTGCATCGAGAAGCCGTACTCAAAAGTATTCTTTCTTGAAGGCGGAATAAAGCGTGTATGTGAATCATTAAACTCAGCTAAGACTTGTGCGATAACACGAAATATCTGCGAGTTCGTCTCTAGTTTTTTGATTCGTTCAGCGGCAGAGTTGAATCTTTCGTCAAGATTTATTCCGTGAAATTTCGGGTCATAATACGCTTTTTTTATTAAGTCTTTTATCTCGCTTAACATATCAAGCCCGCGCCCACGATTGAGTTTCGCGTTTGGCTTGTTCTTATTATCGTTGCTGATTTCTTTCTTAGTTTCCGTATTAACTACTTGAGATTGATTTGCCTGAGTAAACAAACAAAAACAACTCATAAGAAAGACCAGCCGAATTTTGTTGTTGAATTTCCACGGGAAAAGCCAGAGTCTTTTATCCATAACAAACTCTCCGAAAAAACCTGCATCGGAACGCAACCATTTGAAAATACGTCGATAATACGCCGACAACTAGGGAAACAAAAAAGCTTTTTTTGATGTATCCGTTAGAGCAACCCGTGCCTCTCTGACAACTCTCGCGGCTTCTTGTGCCGTATTTGCAAGAGCAGTTAAGTGTCCCATCTTTCTGCCGCGTCGCGGTTCTGATTTTCCGTAAAGATGGAGTTTTATTTCGGGAAACTTCAGCACGCTCACCCAGTCGGGTTCGCCCTTTTCCCAAATATCACCGAGCAAATTTGCCATCGAGGCAGGTTTCAACAATTCCGTTCCGCCAAGCGGAAGACCGCAAACGGCGCGAAGTTGTTGTTCAAATTGTGATGTGACGCAGGCATCAAAAGTTAAATGACCGGAATTGTGCGGGCGCGGTGCAAGTTCGTTGATTAAAAGTTTTTCGTCCCGCGTCAGGAAAAATTCCACGCACATTACACCAACCACATCGAGCGATTCCAAAACGCCGTGTGCAATTTCGATTGCCTCTTTTTCGACTTTTGCGGAAACATTCGCAGGCGAAACAGAAATATCCAAAATGTGATTCGCGTGTTCGTTTTCTATAACCCCGTAATGAACAAATTTGCCGTCCGCGCCGCGTGCCGCAACAACAGAAACTTCTTTTTCAAAATCAATAAAGCCTTCTAAAACCGACTCACGATTTTTCAAAGTACCAACTACCCTTTCCAAATCGCTTTTAGAGAAAAGTTTCGTCTGCCCTTTGCCATCGTAACCAAATCCGGCGGTTTTTAAGACGGAAGGAAAACCTATTTCATCAAACGCAAGGCGCAAATCTTCTTCGGTTAAAATGTGTTTGAAAGGTGCAACGGGAAAACCGTTTTCGGAAAGGAAAGTTTTTTCTCTGAGGCGATGTTGTGCTATGTGAAGAACGTGACCCGATGGACGAACGGGCGCAAATTCAGAAGCCGCTTCAACACAGGCGGACGGTACGTTTTCAAACTCAAACGTAATTACATCAACATTACGCGCAAAGTTTTTTACTTCGTCCAAATCATCGTAAGAGGCTTTTATTTCGTGGTCGGCAACCTGTCCCGTAGGCGTATCCGTTTCGGGCGAGAACGTATGCACGCGATAGCCCATTCGCCGCGCCGCTATCGCAAACATACGCCCAAGCTGACCGCTACCGAGTACGCCTACAGTTGAATTGGGAAGGATTGTCATTAAAGGAATGAAGTTTTGAGTACCGACTTTAGTCGTCTGTTTTGGATTGAACAAACGCCGACTAAAGTCGGTACTCAAAACTTGGCTGATTACTCTTCGCCTTCTTGGTTATTTGACGGGTCAATCAAAGACGCGCTTGTCACCATATCGCCCGGGTCAGTTTTAATTAAACGGACGCCTTGTGCGCTTCTACCCGTTTTGCGAATGCCGTCGGCTTCGATGCGAATCAATTTTGCCTGTTGCGTGATAATCATTATTTCGGAATCATCTTCAACGGGGAAAACCGCAACGACTTTGCCTGTTTTCTGCGTTGTCTTCATGTTGATAACGCCCTTGCCGCCGCGTGATTGCAAACGGTAATCGGTGACTTTCGTCTGCTTGCCGTAGCCTTGTTCGGAAACGGAAAGCAATCTTTCGCTTCCTTCTTTCGATACGGCGCAAAGAGCGACGACAAAATCATCCGTGCGTAAATCAATACCACGCACCCCGCGGGTTGCACGTCCCATCGGACGGGCTTGCGATTCATCGAAACGAATTGCAAGACCGTTGTGTGTGGCGATAAAAATTTGCTTTGTTCCATCCGTCAAAACAACGTCAAGCAGTTCATCACCCTCGTCAATGTTTATGGCGTTGATGCCGTTTACACGAATGTTTTGATAGTCGGAAAGCGGAGTCTTTTTAATCGTCCCTTTTCGCGTCACAAACAGAACATTGCGCCCTTCGCTAAATTCACGAACGGGAATAATGCCCGCGAGCTTTCTTTCCGTAGGAATATTTACCAGATTGACGAACGCTTTGCCCCGTGCGCTCGTCGGCAAATCGGGCAGTTCATGCACTTTGATTTTGAAAACCTGCCCGTCATCCGTAAACATCATTATGTAAGAGTGTGTCGAAGCAATAAACAGATGCTGAACGAAATCTTCATTCTTTGCCGAAGCACCAAGACGACCTTTGCCACCGCGAATCTGACTTGAATAAGTCGAAACGGGCGTGCGCTTGATATAACCCGCTTTTGTAACCGTGATTGCAACATCTTCGTCCGCAATCAAGTCTTCGATGTTCAATTCAATGCTTGAATCAATAATCTCTGTTCGACGTTTATCGCCATATATTCTTTTAACTTCTTCAAGTTCTTTAATGATTACCTGTCGCAATGCGGATTCGTGCGCCAGGATGTACTCAAGTTCTTCAATGTGCTTGATGATTTGTTCGTACTCATCAAGAATTTTTTGACGTTCAAGCGCGGACAATCGGCGCAGTTGTAAATCGAGAATTGCCTGTGCCTGTGCGTCCGAAAAACCGAGTGTGTTCAGAACCTTTTGAAGTTGTTGAATAAAGCCGTGAAGCGTCAAATCGGTTGAAGCACCGCGCCATTGTTTTACCTCTGCCATTGTTTCAAACCGTTGAGCAGTCAACCAAGCCTTCGCTTCATCGGTTGAACGCGAATTGCGAATTGTCGGTATGATGTAATCAAGCGCGTCAATCGCTTTATTTAAGCCTTCCAATATGTGCGCCCGCGCTTTTGCTTTGCGTAGTTCGTATTCGGTCCGACGCCTGATGACTTCACGACGAAACTCTATGAAAGCCTCAAGCATTTCTTTGAGCGGGAGAATGCGAGGCTGTCCTTCAATGATTGAAAGATTGATGACGCCGAATGAAGTTTGCAACTGCGTCATCTTATAAAGCTTGTTCAAAACAATTTGCGGAATCGCATCACGTTTAAGTTCAATCACGATACGCATTCCTTCGCGGTTTGATTCGTCGCGCAAATCTGAAATGCCGTCAAGTTTCTTGTCGTTTACGAGTTCGGCTATGTTCTCTATAAGCCTTGCTTTATTGACCTGATAAGGAATTTCCGTAACCACAATTGCGTCCCGTTCATGATTGCCGCGTCCTACACGGTCAACACCTGCACGCGCACGCATCTGAATTATGCCGCGTCCTTCCACATAAGCCGAACGTATCCCCTCGCGTCCGTAAATTATTGCGCCCGTTGGAAAATCAGGTCCCGTTACGATTTGCAAAAGGTCGGAAACCGGAATATGCGGTTTGCGTACTATGGCAATTGTTGCATCAAGAATCTCTGTTAAATTGTGCGGCGGAATTTTCGTAGCCATTCCGACTGCGATTCCTTCTGAACCGTTTATAAGCAGATTCGGGATGCGCGTCGGAAGAACTGTCGGTTCGCTCAACGACTCGTCATAGTTCTGACGAAAATCAACAGTCTCTTTCTCTATATCGGCAAGAACTTCATTCGTAAGCCGTGACATACGTGCTTCGGTGTACCGCATTGCAGCAGCCGAATCTCCGTCAACGCTTCCAAAATTCCCTTGCCCGTCAACAAGCGGATACCGCATTGAAAACTCTTGAGCCATACGAACAAGCGTGTCGTAAACTGCCGTGTCACCGTGCGGGTGGTACTTACCGATGCAATTATGAACCGCACAACCTTGAACCAAAAATTCATGCTCTGCCTCTTCGATTTGAATGTCGAAGTTTTCTGCGTTCTCACCATTATTGACCACAGAGACAACATTAAGAACAGAGTAGTTATTGATCAGGTGGCGAAGTTTTTCTGCTAAGGGCGAATCAATTCGCTCTAATTTATTCAAAATTCCCCATTCTTCAATTTGTCGGAAAGATAATGTCTTTTCATGTAAATCGCTTGAATAACGAATCTTCGTACCTGTTTGATATTTAACTCCTGAACGGAATTTTCTTCCCTCTTTATCCTGATACCAACCTGCGCCCAAATGATAAGCGGAAAGTTCTGCGAAAATAGCCTGGCTTGGCACGCATTCCGTTGAGGAGTTCAATACTTTGCCGCTCCAGTTTGAAAGGCGAACTGCCATGTCACGCTTTGATGAAACCTTCAAATAAGGCGCAAGAAGATTTCCAAAGCGTGAGGCATTCAATCCGCTAATTGTAAGCGTATAACAAGGCAAATAATTCTCTTTTTGCAAACGAGCCGGCGATTCGATTAACGAAATGTTTGAGTGAAGCCCGTAATCAGCCAACATGACTTGAATCGTTGTCAATAATGATTTTGATGTAGAGGTTAGTATTGCGTCACGACGCGAATCCTCTGCCCGAACAAAACCATCGCCATCAACAAAACCTGCGATAAAAGGAGCAAATAAACGCCTGTCTGAAAGAATCCACTGCGGGACTCGCTTGCCTTCGGAAGTGTGTTGGCAAATGTCGTAAGCTTCATCTAATCCCGTAAAGCGAAGTGTGTAAAACGGCTTATGATGTAACTGTTTGGGCTTTCGTTCATGCCAACGGGCGTTTATGTTCTTTTCATTACAATATGATGCAACTAACTCCAAAGGCTCTTTATCAATCATTCCAATTCCAACACGACGTGAACGACCTCTATCGCTCAAAAAGCCTTCGGCAACTATTAAACCCGCAATGTAAGCTGCATTCACCCTTTCTCGCGAAGGATGTTCCTCAGTTATTCCTAAACTTCTAAAACCGGAAACAAGGATTCTTTTTCCTTCCAAGTTATCTGCTCGTTCCCAAGTAATGGACAGATCATCATTCAATACACGAAACAGTTGACCGTTTGTTATCTTCATGGAACTGCCGTTAGAGATATGAAGTTCAACAACAGGTGCAGGCGGATTTTTATAAGCTTCTACAACACTACTCAAATACCCGTTAGGCAATAGAACATTTTCGCCGATTTCGATTTCTTCAATCGGTTTCAAACCGTGTTCTGTGTGGACAAGAGTGCCTTTAACAAAGCAATCACCAACAATACGCGCACTTTTTTTGTAAGCCTTGTTATGTGTATTTCCGAGTTCGTTCATCGCCCACAAAACGCGGCGGTGGACGGGTTTGAGTCCGTCGCGGACATCCGGAAGAGCGCGTCCGATGATGACGCTCATCGCATAATCGAGATACGAACGACGCATCTCGTCTTCAATAGTTATTTGGTTACGTTCTAAAATCGTTTCCATCAAATCAACCTTTCATATACAATTCGCCTGCCGATGGCGGCGCGTCCAACACGCATTCTTTAACCTGACACAATGAATGGAATTCAATTTCATAGTGTTCCGGCGGTGCAGAAACGGTGGCTAAAATAGGATTACTAAATACTCGTTTTTGACGTTTCTCTCGTCTGTTTTTGAGTACGTTGTATTTTACCTTTGAAACACCTTCTAAGCAATCGTAGAATGGGCATAAAATAAGGCTTGAACCTGTATTTTTAGTTATTTGAAAATATCAGGAAATCACATGGGAACAGATATAAAATCCAAGAGGAAACGCGAGAGATTAACACTATCCTTACCCGCACAAATTTATTGTCGTGAGAGTTTGGATTTTGAATGGAACGAGACGACGGAGATTTTGGATATTACTCCTTTTGGCGCAGGCTTTACTTTGTCGCGTCGGACTGAGGTCGGACGGATTTTGCAAGTTAAAGCAAATCTGCCGCGTCAACTTCGCCGTTTCGATTATCTTGACCCTCAGTATAAAATCTGGGGAGTAGTGCGGCATTCCGCTCTGCAACCGCAAGATGAAGCGGATTCGCCAAAATATCGGGTCGGTGTGGCTTTTATAGGAAAACGTCCACCACAAAATTACAAACTCGACCCTTCAAAGCGATATGACATTGTGCCGTCCCAGGCAGAAAACGGTATGTGGTTATTTACTGACCCATTACCACCTCCGCAATCTCATGTTGATTTTTCGGGATATGCACGACGCGAGTCGCGCTATATGATTCAGGAGACCGTAACAATCGAAGTATTTGACATGGAAGGTAATGTAATAGCAGCGGAACAAACTATTACCGAAGATATATCCCGACAAGGTGCTTGTGTTCTTACTACGCTTGGTGCTGAAAGCGGGCGGTTTGTTCGTATGTCGAATTTAGAAAAAGGTATTTCTGCAACGGCGATTGTGCGTAACAGACGCAAAGGAACAGATAATATAATGCGTCTGCATCTGGAAATTATTGATTTATTGTGGCCTATTGAAGGCGTTGATTGATAATTACAGATATAATTCTCTAAAATAGATCAGATGAAAAAAGACGAAATTTCCCAAAGAAAACGTGAGCGTTTAGGACTTTCTTTACCGGTTCAGGTCTATTGCCGTGAGAGTTTGGATTTTGAATGGAAAGAAATGACCAGGCTTGTGGATATAACTCCTTTTGGCGCGGGGCTTACGCTTACACATCCGACAGAACAAGGGAGGCTTTTGCAGTTGACGATGAATTTGCCGCGTCAACTTCGTTGCTATGATCATCTTGAACCACAATACAAAGTCTGGGCTTTAGTGCGCCATGTCAAACAATTGCCCCAAGAAGGAAAAACTCCACAACGTTTTGTCGTGGGCGTTGCTTTCGTTGGGAAGCGTGCACCTGCAAGCTATGAAACTGATCCCACAAAACGTTACGACATAGCGGCGTCACCCACCGAAAGCGGTATGTGGCTTTTGATTGAACCGCCACCGCCGACAAAATCCCGCGTTAATCTTTGGGACACACCGCGTTATGAAACAAGATACACAATTCAAGTGGGCGTAAAAATCGAAGTGTTCGACGACCACGGCAACATAGTTCAAACAGAGGAAACAGTAACCGAAAATGTCAGCCATCACGGAGCGTCTGTTTTATCGGCACTTGACCTTGAGCAGGGAAGGTTTGTTCGGGTAACAAGCCTTTATCAGCCTATTTCCGCGACCGCTGTTGTTCGTGTGCGGAGACGCGGGCAAGATGGGATTCCGCGGCTTCATTTACAGTTTACAGATAAGGAATGGCCCATCGAAGGGGTTGATTAAAGTAGCACTGACCTTAGTTCTACTTTGTCAGAATAAAATAACTGACGAATTGTGGTTTTTAGCCCGTGAATACGGGCGATAGCACCCAGTAATATCAGAAATTACGGTGAAATTTTAATCTAACAAAGTAGAATTAAGCAGTAATAGCAATCAATAGCACTACTTTGTAATTCAATGCTACTGAACAACGGCTACTGCTCACCGCGAAATAATGAGCGAAACAAGCGCAAACATCTCCATAAAAAGAAATGGCTCAACCGAAGAACCACCTGTTTTGCCTTGGTGGGCTATTCAAATTGTGCGGTATGGCGTTTGGGTTTTCTCTCGTCTTTTATGGGGTTTAGCTTTCAAAAGGACAAAAAATATCCCGCACGCAACAAACGGCGGTCTTATTATCGCCGCAAATCACCAGGCTTATGTTGACCCTTTCTGGCTTAGCCTTCCCATCAAACGTGATATTCGTTATCTCGCATGGAGCGAAGCATTCTCTTGGAAATTTATCGGAACGGTAATGAGCTATCTGGGAGCATGGCCCATACGCATCAAACGAAGCAGTCCGCAAGCCATGAGACGTTCGTTAAATTGGCTCAGAGAAGGCGGAGCGTTGGTTATTTTCCCTGAAGGTGAACGTTGTTTTTCCGACGGTAAAATGAAGAAGTTCAAAGCCGGTGCCGTCCGTTTAGCTATTGATGCGGGAATACCAATCCTGCCTGTAACAATCAAAGGGGCAAACAAAGTCTGGGCGCGAGACCACGCTTACCCGCGATTAGGAAAAATCGAAATCATCTATCATCCCGTAATTCATTACGTTGTACCGGAAGGCGAAAACCTAAAGGACTACATACGAAAAGAAACAGAGCGTCTGGAAAAAATCATTTCCTCCGAGTTACAGGAAAAATAAGAAAGGGAAATAATCGTTTTAACTTTTGCCCTTTGGTTTTACTTATGGTCTTGGCGGCAGTTGTCTGCGCCGCATCTGTTCCAAGCGTTTTTTCATCGCACGTCTTTGCATTTCCTTTTGTCTTCTCTCAACTTCTATGCGTTCTGATTCGCTCATTTTACCTGTCTGCGTAGGGCTTTCAGATGGATTTTCCGAGTGTCCTTCGTCATCACCGCCAGCGGAAGGTTGTTTCGGCGTTTCAGGTGTCTGGGTTGAGCCTTCAGGTTTGGGTTTGCTCGTCTCTTTTTCATCATCCTTGGAAGGCTTTTGAGGGTTTTGTGGTTTATTTTGTCCCGTTTGCTCTGACGTTTTGTTTGCTTCCGTATCTTGATTTGTCTGCGTGGTCGTTTCCGTATTGCTGTTTGTATTTGGGTCGGTCGGAGTAACGACCGTGTTGACCTGGTTTACAGGAGTTTCGGTTTGAGCCGATTTGTAAGCATAGCGATAAGCCACCGCGCTTATCCCAAGCAATAGGATAATACCTGCGGCTATTCCGATATAACGATTGCGGTTCATGCCTGAATCCGTTTGAGATTTTTGGGGTTGTGCGACAACTGTTACTTCTGAATCTGTCTGAGCCTGCGTCTTTGCTAAAAATGGTTTCGGGGTTGAATCAACTTTTTGATTCATGGCAACAGTTGCCTTTTCCGATACGGCTTCTGCTTTGCCTGCGTCTGCCATCGCCACAGTTACCTGTGCATAAAGCGGAGTGCTTTCACTTTTACCTGTGCCTGCTTCGCCCATTATTTTTGTATCTTGGTCAAGAATGGTTTGAGCAGACGCTTTAATGTTAGTAGTGTTTCCGTTTGTCGGCACTGCATTAGCTGCTTCGCATAATTGAGCGCGAAGGGTGGCGGCTGTTCTCTGACGTTGAGCCGCATTCTGCGACATGGCTTGTGTAAGAACCCTTGCAATTTCAGAATTAACGTGCGGTTGAGCTTCGTCTGCCGAAATCAACGGGTCTGCTTGTCCGTTTATAACAGCAGTCGCACGCGAAATAGCATCAGGCGGTACGATGCCCGTTACCAAATGATAAAGCGTTGCTGACAGTGAATAAATATCGCTACGTGGATCTGTGCCTGAACCTTGCACTTGTTCAAGCGGGGCGTAGTGACGTGAATAACCAAAAATGCTTCCGGTGTTTGTTGCCTTTGTGGAAAGAGATGAAGAACCTTTAGCCAAACCGAAATCAAGAAGAACAATCTGCCCGTTAGACATCAGCTTTAAGTTTTGCGGCTTTATATCGCGGTGAACCACGGACGGTTCGTGTGAATGAAGATAATCAAGGGCATCCAAGAGTTGGTCTGCCCAATGAAGAACCTGTTCGACGGGGAAGGCACCGCCGCGTTGTTCTAACATTTCGCCCAAGTCATCGCCTTTAATAAATTCCATTACCAGAAACTGTCCGTTGTTTTCTGCGAAATGGTCACTGACACGCGGCAATGCCGAATGCCGAAGTCCGTTAAGGAGTTTCGCTTCTCGCTCAAAAGCTTTGCGTAAGTTTGCGTCGTCGAAAAAAGTTTCCTTAACAGCAACCGTGCTACCGAATCGTTGATCTGTGGCGATATAAACCGCACCCATTCCGCCTTGTCCGATTTGTTTCGTAATTAAATAACGGTTTTGCAAAACAGTTTGCGGTTCAAGCATTTCTTTATAACTCCTTAAAACTTCTACTTTCCTGATTGTCGCGTCAGAAACGACGACGTTGAACGATACTTCGCGCCGGTTACCAACGTGGCAAATTACATAGTAAACAACTTCAGCCTCTATTTCATAGTGAAAACCAAAGGGAAAGTATTTCAACACCTAAAAAATAAGAAGCATCTCATCATTGAGACGCTTCTTATACAATTTGGTTTGTACGAAAGATAATTGTCAAGGAATTATTAGCCGTTGTCCGGGCTTAATGATATTCGGGTCAGGTCCAATAGTCTTGTAGTTTTCAGGATGTTTATGAATGATGTCATATTTCATCATGTCCCCGTAATACTTCAGCGCAATTTTTGAAAGCCACTCGCCTTGTTCAACAATGTGAATTCTTTGCCCTTTATTAGGACCGCCGACAGGATTTTTTGTCGGTGGATTCACGGGATTTGTCGGTTGTGACAGTCTTTCAATACATTGGAACAGGGCTTCATAAAACATAGGAAAGACCCAATTCTTTACTTTCTCGGAACCTAGTTTATCTTGTTCGACTGTAACGAGTGTTCCAAAATCAGGGGCGCCCTCGTTAATAAAGCCGCCGTTTTTCGGTTCTGTCCAAGGCACGCCGCCAACGGCACCGTGAGTGCAGAAAAAATCGTCGAAGTGCATGATTGTACTCAGGCTTTGTCTTACCCTGCCGCAATTTCCAAATGATTCCCTTGATTTGGCTGAATAATCTCTTTGAGCATAGATAACACGCTTGACCGTATCAACAATGGCTGTATCTTTTGTTCCCCACCAATTGTCGCCCATTGTTCTTGACCTATCTACGGGGTCAAGCAAAACCATACACTCGACCGGAATGTTTTCCGCTTTCAACCACTTTGCAATTTCAATAACAGCCGCACCTCCTCTGCTATATCCTGCAAGGAAAACAGCTTGTGCGCCGTCTTTCCAATCGGCTTTTACACGATTAAAGATTCTGTTTGCCTCAACCCATGTCCAATCGCCTTGCCACCAAGGTCCCCGCCGATAATGTGCCGGACCATCTATCCATTCTTTGTACAATGTATTTATATGGCTGTTTACAAAAGTTTTTTCGTAATTGTGATTCCAAAATTCACCTGTACCATCAATCCCCCCGAAAACTATTTTGGGTCTGTTTGTCATTATCCGGCTCCTTATTAAATCCAAAAGATTTCAAGTTGAAATAAAACAAGCCATAAATGTCAGTCTTTCATTTAGACACGATGGCTTGAAACAAAATTTTCGACAAAAAAAGGCAAAGAGAGACTGTTAGAGTTGATGAAACTTACAGAAGTTCCAGACTCTTTAATTCTCTTTCTCTCTCTGCCGTTAGGTAAATTGTTAGTTGGTTTTTAGTAAGCGGGCGAGCCGACCAGCGGTAAGTTGTATGCTCTTGCGAGCGCGTTTAATTCGGCACGAAGAACAGCCCATTGTGACTCAACATTCGGACCGAGACGACGGTTTTTCATCGTAACATTGATGTCAGTTGCAATGTTCAGGCACTTTCTGACTTCGTCTTTGTTTTCAATCCACAAATCTCTGCGGTCAAATTCGCGGCGAAGTTCATCGAGAGCTTTCTCCAAATCTTTAGCACGCTTGTTTATATAATCTTCGCGGTTTGAACCGTTCAAAGGACTGTTATCCAACGCACGGTCTAAAGCACCGATAAAGTAATCACTGCGTGTTTCTGCATTTTTGATAATGCGGTCAACCTGGGCTTTCGTGTAACCACCTGAAGCGGCTTGCACGGGAATGGAAGTAATAAATAGGGAAACGATAGCGAACAGAACGAATAATGTTTTTCCTGCAAATTTAGTCATAGTTTTTCTCTCCTCTTTCTTGTTTTTTTTAGGGCGGCGCGAGCATTTGGGAGAGCCATCACGTCGCCTCTTTTATTGTTAATCACGTGAATCACTCACGCGACTATTCAGACGTGGCACGGTTTGAAATGGTCGAAAAAAATGTGAAAAAAAATGAAGTTTTTTTAATAAAAAATTGTTTGCAAAAGCCTTGTAAACACGACGTCATGTAGGTTTTTTTCTTTGTAAAATTGATGCTTATCCGTTTGATAAAATGATTGTTTGAGCCTATATTCAGCGAGTAATAAAATGTATTTTGTTCGGAGAGTCTCAAGTGTCAAAAGTCCAAAAATTTCTTGTTTCATCAGTCAGGTTTTTACCTTTAAGTTTGTTTGTTTTGTTCTTGTTTGTTGCCGTGAATAAAGCGGCAACACGGACTTGGGACGGAGGCGGGACAAATACAAATTGGACTACTGCGGCAAATTGGGTTGATGATATTGCGCCCGTTACGAATGATGATCTGGTCTTTCCGGCAAACGCCGCACAATTTTCTACAAACAATAATTTTTTCTTCTTTACAAACTTCAACTCACTCAAATTTGAAGGCGGTAATTACACAGTAGGAGGTAACCCTTTTGCCACCACAAACGGCATAACTGTTGACACGGGAACTCAAGCCATTAACACAGCCGTTCGTTTGAATGCCGCACAAACTTTCACGGTCGGGCAAGGCGCAACTATGACAGTTTTGCTGGGCGTCACGAATAACGGAAATCTTTTTACAATTGACGGAGCAGGTGCGACAATTATTGTTGGTCTGGTAACGGGTTCGGGAGGCTTAACAAAGAAAGGCATGGGAGCAGTTGGTCTTGTTAGTAACAACACTTACACGGGCGCAACGATAATCGAAGGCGGCATTCTGATAATTGACGGTTCAATGCCTAACAATCCAATCACATTAGCAGGCGGCGGACTTGGCGGAACGGGAACAGTCGGTGCTGTGACGACAACAACACAAGGCGGTTTAGGCGCAGGAACGCTTACATCTCCGACAGGTATATTAAACATTCGCGGAAATGTTTCCCTTAATTCTCAAACGGCTTTGTTGATTAAATTAAACGGTAACGCGGTTGGAACAGAATATGACCAAATCAAAGTTCAAGGCGTCGTTAATTTGAATGACTGTGTTTTAGTGCCGGCGCCGCTTAATAATTTCAATCCAGCAATCGGCGATGTTTATAGAATAATTGACAACGACTCGAACGATGCTGTTGTCGGAACATTCACGGGTGTCGCGGAAAATGCGATATTCACAACACCTACAGGAATTTCTTTTCGCGTTACTTATCACGGCGGCGACGGAAATGATGTTGAGATAAAGCGCATAGCAGGTAAAGCCTTTTTCGATTACGACGGAGATAGCAAAACAGACATATCAATCTATCGTCCAAGTTTAGGACAGTGGTGGCTGAATCGAAGCACAGACGGAAATACAAACGCTTTCCAATTCGGTGATGTAGGAGATAAACCTGTTCCCGCTGATTACGACGGCGATGGTAAAACCGATGTAGCTGTTTTCCGCCCTTCAACAGGTTTCTGGTATGTACTCAGAAGTTCAAACGGAACATTTTTCGGCGCTCCTTTTGGAAATTCAAGTGATAAACCTGCACCCGCTGATTTTGATGGTGACGGATTGG